>Ga0209712_10000575_pt1 | contig 32305 bp, 23 predicted proteins | sample ArcOceMetagenome_FD_187443 | JGI IMG/M metagenome (GOLD analysis project Ga0209712, IMG submission 187443) | Marine eukaryotic phytoplankton communities from Arctic Ocean - Arctic Ocean - Greenland ARC118M Metagenome (SPAdes) (version 2) | ecosystem: Environmental > Aquatic > Marine > Oceanic...
ATGAACGTCCTTTTCTGCTATGTGTAACGCTTAGCTACGCAGGTTTTTTGATGCCATCGCTGGAGGCGGAAAACGCCCGCCAGCATACGAATTTTCCGTTTCACATTTGGGTGGATGATCAGGGGCCAGACACGGCGTTTGCTGCGCTTTTGAAGGAAGCGGATGCCACGCGTACCAAAAGTATCGTGCTGGACGAAACCATGCGCGCGGATTTTGCAGCCTTGGTGCAAGACGCTTTGCCTAACGCGGCACGCCAGTTCACGGCTAGCACAATAGGTGCGCTGCGAATGCGCAAGGACGCCGATGAGTATAACAAGCTCAAACGCAATGCCTTGACCGCAGATACCGCGATGCAGGCGGCCTGGGCTATGATGCGTGTTGGCATGAGCGAGGACGAGGTCGCCGATGTAGTTCGCACGGCGTTCAAGACTCAAGGTGCTGCACCCTTGTTCTACATAGTTGGGGCTGGGGGCAACGGTGCGTTCCCCCACCATCACACGGGCGAAACGATCCTGAAATCAGGCGACGCTGTGGTGATGGATATTGGCGGTGCTATGGAGGGTTATTCCAGCGACATGACACGCATGGCGGTGATGGGAACCGCGCCTGACGGCTATCAGGAAGTGCATGAAATCGTCGAACGTGCCGTGCAAGCGGCGATGCATGCAGCGAAACCCGGCGTGCGCGCTCATGTTGTCGACGATGCGGCGCGTGGCGTGATCACTGGTGCGGGATATGGCGAATACTTCATGCACCGCACTGGGCATGGCATGGGAATAGAAGTGCATGAAACGCCTTATGTCACGGCGTCTTCGCAGACCATATTAGACGAGGGCATGGTGTTTTCCATCGAGCCTGGCATCTACCTCCCAAGCCGCTTTGGTATCCGGCTTGAAGACATCGTGATCTTACGCAAGGATGGCCCTGAAATTCTGTCTGACCTTCCGCGTGATCTTAAGGTGATACATGCCTGACCAGTTCAAGCTGGATGTTTTGGCTGTGGGTTTTGGTTCTGTTAAGGCCTAAATGTTCAAGATCCATCTTGCGTAGGCCCTTTGACCAGGAGCCCAGACATGGTCCACGGAAAATAGAGTAGCCACCTGCTTCCTGCCTGCAGTGTTGCCTGGACTCAATTAGAGTTGGAGGGTTTTGCTTGGACCGCGGGCCACCGGCAGGGGTTACTTAGCCCAATCTATCCAGTTGAGCCGCAGGACCCAGGACTGGGGATCCTGGGTCCTGCGCCTCGGACATCGGGCCTTTGGTGTTGGGGGCGTAGATCCATTTAGGCTGCGCTAGTAATCTGATATATGTTCTCTTAGTTTGACAGCACCGGCCCGACACATGACCGCAACCTGCAACCATCAAAGCCACTCAAATTAAACCTTTCAAAAAAGGAGCCGTACACAAATGATAGCTCCGCCTTTAAGGCTTAATCAAATCCATCCGCGGCATAAGGTCTAGCAAATGTTTAGAGTATGGATGCTTCGGCGAGTTGAAAAAAGCGTTTGCGTCTGAGACTTCGCAGATTTCGCCATGCCGCATCACCGCAATACTATCACACATCTGACGAATGACAGGCAAATCATGACTGATAAACAACATGGTAAGGCCAAGTTCTTGTTGTAAATCCTTTAGAAGGTTGAGGATCGTGGCTTGCACCGAGACATCCAGTGCGGAGGTTGGTTCATCGCAAACCAAAAGCCTTGGCCGTGACGCGAGCGCTCTTGCTATCGATATGCGCTGGCGCTGACCGCCGGAAAACTCATGCGGATAGCGAAGCTCCGCAGCAGCGCCAAGTCCCACATGGTCCAGTAAGTCTTGTACGATGCGTCGTGTTTCGCTTTCGCTATTTGTCAGCTTATAGAAGCGAATTGGTTCGGCCACGATATCCAACACACGCATACGGGCATTCAGAGATGAGAAGGGGTCTTGAAAAATCATCTGTAAGGCTTGGCGTTCCGATAGGTTTGCTCGCGATTTTTTGATGGTGTTAACGTTTGCGCCAAACACCTTAATTACCCCAGCATCTGGCCGATAAAGCCCCGCGATGAGCCTAGCAACGGTTGACTTGCCCGACCCTGACTCTCCCACTAATCCAAAGGTTTCGCCCTGCTGAACAGAAAAGCTCACATTGTTAACCGCTTTAAGCATCCTGCGATTGCGTTTGAAAACTGCATTTTGAAGTACGAAAGACAGGTCAAGGTTTTTCACCTCTAAGGCCAATCCGTCATAATCTTGTTTTCTGGTTTCTCCCAACCAATGATTTTGGATATCAATCCGCTTAAAATTATTTGTGGCGCCTTCTATGTAATCAACCGAAGTGAAACGCTCTAGCTTGGTATCAGCCCGTGGCACAGCAGCTATCAGTGACCTGGTGTATTCATGTTTTGGTGCACCGAGAATTTGCGCAACGTCACCTGTTTCCACAATCTCGCCGCGATACATTACCGCCACGCGATCCGCGATATTGGCAATCACACCGATATCGTGGGTAACGATGATGACTCCTAAATTGCGTTCTTTGCAGAGCTTCTTGATCAAGTCCAAAATCTGCGCTTGGATTGAGACGTCTAAGGCGGTTGTCGGCTCATCGGCGATCACAAGATCTGGATCACCTGCGAGGGCCAGAGCGATCACAACTCGCTGACGCATTCCACCAGAAAATTGATGCGGATAGGCTTTCAAGCGGGCAACCGCTTCCGTGATTCCAACTTGCTCTAACAGTTTAACTGCATGTCGGTCCGCTTTGCGACCGCGAATTTTGGTAGACTTTTCGATGGTTTCCACCAACTGTGCGCCAATGGTCATCAATGGGTTCAGTGAGGTCTGTGGATCTTGAAAAATCATTCCAATACGGTCACCGCGAATGCGCCGCATCTGGTCCGCGTCTTTGTCTCGCAATTCTTCGCCGTTAAACTTGATGGAACCCGCAGAAATTCTCCCTGGTTTTTCCAAAAGATCAATGATGGCATTCCCAACAGTGGACTTGCCCGCACCAGATTCACCAACTAATCCGAGCACTTCGCCAGCATTCACATGCAAACAAACATTGCTGGCAGCTCGGATGGTGCCGCGGCGGGTTGGAAATTCAATATTTAGCCCGTTAATGTCTAACAAGTTGCTCATCTCAATTTAGGGTTTAAAGCATCGCGGAGCCAATCACCCAGCAAGTTCACAGAAAAGACTAACACGATTAGAGCCACAGCAGGGAAAAGCGTGATCCACCACAGGCCAGAAAACAGGTATTCGTTCCCAACTCGGATCAGAGTGCCCAGTGAAGGTGTGGTTGGCGGTATACCTTGGCCCAAAAATGAGAGGGTGGCTTCTGCGATGATGGCCAAAGCCAAACCAATCGTCGCTATAACCAAAATGGGCCGCATTGTGTTGGGTAGAATGTGACGCAGCATGATGAGCCAAGAAGGCAGGCCAATAATGCGAGCCGCCTGGACATATTCTTTATTAGCCTCAACTAAGGTAGCCCCCCGTGCCACCCGCGCAAATTGGGGCCAATCGGTTAGTCCAATGGCGATGATAACGACATAAATTGCAAATTCTTCACGCAACTCCAACGGCAACGAAGCGCGCCCAACGCCGTTGATCAAAATGGCCAACAGAATACCGGGAATAGTCAATTGCACGTCGGCAAGCCGCATGATGACAGCCTCTGTCGCACCGCCCACATAACCGGCTATCACCCCTAGTGTTACACCCATAACCATGCCTAAGCAAATGGCTGCCAAGCCCACAAGGATAGATAGCCTCCCACCATAGAGGATCGTCGACAGCATGTCGCGGCCCTGATTATCAGTGCCCAGCACATATTGTGATTGTCCGCCTTCAGCCCAAGATGGGGGAAGCTTGCCATCCCAAAGTGAAATCTGTGCTGGATCAAACGGATCAAATGGCGCAATCAAGGGTGCAAAAAGGCAGGCCAAGATGATAATTGATGATACCACAGCAGCAGTCATCGCCCCTGGGGAGGATAGAAATGACCACATGATGTCATTGTCGGTAATACGTTCCCAACGTGTCTTAGGACTATGTTGCGACATTGTATTCATCCTCCCAATCGAATGCGCGGATCAACGACGAAATACAAAATATCGACAAAGAGATTGATGATAACAAACAGTAGAGCGACCAACACAAGATAAGCCGCCATAATGGGAACATCGACAAAATCGACGGCCTGAATGAACATCAGCCCCGTTCCGGGCCACTGGAACACGGTCTCAGTAACAACGGAAAAGGCGATTAATCCACCGATATTCAAGCCAATGATTGTAATCACTGGTACCAAAGTGTTCCGCAGGGCATGGCGGAAATTGATAGCTCTTTCAGTCAGACCTCTGGCGCGTGCGAACTTGATGAAATCAGTCCGCATCACCTCCAGCATCTCAGCGCGCACAAGACGTAGTATCAGGGTTAGCTGGAACAGAGATAGGGTAACCGCAGGCAAGACGATTGAACGCCAACCATCTAATGTAAGAAGTGACGTTTTCCACCAGCCGAAATCAACCGTTCCACTACGGCCAGATGATGGCAACCATCTCAGATGAACCGCGAACAAATAAATTAGGGCAATACCAATCACAAAGGTTGGTAGGCTTACTCCTGCCAAAGAGGATGATAAAATAATACGACTGCTCCAAGAGTTGCGTCGAATACCCGTATAAATTCCAAGTGTAATGCCAAGAAATAATGAAATAATAGCGCTCACGAATACGAGCTCCAGCGTGGCGGGCAGCCGCTCGAGGATCAAATCATCCACAGGGCGTTTGATGCGATAGCTTAGCCCAAAATCAGCTTTCAGCATGTTGCCAATAAAGCGCGTGTATTGAGTTGGAATTGGATCATCTAATCCCAGTTGCCGTCGAATTTCGACTCTCTGCTCTCGTGTAGCGTCTTGCCCTACCATGTTGTTGACAGGGTCTCCAACGAAGTTGAACAGAGAAAAACTGACTGCGGAAACGATAGCCATAACCAGCAAAGACTGCGCTAATCGCTTCATGATAAATGAGAGCATTAAAAACCTTCAGAAAACAACAGGGCGGAACAATCCGCCCTGTTGTGTGATATTTTATTGCATCACTGCGTAGCGAGGACGAAAGGCATCGTCAGCTGCGATTGGAATATCCACAGTGGAGGCCAAGCCCCATGCCAGAACTTGGTGATGGATTGGAACATAAGGCATATCAGCCTGCACCAGTGTCCATGCCTCATTGATCATGGCTGTTCTTTTATTCAAGTCAATTTCGGTTGCCATCGCTGCAGTCAGCTCATTTACGCGCGCATTATTATAACCAGCAGCGTTCCAAGAGCCAGCAGCGTCAAGAAGATATGCGAATACATAATGGCTGTCTAAAGTTGGAACACCCCAACCCAGCATGTAAAAGTCAGTTTCACGTTTCTGAATTTTCGGAAAGTGCTGTGATTTTGGCAAGGCGTCCAGATTAACTGCCACACCGACTTTGGCGAGCATTGAAACAGCCGCTTGGCAGATTTTTTCATCGTTGTTGTAGCGGTTATTTGGGCAATCCAATTGAACAGTAAAGCCATCTGGGTAGCCAGCTTCAGCTAAAAGTGTTTTGGCTTTGGCTACATCATGGGTCACCGCAGGGTCATTTTCCGGTGTATTTCCCAATACTCCTGGCGAGGTGATCATACTTGTTGGGAAAGCTAAGTCTTCCATAACAACGCGTTTGATAGCTTGACGATCAATGGCCAGGTTGAAGGCTTCACGCACTCTGATATCTTTGAAAGGGTTCGTTTCGGCATTTGATGAACGCAACTTTTCAACTGATTGATCCATACCAAAGAAAATGGTCCGGATTTGCGCAGCTGTTTTTACAGATAGTCCATCTGTGGCTTCTATACGTTTAAGATCTTGCAATGGCGGATCAAGAACAAAATCAACTTCACCTGACAACAATGCCGCCACCCGAGTCGCTGCGTTTGTGATCGGGCGATACTCGATGCGGTCTACGTTCCCGGGGAATTTTCCATTGCCCCACCAATTAGCGTTGCGTGCCATGACTGTTTTCTCGTCTGGTGCACGGCTCACAAGAGTAAATGGTCCTGTGCCATTGGCGTTGCGCACGGCAAAGTTTTCTTCTTGAGCTTTGAAATTCTGCGGTGCAACTATGTCGTTCGCTTCAGCCCAACCTTTATCCATGATGTACAAAGAAGTCAGCTGGTTTGGCAAAATTGGGTTTGGCCCATCCGTAACCAATATGATTGTGTGCGCATCAATCACTTTTACTTCTGTAATGCTCTTAATTTGTTCTTTATAGTCGGAAGCCTCATGGCGCGCACGCTCGAATGAAAATGCGACGTCTTCAGCCGTGAAATCGGCGCCGTCATGGAATTTTACACCTTTGCGCAGATTGAACGTCCAACCGTCCGCGTCAACGCTCCAGCTCTCTGCTAATTCTGGCTGCAAATTTAAATCTGCGTCCCGAGTCACGAGTGACTCATAAAGTTGGCCATTCATCGCAATTGTGGGGGATTCATTTTGAGAATGGGGGTCAAGGGTCAAGGCATCACCTTGACTTGTCCAGCGCAGAACATTTTCCGCTAGCACAGGTCCGGCCACTATGACTGCGATAGATGAGGCGGTAAGTATATGTTTTAAATTCATATTATTTTCCCTATTTCATAGCGACGTCTCCTGAGATGGACGCGCTTTGTAATAGTCTACCTTGAAGATATTGTAATGAGAAGAACAAAATAAAGCTTTTTGGTAGAGCTGCACTTTGGGTAGAGCTGCACAAAGATACATTAAACAACTTCAAAGCGCACTATGTTTTGAACCTGTTATGATTTGCTGCCCAGAAGCGGAAATGTCTATGAATAATCCCGTCATACAGAGCAACGCTTGGCGCGCGGTTGATTTTAGAAGATGCTCATTCGGCGCATGTTGGCAGCATCCCGGGTATGAGTGAGGAATCCAAATGGTCGGCAATCCAAGTACATCAGCGAAGCAATCATTGGGCAAGGAGCCACCAAGGTTTGGAAGAAGGTCTGCGCGATGCCCACAGGTGCGTTCCAGAGAGGCCGCTATAAACGCAATCCATGGGTTTTGAATGTCCAACCTTGTGGCGGGGAATGGGTTTTCTTTGGCTTGGATGATATCTACCGATTGTAGCCCATGGTTATCCAGATGCTGGCGCAGCGCTGAGATTATATCATTAGCCTCGGTTCCAACCACATATCGCAATTGACACGTCGCACGAGCATACCCTGATATAGCGTTTACGGGAGCTGCGGGATGCCCAGATTTCATTGCCAAAACTGCAAAGCTGTTCCACCCAAAAACGCGTTCAGCCATAGTAAGGCTCGATTCTCCCCAATCGGAATCCAATTCAAAGCCAGCATCAATGGGAGGCAAAACGGCAAGGACATCACGGATGTCTTGCGTTAGGCTCGTAGGCCGCCATTCTGGGATTTGGAGCTGGCCTCGACTATCTGTTATGCTGGCAATCGCATGCGAGAGTATGATCGCGGGATCAGCCAACAAACCGCCAAAGTTCCCTGAATGATGCGCGCCGTCTCTAAGATTGACCACCAAATCAAAGTTAATCCCTCCCCGAGAGCCAGTAAATATCGTTGGGGAATGGGGTGAAATACGCGGTCCGTCAGAAGCTATAAAAACATCAGCAGATAATGCCTGCCTGTGCTGCTCACAAAACTCTTTTAAGCCTGGAGACCCAATTTCCTCACCGGTCTCAAACAATACTTTGAAGTTGAACCCTAATTTTTCTTGCACCTCCAGAACAGAGGCCAAAGCCTGTAAATTAATTAAATGCTGACCTTTGTTGTCAGCAGTTCCGCGCCCGTATAGCCGGTCTCCTTCCTCATGAAGATCGAAAGGCGACAAGCCAAGTTTCCAATGCTCGTGCTGCCCTAGCACAACATCACCATGGCCATAGGTCAAAATCGTTGGCATATTCAAATTTTCGATACGTTCAGCCAGCAAAAATGGCCCCGCATCTGAAACTGAATTTTCAAACAGCTTACAGGTAAAGCCCATTTTTGAAAGCAATGGGATAATGCAATCGTCAAGGTAAACCTGAAGGCATTCGTAACCTTGGCGCTCTTGGCTTTCACTTGGAATAGCCACCGCTAACGTGAGGTCTTTGGTGAAATGACCATCATCAAAATACACTGCACTAAGCTGAAGCGCAGTCTGTCTAACGCTCATAGTAATTGTCCAGACGCACGAATAAACGAGCTGATCTGGGTGCTAGGCAGTCTATATTTGGAACACTGAACGTTGCGCATGCTGCGGCCTTTATTTTTAAGCTAGGATAACAAAAAACAATCTCATAAGTCCAACTTTCATTATGTCGGTTGGTTCGTTCGGAAACCTCTATCGGTGATATCAGACTAAACGGCACTGTCATACAAAACTACTTGAGATCGGACGAGCGACTTTGTAACCTCTCCTAATGATAATATACTCCCCATAACATTGAACATCTACGGTCATCTTTACAAAAAACAAAAGCGTGATGTTAACAAGCGGGCATTGAATGCTTGGGAGGCTTCACTTCGAGACGTCCGTGGCAACCTTCGTGACAATCTGTTAACTATGACTGGTGACTAAAATGGCGTATAGCTGTTAAATTAGTATTGCTTACGTCGAGCGTAACAAGTTTCTAACAATCGCCCATTTATTTGAAGGAAAAGGTATATGGCTTTCAAAACGGCAATTATTGGCTTGGGCATTATGGGTCAGCGTATGCTTGAGCATATGACGCTGCACCCTGAATTTGTAGTAGATACTATTTGGGATCCTGATACTGCTGCTTGCCAAGCTGTGCGGAAATTAGCTCCTAATTTTGTGATTGCTTCAAGCCCAGAGGATGCAATGCGTGACGCCGATATAGTGTATCTTGCATGTCCTCCAGTTCCACGCAAAGCATATGCACTGGCCGCTGCTGGACAGGGTAAAGCCGTGTTTTTAGAAAAACCATTGGGCATTAATGTAGCTGAAAGCCGTGAATTGGTGAGAAAACTCACTGCCGCGGGGGTTCCGACGGCGGTAAACTTTACTCAGGCTGCTGGACATGCATTAACTGATATTTCTGCAGCTGCTAAATGCGGTGAATTGGGCGACCTGATGGGTGTTGATATCATCGTGACCTATCCGCAGTGGCCGCGGGGATGGCAACAGAAGGCGGACTGGCTGCGTTTTTCTGATGAAGGAGGAATGACTCGTGAGGTAATTTCGCATTTTATATTCTTGAGTGAACGCATTTTGGGGCCGCTGAAACTAGTCTGGGCATTTACAGATTATCCCGCTGACCGTAATTTATGTGAGACTCAGGTTGCGGCGCGTTTAGTTAATGAAGTGGGTTTACCCGTTACGATTTTGGGGAGTGTCGGTGGCGCGCAACCTGAGCGACAAGAGGTAACAATCAAAGGTTCCAAAATAAGCCGGCGGATTTCTGAATTTTCCATCGATACGGTTTCATCGGGAGGGCCATTTATGCCTAGGGACAGCATCCCTGATGACACCCGTGCAACTAGCTTAAAGGCCCAATTAGATGATCTGACGCTTTTGATGGCTGGTAAACCTAACCGCCTGGCAACTATCGATGAGGCACTTCGGGTTCAAATTCTGATTGAGGGTATTTTGGGAAGTCCCGGCTTGATTGATCAATAATGCGCACAATCGACAATGGCTGTTGTCAGGTTCAACATTTCGCCTGTCGATTAAGGTCAAGGGTGTGATCTCCTTGTGTAGGCAAAGCTGTGCATATTATGACGGTGAAGAACCATAATCTATGGCTAGTATTTACCAACATTTTTCTGTTTGTTTGGAGCGATACACAAAAGAAGGCCCAACAATGAAACTCCGTGCTAATCATCCTTATCCCTCGCGTCGTTCCGCAGTTTTGGCTGAAAACGTCGTCACGACATCCCATCCTTTGGCGGCGCAAGCAGGACTTTTGATGCTTGGCAGAGGTGGTAATGCGGTGGATGCTGCGATTGCAACGGCGATCACACTGACGCTGGTTGAGCCAACAGGCAACGGGATAGGGTCAGATGCTTTTGCTATCCTTTGGGATGGTCAGGAATTGCATGGCCTGAATGCCTCTGGGCGGTCGCCTGCTGGCTGGAACCAGGAACGTTTCGTTAAGTATGATGAGATGCCCTTTCGCGGTTGGGAAAGCGTAACGGTCCCAGGTGCAGTATCCGCATGGGTTGCTTTGTCTGAACGGTTCGGCAAGCTACCGTTTGCTGATTTGTTTGGGCCAGCAATCGGTTACGCGAGCGAAGGGTTTATCGTCACGCCAGTTATCGCAGAATTGTGGCGTCGTGCCGCAGAGGATCTTGGTAATCACCCTGGTTTCGCTGAGACGTTCTTACCAAACGGGACAGCACCTAAAGCTGGCGAACGGTTTGTAAACAAGCCCTTGGCAAAGACACTTCAATTGATAGCGCAGACCAAAGGTGAGGCGTTCTATAAAGGTACCTTGGCTGATGCAATTTGCGACTTTGCGTTGGAACACGGTGCGGCGTTGAGTAGGGATGATATGGCTGCACATAAGGTCGATTGGTGTGGCACTCTCTCTAAGAAATTTGACGATTTGGAATTGCATGAAATCCCACCAAATGGCCAAGGCATCGCTGCTTTGATGGCGTTGGGTATTCTGTCACATACCCGCATTCGTGATCTCGAAAGTGATGATCCGCTAGCAATCCATCTTCAAGTAGAAGCGATAAAATTGGCGCTTGTAGACGCAGAAAACTATGTCGCAGATGATAAATATATGACGGGTGTCACATCTGAAATTTTGCTAGACGAAACCTATTTGGCCAGTAGGGCTGCGTTGATCGACGAAACTTGTGCGCAGGATTTTAAAGCCGGTGCACCGATCAACGGTGGTACGGTTTATCTAACAGCTGCCGATGCATCCGGTATGATGGTGTCCTTCATTCAATCAAACTATGCAGGGTTCGGATCTGGCATTGCTATTCCGGGCACTGGTATAGCAATGCAAAACCGCGGTGCTGGGTTTTCGCTTGATCCAGCTAGTCCAAATGTAGTGGGGCCTAATAAGCGCCCGTTTCATACTATCATTCCAGGATTTTTGATGGGGCCTGATGGTCCTTTGATGAGCTTTGGCGTTATGGGAGGGCCAATGCAGGCGCAAGGTCATGTGCAAATGGTATTGCGGACCCAAGTTTGGGGTCAAGATCCGCAGATGGCTGTTGATGCGCCGCGTTGGCGATTTGTTGAGGGATTGAAGCTCGCATGTGAGGATGTGATGCCTGCAGAGACGTTGAAGTATTTGGCACAGATAGGCCATTTGATCGAGCTTGAATTGCCAGACAACGCCTTTGGCTTTGGCGGAGCACAACTGATTTGCCGATTGCCTGGTGGGGCTTATGCTTCAGGTTCTGATCCACGCAAGGACGGTCTGGCCGCGGGGTTCTAGTTGAGCCGTACTGTCAGAGCAATCTGTCTTAACGCCATCTCTACTCACACACCAATTTCAAGTTAAACCGTGCGGCTGCTCTTGCCGAGTGACTTCAATTATTGAGCGCATAGATTTAGGCTGCGCTAGCAATCCGATGCGAGTTCTTATTTGTCTGACATTACTGGCCTATCCCAAGGTATTTTCAGATACCCCAAGCGATAATCCATATTTGGGAATCTGGTTCCCACTTTTATGATCTGCACTTATGACATATTTAATTGTACTCACCGATTCAACAAGAAAACCAACCTGTCTGTACATTCTCAAGACGATCTGGATTCGGTTGCAAATCGCCTGAATACTCGCCCTAGAAAAACGCTTGGCTTTAAAACTCCAGCCTATAGATTAGCCGAGATGTTGCGATGATCGATTAAATGCACACCCGTCAACTTGACGATACCGCATCTGGCCACAAACGCTGGAAATGCGTTACTCGTGTTTGAGCGCACGACTTGGATAGGCCAGGATCCGATTACTTTCGTTCAAGCTGTCACTGCACCCGGATATCAACTTAGCGCACTGAATTAACTGGCCGTCAAACAAATGAGGACACGTATCAAATTTCTGGCATAGCCTAAATTTATGCACTCAATAATTGACGCCAACGTTCGACATATTCATATTGGCCGACCCTAGAAAAGGATCAGCCTTAAAGTGTGTTTCTTGCAACGCAAAATTTATAGTGACTGACTAATCAGTATCAAATCTTGTGAGAATTGACGCGGATCAGAGGGCATTTCACCGTCCAAAATACGAGCCTGCTCAACTAAAAGCCTGCATACAGAAATTTGTAAGTCACTAGATAGGTTTGGGATTTTTTTAATAAGTTCATGATTGGGGTTTATCTCTAAGATTTTTTTACTGACCTCAAAGTCTGGATTCTGCGCCTTTAAGATGCGTTCCAGATTGAAGTCAAACCCACCCTCACTTGCTGTTAATCTTACAGGGCTATCAACAAGACTTTTTGTAGCCCGCACGTCCTCAACAACGTCACCTAGGCGCTCTTTCATCAGTGTAGTAATTGTATCTGTTTCATCAAGGCCATCGGTCGTTTCTTCATCATTTTCACCGATTTTTGAGAGGTCGTATTTATCTCTAGAAATAGAGACAAAAGGCTTCTCTTTGAATGCAGCCATTTGTGACATCCAGAAAGCGTCAACGGGATCTGTCATCAAAAGAACATCAAGACCTTTTGGCTTAAATCCTTCGAGATGAGGGCTGGACTGGGCTTGTTTCAAGCTATCGGAAGCTAAATAGTAGATGTTATCCTGGTTTTCGAGCATTTCATCACAATAGTTTTCAAGCGTTATTAATCTTTCGTGTTTAAATGAGTACACACGGACTATTTCTACAATTTTTTCGCGGTTTTCGAAATCTTCATACAGACCTTCTTTTAAAACTTTACCGAATTGGTTCCAAAAAGCATCATAATCAGATTCATTTTTTTTGAGTTTCTTTTTAAGTTCCGACAGAACACGTTTTGTAAGAGCCTTGGATATTTTTTTAACAACAGGACTATTTTGAACTATTTCTCGGCTAACGTTCAAATCTAGGCTTGTCGTATCGAGGACACCCTGCACAAAACGTAACCAAGTAGGGATAATTCCTTGTACGTCTTGGCTAATGAATACTCGGTTAATGTACAAACTGATTTTAGTTTTTCTTTCAGGTTCGAAAAGATCGAAAGGGGCGGATTTTGGAACAAACAAAAGGCTTGTGAAGTCTATCGAACCTTCAGTTTTATTATGGCTTGTGATGAAAGGGTCGTCAAAAGCTGCCGTGCTAGATTTGTAGAATTCAGCATATTCTTCTTCAGAAATTTCTGTAGTTGATCGGGTCCAAATTGCCTGTGCACTGTTAACTTGTTCACACTCACCTTTAACATCCTGTATACTTATCGGCACCATTATATGGTCTGAATATTTTTTAATAAGAGAGCGGATTTTAAATTTGTCTGCGTATTCCTTTGCATCTTTCCTTAGGAATAATTTAATTGAAGTGCCTACAGCAGTAACCGTTTCGGAGTGCGTAATAGTATAGCCCGTTTCTCCGTCACTTTCCCATATTTTTGTTTGTTCTTCATCTGCTTTTCGGGTCGAAACTAAGACTCTATCAGCTACCATAAATGCAGAATAGAAACCCACACCAAATTTGCCAATCAGAGTTTTAGCCGCTTCTTTGGAGTCTGCTGACTGATCAATGCTGTCCAAAAAGGAAGAAGTTCCTGATCGAGCGATTGTGCCAAGTGTTTCTGAAAGGTCTTTCTCGTTAAGACCTATTCCAGTGTCTATAATCTCGATTATTTTTTTCTTTTCATCAACAATGACTGTAATTTCATCGGGCGAGGAGTTCAGTATGATTTGGTTAGTCTGGCCAAGAAACTTACGTTTGTGAATTGCATCAGATGCGTTCGATAATAATTCTCTGAGAAATATATCTTTGTCAGAGTAAAGTGAATTGATAACGATATTAAGAATTTTGCCTGTATCAGCTTCGAATTTGTGAGTTTCAGTTGTCATTTATGCCTCCATTGTTAACGAAGCAATTAAGAATTCATTCACATAATGCAAGCACTCTTGATGATTTGCCATGGAAAATTTTCAGATTTGATGAGGTGGCCTGCTTAGCTTAAGCTCAATTGAAACTGGCAGGACGCTACTGTCGAACACGACTCTCCAACCGAGGAGCGTCAACTTATGTGCGCATAAATTTAGGCTATGCCAGAAACCTGATGCTTGTTTTCATTAATTTGACAGCACTGTTTGATAGTCCTGAGAATTTGCATATTTTTGAATTTCTGTGAATTTCTGTGACTTTTAATTTGCCGGCACCTTGGAATTTCGGGCCTTGGAGCCAAAATTAACAGGGAATTGAAATCATTTTAACTAGAAATTTTTCTGGCTGCTAGCTCGGTCAGGGTCAGGCAAAGCTTTGTGGCCTTGGCCATGTCCTGCACCGAGATCCATTCAAGCGGGCCGTGAATGTTCTGCATGCCAGTAAAAACATTTGGTGTAGGGATGCCCATTTCTGTCAATATAGATCCGTCGGTCCCCCCACGGATTGGTACTGATACAGGTTCTATGCCCAGTTTCATGGCGGCCTCGCATGCGAGATCTACTGGCGTCATGTCTGCTTCCAACCAATAGCGCATATTGCGGTATTGTGGACGGATTGTGCAGGTGATTTTTGCTCTGGGCTCAGTTGCCTGAACGGCAAGGCAAACCTGTTGCAATAAATCTCCTTTGGCAGTCAATGCGTCCCGCTCAAAATCACGCAGGATTAGTTTGATAGTCATTTCAGCTGCGTCGCCGTGCATCTGGGTCGCGTGAATAAACCCTTCGCGCTTGTCAGTGACTTCAGGGGTCATTGTGGCCTGAGGTAAGGTTGCAACGATTTTTGATGCCAGGTGTAGTGCGTTGACCATCTTTCCCTTGGCTAAGCCGGGATGAATAGAGATACCTGTAATATTTATCTCTGCGGCATCGGCCGAAAAGCTTTCATATTCGATCTCACCCACTGCAGCGCCGTCAAACGTATATGCAAAATCAGCTGCCAGATCATCAGGTAGCGGTTTGGTGACGCCGCGGCCAATTTCCTCATCAGGTGTGAAGGCAATACGGATGGGACCATGCGGAATTTCTGGATGGCTTAACAAGTGGCGCGCAGCGGTCATGATTATGGCGATGCCAGCCTTATCATCGGCGCCAAGTAAGGTCGTCCCAGATGCTGTAACAATGTCCTGACCAACCTTTTCCGCTAGATAGGGGTATTCTTCTGGCGACAGTACAAGTCCCGGGGAATCTGGAAAGGTTATGTCTCCGCCATTATAACCACGTATGACGCGGGGCTTGACGTCGGTAGCATTGAACTGCGGTGCCGTGTCGACATGTGCCAAAAGTCCAACAGTCGGGCCATCAACTGTGCCTGGAATTGTGGCCAGCACAACACCATAGTCTGTTAGGCGTACGTCCTTAGCGCCTATTTCGACGAGTTCGACCTCAAGAAGCCGAAGGATATCAAGTTGAATTTTACTGCTTGGAGACGATGTGTACGCTTCATCACTTTGGCTATTGATCGCCGAGTAACGTACTAGCCGATCTTCAAGCTCTTGGTCAAACGAGTGTTCCATTGTACCTCCAGAAGTTGTCAGACAGTCTCTAACTTATCTCCAAATAACAGAAAAAAAAATTCCAGAAAGCGCAAAGTCAACACTACTCAGTAGGCGTGCAGTTAGTCTTACAATTGCTCAATGATGTGATCTGTTTCTGAGCCAAGCTAGAAAAAACCGTTCCTGCATCAAGTCAATTTTGCACTATAGCGCCACAGGGCCCAATCGCCAAAGGCCAACCGTCTATTAAATGAAGTTTTCTATAAATCAAGAAAGTTTTCAGAAAGAGAGCATTTTTGTTGAATATGTGAGTTCAGAGGCTACGCTACGCTGTAAAGTATATAGGCTGCTTCAGTAGATTTAGTTTACCTATATATCTCTGCTAATTGGGGGTATTTTCCAATGCCAATAAAAAATCGTCTGTCAGAGTTGCATACTGAAATAGTTGGCTGGCGACGTGATATCCATGCACATCCAGAATTGCGTTTTGAAGAACACCGTACGGCTAATTTAGTTGCAGAACAGCTTCGCGAGTTTGGATGTGATGAAGTGGTGACAGAAGTCGGTCGAACGGGTGTCGTTGGTGTAATACGTGGTCATCAGAATACAACAGGCATAACCATTGGGTTTCGAGCGGATATGGACGCGTTGCCATTGCAAGAAATGACAGATCTCCCTCATGCCTCTATCCATCCCGGCAAGATGCACGCCTGTGGCCACGATGGCCACACAGCGATTTTGCTCGGCACTGCCAAATATCTAGCTGAGACACGAAATTTTGATGGTACAGTTGTGTTGATTTTTCAGCCTGCAGAAGAGGGTGGAGGTGGCGCTAAGGCCATGATTGCCGATGGCATGATGGACCGTTGGAACATCCAAGAAGTTTATGGTATGCATAATTGGCCAGGCATTCCAGTCGGTCAATTTTTCGTCCGCGAAGGCGCACAGATGGCTGCTGCAGATTTTTTTGAAATTAAAGTAACCGGTAGAGGTGGGCATGCGGCATTGCCACATCAGGCGGTTGACACTACTTTGGTTGCTTCCCATGTGGTCGTTGCGGTCCAGTCAATTGTTTCGCGAAATGTTGACCCGCTGAAAGCCTTGGTTGTTTCTATTTGTGGAATGCGCAGTGATAGCGACACATTTAATGTCATTCCCGAGGAGATTATCTTACGTGGAACAGTGAGATATTTTGATCCTTTGGTGCAAACGCAGATTATCAATAGGCTTAAGGTATTAGCAGAAAACACTGCAAACGCCTTTGGTGCGTCGGCCGAGGTGGCCTATATGCCTTGCGTACCCCCAACGATTAATAGCCCAGAGGCTGCAGTACGAGCTGCAGAAGTTGCATTGATAATATCTGGTTCAGTCATTCGTGATCAAGACCCTGTCATGCCAGGTGAAGATTTTGCCGACATGCTGGCAGAAAGGCCAGGTGCATTTCTGTTCATCGGAAATGGAGATAGTGCCGCGCTTCATAACCCAGCCTATGAATTCAACGATGATGCCATACCAGCTGGATGTAGCTGGTTTGCCGAAATGGCTGAGAGCAGGATGCCAATGGCATGAAAGGACAAATGATGAATTGGGAAGATTATCTCGACGCCAATCAATCCCAATTTGTGGATGATCTCCTCGAGTTTGTACGTATTCCGTCAGTGTCTGCCTCCGAAAACCATATCGAGGATGTCGTCACAGCCAGAAATTGGGTTGTTCAAAGGCCTATTGCTGCTGGCGTCGAAAACGTCCGGATGATGGCAACTGAGGGCCACCCTGTCGTTTAAGGCGATTGGCTTCATGCCAATCCTAGAAAGCCAACGGTCCTTATCTACGGACATTTCGACGTTCAGCCCGCAGAACCTTATGACCTTTGCCAAACCCCACCATTTTTACTGGAAGTGCGGGATGGCAAGGTCTGGGGTCGGGGGGCTTCCGACGACAAGGGGGGCATGTTAATCCCTATTTTGTCTGTTGAAGCATTGCTTAAAACCACAGGTAGCCTACCCGTAAATGTGAAGTTCTTCTTTGAAGGGCAAGAGGAAATAGGCTCTCCACATTTGTCCGCTTTCATCGCAGCTAATGGCCCACTTCTTAAAGCCGATATAATTTTTTCTGCCGATGGAAGCCAATGGGCTGAGGATCAGCCCAACCTCATCACCGGCCTCAAGGGTCTTATAGCCGCACAAATTACAGTCACTGGCGCCAAGGTCGACCAGCATTCTGGGCAACAGGGCGGTGGCATCGCCAACCCTATTCACGGCTTATCTCATATAGTTGCGTCGATGAAGGGCGTTGACGGCAAAGTGAAAGTCGCCGGTTTTTATAATGATGCAATTGATCTAACTATCGAGGAACGCACCGCCATAGACTATATGCCTTTTGACGAGGCACAATACATTTCCGACCTTGGCATTTCGGACGTTTTTGGTGAAGAAGGCTACAGCACTCGCCAGCGCTTATGGGCGCGGCCCACGTTTGAATTGAACGGGATTTGGGGAGGGGGCTTGGCAGGGCAATGGAATAAAGACCATGTTGCCCGCACAAGCCTTTGCTAAAATCACTTGCCGCCTTGTAGCCAACCAAAAACCGGATTTTATTTTTGCACGGCTCAGAACCCGTATCGAGGCATATTGTCTCAAGGGACTGTCGGTCATAGTTGAACGTCTTGCAGGCAGTGCTGACCCTTTCCTCGTTCCCCCGGGTCATAATTCAAGTACGGTTACAGCCGAGGTTTTAACGGAGGTTTACTGCAAGGCTCCATATATAACCCGCACAGGCGGATCTATCCCAGTAATGGCCATGTTGCTGAATGAACTTGGCGTGCACGCTACTGTCTTCGCCTTCGGGATGAATGACGAAAACTTACATGCACCTAATGAATTTTTCCTTCTTTCAAACTTCAGAATTGGGCAGACGGCATATTGTAAGCTGCTGGAGCGATTGAGCTGAGTGCAATTATAACAAGACCATAAGAAAATTCATGAAACGGCATGGTCAGCACAAAATCATCGTAACGGATGAACTGCGTTCTTACCGGGCCGCGATGAAGGCCATAGAAAATGTTGATCTCCGGGAAACCGGACGTTGGTTGAACAAAACAGCTGAGAATTCTTACTTACCGTTTCGACGAATAGAAAGGGCAATGCTAAGATTTCGACGAACTCCAACTCTGTAGAAATCCGTCTTAGCCCATGTCTCAACTCAGAAGCATTTTAATCAGGAACGCCATCTCTACTCACGTATCAATTTCAACCTAAACCGTGCCGCTGCTCTTGCAGAGTGGAGCCAATTATTGAGCGCATAGATTTAGTAGGCTGTGCAGCAATCCGACGCGTGTTCTCATTTATTTGACGACACCATGGCAGCCTTTTATTAGAAATTGATCCGTATACCATCGGACAACTAGGCCCTAGCCTGCCAGCGGCAGGCCAAATACAATCAGGACAGCATAACTTTTCCGATTACATCCACTAACCAGCGGAAGAGCTTCGCCGGGTTTTAGCGGGAATGCGGAACGGTTAGCATATTTTGGCGAGCAGGAACCACTTTCACCTTCGGGCGTATATCGCGCTGACCGGCATGGGCCATGTGTGACATCCCCGATGGTTTTATCATCTGTGAGTGACCAGGATTGCTTGCCCTCCGCATCTGGCTTTTCGATCGTTAGAAGAGAGATATTCTCCTCCCCGTTGGTCACGTAATACTGCCCCGCCAGAATAGGAAACTCTGGGGCCTTCATTATCAAGCCGTTCTCATCCAGCCACCAATCATCAATATCAAACCGCCAACCCGCAGGTGCAATATTACCCGCTTTTTGTAAGGTTTGATAAAACCGCAGCCAGACCCCAATAGGGCCTGGATCAACTTTCCAAAGGCCCCAAGTTTCGGCGCCAGTCCCTGAGGTTGACCCTTCGGCCGCCAATGCCGCGATGTACTGAGTTTGAATGCGGCGAATTTTTGTTTGAGCAAACATCGGGCTGGATATTATGGTAGCCAAAAAGCCAAATACTGAGGCCAGCCATTGGCGGCGGGTGAAGTTGAATGTGGGTTTCATATGGGCCTCGGTCTGATTTCTGAGTTGACTTAAAAATAGCGTGGTAGTTCTTTTTGGCAAATGGGGGTGGCAAATTGATGTGCGGTGTGAGGCCGTTTCAGAGGTTCTAATTTCTGTATTTCTAAAAATAAATATTTTAAATCATTAAGTTATGGCAAATAAAATTCCTTACAACTAACTACCCATCTAAGATAAATGCAGGTATTGAAATTTAGTCTTAAGGTGGTTTCTAGTCCATGGGGGTGGTAGGGACCGAGGGGGTAGCCCCCACCGCCACCCCATATGTGGTTATTTTATAGTAACTCCAAAATTACAAAGTTTTAAAAATTGAATCTATCGAGCTAAATCGCGCTGCTGCTCTCTCCTAGTGGCGTCAATTATTGAGCGTATAGATTTAGGCTATGCTAGTAATTCGATGCTTGTTCTTTGTCGTTTTATAGGGCCCCAAAGTGGGTACCGCTGCTTTCATCTATGAACCCACAATAAAGATTGAGTTTACGGATGTGTTCATTCGCCGGCAGTTTAGTCTGATAAGTAGGAAGACCGTCCAATGATTGTCTATACTTTCTGAAAAGTCGCCACGATTCCTAGATCGTTACAATGTTCTCCTTTTGAGTTTTCACCATATATCTCAACATCGTGTAGCAAAAGATTTTCAATAACATCCTTGAGAGCTTCAAATTTTTTAACAAACTCTTTTTCAAACCAATGATTTTTATTGATCGAAAGAGCAAAATAAGCCCCTCCTCTAGCCACCGATAGCAAGTTATTGATAGCATTCGGTCCAACATGCCCATGCGTAAACGTCCCCGAGGAAATAACTCCCTGATAAGAGCGGTTTTTCATCGCTATCGGCTGGGTAATATCAGAAGTAAAAAGATTGCGGTAAATTTTTTTCTTCGATGCTATATCTAGCATGGCGTCCGAGAGATCTATCGCATCAATTGGATGTACGCCTAGTTTTGCAAGGGCTTGGCCTGCTAAACCCGTACCAGCTCCCACGTCGAGAACTGGTCCTGTGCCGCCCATGTCTAGAAATATTTGAGCTACTCGATTGGGTAGAACATAATCCAATGCAGACGCGAAATCGTCCTCATAGTCGTTGGCCCAAGCTGCGTAAAGTTTGCGGTTATCTTGTACTGTTTCAAGAGAATAGGCTAAGTTAAGATTGGGTTTGTTTTTGTTCATAGGTAAACTTGAGCAACTCTTTTACCAAAATGCAAGAGTGGTGTTGCGCTCGTAGACTTAGGCAGATTGCCTATGCGAATGGTGTGGGGTGAGTGCGGGCTTGGGACAACTGCTGTGTATTTGACCTATATTCACGTCCCGATTTCAAGCTAAAACGTGCCGCTGATCTCGCCGAACGGCGTCAATTGTTGGGCGCATAGATTTAGGCTATGCCAGCAATCCGATGCGTGTTCTCATTAGTCTCACAGCAACTTTTACTTAATCCACTAAAGGTTCTATAGTTTGCACTTGCGGTTTTGTATTTAAAAATGATGGCCTGTACTTATGGATTACCCAATACTTTTCCAAATTTGGGTATTTTGTCTTCCAATTAAATTTTAGGAACCTTAAATCAAGATATTCTAAACACGAAAATGCACACACATCTGCAATGTTAAAATGACCTTCTACAAAATATTTTTTATTACCAAGATGATCTGAAAGATATTTTGTTCCTTCATGAATCTTTTTTTCTTACCTTTGAACCCAGTCATTACTGCGCAATGTTTCATTCCTAGAGTTTTCAAGAAAAACTAAAACGATTGCATCACAAACGCCATCTGCCACAGACTCAATCAGCCTTGCGCCGATATTATTTTGTGGATCTTTAGGGTACATGAGTTGGGCTTCGTTAATATGATCGAGGTATTGAACTATTACTTTGCTATCGAATAATGATTCTTTGTTTTCCTCCATAAGAATTGGAATTTTTCCCAGTGGATTGAAGTTTTTCGTTATAGTATCCTTGTTCCAAGGAACATCTACGACCTCATTAAATTCAATATTTTTTTCACGCAGTGCGACCCGTACTTTACGTGCAAATGGACTTGGTGTGGCAATAACAAGTTTCATAAAAAGGACCTAAGTGGTGGCTGCATTCACTGTAGTGTATCCGAAGCCAACTAGGCATCAACCCTGCATGCAAAAGCTGACGTTCGACCGACGTCCATTGTTCTCATTTGCCTGACAGCACCTCTTAATGAAAGATCGCCCATATGAAACGGGCTGCAACAAGGGAGAGAAAACCGCCAAACGCTATTTCAAGCGACTGTCGTTGCAGTCGATGCGCAAGGGCGACCCCAAACCGAGTTGTAATAAGCGATGTTGGAATGGTCAGGACAAAAGGCAAAGATTGAAATGAATCCATGTGAACCTGGTGGGAGGTAGCTCCGACCTAAACCAACGAGGATGTAACCGATTGCGCCGGGAAGTGCGATTAAGTCTCCGACACCTGCAGATCTTAAAATCATCGGGGGTAGTTTTGTTGGGTGGGCTCATCTCTATTCACGCACCAATTTCAAGTTAAACTGTGCCGCTGCCCACGCCGAGTGGCATCAATTATTGAGCGCATAAAGCTAGGTTATGTTTGGCATCTGATGCGTGTTCTCATTAGTTTGACAGTAAATGTTTGAGAGACGCGATCGCCGCATAAGCGGTCGAAAATGAGCCCTCCTATTTTTTCTCAAAAGCTAAGGATGAGGCCAGTTTGAACAATTAGCGGCCACGCTGAAATTCAATAAGAGATAGGAGATATCCATGACCCAAGCGGAAAATTTTGGTTTTGGCACACAAATCCGTAAATCGCCCTATTTTGATGCAACCGTTCGCTGGGGCGCTAAAGCATTTTCTGTTTACAATCATATGTATATTCCCCGTGATTTCGGTGACCCCGAGCAAAATTTCTGGAACCTCGTGAATGACGCGATTCTGTGTGACGTGGCGGTTGAGCGCCAGGTGGAAATTACTGGTAGCGATGCAGCGAAGTTTACTCAGATGTTAACACCGCGCGATCTTTCCAGTATGTCTGTGGGCCAGTGCAGGTACATCCTAATCACTAATTCTGAAGGCGGTATATTAAACGATCCAATCCTTCTGCGTCTGGCTGAAAATCACTTTTGGATTTCGCTCGCAGACAGTGACGTCTTGCTTTGGGCTCAAGGATTAGCTGTTCATTCTGGCCTTGATGTTAAAATCACCGAGCCTGATGTGTCGCCGCTGCAATTGCAGGGTCCAAAATCTGGCGAAATTATGAGAGAGCTTTTTGGCGAAAGCATTCTGGAACTAAAATACTATTGGCTTCGTGAGGTTGAACTAGATGGTATTCCACTGATCGTTTCGAGAACCGGCTGGTCGAGTGAGTTAGGTTACGAGCTTTACCTGCGTGATGGATCGCAGGGCGATGCTCTTTGGGAACGGATCATGGCTGTTGGACAGAGTTTTGATCTCAAGCCGGGCCATACCTCCTCAATTCGTCGTATTGAAGGTGGCATGCTATCTTATCACGCAGATGCTGATATTCACACTAACCCTTATGAGCTTGGTTTAGACCGTTTGGTTAATCTTGATATGAAAGCTGAATTTATTGGTAAGGCCGCGTTGCGACGGATCAAAGACGAGGGCGTAAAACGCAAGCAGGTTGGCCTGATCATCGATTGCGATCCGTTTGCGGGGCCAAACACAACTTTTCTGACTATCAATAAGGGTGGTGATGCAATTGGCAAGGTTACATCTGCTGTTTATTCACCACGCTTGCAGCACAACATTGCGCTGGCCATGGTTGACATTGCCTATGATGTCATCGGAACAGAGGTGGAAGTTGTCACTGTATCGGGCCCGGTCCGAGCTACCGTCACGGCCCGCCCTTTCTTTGATCCTAAAAAACAAATCGTTGCCGCTTAAGCTCGTTTGTGGGGCTGTCAGATTTAATTCTCTTGAAGAGAGGATAATGTGTCTTTGTACCCTCGTCTAGGTCTGACGTAAGCACTTGTGGGACAGGTTTGAGTATTTGAATAACGGAGTATTTCGGGTTCATCTTAACGGTAAGGAATTAAGCATGACAAAGAAAACGGGGCCTTTAAAATTAGCTCGAGATTGCTGGATATTTTTGGTTTACGCGCAGCTCCTTTTTCGAAGTCATGGATCAACTGTCCTTCCCCCTTAAAACAGCGCCTAATGGGACATTTGCCGCATTGAAACGGAAGTAATATATCATTTCTATAACTGTACTCTTTTCATTTTGCAGGCGTTGGGACATGTTGCCCGTAAAGGTGGGGGCATTGTAATGCGTGGATTAATTGTTGGGGTTTTGGTGGCTTTGGCGCAGGGAGCATTGGCGACGGATTTGCCGGAGCCCTTGAGTGATGGCGATTTTCGGCCTGTCCGGGGGGAAGAAGCCGCACTTGGTCAGCTGCTGTTTTATGACCCCTTGCTCTCGGGCAACAAAGAGGTCGCCTGCGCGACATGTCACCATCCCTCCTTAGGAACGGGCGATGGCTTGTCGCTCTCACTTGGCGATGGCGGCAAAGGCCTTGGGCTGAAACGCGTTGTGGATTCGCAAAATCTGCCGGAGCAACGGGTGCCGCGCAATGCTCAGCCCTTGTTCAATCTTGGTGCCAAGCAAATTCGCGCCCTGTTTCATGATGGACGGGTCGAGGTGGATGCGGCGCGGGCCTCCGGTCTGCGCACCCCATTGGAAGATGAGATGGTCGGTGGATTTGCATCGATCATTTCGGCGCAAACCATGTTTCCGGTGCTCTCAGGCGATGAGATGGCGGGGCATTATTCTGAAAACGATATTTCGCAGGCGGTTCGGCGTGGCACGCTAACCGGCAAAAACGGCGCGTGGGATCTGATTGCGCAACGAGTGGCGAAGGTGCCGCAGTATGCCAACGATTTTGTAGCGGTTTACCCACATATTAACCGTCCCGATGACATTGCATTTACCGATGTGTCAAATGCGATTGCGGTGTTTATGGAGTTGGAATGGCGGTCTGATACTGCGCCCTTTGATGCTGTTTTGAGGGGGCAAGGGTCTCTCTCGACAGATGCCGGCAAGGGAATGGAGCTATTTTACGGTGAAGCAGGTTGTGCTAGTTGCCATAGTGGGGCGCTTCTGACTGATCATGGGTTTCATGCTATGGGCCAGCCGCAGCTGGGCCCGGGCAAGGGCGCGCGGTTTGAATCGCATGCTCGGGATGAAGGCCGTTTCCGTGTAACCGGTGTTGAGGCCGACAAATATGCGTTCCGCACACCATCGCTGCGCAATGTGGCATTGACTGGACCATGGGGCCATGCCGGGGCCTATAGCGACCTCACGGCATTTGTCGCTGGCCATGCGGATCCGCGTGCGGCCTTGGCGGCCTTTGATCGGAGCGGGGCTATCTTGACTGAATTTGATGCGGCCGATTGGCGGATCATGGATGACCCGGCCGAGGTTGCTGCAATTGCAAATGCGGTGAAGATTGATCCGGTGCTCCTCACTGCTCAGGAGGTGGCGGAGGTGGTCGCCTTTCTGGGGACTTTGACAGATACTGCGGCTCAGACTGGGCGGCTTGGAGTGCCCAAATCGGTGCCCAGTGGTCTAGCAGTACCGAACCCTTAAAGGCCCCGAATCCCTAAGGTTGGAGTGTTATGGTTTGATCGGCTTGAGCCCTGTGCTTGCTCAACTGACCATTTGGCCATTCAACTGTGACTTCGACCTCTGTCGCATCACCTAGGCCAAAGTGCAGCGGGAGAGCTTGGCCACCCGCATGGCCGCCGCCGATGGTGAGATGCTGCATCTCCGCTCCAACTGTCACACGCGCGCCAATCGCATTTCGGTTTCCGCCCTCTTGGAGCAGAACCACAGCCAACCAATGGCCTACGTTTTTGGTCTCATTGCGGTAAATCTCCATCGCGGCGCGCCGATTGAGCACAAGGATATCCAGCCGCCCATCTAGATCAAAATCAGCCAGCGCCGCGCCGCGCCCGCGTTCGGTACTGGCAACACCTGCCGAGAGGCCTGCTTCACTGAATGTGCCGCCCGGTTGCTGCATCAGTAGGTTGTTGGGATCGTGAATAGCGTTGGATGGCATTTGTTCGACGTTGCCTTTGGAAATAAACAAATCAGCTCGGCCGTCATTGTCTATATCACCAAATTGCGCGTGCCAGCCGGTCGAGGGCCGCCCGTCATCGCCAAAATATGGTCGGTGCGCATAGGTGCCAATTGAAAAAGGTGCGTTGGAATAGCTGCCATCGGCGGCTGCAAGTTGCAAAATCTGATCGCCCATGGATGTTAGCATCACCTCGTCTCGGCCATCGCCGGTAATGTCCCGGCTTGCGATGCCCATTCCCCAAATCGACAGTTTGCTCCATCCATCAGACTCGTCCAGAAAACGAAACTCAGATATATCCCACATCTGTTCATAGCCACCGCGCACATAATATTGCCGGTCGTTGGAGATGCGGAGCCGCAGGGACCCACTGGCATCAGGCACAGCCAGCATCGAGAGGGTGCAAAACCCTGGTGCAAGAGGTTGCGAGGAGTATGCCTCGGCTGAAGGTATGAACAATTGATGGGTGTCACAGGCAAAGAAGGGGCCGTCTGGATTTTTCAGGTCCACATAGTTCCCCACAACCATGTGTGGCAAGCCATCATCTCGCCACCATGCGCTAAAGGCAGTGGACCATTGATCTGCGCCAGGCAGTTCAAATTCCATGGTGGCATCGGTGTAACTGCAATCCGGGCCACCTTTGAGAACTACATTCGCGCCGATGCGAAGAACAAATAAATCCATATAGCCATCTGCATTGATGTCGATTGGATAGGCGCCTGTGGTATCAATGATTTTGGGTAAGGCAGCGGTGGTGAATGCAAAATCGCCTTGATTGACGAATAGTGCAGCGGGTTGTGATCCGCCGGCGGCAAAGATGTCGGGCAAAGCATCGCCATTACAATCCATCACCGCAACGCCACCGCCCACAAAATGGTTCCATTCGCCAGAATAGCTATGGTCTGGAAAACCACTTGAAAGATCTTGAAATTGCGGGCCTGCCTGTGCGGGAGACGTGAGCAGAGCCATGATTATAACGAGGAGCCTCAAACTTTTTGCCGCCCTTCGACTATGACCGTGCGTGTCAACTCAGTAAGCGCTAAGGCCGTCGCGCCGCGCGCCCAGACCATGTCGCCCCAGGATTGAATTTCGATCCGTGTTTCATGGCGGCTATGGTAAAGCGCAAGTGCGCGCATCTCGCTTTGCATTTCTGCGGCATTGAGAAAGTCATAGCGCATCAATTGGCCCGAGAGAATAATCAACTCTGGATCGAACAAGTGAATGATGTTGGACAGGGCGACGGCCAGATAACGCCCGGCGCGTTGGAAAATAGTGCGGACATTTTGGTCGCCGTTGGAGGCTTTTTCATAGAGTTTTTTGAGAGCTTGCGGCAGGTTGTGCGGTTTGTCTGGAGATAGGCCAAGTACTGTTGTTGCTTCGCGCGCCAGCGCATAATCAGCAAGATATGCCTCCAAGCAGCCACGCTGACCGCATCTGCACAAGGCGCCATCAAGTTGAACTTTGGTATGGCCAAGCTCCAAACCCATCCCGTGGGCGCCGCGAAACAATTGATTGTCACTCACAAATCCCATGCCGACACCGTTCTCGATGGTTACCACCACAAAGTTGCTCAGAGCTCGACCTGCGCCGAACCACAGCTCAGCCAGTGTGAGGACATTCGCATCGTTATCCACTAAGACCGGAGTGCCAAAATGGTCAGAAAACAGGTTTCCAAGGGGGGCGTCAGGGCTCTCCAAAAGTGGGGACCAAGCGACAAGCCCTGTGTCACAATTAACAATTCCAGCGATCCCGACACCAATGGCCGAAATCGACTGCGGAGATATCCCAGCGATATCACACAGCTGCGTTACGAGGTTTTGACTGTCATTCAGCAAGTCATGCGGAGTTTTTTTATCGGTGTTTGTTTTGAGGGCCGCACTGGCCAACAGGTTGCCACCAAGATCTGTCAAAACGGCAGTGTGGCGTTCGTCTGATAGTTTTATGCCGACCACGCGCAGGGCTTCTGGGACCAATTCTAGTGCCACGGGTGGGCGCCCTCGGCTGAATTCGTCGCGGGTGACGCCCTCAACTTCTCGCAGAAACCCGTCGGCAATCAGATCTGCGGTGAGTGCTGTGACGGAGCCAGGACTGACGTCCAAGCTGCGTGCAATTGTGGCGCGCGCGATTTGGCCGCTGGCCCGCACTTGCTCAAAAATTTGTTGGCGCAGAGAATTGGCCTCGCGCGCTGAAGGACGCAGAATCGGACCATACCCAACCGACGATACAACCGATTCGATTTCATGACTAAATCCATCCTCAGACATAAATTCACCCTTTGAACTATAGATTGCGCAATGATCTTGGTGTCTGTTGAAAACTATGCTCAGCAGGCACTTTACCAGCCCTTATCCTCGTTCTTTGCACGTTTCATTGCCCAAACATAGGAAATTTTAATTTGACAACTGAATTAATTCACGCATTATGTCTCGGTGGCCTAGACGTGCTACAGCCCGAAAGGGCCAAAATCTTTGGGAGGAATACAATGAATAAGCTAATCATAGCCGCTGCAGTTGCGGCCGCTGGTTTCACGGGTTCTGCTGCAATTGCAGACGTAGTTGGTGTATCTTGGGCCAGCTTTCAGGAAGAGCGCTGGAAAATAGACGAAGCAGCAATGGTCGCCGCAATTGAAGCGGCTGGTAATACATATGTTTCTGCAGACGCCGAATCGTCCTCAGCTAAGCAGTTGACAGATATTGAAGCATTGATCACTCAAGGCGTTGACGTTTTGATCATTAACGCATGGGACAAAGATGCAATTGCACCAGCCATTGAAGCTGCCGCAAACGAAGGCATCCCTGTTATAGGTTACGACCGTCTGATCGAAGACGCCCGTACATTCTACCTGACGTTCGATAATGTAGGCGTTGGCCGGATTATCGCAAAATCCGTGCAGGCTGTTCAGCCTTCTGGCAACTATGCGATCATTAAGGGCGACCCGGGCGATCCTAACGCAATGTTCTTGTTGCAAGGTATGATGGAAGTCATTGGTGACGACGTTGCATCCGGCAAAATCAAAATTGTTGGTGAATCTTTCTCCGACGGTTGGAAGCCAGAGAATGCTCAGAAAAATATGGAGCAAATTCTGACTGCCAATAACAATGAGGTTGATGCTGTTTTGTCCGAAAATGACGGTATGGCTGGTGGTGTTGTTGCTGCATTGTCCGCACAGGGTATGGTAATACCAGTTGGCGGCCAAGATGGTGACCTTGCTGCAATCAACCGGGTTGCACGCGGCATTCAAACAGTTTCTGTTTGGAAAGACGCGCGGGACTTGGGTAAAGCGGCTGGCGAAATTGCCTCGGCTTTGGCAAACGGCACAGCAATGTCCGACATCGACGGTGCATCCACGTTCAGTGGTGGCGAAAAAGGTATCGCAATCAACGCGATCCTTCTGGATCCAACACCGTTGACACGTGACAACCTTAGCATTGCAATTAACGGTGGCCACATCAGCAAAGCTCAGGCTTGCGAAGGTGCGATCGCTGACGTTGACGGCTGCTAATTAGACTTAAGAATCGGCGTCGGTCCTGAGGGGCCGACGCCACAGAATTTTATACAATGGTCATTGATTTTTGAACTTGATTAACTGACCTGCAGCTTAAAGCTCCACTGCAGTAAATCGTTTTGCTCGATAGACCCTATAGCCATGCTGGATCTCCCCATGAGTGATACTTCTTCATCCGACGCCGCGACCCAAAGTCCAAGAGGCGTAGTCGCGCGGTTTTTAAACGTTACAGAAATAGACACCCGCCTTCTGGGCATGCTCGGCGCATTGGCATTGATTTGGGGTGGTTTTCACCTTTACGGTGTCTTCATTAATAATTTTGGCGCATTCCTGACTCCTCGTAATCTTTGGAACCTTTCTGTACAGACATCCTCTATTGGGATTATGGCAACAGGCATGGTATTGGTGATTGTAACTCGAAACATTGACCTCTCTGTAGGGTCGATGATTGGGGTGATTGCGATGGGAATGGGACTTTTACAGGTTGAAGTGCTACCGCAGTTTGTAGGGATCGGGCATTGGTCGATTTGGATCCTCGCGGTAATCTTTGGATTGATTTTTGGCACAATGATCGGGGCGCTTCACGGTTGGTTGATTGCCTATCGGGGAATTCCTGCCTTCATTGTGACGCTGGGCGGTCTTATGGTCTGGCGCGGCATGGCGTTCCTATCAGCTGGTGGACGAACAATCTCTCCCGTCGACAGCAGCTTTGCATTGCTTGGAGGTGGTCCTTATGGAGCCGTAGGTGAGGTTGGCAGCTGGATTGTGGGCATTTTGGCCTGCCTTGGTGTCGCGTTTGTTATCTATTCTGGTCGTAAGTCGCGTGTTAAACATGGCTTCCGCCTCCGTCCTATCTGGTCTGAAGCCTTTTTGACAATCGTTGGGTGGGCAGCGATCATTGGGGCGGTGGTGCTGGTTAACTCATATCCTTGGCCCAAAGGTATCGTGCGTCAGTATGGTACGAAGATTGGACAAGACCTTGAGGGAACTTTTATCAGCCACGGCTTTGCAATCCCTGTTTTGATTTTGATCACAGTCGGCATTTGCATGACAATTTTGGTAACCCGCACCCGGTTTGGCCGCTATGTCTTTGCCATTGGTGGCAACCCTGAGGCAGCAGCCTTGGCGGGCATCGATACCAAATGGGTGACGCTGAAAGTCTTTGCCTTGATGGGCATGTTGACGGCTATCGCTGCAGTTATCGCTTCGGCACGTTTGAACTCCGCAACCAATGCGTTGGGGACCTTGGACGAACTCTATGTGATTGCGGCCGCCGTTATTGGCGGTACGTCTTTGGCAGGCGGGGTTGGCAAGATCTATGGCGCCATACTTGGGGCCTTGGTGATGCAAAGCTTGCAATCTGGCATGGTCTTGATCGGTTTTGACAGCGCCATTCAGCGGATTGTTGTAGGTGTCGTGCTGGTGCTCGCCGTCTATCTCGACATTTTGTATAACAAACGTGTTAAGTGAGGAGACATATTATGAGCAACACAGGCACTCCTCTCGTCGAGTTGAAAGATATCTCGATCGCATTCGGTGGTATTAAAGCGGTAGATAAGGTTAGCGTTAATCTTTATCCTGGCGAAGTTGTGGGCCTTTTGGGCCACAATGGGGCGGGCAAATCGACTTTGATTAAATGTCTCTCAGGGGCCTATAAGGCTGACTCTGGCGAGGTCTATATCAATGGCGAAAAGGTGACGATCAACACTCCTCGCGATGCTCGCAAATTAAACATTGAGACCATTTACCAGACCCTTGCTCTGGCCGATAACCTTGATGCGGCGTCTAATCTGTTTCTTGGACGCGAAATTATTGGTGCTGGTGGGTTTTTGGATGATAGCAAGATGGAAGCGGAGACTCGCAAAATCATGGCGCGTCTCAATCCAAACTTCCAAAAGTTCAATGTGCCAGTTTCCGCACTGTCTGGTGGTCAACGCCAGTCCGTCGCAATTGCGCGCGCTGTATATTTCGACGCTAAAATCCTGATCATGGATGAGCCAACAGCCGCTTTGGGGCCGCAGGAAACCGAAATGGTGGCGGAGCTTATTCATGAGTTGAAAAAGCAAGGGCTTGGCATTTTCCTTATTGAGCATGACATTCACAATGTGATGAAACTTTGTGATCGTGCCAGCGTGATGAAAAACGGCCGTTTGGTCGGGACTGAGCGCGTTGAGGACGTCACAGAAGATGATATCTTGTCGATGATCATTCTCGGTAAAAACCCAAAGCAAGCTGCATAGCCAATGTACATTGGCCTTGATCTCGGAACATCAGGTTTAAAGGGCATCGTCATTGACGGTGCCCAAAACATTTGTGCGGAAGCGACTGCGCCTTTGACGGTAAGCCGGCTGCATGACGGTTGGTCAGAACAATCGCCGCAAGACTGGGTGGATGCGGCCGAGGTGGTTATGGTGGCTCTGGGGGGTCAGATTGATCTGGCGGCGGTGCGGGCCATTGGCCTGTCAGGCCATATGCACGGCGCAACCTTATTGGATGCCAGTGATACTGTATTGCGGCCGTGTATTCTGTGGAACGATACCCGATCCGCACTCGAAGCGGCAGAGCTTGATGCAGATCCCATTTTTCGCCGGTTGACCGGAAATATTGTATTTCCGGGATTTACCGCTCCCAAGCTATCTTGGGTTCGCACACATGAGCCAGATCTCTTTGCGCAGGTGGCCAAGGTGCTGCTGCCGAAAGACTATCTTCGTTTGTGGCTGAGTGGCGAGCATGTGGCTGAGATGTCAGACGCCGCTGGGACCTCTTGGTTGGATGTTGAAAAACGCGACTGGTCGGACGATTTGCTCGCGGCTACCGGTTTGACCAGATCGTATATGCCGCGATTGGTTGAAGGCTCAGAGGCTTCAGGCACTCTGCGTGCGGTACTGGCCAACCGTTGGGGTTTGCGATCCGACGTGATCATAGCGGGCGGTGGTGGCGACAATGCGGCCAGCGCAATTGGTGTGGGTGTAGTCAACGGCGGTGACGCGTTTGTCAGTCTTGGAACCTCTGGCGTACTTTTTGCAGCTTCAGATGCCTATCAACCAG
>Ga0209712_10000576_pt1 | contig 32283 bp, 52 predicted proteins | sample ArcOceMetagenome_FD_187443 | JGI IMG/M metagenome (GOLD analysis project Ga0209712, IMG submission 187443) | Marine eukaryotic phytoplankton communities from Arctic Ocean - Arctic Ocean - Greenland ARC118M Metagenome (SPAdes) (version 2) | ecosystem: Environmental > Aquatic > Marine > Oceanic...
TAAGAATGAACCTCCTGCACCTGTGATAGTTCCTGTAACTACTAAGTCTCCTGTTACTTCTGCTCCTGTATTTGTGGTTTCAAATCTTTTAGTTCCATTATAATATAAATCAACTTGTGCATCTACTATTGCTTGAATAGAAAACTCACTTGTTCCATTTTTAATTAATCTCCATTGATTTGTATATGTGTGATTGACTGTTCCACCAGTTGATTGTATATAATTATTTGAACCATCAAAATAAATAGATAAATCTGCTGAATTACCCATTAAGATTTTAGAAGTATCAGTAAACGTAATGTCATCCCCTGCACTTACAGCTATGTCTTTTCCACTTGTTGTATTTCCAAATCCTAATACTTCTGTTAATGTATCTGTTTGTGAAAATTTAGTGTCTACATACAGTTTAACTGCTGCACTTGTTGGTAGTGATGTATTATTATCAAAGTTTTCTAAACCATCAGTAGAAGTTACATAACGAGTTATAGTAACACCTGTGCCTGTATCTTTTAATGAACCCCATTCTAAAATATTAGAAACCTTAAAATCCCCTGCTGTGTTTAAATAAAGACCTGATTGATTTCCTGAACCATCAGTTAATTCTTTTAACGTTGCAGATATTGCAGCATTATCAATAGTCTTTAAAAGACCTTCATAAGTCTTCGATATTTTTGTGTTAAATAATGTTGCCATTTGTTGATTTTTTTATTTTATTATTTTTAGATTTCTTTAAAAAGACCTTTAACTTTTTTATATTTTTTTCTTTTGGTTTATAAATCATTGCTTTACGTTATAGTACCCACCCATTAAAAGTAGCTTCATAGCTTGGATAAATATCATCATTCGTATTGCTAGTATATTCAGGATATGTAGTTTGGTTAAAACTCATAAAATCAATAAACCTTCTTGAATACCATTCTGCATTTGTTCTAGCCTTTTCAACTAAGAAATCTATTTCGTTTTTATCTGCACTAATTGAATTTTCTGAAGTATGTTTAAAGACACCACCATTTTTTACCTGATAAGCAGCAAAAGGAAAATAGTTAGATTGTGCATACCAAATTAACATAGGTACAATATATTCATCTAAAATTGTTTTCCATCTTGCATTCACAGGTAAGTCAATATCAGGTATTGCAGCACTTAAAGCATTATACATATCTGTTCCTATAATCTGTTGGACGTCAATTTCTTGTGCTATCTTGATAAATTGTATAAACTTATCTGTGTCAACGTTTCCATCGATGATAGAATTACGAACTAAATCTGTTCTGTTTATGAATAATTGTGTTGCCATTTATCTTCTTTTATTAGTTGGTAAAAATCCTTCGTTTGGCATATCAATAGGTCTTTTTGCTACCAATGCACTATTTTTTTCAGGCTTAAAACCTGCCTTTCTAGCTTGGTTTACACTAACAGTTGGTGCTAGTGGACTATTTATATCAATACTTCCTTTTCCTTTCTTCATATAAGTCTTTCTCATCCAAAAATGGTGACAAGCACCACCTCCTTTGTAAAACCAAATGGAATAGGTATCTGCACCTCGTGGTCCCCATCCTGCATTTACAGCTTGCTTACTCATCATTTCAATATCTTCTTTTCTGTATATCTTTTTAGCTGTTACCATTTTCTGACAAAAATCTCTAGTTACATTTTTACCATCTGTAAAAGTATCTTTTAAAGGTGCATATTGATAACGAACTTTAAACTGTGTTCCATCAACATTTTCATCTTGACTACTTTTTGCATTTGGTCTAGCTGTTCCTGTAGATACAAAATTCCATATCTTAGAAAGTAAACTTTTATCTTTTTTATTTAATTGGTCTATTTGATAATCTAAAGCATCTTCATCTTCATAATCAACTTTCCTTTCATCTATTAATTCCCATTCAGATAAATCTTCATCTTCACCAAATGATTCTAAAGATATTTCAGATAAACTTGTTTTGTCCATTTCTACCCCTGTTTCTTCTTCAATAGTTTCTTTATCTTGTATTGAACTATCTACTTCAGTAAATTCTAAAGGTTGTAAGGTCGTAAAGTATAGGTTTAAGCTAATTTCATTGTATGCTAGTAATATATCAAAGGAATCTATTAAAAGTTCTTGAAATGGTCTTATAACTGTGTTATCCATTAATAAAGATGCCGTCTTAATTTCATCTGCATTACTTGAGAAACCTGAACTGGTTCTAATACCTAATAAAAAAGGTGATACAACTCTATGTGCTACCTGTATTTTAGACTGTGATTCCTCTGATAAAAATTGATATTGATTATGTGCATCACTTAATTGTACAGGAGTTATTTCTGCTTGGCTTTCTTTATTGTCGTTAAAAGCTAAAATGAATTTACCTGCATTAGAAGTACCTGAAAACTTCTGTGCTATTTTTTGTTCTATTAATTGTCTTTCCTGTTGGTTAGGAGTTCCATTGTTAAAGTTGATTAACATACTAGGTGCGAGACCATTAAGTATGTTATTCAAGTGATAGTTAGAAACTTCTTCTTCAAGTTCAGCATATTGTAAACCACCTTGGTAATCCACAGGAGAATAGTAGTAAAATCCTGATTTATAAGGCTTTATATAAAATATCTCAATATTTTCTTTAGACATTCCATAAGCAGGAATTCTTAAAGGGTTATCAGTTCTTTTTATATTTGCCCAATCTTTATAATAATAATAAGCAGGTATATCACCCTTGTCATCACATTTTTCTGCTCGTAAAGTTTCAACAGGCATATGCTCTAACTGTGCAATTGTTTTTCTATCCTTAGAATAAATAACCTGAACAGCACATTGCCCCATTAATTTTAAATCATAGCATAATTTTCTAACTACATCTTTTTTAAACAAAGAAACCATTTGAGCATATTCATTTGGCTTAGCACTTGAATTAGTAGCGTTTAAACCTTTTCCATAAATAGCTTGGCTAATACCATTGATAGCAGCATTATTTGTGGGGCTTCCGTTGTACCTGTCAATTAGATATTGAAAGTAGTTATTGTCAGCACCATATTCAATCCAATCAGCACCATTCACTTCCTTAACTTCAGGACTTGTATATGTACTTAAATTTACAAATCCAAATTCAGAAACCTTAGATTCCTTTTTGAATTGCCCTTTATTATTTCTTAGTCTTGTTTTCATCTTACTATATAAGTATTATCAAAGCCATCGTAGGACTTATATTGTCCTTTATTTAACTCGTAATGGTCATTATCATTTAATTGGTCGATATCTTGGTCTGTACAAAATATTTTATCTCTAAATATGTCTTCTTTATAATCAGAATCTACTTGCCATAATATATCATATAAATTCCAAAAACTGTTATTTGTGTTCCAATAGTTATAATCTATATATAAATGTAAATCAAAAAAATGATTTTCAACTAACAAAGGATTAAAAACATTATCAAAATTCAGATAATTCCCTAAAGTTGTTCCTGTTGTTATATCATAAAAAACAGTTACGTTTGTGCTATCATCTTTAATAGACATAGTAAACTGACTATCATTGTATTGCCTTGGAATTACTGATAGTGTTTGTGCAGATGCAGATGTTGTTAGTATAATCATTACATATATAACGAAAAAAAATAAGTAATTTGTAAAATGAATAAGACAAAAAAAAAGCACCCTGTTAAGGATGCTTCATTTTCTAACTAAATAATATTATGCAGTTGGGTCAATCTGTGTTACATCTGCTGTAACTGCTGCATCTAAGAAATAAGGTGCAGTTTCTTCCATTCCTTCAAATGTTAAAGTGAATCCCGAAAGGTCACCTGCTGCTGCTCCTGTCACTACAGTTCCACCTGTACATTCCATTCCGTTTTCAAATCCACAAAGGAAGTTATTCCCATAGTAGTCTTCTACGACAATGTATGGACGAGCTACTGCTAAAGTTTGTAATTCAGATTGCGTTTTAGCATCTAAATAAGTCAAAGTTAAGTTTAAAGTTTGAGTATAAAATGTAGTTCCATTTTCTCGAGACGAGGTCACACTCGTTTCTAGACTAGAATTACCTTTTACATCATATTCAAACCAACTTGGTGCAGGAGAACCATTTGTAATAGTCGCTTCCTTAGTTGTACTATCTACTGCTATAGAAGCAATCGTTCCATAGTCTGCAAATAATACTTTCTTGATGCCTCCAAAGGCACTTTTACAAGGTAATTTTCTCCCTGTCGTTAATATACAAGCCATCGTTTTTTATGATTTTAAAAAAAAAGGGTAAGTAGAATTCTACCTACCCTAATTTATGATTATTAATTAATTCTAAGCGTATTCAACGATGTCAGAAGCAATTCCAAATTGAACTGCAGAAGTAAATCTCATTACCATTCTTACATTGTTTGAAGCATCTAAATCGCTCATATCTAAAACCTTAACTTCTTGTGTAGAATTTAACAATCCTGTTCCAAAGTATAAGTTTGAACGTTGTGCAACATACATTTTGTTAGCTGAAAGTCCCGGAGATACAAATATTTTAACACCATTCACAGTTAAAGAACCATTGTTCCACCATTGAGTTCCCATATTAGAAACACCATTTGCCCCTAATCCGTTAGCTGCAAATCCTCCTAATGCCTGAACATAGAATTTAGCTGCTGCAGAACCTACATAAACAAATAAATCTTCCTTACCATATAATTGAGCAGGAATTGCATCAACTACTTTAGATAATTCTTGAATAATATTTGCTGCATTTAATCCACCTGCTATTGCTGCTACTTGCTGATCTGCAGGAATATCCCCTGCTGCTGCTGAAGCTGCAATTAGTTTTTCAAATCCATCAAATGAATTATTTGTTGCTGCTGCAGTATCTCCTTGCCAAATACAGAATTCTGTGTTTTGTGCTACTTCTGATGCAACGTGTGCAATTAAGAAGTCAGAGAATTTTGGAGGTAAAGTTTGACCTAAACCATATCCCATAGATTGAGATTCCCAATCGTTTACGAAGTCATACTTACATAATTGTAGGTTTACTTGTAATTCAACAGGTTGGATAATTCTTTCAGTTAATGTTACTGAACTGTTTGGTGTAAAGTCACAAGATGCAGGGCTTACTAAAGCACCTGTAGCTAGTTTCTTAATCACTTCTTTAAAAGCAATGTTTGCCTTTACTGTTAATCCTCCATCATCAATAGTAGATGCTGAAAGCAAAGCAGCTGCGATATACTCACCTGCGAACTCACCTGCATAGGTAGTCGTTATGTTTACAGCAGTCGCTAATTGTACGTTTTTTAGATTACTCATTTTTTTATTTATTTAATTTATTTAATACTCTGTCTAAAGTTGTATTGAATCTTCCTTTTGCAAATTCAAATTTTGTTTTTTGAGGTGTTTCTCCTTCAGGATTGTGTTTAATTGGCTTAGAAGCAGGTTCTGATAATTCTGTTTTTAGTTCTTCAGAAAGTTCTTCAGAAAATTCTTCTTTAATGGTTCTAGATTTTGGTTGTCTTGAAACTTCTTGTTCCATTTCAACTTCTTCATCTTCTTCCATTTTACTTTCCTTATCACCTTTTAAATCAGCAATAGCATCTTCAAGGTTTTGGATTCTTCCCATCATATCACGCATCATATCATCTTCTTCAGCGTAACCTTCTTTTTTTTCTTCTTCTAAATCAGAAGTAATTTCTTCATCTTCTTCAGTTTCCTTTGCAGGTACTTCATCAGATACTTCTCTAACATCTGCTATTGAACCTTCTTCTTCAACAACTACTAACCTACCATCTTCTAGTAAATATTCTCCGACAGGCATTGCTACCTTTTCATCATCAGTTACTATGAAAATTTCTTTTCCTTTTTCAAATGAGTCTGCACTTACTACAGTTCCATTTTCTAACTTCATTTCTTCAAGTTTTACCTCGATATTAAGAAGTGTTTTAATTTGATTTAACATTTCGGTTGATTTCATATTATTTATATAACGATTATTAATTTACTTTTTGCATTTTCAATCTGTTCTTGTTATCACACCTATGCCTTGAGCCTGCATAGAACCATCACAGCATTCAATAGAATACTTATTAGTGTCCCAACATAAACAAGCCCTAGAACCCCCTGTAGGACTTGTTCTAGATGGTATAAAAGTTTTTTTATTACTTGTATTTCTGCCCATTATTTAGAAGTTAAAATTTCTTTTATTTTTAGTAACGTATTTTTATCAATTTCACTTGACATATCTTCTTTAACCTTTTCTTTAGGTGATTCCATTTTGTCTGCAAAGTAACCCTCAATAGAAAAACCCTTAACTTTATTTGTTTTAACATATTCATTCCATATTTCATCATTGTTAACTTTAACTGCACCCATCCAAGTTCCTAAAGGTACATTCAATCCGTACTTTCTAGATTTGTCTTGTACCTCATCTACAACTATCCAAGATTCTACTAATGTTAAACCTTTTAAATCTTTTTCGTGTTCTAAAGTGGAATTATTCTGATAGCCATTTCTTAAATACATTTGTGATGCTTTAGAAATAGTATCTTTTGAAAAGAAAATATAATAATCTCCTTCACTACCTGTTCTATAAATAGGTTTGTTAGGAATTAATAAAGCACCTAGTAAGATTCTTTTTTCTTTATCTATTTCAGCTAACTTTATTTCTTCAGTTTTTAAAGCAACAAAGTCAGATTCTATGGCAGGTGATTCTACGATTGAAATCGCTTCAATTCCACTTTCTTCTTGTTCTTCGTCTAATATTAGTTCAACTATTCTCATAATAATATAACGTATTTAATTTTAAATTTTGTTTTTTTAACCTATTGTAGCATCATCAATAATATTTCTATCTAGTTCTTGTGCTGTTGTAACTGAACTAGAAACAACGAATGCTTGAACAGGTTGTTGTGATTGACCACCTATTGCATCTGCTAATTGATTTGTTCCACTTGCCCCTACTGTATTAAATGCCGGTGGCATTGATAATGGTGCAGGTGTTGGACTACCTTTTGGTGTAGACCCCCCCCCTGTAACAGGTGGCAATTGAACACTTAATATCTTTTTAACGTTTGCTATTCCTGAAATACCAATAGCAGCAGCATTTGCAAATTTTAAAGCAGTTTCAAAAGGAGTTACTGTTGTAGCAGCTAGGGCATCTGAAACACCTCTATAGGTATTAATAGTTGCAGCAGCTACTGCGAATGCTTTTCCTGCAACAGTTTCTTTTCCTGCAATATTGCTAAAGTTTTCTAATACTGCAGCAGTTTTATCTAGGTTGTCTTTTTTAGCTTGTGCTTCTGTTTCTGCAATTTTTATTTTTGCATCAGCTATTTCTTTTGCCCTTGTAACACTTGTTTGCTCTGATTGTTCTGTAAATTGGTCTAAAGCTATTTGTGCATCTATTTTTGCTTGTGTACCTGCATTTGCATTATCTACAATGGCTTGTAACCTTACAGATTCCTGTTCTGCTTCTAGTACATCAACTTCTTGTAATGCTAATAATCTAGCATATTCATCTTCTATCTGTTCAGCATTAAATCTTTTTTGCTCTATTGATAGTAATGATTCACTTTCTAGTTTTGCATTTGTTAATTCTATTCCTTCTTTATCTAGTGCATTTTTATTTACCTGTTGTTCTGACCTAAATCCTGTAACTGTTGCAAGCACCCCTTGTACTTCTGCTTCTGCTTCTAATACTGCAACGTAATCTTCTGTCTTTCCTGTTAAATTAAATTGTGCTTCTGCTGATGCTTTAACCAACTCTGCATTTTTAGTCATTTCTACTTCTTGCTTGTCTAGAATTTCAGATAATTTATTATTAGCTTCTATTCTATCTTCAATACTTGCAGTTTCATCATCTCTAATTTGCCTTTGTAGTTCTGCTTGTCTGTCATATTGTTCTAATAGTATTCTAGATTCTGCTGCTGCTAATTGTGCAGATTTTTTTAATGCTTGGTTTGTTTTAGCAGTTTCTAATGCAGCTTCTACACTTATTTCTTTCAAGCCATTAACAACTTGCGTTCCTATTTCAGAAACTTCTGTAATTGCTTCCCCAAAATTATCTACAATGTCCCCTGCTGCACCTGCTGCAGCTTCACCAACTTCATAAAGATTTTGTTTTGTTTCTAATATTGCAACACTTAATTCTGCTATTGTTTTAGTATCACCACTTCCAAATGGTGATTTTTCCCACATTAATTGTGCTTCTTGAATTGCTAATGTAATTCCATAAAATGTAAGTTTTAAAGGTGTTAAAGCAATTGTTATAATACCACCTATTACTTTTCCCAAAGCATCAAAATTTTCTGTTGCTGATGAAACACTTTTATAAACATCAACAAAAACATTTACTACTTCATTAAATATAATTTGGGCAGTTGTAAAAATGGTATTTAAACCATCCATTACTTCTTGGTTTTCTTGTATTGCAGAAGAAACAAATTCAAATGCTTTCTGTAATAAGAATATAACACCTGTTACTTTTGCTATATTTTTAACAGAAGTGCCTACCTTCTTAATTCCTTTTGCACCATCTTCTGCAGATTTCTCTACTTTCTTTAAAGCATCAGCAGTTTTTTTATTTGCAGATTCTACATCTTTTTCTAGCTTAGAAAATTCCTTTTGAAATTCATCTAAGTTTTTAACTGCTTCTTTATATTTTAACTCAAATTCAATTTCTATCTTTTTCGCCATTTAATTTCTTTTTTATTTGTTTAAAGCCCTCTGAAAATGTTTCTGCTAATTTATATTTACCCTGTGCAATTCTTATATTTTCAGTTTCCCCATTCACTACCTGTAGTAAATCAATTATATTTTTTATCATAATGTTATAAATGTTATTGCTGTTGATGGTGCTGATGTATCTAATAAGACATCATAAGCAATTATAGTTACCGAATATGTTGTTCCTGTAGTTAAGCCTGTAATTGTATCTGAATAGGTTGTTTGTAATGGTTGTGCCATTGCACCACCTACAGGACTTCCATTGAATGAAACAACGTAATAAGACATCGTAATACCATCAGGTGAAACAGATGGACTCCAATTAATAGTAACAGATGTTGCCCCTATATTAGTAGCTGTAACACCTCCCACTGTGCTAGGTGGATTCCCTGCTGTTGTTAAAGCAGATTGCACATCATTTAATAATTCAAATTCTGTTTTCCCTGTTGTTAAGTTAGTTGTTAAAGAATTAATTTTATAGTTTTCTTGACCTAATTGTATCAAATCATTTAACTGTAAATTATAATAAATCTTCATAGGTAGGTATGCAGTTACCTTTGTAATTCTTCTACTTACATCAAATACGTTTCTAATGTATGTTCTGTATTTAGTATAAAATAAAGTATCTGTAAAAGCTAAAGGGTCTACTGCAGGTTGAAATGCTTGGTATTCATTTACCTCATTACCAAAATGAATATTAACCTTGCTTGTGCTAGACTGTAAGGCTAAAGCATTTGATGGTATAAAATAAGTATCAATATCAGCCACATTAGTTGTTTCTGTATCTCGTATTCTTATATTAGTTGTACTTATTTGCATTATACCATAAAAAATTAAAGGTGAACCAAAATAAGGTTCTTCATTATCATCTACAAAATAACCCCATTGAACACCTGTAGCTGCACCCCCTTGTGCATTATAAAGTCTTTCATATTGCATATGCTCAAAAGGCAATTCTACTTTATACGACCCTGTAGGTGCATCAAATATATCACCATCTAAGCTGTATGATAATGTTCCCCAACCTAAATTGTTTTCTTGTTCAAATCTTTTAGCTAATAACGTTCCTAATCCTTTGTAGGCAAATTGAATATTTTTAAAAGGCAAAGCAACATTTACAGTTGAATTTGTTGTATCTAAATATTTATCAATATTAATTGGAATTGCAGAACCTGATGCATAATAACTATCTAAAGTTCTAACTACAATAGTTCCTGTTCCATCTACATAAGCTGTTAAATTAAACATCTTAAAAAGCCCTGTAAGAAAATCTATAACAGTCATCTTAGGCATTTGCTCACTTATGTTAAATTCCTTAAAAGCAGTTGTAATAAAAGTAGCTGCATTAGAATAAATCATTTGACCATTTGAATTAAAACCTGTGCTTCCTGTTGTCCAACTTACAGTCCATTGAATTCCACCAATAGGAAAAACCATATTAGTAGAAGATGCAATTTGTACTGTATATGTACTATCATTCCAAGGCACTATTATTAATTGTTTATTCCCTGTTCCTGTAACTTCACCAACTACTTGTGAGCCATTTCTAATAACCCTGATTGTGTATTGGTCTGTGGTATTTGGAGGTGTTACATTTAAAGTTAAAAACGAAATACTGTAAGGTGATTGAGCAGTTAAAGCTAATGCACCATTTGAAACATTTGATGTTAATGGTTGGCAGTTATTAGTAGGTACACAAACAGTAGTTCCTAATTCTGTTACTTGTGTGAAATTTTGTAAAACTTGAGCAGGGCTTTCTACTGCACCTTTTTTTCTATGAAGCCATAGATACAGGTAATTAAAATCATCATTTGTTGCATCATTAAAAAAGTCATCTGAAAAAGTTAATGTTTGACCACCTACAAAAGTTTCTGCTTGAATAGCATCTATAATAACTTGTAATTTTATAGCGTACTTAAACTGATTCCATTCAACTCCATTTTGTTGTTGTTGCCCTGCCCCTTGGTGTGCTATATTATTAATAGTTGCTTCAGGGTCAAATACATTATGAACCCCACTATCATAAATTAATCTATTTGTATGTGTAATTAAAGGTACTATAATATCACTATCATATTTAACATTTTGCATTATATTTGTAACATCTCCAAAACTATAAATTTTATTTAATGATTGTGGGTATTGTAATGCAGATAATTGAGTGCTTCCTAAAATATCTTTTAAGTTTACAGTATTGCCAAAAAATGTAATATTGTAAGTATGTGCTACATTGTTTTTTAACTTGACACCATTTAGTTTTATTAACCCTTCTTTAAAAGGTAAATCATTTAATTCTAAAGTTGCAGGTTGTTTATTTCTTGCATCGTATGCAAAAGTATTATCCCCACTTGATATATTAAAATTATAATAGTGCTTAAGTATCTTATTATTAACACTAGATGCAGGGATTGCAAATGTCTTTGTAAATTCAGTAAATATTTTATTGATATCTTTTACATTCTGCAAAGTTTGAGTAAGTGAAACAGTTTCATCTTTAAATAAATCTACCCTTTGACCTTCTATGTATAGTTGTAGCTTTTGCATCTATGTTATTCTATGTTACTTTATGTTACCTTATGTTATTTATGTAATCAAATGCTTCTTCAAAATTCATATTGTATTCAATCAACCTGTCATTTACAGAAGTTTTAAAAGTCATTGATGAGGTTTTAACTTTTACAGGGATAACTTCTACTATATTAGTTCCTTTTTTTAACCTTTCCATCCAAACATATTCAGATAATAATAATTGCTCAAAGAATTCATTTGCAAATTCAGGATAATACCCTGAACTTAAAACGTGTGATTGTTTTGCTTGTGTATTAAAAACTTTATTTGCTGCATTATTAACTGAATAAGTAGCTGAATTATCTGTAGTAGGGTACGTTATAGTGTTAGACTTATAACCTTCATTTGTTCTACCTATTGATTTCACTTCTTTTAAAAAGAACCATAGTTCTTGTTGCGTACCAAATTTATTAATAAATATAATTTTTCTTCCTGCACCATATTTAGTGCAATCAATTCTTTTTATGTTTATAGTTATTCCTGAAATTGTAGTACTTGTAGCACTTGTTGAGTATGTTACAGAACCGAGTGCGCCACTTGAAGAAATATCTGTTACTGTTCCACTTTTTCCTGTTGGTGTTAGTATTGTAAAAGTAGGTGGTGTTATACTATTAGTAATATTATCTTTAGCTATTAATACAGTCGGGTTTGTTCTATCACCTATAAAAGATGGGTTTACACCTTCTTCAAAAGTTCCATAAGATTCAAAACCTCTATCTGTAAATGTCGTAGCAGTACCTACTACTAAACCTGTGCCATTCAAACCTGCATAGTTGGTTAATACTGTAACAATATCAACATACTGAGTTATAAAATTACTATCATATTCAATCCCTAAATAATCTCTAGCAAGTTCTGATATCTCAAAATTTACTGTCGTAGAAGCTGCTACGTTTTTTGTTAATGTGTACCTTAAAGTTCCACCAACTGTTACTGTACAAACAGTAGAAATCACCCCTGTAGCAGCGATTGGTTTATATTTAAATTGTGGACTTCGTAATGCTATATCTGCCATTGTATTTATTTTTCTGTAAAAATCATTTTAGATTCTATGTCTGCTAAAAAAGCATTTGTCATTGCTAGTTCGTATTTTTTAATTCCCTTTTCAAAAGGTTTAGAAAAGAAATAAGTTGGCGCCATACCTTGTGCATAAATACTTTTCTGCAACCAAAAGCCCATACTTCTATAACTTCCTTTTTTAAATTGACCCCCACCTTTTTGACCTTTCTTAACTCTAAATCTTATATTTTTTCTTTTTGCCCAAGACACCAACATATCTAAAGGTGGTCTTTTAGACTTATAACTAAATTTACTTAAAGGCGCTTTTTGAATACCTTTTCTTCCTGTTTTTTGACTATCTACTAAACTAGGGTTTGCACCCTTTACACCTTCATCAACAAATGCCCCATAGTCTTCCATCCAAAATTCTACTATTGAAGCAGTATTATCTTCAACTATTTCAAAAGATATGGAATTGTATAAAGCACCATCACCCTTGCCTGATTTAGTTAAGTTTGTTTTAGACTGTTGTACAACGTATCTTGCATAATCAGTAAGTGCTTTTTCAACCTCTACAAATTCCATTAGCAAATATAAATATCGTTATAAACCTGAATATTCATTGTTGCAGTCCATCCTGCTAGTTGATTTTCAAACCTGTCATAAAATGGTTCTAAGCTAGGACTTCCGTCTAATTGATACATATCTGTATGCAGGTTACCCATTCTTAATTTTTGTATAACCTTATTTAAAACTGCTAATTGAGTATTTAAAATATCCTGCACATCATTGTTCCCTGTAAAAATATCAACTGTTTCTAGTTTTGATTGATTTACAATATCAGATGATAATATACTTATATTAAAATCTAGCGTCTGCTCGTTTACAACTACGTTATTAACGATGATATGTGACAAAGGGAATATATCCTGCTTGTTTAAATTAATATCGCTTATATCGCCTGTGGTGACTGTATTGACATTTATATCTAATAACAGTTGAGTTTTAATTGTTTCAGTTAATTGATAAAAACCCCTTACTCCCTGATTGCTCATTTGAATTTGTTTTTAATTTGTTTTGATTCTAGTTCTGCTTTTTCTTTCATAAATTCTAAGGCATATAAGCACTTGTGTACATTTAATTTAGTGATATCTTCAATTCGTCTAACATCGTTTTGAGCGAGTGCAGAGAAGATGCTTTGATACCATCCATATTTTCTTGAAAAATTTGTTGCTCCATCAAGTTGTCCATTTGACTGCCCTCCAAATAATCCATCATAGCTTTCGACAAGTCTATTCCTAAATTGTACAAAAAAAAAATTGACCCAAACACTACATCCATAGGAATTTCCTGCAAAATATCTTTTGATTCTACATCATATTCTTTAATAAGGTATTTACCACCTATTCTTTCTTTTATTGGTCTATACAAAACATTCATTGCAATTTGCATATTCTGCCAATCACCCATATAAGTATCTAAATCTACATATTCACCTAAAGAAATTTCATCTAAACTAGGAATTATCCCATATTCAATATTGCCTAATTTAAAAGTTCTTATAAGTTGTGGTTTAGCTTCAAACATTTTGTTTAAAATTTGCACAACCTTGTCAGCATCAGCTAGTTTTAAAAGTCTAACGCTTTTTGCATCTAGGTTACAAAATATCTCTATCATTTTACATTGCAAAAAATACGAATCTTCGTTGCTTTCTTGTATTTTTAGAAACTTTTTATATTGCTTTAATGATATCTCTGATAAATCACTTGGTATTGTTAGTTCAAATTTCATATCTATATAACGTATTTAATTGAGTTTTTTATTTAGCTAAAGTAATAAAAAAAAGGCAGCCATTTCTGACTACCCTTTAAACGATGTTGCGTACCCCTACATAACAACACCATATTTTTTTAATACTATATCATACTTGCTTCAAAACAAGTCCCTGAACAATAACCTTTATCGGTTTCTAATGGTTCACCACATTCTGAACATTCGTATTCTTTTTGTTCGTGTGGATTTAAATAATCATCCCAAGCCATATGTTAAATATTAAAGATTAAACCTGTTATCATTCTTAGAATAAAATAACTTGGTGCTATTACTATTATTAGTGTCTGTAATTTTTTCATCTGTTCTGTTTTAAATGGGGCTTTCGCCCCGTTGTTTTTAGTTTAATTCGTAATTACCTACTTCTATTCTATTGTCATTGCCATAACTAAAAGAAACATAGTTCTTTTCATTTTTAAATACATACTTAATAGAATTTGTAGAACCACATTGAAACCAATCAGCGCGAGCTTCTTTAAGTCCTTTACTTTCTAGCATAGCCTTGAAAGACTCTAGACCGTTATTGTTATAAGTTGTAAAATCTGTGTTAAAAAAAGTGTTAAAAATCATAATGTTCTGTTTTTAATTAATGATAAACAAATATATAACTATTTATTTAATAAACAATAAATTTAATAACTTTTTTTTAGTGTAGTGTATATTTACCGAAATTAGGTTTGCTTAGAACTGAATATGTAGCATATCGTATAGCATCAATTAAGTGGTTATTTTTATCAATAGGTTTATTAATCATTTTTCCACTTCTGTCTTCTTGCCATTTGTAGTTTCTGAATTCCTGTATTGCATTATGGCTATCTTTTAAGATATGTATTTTAAAGCGTTTTAACAAATCTATTCCTGCGTTTACACTATCAGCACCTTTTAAACTTGGTCGTACATTCCAACCCATCCTACGCAGTTCTTCAATCAATCTAGGTTCGGCACTATCAAAGTAAATTGTTTCTCGTTCTATTCCCACCTGTTTCCATTTCTTATGAATATCTATTGTGGTCATTTGGGTTTGATATAAATGTTCTTGAATATACAAATCATATTCTTTTCTGTAAACACCTACCAAAGTTGTAGGGTCATTTGTATATCCTGCATCTGCACCAAAACTGATAAATTCTGCATCATTAGGAATTTGATTTACTTCAATATAATTAAAGATGGTAGACCTACTAGTTCCTTTAATACCTAATCCATAGATTTGCCAATACTGTTCATCAGTATCTTTTAGCCTTTCAATTTCTTCTTTAATTGTATCACTAAGGAAGCTGTTATCCAAATAAGTAGTAATATTAAAATCGGCATCTTTTCTTGGTATTACCTTGTCATAAATCCAATGGTATTCATCTGATGGATTAAAGTCAAGAATTATTTTATCTTCTGTTCTAAATACCAACTGTTGCCAATCTTCATAATCTAATTCATTTGCTTCATTGATAAAAAGCAGGTGTCTTTTCCTACCTCTAACTTTTTGAGGTTGGTCTAATGAGATGAACTCAATTAGGTTTCCATTTAATTTGTATTCGTGATTTGATTTATTATGATTGTCTTCAAAATAAGACTTATGTAATTTTAGTATATCAAAAAAATCCCTCATTACAGAAGCACGAACTGATGGAAATGTTTTCCTACATATTGTAATTGTCTTACCCCTGTTCTTTAGGCAGTAGTGAAATATAATGTATAGCAGTATGTTGTAGGTCTTTCCTGACCTAGTTCCACCTTGTTCTATAGATATCTTTTTATCTGTTCTTAAAAGGTGCTTAAAAACACTATTTGTCTTTATTTTCAATTATTTCTATTTCAAAATGTGTAGGCATTCCATCTGCTCCTGTTATTTCTTGTCTTTCAACATAACCCCTTTTCTTACCTTTTGTCTTTAGGTAGAATATTGTAGCTGCAGTTGAATCAGCTGCAATCTGTTTATGTAATTGGCTTTCTGCAAAATCTAAAGCTACGTTTTCTATTTCCTGAACTGCCATTGCAAACATCTCATCTTCATTTAGCCATTTGTAATATGTGCTTCTTGGTATGTCTGCTTTCTTACAAGCTACTGTAACAACTCCTAGGCTTTGTTCTAGTGCTGCTAATAGTGATTCCTTTTTTATGTGTCTACTTTCGTTCATTGTTTTTTGGGTTTATTTTGTTCTTCCTTTTAACTGCCCTTTCCCTTTTCTTTATATTTAACCTTGTTACTTCTTCTTTATAAGGGTAACAATGTTTTAATTGTGCTAAAGTATAATAAACGATACTTGCCCTGTAAAAATCTTCTTTGTAAGGTCTTAAAGGCATAACTCCGTGGATTTCTTCTTGCCCTTTGAATATACATAAAGCACCATCAGATTGTTCTAAAGCAATTCTATATTCAGGTAAAACCAATTCGCCACCATTGCAATGTTCTTTTAAAATTAACACATTGCTAAAACTTCCTTTTATATTACCACTATCTTTATGGTATTTAATTGCGTGGTTTACGTTTATATTTGCAGTAGTGTAAGGTGTATCAACTAACCTGTAATCATTATCTACAATTTCCTGAACCTTTTTCAAATCATATTCGTACAATTCAGGCAGGTGTTTTTTATATATGCTACAAAGTGTTTCTTGAAATGTAAATAGTTTATTAAAGTTTTTCTTTTCTTCTATTGTTTTATTACTGAACCTACAAAAGTCATTTCTTAAAGCTATTCTAGGTAATGCACCAAAAACACTTGACTTAGTTGGCAATGCCAAATGTGTCCTATATGTTTCTACATATTTTGTTTCCTTTGCTGCTTCCCTTACATAACTTAGTAATTCCTTATCAACATTTATATATATTCCTATACACTCACCATTTAAATAAAATGACGTATCACCTTTTATTACTTCATCATAATCATTTTTGCTAGGTGTATTTTGTAATAAGCCACTACAATCTTGGTGCTTTGTTAGGTCAAACCTTTTCATTTTCAAGAATTTTATATATTAATGTTCTGTAATCTTCACAATTATATTTTAAAAGTAATTTTTCTAACCTATCAACAACATCACCAAATTCTTCGTTTTCAAATGGGATAGTAATATTCTTTATTTTAGCATCTAAAAACCTATTTAACTTTTCTTCTGCAGTATTTAAACTGTAATCAGTATTATTACTAACTTCTTCTTCAGGTTGCCAAACATCTAACCCCCATTCTTTCAATTCTACATTTTCAAAAGCATTTGCAAGTGCATCCCAATCCCAATCTCCAAAACCCACATTATCTTTAATAATAAATTCTTGTGCTTGTTTGTCATTTAAATCTGCTGCCTGTATAATATAGACTTCTTTTAGCCCAAGTTCCTTACAAGCCTTGTAACGCATATTACCACCCAAAATAACATTGTCCTTATCAACTACAATTGGTCTGAGTGATAACATCTCAGGAAACTCCCTTACACTATTAACAAGTTTTTGAAACTTATGTTTGTTTATTGTTCTAGGATTTGCAGCATTTTCTGTTATTGATGATATGCTGACCTTTTCTATTTTAGCTTTAATCATTGTTTATATTTTTCAGCAAGTTACAAAAAATTATTTTCTGTATATTTTTGTGATTATTAATTGAAATATTCCAAAGTAAATAACAATATCTTCTTCATATATTTGTTCATCTTCAAAAGGGTAATGCCTGATACCAAACAAAACCCCTTTAAAAAACCCTGCTTTAATTTCATAACGTAATAATTCCATAGTAAATGCTTTGGTATATAACGTAATAAAACCTAAATCTTTTATTCCCAATCTTCAGGAAATAACTTTTTAGCTATTGCCTTTCCTACTTTTGCTACAATTACTGTAACGATTATCCAAAAAATTGCTTTTGTCATTTTTTATTTATTTAATTAATTACCAATGCATATCATTCATAGACGTACCACTTTCTATAATCTCACATTTGTCTTTTGATTTCCAACTCCAAGATTTTTTTAATAAATTAACTCGTTCAATAACCTCATCAATTTTATCTTTTGGTATGTCTTTAAAAAGAAATAGTAATCTATCATAATCGGTTGTAGGGTTTTGTTTCTGTGCCTTTATTGATTTAATATCTTTTTTTAATTTTTGATTTTTTTCTGAAAGTTTTCTATATTCATTTTGAAGATAATGTATTCTATCTATTTCATCATAATTTAAATCACTTTTAAATTGAAAGCAGGATTCTAATTCAGCAAGTTCAATGTTTGATTTTTTATAAATAGGGTACATTTTAACAAGATGTATTACTGATGCGTGATCTGTTTTTTTACCCATTGAAGTAAAAAAGTTAGCTATGTTAGTCCATCTCATATTCATTTTGTTTCTAAAGATATGACAAGCCAATGCCCTTAGCTCTACATATTCTCGTTTTCTAGTATTTTTGAATATATCAATGCCTGTTATTTCAACAATACGTTCTGATATTTTTAAATAGTTTTTATTCATTTCTTAAAATTTTTATTTCACGTTCTAAATAATCTTTTGCTTTTAATAAGTCCCCTAACTCATCTTTCTTTTTTCCTGCTCTAGCAATATATTTCAAGATATTACCCCTGTTAAAGTTAAGGGAGTAATCGCTACATACGTCTATAATGTCATAGTCTTTCCCGTTATCGTAATGTATTTGAGTTGCTTTCATTCTGTTCTTAGTTTTAAAAGGTGGTAGCATTCAGAATATTTCTGTCTTGCCTTTCCCCTGTATTCTTGTTTAAATAATTCGTATAGTTTTCTAGTATATTGGTATTTGGTTGTACAATCTGCAAAATACTTTTCTGCAAACCTTTTCCCTTTTCCTTTAAAGTAGTTTACATTGTCAGCAGTATCTCCCATAATCATCTGCTCATAAAAATTATACATTGCTTCATCTTCTGATATGTCTAGTATTTCCTGATGCTTGTAATGGTAATTATACATAAGGCAAGGGAACTGCTTGTAGTCTTTATCTATTGATACTATCATCACTTCATCCCTACCTACTTCCCTGCTTAGATTAAACCAATACCTTGCAACGATATCATCTGTTTCAATACCATACCCATAAACTGAATCATATTGGTCTTTTACAAATTGATGCATCTCGTGTAATAGTGGTGGCAATTCCTGTTTTTTTCTATTGGCTTTATAGTTGTTTGTAATTAGCTTTCTAAAATTTCCTTTTGAACCACTAAAAGTAACTACCCTGTCAATGCTGTACATATCTTCTAACTTGTTTACAATAGCCATAAACTGTTGGTCAAACTTATTTCTAGCATCAGCTATATCTGTATAGTATTTTTCATCTTCAGGATGTTCTCGTTTCTTATAACAACTTGCAAAAATCAAACTGTCTGCATCTACCAATAATATCATAATTCTGTTTTTTTAAATTCCACAATGACCACTATCACAATCGTTAAAATCATCATCAAATAATTCTGTTTGTTTTAAACTTTTTTTTATGTCTTTGTATTTCACACCATTTTTAAAAGTCCGTTTACCATCTCCATTTTCCTCTGAATCAATAAACCATTGAAATTTGTTTGGATGCTTTTCACTCATATGTTTTAATAAAATTGGAGACCTATGAAAACAACCAACACAATTATTTAAATAAGCAAATCTTACATTTTTGCCTTCCCAATAATTTTCAATAGAATCTTTAAAAGTTGGATTATCAATTAAAGGAAATTTAGGTTTTTGCCATTCTATGTTTGACCAACTATTTTGATTGCCATTTTTAGTTCTTCCTGTAATTGTTTTAAATTCTGAATTTCCATTTTTATTAGTTTTTTCAATCATTGTTTTTGCCCTTCTTTGTTCGTTGGCTCTAAACCCTATTCTCATTTCAACAACTTCATTTATTTCTTTTCTCCACCAATCAAAAATAGGTTGCAGCTTCATTTCAGTAGTACAAAATCTTTGAGTAACATTTGGCAAATATCTTTTACCTTTTCGTACTGTTATTTCATCAAAAGTTTTACCTGTAACCCAATCAATTTTAGAGCCTATAAACTGTTCTAAGTCTAACATTGTATAAATAATCATATCTTCTTCTAAAGTACCTATAAATTCAGTTCCTAACCTATCAGAAACTTCTTGTCTTATTTTAGCATCAGGGAACAAACATTTTTTGTCATCTGTTCTAACTAAAGAAAATACATTATAATCAGCAGGGTAATTTGCTGCAATGTAACTTGATGTTTTACCACCACTTAAACTGTTTACTGTTTTCATAATTCTTTTAATTCGTCTTTAATCAAATCTAAATACATATCCTGCATCTTTTTATTTTCCTTTACAACTTGGTTTATTATGAAAGGCAAGTCTTTGATTAATTGGTCTGTATTATACACCACCCAATTATCTTCACCATATCCTATATAAAATTCTCCGTCTTGGCAATAAAGCTGATTTGTTTCGTGTATGTATGTATGCTTACTGTCTGTCATATTGTGATAAATTTATTTGTAAATAATTTCTTAAATCTGAATTTTCTTTTATTCTAAACTTAATTGTGATATCAGTTATTGATTGGTCTTTTTCTGTATGGGATTCGATTGACTTTCTAAGTTCATCCCAAGCTGCTTGATTTACTTTCATACTAAATATAAATCTAATTCTTTGGCAACATAGTTGATATGCTTTTGCGTAGTTTGTGACCAATACCCTAACTGATAAAGTTTGTCACCTGCTATGGTAGCAACGTGAGTAGTGTAGCTCCAAACTTGGTTTCCTTTAATTGTTAAATTTTGCTTGTACTTTGCTAATTTGTAATTCATCTGTTCTGTTTTTAATTATTTTGAAATGTAATCCATTGATACTTTTAAACCCATATCTAAACCCTTTTGAAATGATTGAGTTGCTAAACCATAAAAAATGTTAGTTAACTCTGTGTGTTCATTAGAACTTAAATGTATATTAAGTGTATCTAATTTTTCAAATGCTTGTGCTAATTCTGATTTTTTTGTTTCTGTTTTCATCTGTTCTGTTTTTAATATATTTAAATTGTTAATTATTCTTCTTCCCAATATGCAGTGTAGTAAGCATATTCTTGTTCTTCGCCCTCAGTTAATTTATACATACTTTCTTCTTCATCTTCTTCATTTTCTAAATTTTCCAAAGCCATTATACAATGTTTTAACTTTTCTATTATGTATTGTCCATCTTCATCTTCTACTATTGTGTAACCAAATGAGTCTTTCTCAATTACTTTATAAGTTCCAGTTAATTGACCTTGTGCTACTAGAGTAAAGTTTTCTGACTCATAATAAAATTCGTTTTGTAATGTTATCATAATATTCTGTTTTAATTATTAAACTTAAACAAATATAAAACAAATTACCTTATAAACAATAAATTTAATAACTTATTTTTCAGAAAGGTTGATATTTATTATACTAGCTTGATTTTCAGTTAGTAAATAAACATCTTTAAGAAGTCTTTTTTTTGTCCACATTGTAGTATCAGGACAATATTTTTTCACAGGTGCAGGTAATTCTAAATTGTTTAGCCAATATAAGAAGTTTCCTTTTGGGTCATTAACAAAGTATAGTTTTATAACCTTTTCATCTAATGCCATCAAAGCATCGTACTTGTCTTTCTCAAGCATTTTTTCTTCATAATGCTTATTACGAAATTTCATTTCAATAACACAGTCTTTTCCTTTTGGTGTTTTACCTATTGCATCGTATCTAGTAAACCCTTCACCACACCATTTCAAATCCCAACCATCTAGGTTAAGCAGGAAAACCACAGCCTTTTCCCACTTGTTAATCTTTTTTATTCCCATTGTCCCATATGATGTTTAAATCTTTTATCCATCTGTTTATGGTTTTTGGTGAACAAGTACAGGGTTTATAATATGAATGCTTGTAGTACTTTGAGTGGAGTTTGCAAACCAATTCAAATTCGATAGCTGATATGTGCTGTTTGTTTCCCAACCTAAATTCTCCCCAATCAATTCTATCTTCTTTTTCAAATTCTACCATCTTTTAATTTTTAAATCATTCAGGTCTTTTCTTCTTTTATCGCAGTTGCATTTGCTTCCCCTAAAGGTATGGTATTTTTCTACAATAAATTTGATGCCTGTATATTTTGTAATGTAATAAATTAAATCTCCTAGTTTCATTTGAATTTTGTTAAATATTTTTTATTAATTACATATGTTTCACCATTGCCAAAATCTTTTATTTCTTTTAATTCTGTTGCTTTTGTTCTTTTTATGTGTCCTATTAATTCAACAGTATTTTCTTGTACCCAAGCAAGAACGTAATGGTTTGCTTTTTTTCTTTTAAATTGATTTGCATTTAAAAGCAGGTCAGGTCTTTGTTTTGAGTTTGAGCATTTAACATCTACCCCATATTTAAAATCATATCCTGAATCGCCTTTTCCTATTGTAAGAACATCAACCTTTTCCCCTGTATGAATTGAATAAGCAAGTTCACCAATTACACCAATGTAGTGTCTCCACCAAGCAGGTTTGCTTTTAAAGAAATTAGAACTGTTTTTTGTATCTGCGTGATTCATAGAACCTGAACGTTTCATTGCTAAATCTTTGCACCATTCTAATTGTTGTTCTGTTAATGTAATTATCATATCAATTTTTTAAGTTTTTCTTTTACTTTTCTATAGGTGTTATAAAGTGAATAATATTCAATATAAGAATTTCTAGAAAAATCAGCAATGCTTTCTCCTTCATTTACTATTTCAAATACCTTTCGGTCATACCAAAACATATTTTTTAATTCATCTTTTATTTTACCATATGCTTCATCATAATCAACATCATAATCATATTGAGATAAATTTGTATCTTCAATATTAACTATCGTGATATTTTTCCCTTTACGTTTTAAATCTATGTATAAAGTTTTAAGTACTTTAAATATGTAGTAATAGTTTATGTCGTTATCGTGATATATGATGTCTAAGCCCATTTCTATTTTAGGTATCACTTTTATGTACATTTCCTGAACAATGTCCTCAGCTATCATTTTATTACAACCAAATGAACTAACAACGTTAATCCAAGTTTTGTGTTTTTTAGCTAGTAATAATATAACTTCTTTTTCAGGCATTTTTTTTATTTCAATGGGTCGTATAAGTCTCCAACTATTTGAGGTAAACCAAAATCATTAACTTCAAAACTAAATGTATCAAAAGCATATCCCCTGCTTCTACCACATTTAACTGTGACCCAATTTTTATTTACAGTATTAGCTTCTAACTGAATAACTGTTTCTGCTTTCTTTTCAAGAAACGAGCCAAGATGTCCTGTTCCTAGTTTAGAACTACCAAAGTTTTGATGTATAACGTTTATTATGTGGCATTTATAAAGTGATGACCATTCCATAAGTTTCTGAACAAGATGATTACTTTCAGAAATATTATTTGCATCAGAACATAAGTCTGCAATTCCATCAATAATGATTAAAGATGGTGCTTTAATTTTTTCTTTTAAATAGTAATCTATGAACTGAATTCGCATTTTGTAATCTATTGACCTTAACCCAAAGGTATGATAAATTTCTGAATTAATATTAGAATCCATTTTATGTACCCTTTCAAAGACCTTTTGACAATGCCACAAGCCTTGTTCTGTGTCAATGTGTACTAACTGACCTTCTGTACCCCTATGCCCTTTTATATCGCCCCCAAATTGATTTGAACCACTAAGATAACAAGAAGCTAATAATGATATAAAAAATGTCTTCTTTGTTTTTGGTGGTGCAGTAACTACTGATAGGTTGCCAAATGTACCAATCGGTATTGGAACTATTAAATCCCCTTCTACCTTATTTGATTTTACTAATTTTTCTCCAAAAGATAATGCTACAGGTGGATAGGCTATTTTTTCTTTTGAATCTACAAAGCAGTCTTGTTCTATAAACTGCATTAACATATTGTGTTCGTTCTGTTTTTCTGTCATTCGATAAATATATAAAAAAAAAGGTATAGATAATGAAACCTATACCTTTAAATTAAAAATGGTTAGTTTTAAAATGGTAAATCTGCATCGGCAGTTGCTGCAACATTTGCAGGTGCATCTTCTTTTTCTGCTAAAGCTACTGTTCCATCTGTCCAAACGACCTTCCCATTTCCTAGATAGTTCTTTGCTACTTTTGCATCACGTTCTTCTTTAGTTTGTGAATCAATAAAAGCTACATTGTTTCCGTATCTAGTTTCATCTTGAACTGATATGGTTAAATTGTAATAGACTGCCCCATCTTTTCCTTTTACGAATTTCTCCTTTGGTAATCGGTCAACTCTAATTGACCCTGTAATAAGTGTACTCATAATTTATTTATTTAGTTGTTAATTTATTTATTTCTTTTTTAATTTCTAGTAAAAAACTTTTCGCTTCTATAATAGATTTTTCATAATCAAAATAATCTAAACTTTTTTCAGGATAATTATTATTTATATTATAAAAACAATTTACTAAATTTTTAGCATAATTTTTTGCATTCATATTATTTAGTTATTAATTTTACCTAAAAAAACTTTTCTTCTTACCCAACTTGACCTTGATAGTCTTTCTTTTTTTGCTTCTTTTGTAATATAGATAAAATCTTCATCTGAAAACCTAATCGTTACAAGTTTATTCATAAGTTTATTCATATTTATTTATTTAGTTATTAAATTTATTCATCTGTATAATTAAACTCTGCGTGTTCCCCACAATCAGAACAAATATCTGATTCCCATAGTGGGTATGCCCCACAACAATTTGATTCAGTCATCTTATTTCTTTTTAAAATCATCTGATTCATCTTCTCCAAATACCCCTAGTTCATAAAAGCCTGTCAGTTTTAATACTGCCCTGCTTAATGCTCGTTTCTCTGCCATTTCCACAACATACCAACTTTGGCAATTTCCGTCTTTATAAGTAGTTCCTTTTAAAGCACTACCAAAAGTTTCACAAGTATAAATAGGCTTTAAATCTAAAAATGCAGTTGCTTTTATTACTGCAAAATTAGTTTCACATTTAATTACTTTATAAGCAATCTTAATGTTTTCTTTAGCTTGTATTTTTTCTATTCCTGACCTTGTGATTATAGTAAAGGTTTTTTTATTATCCCCAAATCCAATTTCTTTTGTAAATATATCTTCTGATGTTAATTCATACTTTAGATATAAAGCCTTTAATTTGTCCCTGTTCATTTTTATTTATTTAATTGATTATTTACTACTTCTAATTTTGCTTCTAAAAATGTAATCTTATTTAGTAATGCTTCTATTCTATATTCATACTCCTGTATAATTGCCTTTGAAGTATCTGATGAAAAGTTAATCCCCATATTAATCTAAATTTAATAAAGTTGATTTTGCTATTTCTAGCCTTTTGTAAATAGCCATCTGCTCAAAAGCATCTGCATTTAATACTGCACCTTGTAATTGTTGTTCTAAGGTTTTAATTTCCTTACTTAATGTTGTTCTTTGTGTTTCCATTTTGTTCTGTTTAAAAAGGGAGGTTTTACCCTCCCGTTAGTTTTTATATTTTTGCTAGTATTTCCTCGTTAGCTTTTATTATTTTTTCTATCTCTGATTTATCATTAAAAAACAAATCTAAAATCGTTTTATAAAATTTAATAGTAGACCATTCTTCATCTGTTAAATCGTAACTTTTATCTTCCCATTTATCTAATAAAGATATTAGCATTCTGTAAGTTCTGTTGTTACTTTTGTAAACTTCTGTAATAATTGCTGAATTTTTCATTTTGTTCTGTTTTATTTATTAATATTAAACAAATATAAACAAAAAATTTAATAACTAACTATAAAAGACAAAAAAAAAGGATAAAAAATTAATTTTACCCTCCTTTCTTTAACAGAACAGAACATTCAAATATACGTCTTTACATTGAATCTACGAAGTTTTTATACCTTTTAATCATATCTTCTAATTCAAAGTCTGATAGCTTTATTATTTGTTGTGATTTAACGTGTAATCTTTCTGCAGTTCCTTCACCATATTTAGCATCTAGGTTTACTGCAAATTTATATTGTTCACCATATTTAAAAACATTGCATCCTGCACATTGTACTTGGCAGTTAATTTCATCCCATCTAGTTGTGTAGTGTTTACGAGATTGGAAATGTCCGTTTTGTAGTTTCTTCCAATGGTCTTGTTTTCCACAGGTAAAGCAGGTAGATATTTCATCAACTGAATTTTTTAGTCTTATATATTGACTAAATACAGTATCTAGCTTTTTAACTATTTTACTTCTAGTTAATTTCTTTTTAGATGGCATTATCTAGAATTTCAATTATATGTCTTATTTCGCTACGTTCAAATTTACCTTCTACCTTACTGTTATATGTTTCAAACTTAATTGAATACATATCTTTTTCTTCTTTTTTATCTTCTTTGAAAAGGTGTTTTACGTCTAGTTTAAATTGCATAGTTTTAAAATTTTGATTAAAATGTTTTTTTTTGTAGAATAAAAATAATAAATTTACATTTTTTATTTACTACAAATATCTAAATATATATCTAAAAATATATCTAAAAATATATATAAACAAATATAATAATAATATAATAAAAATAAAGACCTAGAAATTATAATCAATAACTACTTTCCTATTGATTTAATCTTTTCAAAACCTCTAGAACCAAAATAAGCTGCTACAATTAAAGACAATAAACCTGTAATAGAATCTAAAGGGTATTCTAGAAACCAACCTGCAACATAAGATAAAGAAAAAAATACTAAAGTTAAAGGTCTTACGTTTTTAGATAACCAACTATCTGAAGCCATATCTGATTCCCAACGTTTAGTTACCTCCTGCATTTCCATTACATCTATTTCAAGCAGTTTTAAAGCAATATCTTTATCTTCCTGTGATATATTACTATCTTTTTGTATTAAGTCTTTAGCCTTGCCTAAAATGCCTACACTTGGTATTACATCACCTACTATAGATAATATTTTTGGTGCAACATTTTTTAAGAATTTACCTATTCTAGTTTCAGCAAACTTTTTTTTAGACATACTATTCTTTTTTATTCTTATTTAATAGATACCATTTTTGAACAGTATATCCAATCGTGATACTTAATAAAAGTATTTTTAATAAAACATCTATATTAGACATTGAAATTCCAAAGGTGGTTAAGTTAATAATTATAGTTTTGTAGTCGGTTATCATTTCTTGTCTATTTGTTGTAGCTTTTTAGCTGCCCAATTAATACCTGATGTTCCACCCCAACCTAACCAAGCAACATAACCCTTGTCTTTCCAAGGTGTGCTTTCAAATTCAGGGTTTACTTCTGCGTTCTTTTGATGTCTTTTAAAAGATGACATTCTAGCAATGGTTTCCCTGCTTATTTTTTCTCGTTTAGCTAATTGATTTGCTCTAACCCATCCAACCCTAGTCATTCCTTTTACTTCATCACCATACTTGTCCCTCCATCTTAATACTTTTTTAGCATTATTAGAAGCACTTTTAGGGTAATCATTATAAGTTTCAAGGTTTATCATTTTACCTTGAAAAGAACGATAGCAAATGGCTATAGCTTGTGATTTATCGTGATACTGCATTACCTGTGGCACACAGCGAATCATAAATTCACTTTGCTTTTCACCAATTTTTTTGTTTGGAATAGGCATATCTTAGCAATTTTTGCAATCAGACCAAGTGTAGTAAACACCTCGCTTTTTAGTTACTAATACTTGTTTTCTATTGTCTTCTGATTTATAAGAAACGTGAAGCCATTTTGGTTCTGCACCAAATTCCCAAATAAGTTGGTCAAAATCTAAATTGTCTTTTATATAATGAAACATTTCTAGATTAGTCTTTCCACCCATTGAAGTAATATCCATTGCATTACCTGTTAAGTGACTAGAAACCTGTGAGCCACCAATACCTGAATTTAATTCTTCAGACCTATAAAAACTATTTACTTTAATAGGGTTTTCCACCCATTCCCTTAAAGGTTCAAAAACCTTTTCAGCAACCAATTCCATATTTTCAATATGTTCAGCAGTTGGCTTGTTTTTTATGCTGTATTGTTTAGCATAATTAGAATGGGTAGCTTCCTTATAAGAAATATGTTTACTTATTTTCTTCATCTTTTTCTTCAATTAATTCAAAAGAACCATCCTGAAGATTTATGTTTACTTTACCATAACTTTCTTCAAGTTCTTGTTTTGATTTTTGCTGTTCTACCATTAGTTCAACATACATATGATTCAAACTATGAACCTGAGTTTGTAATAAACCTAAGTCGTGTAAAATAGCACCTTTTTTTTGTTCTTGTTCTTGTAAACTTTTTAATTCGCTTTCTGAAATTTTTGACATTTTATTATTTTTTAAATGGTTAAGTCGTAAAGATACTAATTTTTACATTTACAGTTTTCAGATTCTAATTTTTCTATTTTAGCTGTTAGTTCTTGTATTGATTTAACTAATAAAGGAACTATTTTAGAATAGTCAACCCCTTGTATTTCTTCTGCATCTTTTTCTCCTGAAACTGCATCAGGTAAAACTTCTTGAAGTTCGTGAGCCATAACTCCGTAACTTCTGCCTTCATATGTTTTCCATTTAAAGTCATAAACAGGTATTTTAGAAACCATTTCTAATCCTGCAAAGTCTTTTAAATCTTCTTTTAATCTATAATCAGAAGTAGTGTTAAATGAAACACCTGTAGTACCTGATTGTGCAACTCCTCCAATTTGAACATTATTGTAATAAAAAGCTGTAAAATCAGCACCACTAACTGACCCTGTTTTATGCCCTACTTTAATAACAGTATTTGCTGCATCAACTGCTTTTATATAAACAGAGCCATTTATAACAGTATCAGAAGAAGTTCCAAAACCAAACTCCCCCCCACTTGTAATACGCATTCTTTCTGTACCATTATTAGTACCAAATCGCATATAATTATCACTATGGTTATACTCCAAATAACCTGTATATTGACTACCTCCTGAAGTTCCATCGGCAAAATATAAAGATGAAACCCCTGCTATCGCACTAGCAATTGTTATTCCATTATTTCCTGATGTTGTACCTACAACTAAATTATCAGCATTATTATCATAATCCGAAGGACTAGCCGTTCCTATACCTACGTTGCCACCATCTGATTGTAAAACTAAATTCCCCCAAGCAACCGCAGGTTGTAAAACATTTATGTAACCTTTATTATCTGTTTCATTATACCCTACTCTAACTCCGTAACCGCTATCAACTCCAAAAATTGCGTGTTGAGAATTAGTATCTTCATTAGTGTAAGCAGGTAAAGTAACTTGTAATTTTCCAAGCGGACTAGTCGTTCCGATACCTACGTTGCCTGATGTTAACACAGTAATATTAGTTGCATCTCCGTTTGCACTTGTTCCAAAAAACGCTTTACCTGCTTCTGCAACTACATAAGCATTTGAATCATTATCAGCAACCCTTAATTTTGCTCTATTTGTTCTTGATTGAATAGTTAAACCTACTTCGCCACCACCCTCACTATTAAATATCGCAGTTTTTGTTTCTCCTGATGTTGAGTTTCCTAATTGTAAGCCAACACTTGGACTATCAGTTCCTATACCTACATTACCTGCTGAATCAATACGCATTCTTTCTGAACTACCATCAGCATCAGTAAATGCCAACCCATCAGAACCATCTAAAGTGTTTAAATAAAATCTTGAACTACTATTTTCATAAAATCCTTGATATACTTTGCCACTTGTTGCATTTAAATTTAATAAATTACCAACACCTTGAACAGCAAATTTTCCAAAAGCACTCGGTGTAGTCGTTCCGATACCTACGTTTCCTGAATCTATTGTAACGTATGCACTTCCCGCTGAAGAAAATAAAGAAATTTTATTATTTATACCATATATTTCTGTACCCGAAGCAACACCTCCTAAAATAGAGTTGCCACCTGATTTAAAGTATTTATTAGTTGCTACTGTTACATCTCCTGCAAAAGTTGCGTTTCCTGAACCTAATAAAGTTAAAGCATTTACAGTAGTTCCTGATGTACGAAGTTGAAAGTTAATTGCTGCTGCTGCTCCATCATAAGTGTTTTTAATGTTTAAGTTTGTTTCTGCTGCTGCTAAATATTCAAAAACCCCTTTATAAGCATCTGTTAATCCTACGTTAACTGTTCCTGCTAAACCTGTTCCAACATTTACATCCCCTGCAAAAGTTGCGTTTCCTGATGCGTCAAGTGTTAATTTTACCGCAGTACTATTGTTTGTATAAAATTTAAGATTTGCACTACTCGCACCTATTGAAAAGTCTGTACCTGAATCGCCCCAAGTGCTTGAATCAGTTATATATCCTAAATCTGTATTGTTTGCCCTTTTTATATTAAAGTAAGCACTATCAGATTTTAAACTTAAATTTCCTGTAACATTTACATCCCCTGTTACACTAACCCCTGTACTTGTAGTTGCTAGTTTTGTTGAACCATTGTAAAATAAATTTACTTCCCCACCTTCAAAGGCAGTAATTAATTGGCTATTTTCAGCGGGATTTAATAATCTAAAAGCATTTGTTGTAACATATAAACTTCCGGTTCCTGAGTCTTCAATAAAACTATCACTTCCATCGTGGGATATTTGTAGGTCATTACCTGTTCCAAATATTGCTTTACCATTATCTGCTAAATTAATATTTCCTGTTGCTACTAAATTAGCTAACTCTAAATCTGCTGCTGCATATCCTGCACCACCAATATTGACTGTTGTTGTAGGTTCTACTGTTAAGCCTTTAAACAGCTTGAATTTATTAGAATCTGATGCGTCAGAAAACAATCCTAAGAATCTTCCTGTACCATCATTGTAATCTCCATACAATCCAATGTCTAAACTATTGGCTGTATTATCTTTTGCTAGTTGAATCAATGGGTCAACTACTGCTAGTGTTTGGCTGTTTACAGTTGTTGTAGTTCCGTTAACTGTTAAATCTCCTGCTATTGTTACATCACGCCCTGTAGTTAAATCTCCATTTCTTGAAATAATTAAGGCAGTTGTATCTAAAGCATTTGCATCTGATGTTCTAAATACTATTGATTCAGTTACTGCTGCTTGGTCTATGTATAAACTACCTGCTGAACTTCTTAATATACTATAACTGTCGTGAGTTAAAAATAATTCTTCACTATTACCTAAATTAACTTTTTGACCTGATAATACAGAAACATTTCCTGTTGCATCTACATTTCCTGTAACTGATATTCCTGCGTTTGTAGTTGCTAGTTTTTGATTGTTATTATAATAAAGATTTACTGCTCCATTAGCACTAGCAATAATCATATTTTCAGCACCATCAGATTCTATTCTTACAGTATTAGATGAAATTTTTAAATCTCCTGTCCCTGAATCTTTAAGGTATGAATGCGAACCATCGTGATAAACCTCTAATCCATCACTAGCTGTTCCATAAATAGACTTTACATTATCATTGTGGATAGTATCGCCTGTCATTGTTCCACCAATCAAAGGTAGAAAAGAACCACCTGCTCCAGTAATCGTGCCTGTTACTTCTAAATTACCTGTAACTTTTGCTCCTGCTGAAACTGTTTCTAATCTTTTTGTTCCATCATAATAAAACTCGTTTGCTCCATCTGTCAAAAATCTTGCTAAATATTCAGAATTTTCTTTTTGTAAATTAACACCTGTACCATTACTTGTAATGTTTAAATCTCCTGTTCCATTATCTACAATAAAAGAATTACTTCCATCGTGATATATCTGTAAGTCAGACCCTGCACCGAATAAGGCTTTTCCATTATCTACAAAAGTTGCATTTGCTCCTACTGTTACATTTGTTGTAGTAGATAAAGCACCTGTAATTGATACACCTGTGCTTGTAGTTCCTAGTTTATCATAATTGTTATGAGATAAAATTACTGCCCCATCTTCAAAAGCACGAATCATTGTTTCGCCACCGTTTGCAGACCTTAATTTAAAAGCACTTGTATCAATTATTAAACTTCCTATTCCTATATCTTGTATATAGCTATTATTACCATCGTGATAGATTTGTAAATCAGAGCCTGTTCCATAAATAGACTTTACACTATCAGCGTGTAAAGTATCGCCTGTCATAGTACCCCCTGCAAGTGGTAAGAATGAGCCACCTGAACCTGTGATAGTTCCTGTAACTACTAAGTCTCCTGTTACTTCTGCTCCTGTATTTGTGGTTTCAAATCTTTTAGTTCCATTATAATATAAATCAACTTGTGCATCTACTATTGCTTGAATAGAAAA
>Ga0209712_10000581_pt1 | contig 32026 bp, 29 predicted proteins | sample ArcOceMetagenome_FD_187443 | JGI IMG/M metagenome (GOLD analysis project Ga0209712, IMG submission 187443) | Marine eukaryotic phytoplankton communities from Arctic Ocean - Arctic Ocean - Greenland ARC118M Metagenome (SPAdes) (version 2) | ecosystem: Environmental > Aquatic > Marine > Oceanic...
TATTTTATTATTACTTTTTGGAGACAAGTTGAAAAGTTTGTAAAATAAAAAAAAAACACTATTTAGTTAAAGTCTTTTTTATCAGTTAAATACTTTGGTTATTTTCTATACGATTGGTATAAAATTAGCAACCTGTTTTTTTATTTATGAATAAATTTAGAACAAAAAAAAGACTCTATTATTTCTAATAGAATCTTTTTGAGCGAAAGACCAGGTTCGAACTGGCGACATTCAGCTTGGAAGGCTGACGCTCTACCAACTGAGCTACTTTCGCATGGTAAAGAGCTGCAAATATAAAATCATTTTTGAGTTCTACAATGTTTTTTTTGCAAATAATTAATAAAACTTTTTATCTTTTCTTAGGGGTTTTAAAAATGAATTTCGTTAATACCAAAATCTTAATTATAATAGAATTTATGGTATTTAAATATTTAGATAAAAACTTACGTTTACCATAAGAATAATAAATGTACAAATTAGCACCTTTTTAAATTATATAAGCTGTTAGAAGTGCATAGGTTAAAATATTTGATAGTATTCAGTAAAGTAGGGTATATGATGATCTAGATAGCGGAAAAATATAAAATTTCAATATAAAAAAAGAACTCCCGAAAATCGAGAGTCCTGATTATTTTAAAATATAAAAAAGTTATTTTACATTCATTAATTCTACATCAAATATTAAGGTTGCATCTGGAGGAATAACTCCACCTGCACCTGCGGAACCATATGCCAAGTCTGAGGGGATTACAAAACGAGCTTTATCGCCAACTTGTAATAATTGAATTCCTTCATCCCAACCAGCAATTACTTGTCCTACACCAACATTAAAATCAATTGGCTGTTTTCTTTTGTAAGAAGAATCAAAAACGGTACCGTCTAATAATTGGCCTTTGTAATGCACAGAAACTCCAGCTCCTTTTGTTGCTTGTTTTCCGTTACCTTTTTGTAAAATTTGATAACGTAAACCACTTGCAGTTTCATCATAGCCTTTAGCAACAGAATCTAATAATTCTTTTTGTTTTGCATTTTCTTCAGCGTCTCTTTTTTCTCTAGAACCTTCAAAACTTCTAAACGCTTCAACAGCATTAAAGCTTTCAGCTTCAGTACCAACTCTAATAATTTCAAGAGACATTTCACTGCCTTGTTTTACTGTATCAACAACCTCTTGTCCTTCAATTACAGAACCAAAAACGGTGTGTTTATTGTCCAACCAAGGAGTAGGGACGTGCGTAATGTAAAATTGACTTCCGTTCGTTGCAGGACCAGAATTAGCCATTGCAAGTTTTCCAGGAGTATCATGTTTTAAATCTGGATGGAATTCATCATCAAATTTATAACCAGGATTTCCTGTTCCTGTTCCTTGAGGACATCCTCCTTGTATCATGAAATCAGGTATCACTCTATGGAATTTTAATCCATTATAATATGGAGTTCCTTGTTCTTTTATATCATTTTCTAAATTACCTTCTGCCAAAGCAACAAAGTTACCTACTGTTCCTGGCGCTTTTTCGTGTTCTAATTGTACTAAAATTTCACCTTTTGCAGTAGTGAATTTTGCATAAATTCCGTTATTCATTCTTAATTATTTAATCGGTTTTATTTTTATATTTTTCTGAAATAAGTCCAGAACAAGTTGTTTTTTTTTTAATAGTTAAACTATTAGTTTGATAATACTGTGAAAAGAAATAAGAATACTTTATTCATATATTTTTAACCTTTAAATTCGCTGGTAAAATGAAGCTTTACTGAAGGATATTTGCTTTGAGTCATTTGTATTGTAAACTCAGAATCTGCCAAAAACACTAATTGACTCTGCTTATCTTTTGCTAAATAGCGCTGTTTTACACGTTTAAAATCTTTAAACTCTTCACTTTTTATATTCTCTGGCTCTACCCAGCAAGCCTTGTGAACATTTAAATTTTCATAAGTACATTTTGCGCCATATTCATGTTCTAATCGATACTGAATAACTTCATATTGTAATGCGCCTACAGTACCAATTACTCTACGTCCGTTCATTTCTAAAGTAAATAATTGAGCTACACCTTCATCCATTAACTGATCTAAACCTTTATATAGTTGTTTAGATTTCATTGGGTCTGCATTGTTTACATATCTAAAATGTTCTGGAGAAAAACTCGGAATTCCTTTAAAATTCAACTGTTCACCTTCTGTTAATGTATCTCCAATTTTAAAATTTCCTGTGTCATGTATGCCTACAATATCTCCTGGAAAAGATTCTTCTACAATCTCCTTTTTCTCAGCAAAAAATGCATTTGGACTAGAAAATTTTACTTTTTTACCATTTCTGACATGTAAGTAAGGAGCGTTTCTTTTAAAAGTACCAGATACAATTTTTATAAAAGCTAATCTATCTCTATGTTTAGGATCCATATTTGCATGGATTTTAAAAACAAAACCAGTCATTTTTTCTTCTTTAGAATCGACTAAACGTTCTTCTGCTTTTTTAGGCTGCGGAGAAGGTGCAATTTCAATAAATGCATCTAATAATTCTTTAACCCCAAAGTTATTCAAAGCAGAACCAAAAAATACAGGTTGTAACTTGCCTTCTAGATATTCTTGTCGATTAAATGGAGGATATACTTCATCAATCAATTCTATTTCTTCACGTAAAATATCAGCTGCTGTTTTGCCAATGATCTTGTCTAATTCAGGATTTGAGAGATTATCAAATTGCACTCCTTCAGAAATCGTTGTTTTATTATCACCAGAAAAAAGATTTAACTTCTTTTCCCAAATATTGTAAATTCCTTTAAAGTCATAACCCATTCCAATAGGAAAACTCATTGGTGTTACTCTTAAACCTAATTTTTGTTCGACTTCGTCTAATAAATCAAAAGCATCTTTTCCTTCTCTATCAAGTTTATTTATAAAAACTAACATAGGTATGCTTCTCATTCTGCACACTTCAACTAACTTTTCAGTTTGAGGTTCAACACCTTTTGCAACATCAATTACTACAATAACGCTATCTACAGCCGTTAAAGTTCTAAAAGTATCTTCAGCAAAATCTTTGTGACCAGGCGTATCTAAAATGTTTATTTTTTTATCTTGATAGATAAATGCCAAGACAGAAGTAGCAACAGAAATTCCTCTTTGGCGTTCAATTTCCATAAAATCGGAAGTTGCCCCTTTTTTAATTTTATTATTTTTTACAGCACCAGCTTCTTGAATTGCACCACCAAATAATAATAATTTTTCTGTTAAAGTAGTTTTACCTGCATCTGGATGTGAAATGATTCCAAATGTTCTTCTACGTGCTATTTCTTTTAAAAAACTCATCTACAAAATTTGAGGTGCAAATATAGGCTTTATTCTATGATTTTTTTAGCTTATTACTTGATAATGAGAATGAGATTCATAAAAAAAATAAGGGACTAATTTTTCGACACCACTCAAATTTTTAAAAGATTAATTTCTTTAAAAGATTAAAATTCAATGGAATATAATCTTATAGAGCTTTTTTTGTGTCTATGTGTTTTTGGTAATTAATTGATTTTGCACTTGCTTAAAATACATCATTCGAGAACTTTTATGGTCATATTTATATCCTTAATGGGCCATTCATCAACCCCAACTTTTACTTTAGAAATTTTATCCATAACATCAAAGCCAGAAACAACTTCACCAAAAACAGTATGTTCATTATCTAAATGATGAGCCCCATTTCTTTTATGAACTATATAAAATTCAAAAGGACTTGACAATTTATTTGGATTTTTTTCCCACTGCCTAGCCGCAGCTAATGCGCCATATTTATGTTTTCTATGCTTTCTGAATTCTGGTTGCATTAAATAATTCCCATACTTTCTGCGCTGTTTTTGGGTATACATATTATCAGAGTTCCCACCTTGTATAACAAAGTTTTTTGCCACCCTATAAATAACAGTTGTATTAAAATAGTTAATTTTTGTAAGAAAAAGAAAATTTGCTCTATGTACTGGAACGTCTCGATACAAAAGCAATTTTATATTCCCAAATTTTGTTTTGATGACGACTTTAGTTTCCGGATTTTGTTTTCCATATTCTACTAAAAAAGCTTTTGTATTAAATCTATTTAAACTGTCCCAAGGTTTTGTAAATATTTTTTCTTGCTGCTTTTTAATGTCTTTTTTATTTTCCGTTTTCACAGAATTTTCTTTTCTATTTTTCTTTTGATTGCACTGATAAAAAGAAATTATGATTGTGAAGAATATTATATTAGAGAAAATTTTCACTTTTGATATTGATTATTAGGAACATCAAATATAAATCATCAAAATAAAACAATAGATAAATCTGATGGTTTTATTACATTTTTAAGTTTTAATACTAGTCGTTTGCAGTATATTTGTAATCATGGAGGAACAAGTGGTTTTAGTTGATGAAAACGACAATCAAATAGGTTTAATGCCTAAAATGGAAGCACATGAAAAAGCTGTTTTGCATAGAGCTTTTTCAGTATTTATTTTTAATGAGCAGGGCGAGTTAATGCTGCAACAAAGAGCAGCACATAAATACCATTCGCCATTATTGTGGACAAATACTTGTTGTTCGCATCAAAGAAATGGTGAAACTAATTTAGAAGCTGGTAAAAGAAGATTGCAAGAAGAAATGGGTTTTGTAACAAATTTAAAAGAAGTTTTTTCATTTATATACAAAGCACCTTTTGATAATGGTTTAACAGAACATGAATTAGACCATGTTCTAATTGGTTATTTTGAAGACAAGCCAAATATCAATAAAGAAGAAGCAGAAGATTACAAATGGATGTTGTTAGAGGATGTGAAATCTGATATAGAGAAAAACCCTTCAATTTATACCGAATGGTTTAAAATAATTTTTAAAGAATCTTTCTCGAAAATTTCGAATTATAATTTAAAATAAAAAATATGCCTAAAGTAACTGTTCATAGAAAAGCACATTTTAATGCAGCCCACAGATTGTATAGAAAAGATTGGTCTGATGCTAAAAACTTTGAAATTTTCAATAAATGTAGTAATCCTAATTTTCATGGTCATAATTATGAATTGATAGTTTCTTTAACAGGAGAGATCAATAAAGAAACAGGATATGTCTATGATTTAGGAATTCTTAAAAATTTGATAAAGTCTGAGATTGAAGATTGTTTTGATCATAAAAATTTAAATATTGAAGTTAAAGAGTTTCAAGATTTGAATCCTACAGCAGAAAATATTTGTGTTGTTACTTATGATAAATTAAGAAAACATATACCTACTAAATTACATTTAAAAATAACTTTATATGAAACTCCAAGAAACTTTGTAAGCTATTCTGGAGAATGATTTTTTGTAGTTTTGTTTATAGAAAATAGTTTGTTTTCTTTATTTAGAGTTGCTGAAAAAGGCTTAAAAATTATCTATATACAGAGTTCTTAGAAAGTGAAATGATTTTTTAAAAAATAAAAAAAAGAGAATATTTTTATTATTTGCATTTGTTCAGAAATTTAAAAATATAAAAATTTGCTCAACTAATTATTTTTTTCAAATAAGAATTGATTTTTTCAACCAAAAACCACAAACTCAATTTTACTAATATTAAATTTTATATACTTTATATTTTAGCCTCATTTAGGAGTTGTTTTCTAATCGATTTAAAAATTTATGTATATGTTTATTTAGTAATTTATAAAAATAAGCAAACGAGTAACTTAGTGTTAGTTTTGTTTTTATATTTGCCCATGAATAGAGAAAATTCGATATCTTTTTTAAAGTAATTGCAACGAATAGTTAATTATCCATTTAACGGATATCACTTTTAATCGGAAACATTAAATTTGTAAAAACAACTAAATAATTATGAAAATTAATCAGCTTATTAAGTTTGAACCAATATTAAAGGATAAAATTTGGGGAGGAGAGAAATTAGCAACTTTATTAAATAAGCAGTCAACAAGAAATGATATTGGTGAGAGCTGGGAAATATCTGATGTGGAAGGAGATACATCAATTGTTGTGAATGGAGAGCTAAAAGGAAAAGATTTAAAACAGTTAATTACTGAATTTAAAGCAGATCTAGTGGGAGAAAAAAATTATAATCATTTTGGAGAAAAATTCCCACTTTTAATAAAGTTTATAGATGCAAAAGAAGCTTTAAGTATTCAATTGCATCCTCATGATGATTTGGCAAAAAAACGTCATAATTCTTTTGGAAAAACAGAAATGTGGTATGTAATGCAGGCAGATAAAAAGTCTAATTTAATTGTTGGTTTTCAAAAAGAGGTAACATCAAAGGAATATTTACATCATTTAGAAAATAAAAATTTACTTGATATTTTAAATGTTGATGAAGTTGAAAATGGGGATGTTTACTTTATTCCGACCGGAAGAGTACATGCTATTGGAGCGGGAGTTTTGTTGGCCGAAATTCAGCAAACATCAGATATAACCTATAGGATTTATGATTGGGATAGACCAAACCCTGATGGAACATTTAGAGATTTACATACAGAAGAAGCCATAGATGCTATTGATTATTCAGCTCAAGATTCTTACAAAACAAATTATTCTAAAGAACAAAACACATCTTCAGAAATTGTTTCTTGCCCTTATTTTACCACAAATGTTTTGCCAATAAATGGAGAAGTTTTTATAAACCATGAAGAAAAGGATAGTTTTGTGATTTATATGTGCGTAGCAGGTAATGTTGAATTTAAATATGAAAATCAGATTGAGAGTGTACAAATGGGAGAAACTATTTTAATTCCTAATTGTATTAAAAATATTGTAATTTCATCAGATAAAGAATCAGAACTTTTAGAAGTTTATATCAAATAGATTTATGAAAATTATTGCAATGATTCCTGCACGTTATAGTGCATCGCGTTTTCCAGGGAAATTAATGAAAGATTTAGGTGGAAAACCTGTAATTCTAAGGACTTATGAAGCTGCTTTAAACACAAATTTATTTCATGATGTTTTTATAGTAACAGATTCTGATATTATTTTTGAAACTATAGAAAATGCAGGAGGAAAAGCAATTATGAGCAAAACTGTACATGAATGTGGTTCTGATAGAATAGCCGAAGCTGTAGAAAATATTGAAGCAGATATTGTAATTAATGTTCAAGGAGATGAACCTTTTATTGATACAATTTCTTTATCAAAACTGATTGATGTTTTTAAACAAGACCTTAAAAAAGAAATAGATTTAGCTTCTTTAAAAGTCCAAATAACGAGTAAAGAAGATATAGAAAACCCTAACAATGTTAAGGTAATTACAGATGTAAATAATTTGGCAATTTACTTTTCAAGAAGCGTAATTCCGTATCATAGAGATAAAGATATATCTGTAAAATATTATAAACACAAAGGTGTATATGCCTTTAGAAAGCAAGCCTTACTCGATTTTTATAACACACCAATGACACCTCTTGAAGTAGCAGAAAAGATTGAGGCCATTAGGTATCAGGAAATCGGCAAGAAAATTAAAATGGTGGAAACAGATATTGAAGCTGTTGGTATAGATACTCCAGAAGATTTAGAAAAAGCAATTCAATTTTTGAAATCATAAAAATGAATAAAATAAAGGTAATAGCTTTTGATGCAGACGATACTTTATGGATAAATGAAACTTATTTTAGAGATGCAGAGCATCAATTTGCAAAGCTATTAACAAAGTATGAAACCGAAAATAAAATCGATCAAGAACTTTTTAGAATAGAAATAAAGAATCTAGGGCAGTATGGTTATGGAATTAAAGGTTTTATTTTATCGATGGTAGAATGCGCTTTAGAGCTCTCTAATTATCAAGTTAAACAGAAAACAATTGAAGCTATTTTAACTATTGGTAAAGAAATGTTAGCAAAGCCAATAGAACTATTAGAGGGGGTAGAAGAGGTGCTAGATTCCTTACAAGGTAAATACAAACTAATAGTTGCTACAAAAGGAGACTTACTAGATCAAGAGCGTAAGCTAGAAAAATCAAATTTATTAAAATATTTTCACCATATAGAAGTGATGAGTGATAAAAAAGAGAAGGATTATCAAAAGTTAATTCAACATTTAGATATTCATGCATCAGAATTATTAATGATTGGAAATTCTTTAAAATCTGATGTTCTTCCACTGGTAGCGATAGGAGCATCTGCATTTCATATCCCATTTCATACAACTTGGGCACATGAAGAAGTTTCTCTGGAAGAAAAATCTGAAACAAATTATAAGACTATAAATAATATAACAGAGATTTTAAATTATTTATAATGAATTATTTAGATACTTTAACATGGAATAGGAGAAAACATTTCGAGTTTTTTAAACAATTTTCAGATCCTTATTTTAGTATAACCATTGAGGTAGATGTAACAAAAGCATATACATATTCAAAGAAGATAAAAACATCTTTTTTTGTACTGTATTTGCACGCATGCTTGAAAGCAGTCAACTCTGTAGAGAATTTTAAATACAGAATCAAAGATGAGAAAGTAGCTGTATATCCTATTATTAATGTTTCAACAACAATTTTAAGACCAGATAATACCTTTGGTTTTTCCTATATTTTATTTGATGAAAATTTCGAGATTTTTAATCAAAATTTTAAAAAAGAAAAGGAAAGAGTTTTTAATTCTAACGATTTGTTTTCCCCAATAGATTCTGAAGACTGTGTGTATTGTTCTGCTCTGCCTTGGGTAAATTTTTCTGGCCACAAAGAGCCTTTATCAGGTTTTAGAATAGAAAGTATTCCAAAATTAGCCTTTGGTAAGTGTAAAGAAAAAGAGAGTAAATTACTGATGCCAGTGGCAATTAGTGTAAATCATGCGTTAATGGATGGCTACCATGTTGGCTTATTTTTTGAGAAATACCAAAAAGCATTAAATAATGTAGATTTATAATGATTTTATAGTAACTTTGCACCTTTAAAATAAATAAATTATGTCAAGTATAAAAAACTTAAAAAAAGATATTAATTACGTTTTAGGTGATGTTATAGAATATGCAATAGATGTTGCAGCTTTAAAAAACGAGCAGAAAAAAGGTGATGAAATTATTGATGAAGCTATTGGAACTTTCGATGCTTTAATTGCAGGCGTTAATGCAAAAAAAATTGAAAATAAAAAAGCTCATTTTAAATCTATAAATGCAGATTTAGAAATAAAAGCAAAAGGTTTAGTTGAAAAGATTAATAGTCTATAATCTTAACAGTTTTTAAACAAAATTTTAGGACCAACATCATTATATGATGTTGGTTTTTTTATTTAAATTGAATTACATACTAAAAGTATTTAGTTTACGTTCTTATTGTTAGATAATTTAATTTATATAAAAATATGGCTAGAGCAATGTTTGAGTATACCAAAACCGTATTACAAAAAGTTAGTTTTAATTCAGAACTGTTTTGCATAGAGTTAGAAAAGGCTTTAAAAAGATTATTACCTTTTGAAGTGGAAGAATTAACAATTTGGATAAAACAATATACTGCTAACAAACCAGAATTATATGTCTGTTTGAATTTAATAGAATAAAAAAGGGTGCTCTCATTAGTTCCCTTTTTTAATCTATTTAGTTTTTTAATTTTCTTTTTTTATTTCTATATTTATTTATTAATTTTCGACCAAACTCCATTTCTGCAAGTTCTAATTGAATTATTTTTTTATAGGAAAGTATATTTTTTATTTTAGCTATAAAATTTTCATGAACTTCATATATTTCCTTTTCAGTTCTCAGTTTTAATAAAATTAATCTTTCCGCATCATTTTCAGAAACGGCATTTATAACGTCGTTTTCAATAATTGCTTTTTTCATTTCTGATCTGAGTTTACCCCTTAATAAATGCTTTTTTTTATCATGAATATTGTAAACAGGCCAAAATTTTTGAGCCTCAGCAGAGCTTAATTTTAACTGTTCTGTTAAATAGGAAATTTTAAGTGCCTTAATTTTGTTTCTACCTCCTTTTTTGTTTTGTGAAGAAAGAGAAAGCGTACAAAAAAGGCTTATGCACACATAAATGATTATTTTTTTCATGGGCCAAGTTTTTAGTCTGTTATTTGTCTAATCAATTTCATTTAATAAATCTATATAATAACTAGAGTTATTTATGTAATCTTCAATAGTTATATCTTTAATTGTTGAAAAGTAAAAATCATTTTCTTCTAAAATATCGTCTTCTAAAACGAGAGCAATGTCATTCGTTGTAAACGTGTTATAATCAAGCCAAATCGCAAGGTCATCATCTGAAAGAGAATCTATAGTAATTGCTTCAGTTGTCTTAAAAACAAAAGAATTTAATCCAATAAATAAAATAATTGAAGCAGCCGCAATTATAGGAATCATTTTTAATACTTTTACTTTAAAAGAAATAACTTTTATTTCATTTTTATCAGATGAAACTTTGGCTAAAATAATCTCTTCTAAATTATTAAAATAAGTATCAGAAACCTCAAACCCAGTTTCTGTAGGAAAGTTTTCTTCTAATAATTTCGCAGCAATAGTATCTTCTAAATTATGGAGATAATTTGGAGGAATAGAGAAGCCAGTTTTTTTTTTACTGATATCCTCGATGCTATTTTTAATTTCTTTACCCATTGTTATTTAGACCATTAATTTACTAAAAGGTTTAATTCGTTTTTGTTTTTATATATTTTTCAATTTTTTTTACTGCATGAAAGTAAGAAGCTTTCAATGCTCCAACGGAAGTTTCTAAAATTTCTGAGATTTCATTATATTTTAATTCATCAAAATATTTCATATTAAAAACTAACTTCTGTCTTTTGGGTAAAGTTGCTATCGCTTTTTGTAAAATAAGTTGAATTTCATCACCAGTAAAAAAATCATCATTTGCTATAGTAGAAGTTAATTTTTGTTGGTAATTAGAAATATCTACATTACTTAGTTTGGCTTTTTTATTGATAAAAGTAATAGATTCGTTTGTTGCAATTCTGTACATCCAAGAAAACAATTTACTTTTTTGATTAAACTGATTAATGTTTTTGAAAACTTTAATAAAAGTATTTTGTAACACGTCATCTGTATCATCATGAGAAATCACAATTTTACGAATATGCCAATACAAGCGTTCTTTATATAAAGAAATTAAATCTCTGAACGCTTTTTCTTTAGTTTGAACATTTTTTAATTGCTCTATTAAAATAGTTTCATCTGTCAACTATATGGTTTGAAGTTGTAAGACATTAAAAATTTAAAAAGGTTTAATTTTTATTTTTTTATTCTAGATTTGGAGTATCCGAAAAGTCTTTTTTGTTTTATTATATCCGCAATTCCTTCGGGCAACATTTCTTCCCAGCCATTTTCTCCGTTTACTATCATTTTTAAAACAGTGCGTGAGAAAATATCTAAAATTCTTTTATCAAAATCATTAATATTTACAAGTTTACCGTTGTTTTTAAAGAACTTATACAGCTCTTTCATTCTAGGATGAACTTTTAAGTTTTCACTGGTTATGTACTCTTCTGAGGCAGCATCGTGATAAGGATACATGTATACTTTTAAGTCTCTATTAAATAACTTTCCAAAAGCTTCTAAAATTCCTCCGCTCAAATTTCTATAATATTTTTCATCAAAAATTTGAATAAGGTTTTGAGTCCCCATGGTTAAACCCATTCTTTCTTTTGTGAATTCACTAAAATACTCCACTAATTTAAAGTATTGTTGAAAGCTAGTTATCATAACGTTTTGGCCTAAAGAACACAATAATTCAGCTCTATCTAAAAAATCACGTTCGTTAATTTTACCTTCAGATGTAAGGTTACTTAGTGTAATTTCAAAAATAACTTGAGTTTTACTTTCCTCAACTTTCTTTTCTGCTAAAAATAGTTTTTTAGATTTTTCATACATGTCCATATTAACTTTTGTAACAGGTCTAAAACTTCCACGTAAAGCCAAAATATTTTTCTTGTATAAAACTTGAGCAGGTAATAAGTTGTTTCCATCTGGCCCAAACATTACAGCGTTGGTCATACCGTTTTTAAGCAACTGTAAACTCATTAGGCGATTGTCTACATACATAAAACGCGGTCCAGAGAAATTAATCATATCAATTTCTAACTGATCATTACTTAAATTATCATAAAAAGATTTTACTAAATCTTTCGGGTTGTCATTCAAATAAAAAGCACCATAAATTAAGTTTACACCTAAAGTACCTAATGTTTCTTGCTGCAATCTTGCATCAGTTTCTTTAAATCGTAAGTGCAAAATAATTTCATTATACCCTTCTAAAGGGTCTAATTGGAAGCGAATACCAATCCAACCATGACCTTTAAATTTTTTAGCAAAATCTATGGTAGTTACTGTATTTGCGTAGCTAAAAAATAATTTATCAGGATGTTTTTGTCTGCTTAAACGTTCTTCCATTAAATTAATTTCGTGAACTAACATTCTTTCTAGACGAGGCTGCGTTACATATCGTTTATCTTCTTCCATACCATAAATAGCATCAGAAAAATCTTTATCATAAGCACTCATTGCTTTTGCTATAGTGCCAGAGGCAGCTCCTGATCTAAAGAAATTACGAGCAGTTTCCTGTCCCGCTCCAATTTCTGCAAAAGTTCCGTAAATATCTGTATTTAAGTTAATTCTTAAAGCTTTGCTTTTAGTAGTTGGTACACTACTAATTTCTTGATCACCTCTCAAAGATATTGCCATAAATGGATGTTTTTATTCTTAACAAATGTAACAAATAAGAGTACTATCAGACAATTTTTATCTTACTTTTGTTTTAATGGAAAATGATAGAAAACGGTTAACAATAACTTTTTTAGGAACTGGTACATCTCAAGGAATTCCTATGATAGCCAGTGATCATCCTGTTTGTTTATCAGAAGACCCAAAAGATGCACGTTTGCGTTCTTCAATTTTAATTTCTTGGAGTAAATATTCTTATGTAATTGATTGTGGTCCAGATTTTAGGCAACAAATGTTGCGTGAAAAAGTACAATTAATTAATGGTGTTTTGTTTACTCATGAGCATGCAGATCATACCGCAGGTTTAGACGATTTGCGTCCTTTTTGTTATAAAATAGGTGAGATGCCTATTTATTTAAATGAAATAACATTAGAAAGTCTAGAACTGCGTTTTCAATATATTTTTAATAAAGAAAATAGATACCCAGGAGCTCCAAGTGTAATGCCTAACTTGGTTGATAATTCACCTTTTTTTATTGAGGATTTAAGGGTGATTCCAATTGAGGTAATGCATGGTAATTTGCCGGTAACGGCTTATAGGATTTTAGATTTTGCATATTTAACGGATGTGAAATCAATAACGAAGCTAGAAAAAGAGAAACTAAAAAATTTAGATGTACTAGTCGTGAATGCTTTAAGGATTGAGCAGCATCCAACTCATTTTAATTTACAAGAAGCTTTAGATTTTGTTGATGAAATTCAACCCAAAAAGGCGTTTTTCACTCACATTAGCCATAAACTTGGTTTTCATTCAGAGGTTTCGAAGAATTTGCCAGAAAATATTTTTTTAGCTTTTGATGGCTTAAAAATTAGTGTGTAGCTTTTCTGAATTATTTTATTAGGTCTAGGTTTTTTGTTTCTAATTCCACAATAATCTCATTTTTACGATTAAAAACTTCAAAAGGAGGATTATATCCTAAAAAGAAGAATCGGTTTGTATACGCTACGCCCTTGCTTTCTAAGGCTGATTTTAATTTCTGTTTATACTTTTCTATTTTTTTATCATTAGCCCAGCCCCCAAATGAGATGGCAGCAACTGTTTTTTCGGGTTCTTCTTGAAATTTGATTTGTGGTTGGTTAGGTTTAGGAAGTGTTTCTTTTTTAAATTTCTTTGGAACCATAAACATCATAGTCATGGAATCTTGCAAAGACATGGTCACCGGAGAAGTCATTGCTATTTTTTCATTCTTTTCATTTTCTCCAAAAATATACCCTGCTAAAATAGAGAACCCTTTACTTGATTCATTTTTGTATTTATTACCTGAAAGTTGAACAGACGTAAATAAACTTGCTTCGTAGTTGCGTATTTCAAACGCCTCATATTTTTTATTGACGACATAAGAATAAGTTTCAATATTTTTTTGTCCAGTCATAGCAAAAATTTGTACTATAATAAATATTACTAGGAGCACTCCTAATATGGCATATAATGTTTTCATTATTTTAATTTAAGGCTTATTTAAAACTCAATAGTTACTTATTTATGCAGTTGCTGTAATAAATTCAGTTTTCAAGTTAAGTTAATATTTTTAAACGGAAAAGTCAATCAATAAAAACCTGTTTTTTTATAAACGTTCTTCAATCCAAGATTTAAAATTGTAAAAATTTTGTGGCGCTACTCCATGTCCTACAGGATATTCAGAATATACATTCTGTAATCCTAAATTGTCTAAGAAAGGTTTGCTTTTTCTTGCCCAATCAACTGGTAAAACTTGGTCTACAGAACCATGAGAACAATAATAATTGGTTTGTATTTCTTTAGAAATGGAAGCAGGTAATAACGCTGTATTTATATAACCACTTAAAGCTATAATATTTTGTATTTTATTAGGGTAGAAAAAACTTAAAGAGTAACTTAAAATTGCTCCCTGGCTAAAACCTAATAAGAAAGTTTTGTCACTATTTGTTTGATATTTTTGTTTTATTTCGTCTATAAAAACAGCAATTTTGTCTATTGAAGTTTTAGCTTGTTGTAAATCAGAAAACTTACCGTTTACATCATCAAAATTAATGGCATACCAAGCATAACTTCCAGAGCCCATCTCGTAAGGCGCTTGTGCACTCACGATTAATAACTCATCAGGTAATTCTTCAGCAAAAGAAAATAAATCTTGCTCATTACTTCCGTAACCATGCAGTAAAATTAATAAAGATGGATTTTTAATATCTTTTTTTGGTTCTCTTACGATATATTTTAAGCTCATAAATAATTTAGATGTTTTTAAACCAGTTTTGAAATTGCTCTCCAATAACTGGAATCATTTTTTCTTCACCTTTAATGGCTCCAATTAAACCAATTATCCATAAAATAAATAGAATAAAGCCAACAAGTGCTCCCGCTGTTTCTCCTAAATACTCATAAACTATCCACCCATTTAAAACAGAAGTAATACTTAGGCCTATCATTTGTCTGATATGAAAGCTAGTAAAAGAATTCTTTTTATTAGTATTCATTATAAAAGCAATAATTAGACCTATAACCCAGAAATAACTAATAATCGCTGCTATTTTTCCTTCGTTTACAGTTTGATTTTCCATGACTATTTAATTTCTAATTAATTGATTGTTTGAGAAGATTCCATACACTTTTCCCTTTAGCTTTTTATCGATAAAAGCACTGTTCTTTGAATTTGATAAAATATTTACTTTCGTAAAAACAGTTTCTAATTCAGGATTGAAAATTGAAATTTCTGCGATACTTCCTTCTTGAATAGAATGATTTTTGATGCCAAATATTTTTTTAGGTTTTGTTGTGAAACAGCTTATAACATCTTCTAAGTCTAAAACTGAATTTACTGCCATAAATGCAGATTCTAATCCAATTAAACCATCTTTAGCTTCACTAAATTCTACTTTTTTATGCTCAATATCTATAGGGTTATGATCTGAAGTGATTACATCAATATCGCCAGATTTAATTGCTTTTTGTAACGCTTTTATGTCTTCTTTCGTTCTTAAAGGTGGATTTGTTTTAAAGTTGCTATCAAAGCCATGCAATTCATCATCTGTTAAAACTAAATGATGAGCAGCAACACTGCAGGTTACTTGTAATCCTTTCTTTTTTGCTTTCTTAATTAAGGTAACCGATTTTGCCGAAGAAATTGTTGGAATATGTAATTTGCCTCCTGTATATTCTAACAAAAATAAATCTCTTGCAATTTGAAGGTGTTCTGCTAAAGCAGGAATTCCTTTTAGACCCAATTTTGTGCTGTTAACACCTTCATTCGCTATTCCATCTCCAGCAATCTCATTGTTTTTTGGAAAACTTAAAACCAAACCATTAAAATTTTGAGCATATAATAGGGAAATTTTCATGAGATTATCATTCTCAATAGGTTTGTTGTAATCTCCAAAAGCGATGGCTCCAGATTGTTGCATATCATACAGTTCAGCCATTTCCAAACCATTGCTTCCTTTTGTTAAAGCAGCAATTGGATACAGTTTTGTAGGGGTGTTAAAAGCTTTGTTGATTAAATATTCAACAGCAGACTTAGAGTCAATAATAGGAAATGTGTTTGCGTTTAATGCGATTGAAGTAAATCCGCTTTTAGCAGCAACTTGCAAACCGTTTTTTATGGTTTCTCTTTCTTCAAAACCAGGTTCTCCAAGAGAAACACTTGTGTCAAACCAACCGCAAGAAACGTGCAGGTTTTCTAGTTCTAAAACGGTATAATTGTCTTTTTTTGGAATAGAATTGGCTATTTTTTTGATTCTACCTTCACTAATTAAAATATCCTTTTTTTGATTATGGTAAGGACTTGTAGCATCTATAATAGTTGCATTTTTAATAAGAGTACTCATGGTTTATAGAAGTTTAAAATAAAAATTTCTAACAGCAAAGATACAATTGCCAAGACTAAAAACCATTTCCAAAGCCAATGAACTTCATTTTTTTCATTCAAACCTTTAAAAACGTCAGCAATAGAGGTAGCAATAGAAATGTTACTGTTTTTTTCTTTTACTGAATTTAAATTCATAAAATTAAGTAAACTTTCTTCTTTTGGTGTATTGTAAGCTAAGATTTGCAAGGTGTCTTTCTTTCTTTTGATGTAATAAAAACCTGCTTTATTGGGTTGGGCTTTAGTTTTAATATTTACTTTATTTTGGAATGTTTGTTGCTCAGGAATGAATGCTAATTTTAAATTTGAAATATTTAAAATTTCATCTTTTTCCAAAGTTGTTTCTATGTCAATGCTGTTATTATCATCTAAAAAATAGTATAATCTTGAATTCTGAAAGCTTAATTTACCAAAATTATAAAAAACAGGCACAATTAAAGGTGAATTAAGGAAGTTACTGTTCTTTTTGTTTAGTGAGCTTGAAACCCAGTAAATTTTGCTGTTAGCAGCTTTAACTTGACTTATAAACGGCAAGTTGTTCTCAAAGGAAATAATTTTACTGCTGTTTTTTGATAAAATAGGGTAGTAGCTTTTTGTAGTTGGATATTGAAAATTACGCACCTTTTTAGAAAATACATTTTTAAATAAAGGATGATTGTAATTGATTGCTGTAATTTTTAATGTGTCAGAAAGTTTAAATTTAATTTTTGAGTTAGCGACTTTTTCTAAAAAAATATTATAAGATTTAACTTCAGATTTGGTATTTGGAATGATGACAATATCTCCTCCTTTATTAGAATAATCGATAAGATTTTTTGATAAAATTTCTGAAATTTTTTCTAACCCATTTAATATGATTAATTGCTGTTTTTGTATGGCGTTATAATTAACATTTTGGTGGGAAGATTGGCTGAAGTTAAATTCGTCTTTTGTATAAATTTTTGACAAGAAATCAGCTTCATTTCCAATGCTTAAAATATTTATTTTTTTAGTAGAATTTAAATTGAAATAAAAGGTGTTATCAAAAATAAAAGTATCGCTAAAAGATGTTTCTATTCTTCCTGAAAAATTAGATTGATTTTGGATTGTAAAAGAGATTATTTTTTTGTCGTCTTTTTTGATAGAGTAGGACTGTTTGCTAATTAATGTATTGCCGTTAAAAATTGCAATAGGAATATTTTCTTTTTCTTCTCCTTGATTCTTTATCAGTACATTTAAAGTAAAATTACTTGTGTTATTTTTATTGATGAAAACACTATCTATAGAAATGTTATTTTTTTGACTACTTTGTAATTTTATAAGAGAAATAGGGTGTGTTACATTTGTAAACTTTTTATTGTATTTAGTCTGAAAATCAGATATTAATATGTTTTTATATAAAGTGTTAGTTTTATTTTTTTGATCGGTGCTAATTTTTAAGAAAATACTACTTAAATCTAATTTTTTTGATACATTTTCAACTTTTAAGAGTTCTTTCTTTAATTCTGAGTATGTAATTTCTTTATGAAAATAGTCATTAGTTTGTAAAGAGTATAGGTCTTTCTTTGAAGCGTTTTCTATAATTTCTTGAGCCGCTATTTGTAATAAATTTCCTTTTTTTCCTTTCGTGCTAGTACTTAAAGAGTTGTCTAAATAGATAAAAGTATGTTGATTTTTATTCGTATTTTTGTTGCTGAAATAGGGTTGAGAAAAAGCAAAAATTATTGCTAAAAATAATAGGGTTCTTAAGCATAAAATTAACCATTTTTTTAGTCGAGAACTCTTGCGTGTTAGTTGTGTTATTTTTTGTAAAAAAGCAACGTTTGTAAATGGTGTTTTTACAAATTTTTGTAACTGAAAAAGATGCACTAAAATAGGGATAATTAGTAGTGCTAAAAAGTATAAAATTTCAGGGTTTTTAAACTGCATTTTTACAATGTCTTTTTTAATGATTTATAAATATATTACAAAAATTGAAATGAAAACAAGGTTGTTAATTTTTTATTAAAACTTTTCAAAAACACCTAACCCAAATAAAGCAAAATCGTATTTTACAGGATCGTTTTTGTCTAGTTTTCGTAAGTTTTTGTCTAGTTCAGAAAGTGCTTTCCAATCATTCTGTTTTCTTAAAAGTAGTTTTAATTTTCTTGCAACGTTACCAGAATGTACATCTAAAGGGCAAGATAAATGGGCAGGATTGTGAGTCTTCCAAATACCAAAATCTACCCCTGCTGTATCCTCTCTAACCATCCACCTTAAAAACATGTTTATACGTTTTGCTGCAGAGTTTTTTAAAGGATCAGAAACATGTTTCTGTGTTCTTTGTTGGTGTTCAATTTCAAAAAACACCGTTTTAAACTGATTGATTGCTGTTTGATAATTTGTTGCTTTATCCTTAATAAAAAGAACACTCTCTAATCCATCGTAGTTTTTGTAAATATGTTGCAGTGATTTTATGAATTGTTGAAAATCAATATAGTTAAAAGTTCTATGAACAAAGTTATGTAGTTGATCGAGATCTTTTTCTTGATGATTCAAAATAAAATCATAAGGAGAATTATCTAATAATTCTATCATTTTGAAGGCATTCTTAATAATCATTTTTCTGTTTCCCCAGGAAATAGTTGCCGTTAAAAAGGCAGCAATTTCAATATCTTCTTTTTTAGAAAATAGATGTGGAATTTGTATTGGATCAGACTCAATAAATTTAGGATTATTATATTGAATTACCTTTTCATCTAAAAATTCTTTGAGTTCTTTCTGTGTCATGAAAAATTAAATAATTTTACCGTCAATCATTGTTAATTTTCTATCAGTCATTTCTGCAAGTTCTTCATTATGAGTTACTAGTATAAATGTTTGCCCAAATTCATCACGTAGTTTAAAAAATAATTCATGTAAATTTTTGGCAGATTCACTGTCTAAATTCCCACTAGGTTCATCAGCTAAAATAACAGAAGGATTATTGATAAGTGCTCTTGCAACTGCAACTCTTTGTTGTTCACCTCCTGAAAGTTCATTTGGTTTATGATGAATTCTATGGGATAGTCCTAAAAAATCCAATAATTCTTTTGCTCTTATTTCGGTCTCTTTTTTATTCTTTTTTCCAATATAAGCAGGAATACAAACGTTTTCTAAAGCAGTAAATTCAGGTAATAATTGATGAAATTGAAAAATAAAACCAATGTGATTATTCCTAAATTCTGATAATTCTTTATCAGAAAGATTTTTAAGTGACACATCGTTTATAGATAGCTCAAAATTTTGCTCTTTTAAAGGCTTGTCTAAAGTACCTAAGATTTGCAGTAAAGTTGTTTTCCCTGCTCCAGAAGGACCAACAATAGCGACAATTTCTCCTTTTTTAATATGTAAATTAAGGCCTTTTAATACTTGAACATCTCCATAATATTTATGGATATTTTTTGTAATAATCATAAGAATTATTTCTAGCGACTAAAGTATAAAAAAACGGATATACTTTGCGAGGCATAGAGGTTTTTATTGATAAATATTTTTTTTAATATTCGATATTTATTCTAGTTTATAAGATCTACCAATTTTCAAAAAACTGCTTGACTTTTTGATTTTTTAGGTAGATTGGTCTAATTCTCTAAGAAATTTAGGTCAAGTATGGTGTTTTCTTTTCATCTAGAATTTTTCTAACATATAATTTATAGACTTCCTAGTTCATTTTTTTTAATTTTATACAATTCGAAATTTTAGCGGATAAAGTTTATATCTTTATTTAGATATTTATTATCCGTACCTAAGTTTTCTTTTGTATGTCATGCAAGGTAAGTGTTGGAGCTAGTGAAATTTCAATAGACTATAAAGCAGTATTTTAAGTGTAATTTCTTGCTAAAATTATTCTTTTTTGAAATTTAGTCGACAACAGAAACTAAGTGTTGAACATCTTTTAATAAGTATGTTTTTGTAATTTTTTATTAGCTATTCCTTAAAATATTAAAAGCAGATAAACTAGAATTCAATTATAGATGAAGGTTTAGAAAAGCTAATATTTTTTTATTTCATAATTTATTTCATAATTAATAAACTTTCATCTTTGAATTTGTATTTTTGCGTACGTTTTTAAAAGCGATACAAATGAACTTACACGAATATCAAGGAAAAGAAATTTTAAACAGTTTTGGCGTTAGAATTCAAAGAGGAATTGTAGCTAGTAGTCATAAAGAAGCTGTAGATGCTGCGAAACAATTAACTGCAGAAACTGGAACAGGTTGGCACGTTATTAAAGCTCAAGTTCATGCAGGTGGACGTGGTAAAGGTGGTGGAGTTAAGTTGGCTAAAAACTTACAAGAAGTAGAAAGTATCGCCAATGATATTATTGGAATGATGCTAATTACGCCTCAAACCTCTGCAGAAGGTAAAAAAGTAAATCAAGTTTTAATTTGTGAGGATGTTTATTATCCTGGAGATTCTGAACCAGAAGAATATTATATGTCTGTTTTATTAAATAGAGCTACTGGTAAAAATATGATTATGTATTCTACCGAAGGTGGAATGGATATTGAAACTGTTGCAGAAGAAACACCACATTTAATTTTTACAGAAGAAATAGATCCTTTATTAGGTATTATGCCGTTTCAAGCACGTAAAGTTGCTTTTAACTTAGGTTTATCGGGCGTTGCTTTTAAAGAAATGACAAAGTTTGTTACTAACTTATACAAAGCATACATTGGTTCAGATTCTTCTATGTTTGAGATTAATCCGGTTTTAAAAACATCTGATTCTAAAATAATGGCAGTTGATGCTAAAGTTTCTTTAGATGAAAATGCATTATACAGACACAGAGATTATGCAGCAATGCGCGACCTACGTGAAGAAAACCCAATTGAAGTAGAAGCAAAAGCTGCTGGTTTAAACTATGTAGATTTAGATGGAAATGTTGGTTGCATGGTAAATGGAGCTGGTTTGGCAATGGGAACTATGGATTTAATTAAAGAATCTGGTGGTGAACCTGCAAACTTTTTAGATGTTGGTGGTACTGCTGATGCACAAAGAGTTGAAACTGCTTTTGGTATTATTTTAAAAGATCCTGCTGTAAAAGCAATTTTAGTAAATATTTTTGGTGGTATTGTTCGTTGTGACAGAGTTGCACAAGGCGTTGTAGATGCTTATAAAAGTATGGGAGATAAAATTAATGTGCCTATTATTTGTAGGTTGCAAGGAACAAATGCGAAAGAAGCAAAAGAATTAATTGACAATTCTGGAATGGAAATTATTTCTGCTACAGAATTTCAAGAAGCTGCTGACAAAGTGCAAGAAGTTTTAGAAGCTTCATAAAAGTTTCTTTTTATAAAATATTAAAAGCCTCACAATTTTGTGAGGCTTTTTCTTTTTAAATTGATTTCAGGTAAAAGTTTAGTATTGATATTTTGATTTATATCGTCCAACTCAAATAATTTATAAATCATGAAAAAATACTATTTTTATTACTTTTTCCATTGCAATTAATTGCATTAGAAGCACCAAATTTAGTATTGATTAGGAATACTTTACAAGAACATTGTGGCAAAGCTTAGGAAGGGCAAATAGTTACAGAATCTAAAGAAGGAGATGGTTTTACAGGAGAAAAATTAGTGATGCATGTTCGTTCTTGTAAAAAAGGAACAATTAGTATTCCTTTTTTTGTTGGTGATGATAAATCTAAAACTTGGGTTTTTTATAGGAATAAAGATAACTTAGTTACTTTAAAATACGACTATAGACATGAAGATGTTTCTGAAGATAAGATTACTCAATATTGTGGCTCTAGTCCAAATACCGTTTAGCAGATATTCAATTTTTTCCAGCAGATAAGGAAACATCTAGTATAATTTCTTAGGCTTCTAATAATGTTTGGTGGGTTACTTTAGATGAAACAAGTTTCACTTATAATTTAAGAAGAATAGGAACAGATAGATTTTTTTCTGTAAAATTCGATTTAACAAAAGAAATTGAAATACCTAGTGCTCCTTGGGGTAAAAAATGATAATAGTTATTTATCAAGTTTCTTTTATTATTAATGCACTAAATGTGTTGTTATCCATTATCTCTGAATAAACTCTTTTTTATATTTCATACTTCAATAGCCTCAAAGCATTCATAACAACAATTAGAGTGGATCCTTCATGGCCCACTACGGCGGGTCCAATTGCGATTGTTCCCATGATAGTCAAAGGAACTAAAAGAACAACCATACTCAAACTGATAATTAAGTTTTGCTTTATAATCAGTTTTGCTTTTCTGCTCAAACCAATAGCGAATGGAAGATTATCAAGTTTATCAGCCATCAATGCAATATCTGCTGTTTCTAAAGCTACATCAGAACCTGCTGCACCCATTGCAATACCAACTGTACTTTTCGCCATTGCGGGGGCATCATTTACACCGTCTCCAACCATTGCTACACTACCTTCTTGTTTTTTTAATAGTTCTATTGCCTTTACTTTATCTTCTGGAAGTAAACTACCCATTGGGTCTGTTATTCCTATATTATTCGCGATTGCATCAGCTACTTTCTGATTATCGCCCGTAAGCATAATCATCCGTCTAATCCCTATTTTTTTTAAAGTAGCAAGGGTTTTAATAACTTCAGGGCGTGCTATATCCATTACGGAAATAATGCCCAAGTATCCATTATCTTGATGAATAATCATAGTAGTATGTCCATCTGATTCGAGTTCCGACATTTTTTGGTTAATTTCTTCAGGAACTAACTTTCCTGTCAATTCTTCAAAAAGTCTTCGATTACCAATATGAACAAGGCTTCCATTCCAATTGGCTTGTATGCCTCTTGCAATTAATGCTTTTAAATTTTCTGCAGCAGGAATATTGATATTTCCTAGTTCTTTTTTTCCTCCTTCAACAATAGCTGTGGCCAGAGGGTGGTCACTTAATGCTTCTACAGCAATTGCTGTTTTTAATAGATGTGTTTTTGTATTGACCCCAAACGGAATAGCATGAGTCAAGGTTGGTTTACCTTGCGTTAGCGTTCCTGTTTTGTCAAAAGCAATTGCATTTATTCCTCCTAATTCTTCCAGCGGTCGACCACCTTTAATTAATACGCCATGGTGGGCGGCTCTGGCAATTCCGGCCAATACAGCACTTGGGGTAGAAATGGCTAATGCACAAGGAGAAGCAGCAATTAACACAGACATGGCTCTGTAAAAACTCTGCTGAAAGGTTTCATCAATAATGATGAAAGCAAATAGTAAGAATATAATTAAGACTAAAATGGAAGGAACATAGTATTTTTCAAATTTATCGGTGAGGTGTTGTGTTGGTGATTTTTGCTTTTCGGCTTCCTTTACTAGAGTAATTAATCGAGAAAGGGTGCTATCTTTTGCTAGCTTCAATACTTTAATTTCTAGTACTCCGTTTCCATTCATTGTGCCCGCAAAAACCCTATGCTCTGGTAGAATTTTTTTTATATATTCTTCATTTTTCCAATTGAGACTTGGGTATTTATCAACGGGTATACTTTCGCCTGTTATGGATGCTTGGTTGACAGGACTTGTTCCCATGGTAACCACACCATCAGCCCCTATTTTTGAATTAGGTTTTACAATAATAATATCTCCTAATTTAAGCTGCTCGACATGCACTTGCGTCAATTCACCATTGTATTTGACCAAGGCTACGTTAGGAACTAAATCAGAAAGTGCGGCAATAGATTTTCTCGCTCGTTTCATGGCGTAATGCTCCAAGGCGTGTCCTAAACTAAATAAAAAAAGTAATAAAGCACTTTCTCCCCACTTTTCTAAAGCGGCAGCACCTATTGCTGCAAACAGCATCAGAAAATCTATTTGAAACTTTCCCTTATATAAATCTTTACTTGCAGTGATGAATGTGAAAAAACCTCCGAAAATAGCTCCGATAATAAATAGAGCAGTATGCATATTTTCAGAGAAAGAAGTAAAAGAAAAACCAACTCCTAAAATCCAACATATACCGCTAATTATTGCAAAATAAAGTTCAGTATTTCCTCCTAAAATGTGCAGATAATTAGAGGTGCTATCTTCTTTGTTTGGCTGCTCAGTATCAATTTTTATATGGACAATATTTAAACCTAATTTTTTAATCGATTTAATAATGTCAGATTTATTCGTTTGATGGGCATCCCATTGCACTTGCATTAATCCCGAATTTGAAATAGATACATAACTAATACCTTTTTTTTTTCTTAATACTTCCTCAATCTTGCGGTATTCATGTATCAGTTGATTTTTCTCTATTTCGATATGGAGCTTATTCATATTTGATTTATAGGTACTTTGAATATTTTCGAAACCCTTTTTTGAATGCTGGAGAAAGTTAGTATTTATATGGCAATATTATAATGACTTTTATCAGTAGCTGCCGAAAATAAGTTTAACAGATGTAATAAAGCTATATCTTTTAATCTTTAGAAATAAACGAAATTTAGTTACAATTTCTCTCGTAAAACAGCAATTTCATCACGTAATTTTGCGGCTACAATAAAATCTAATTCCTTTGCTGCAGCTTCCATGTGTTTCCGTTTTTGTCTAATACGTTTCTCTATTTCTTCTTTTGGTAAATACTGTAAATCTTGTTCAGCAGCAACTTGCTTTGCATTATCATAATGATAACTAGAAACTGCAGATTTAGATAAGGTATCATCAATTTTTTTATTAATTTGAGTAGGAGTGATGTTGTGTTTGGTATTATACGCCATCTGTTTTTCTCTTCTTCTGTCTGTTTCATCAATGGTTTTTTGCATGCTGTTGGTCATTTTATCAGCATATAAAATTGCCAAACCGTTTATATTTCTTGCTGCTCTACCCACTGTTTGTGTTATAGATCTGTGACTTCTTAAGAAGCCCTCTTTATCAGCATCTAAAATAGCAACCAGAGAAACTTCTGGCAAATCTAAACCTTCTCTTAAAAGGTTTACTCCAATCAAAACATCAAATAAACCTTTACGTAAATCTTGCATGATTTCCACGCGTTCTAAGGTGTCCACATCAGAATGTATATACCTGCATCGAATATCAACTCTAGCAAGATATTTTGTGAGTTCTTCTGCCATTCTTTTCGTTAACGTGGTAACCAAAGTTCTTTCGTCTTTTTCTACGCGAATATGAATTTCTTCAATTAAATCATCAATTTGATTTAAACTTGGGCGAATTTCTATAATGGGATCTAACAAACCTGTGGGTCTAATTACTTGTTCTACAAAAACACCTTCTGTTTTTTGAAGTTCATAATCTGCGGGAGTTGCAGAAACAAAAATTGTCTGATTTTGAATTGCTTCAAATTCATCAAATTTTAAAGGACGATTGTCCATTGCTGCCATTAATCTAAATCCATATTCAACTAAATTTTCTTTTCTAGATCTATCGCCTCCATACATAGCATGTGTTTGCGGAATTGTTACATGGCTTTCATCGATTACCATTAAATAATCATCAGGAAAATAGTCTAACAAACAGAAAGGTCTTGTTCCTGGTTCACGCCCATCTAAATAACGTGAATAGTTTTCAATTCCTGAACAATACCCAAGCTCTCGAATCATTTCAAGGTCGAATTCTGTGCGTTCTTTTAACCGTTTTGCTTCTAAATGTTTGCCAATTTCTTTAAAATAATCAACTTGTTTCATCATATCTTCTTGAATTTGATGAATGGCGTTTTGTAAAACATCAGGAGAAGTTACAAACAAGTTTGCAGGATAGATAGTGAGTTCTTGGTAGCTTTCGATGATCGCATTGGTTTCTAAATCAAAAGATTCAATTTCTTCAATTTCATCACCAAAAAAGTGCACTCTGTAGCCATTATCCCCATAAGAAGGATATATAGTGACTACATCGCCTTTTACTTTAAATGTTCCACTTTTAATTTCTACTTCTGTTCTAGAATACAAACTTTGAACAAGTTGATGTAAAAATTTTGTTCGTGCTATTTGTTGACCAACTTCAACAGGAATTACATTTTTTTTGAATTCTGTGGGATTTCCAATTCCGTATAAACAAGAAACAGAAGCAATAACGATTACATCTCGCCTACCTGAAAGTAGGGAAGAAGTGGTACTTAAACGCAAACGCTCGATATCTTCATTGATAGATAAATCTTTTTCAATATAGGTTCCTGTTACAGGAATGTATGCTTCTGGTTGATAATAATCGTAATAAGAAACGAAATATTCAACTGCATTTTCAGGAAAGAACTGTTTAAATTCAGAATATAATTGCGCTGCCAATGTTTTATTATGCGCTAAAACTAATGTTGGTTTTTTTACTTCTTTGACAACATTTGCGACGGTAAAAGTTTTTCCTGAACCTGTTACACCCAATAAAGTTTGAAATTTTTCACCTCCAATTATGTTTTGAGTAAGTTCTTTTATGGCTTGGGGCTGATCTCCAGTAGGAGAAAATTCTGATACTAATTTAAATTCCATGTTGTAAAAATACGGATACTAAAAGGTTTTTTTATTTTCGAATCAAACTAAAATTACTAGTTTCTTTAATTAGACGATTATTTTTGTCAATAATTTCTGCTTTAAACCAATAATTATTTGAAGGCATTTGTTTTCCATTAAATGTGCCATCCCAACCTGGGGAAGAGAAGTCCGTAATAGAACCAATAACTTTCCCATATCTATTAAAAACACTAATATTTATAGATTTAAAGAATATATCACTTAGTCCTCTAACATTCCAAAAATCATTTTCTCCATCTCCATTTGGTGTGAAAAACTTTTTAAAACCAATTACAGAAATATTTGTTTGCATTGCTTGTTCACAGTTATTTACATCTCTAATATAAATTGTTCTTAAACCTGGATTCACATTTGTAAATGTATGTGAAGTTGTATTTCCAAAGAAATTAATATTGTCTAAAGAGAATTCATAATTACTATTTCCATCAATTAAAACATCCACAATATTATTAGTTTCATCTTCTGTGTTTACCGTTATGTTCGAAAAAGAAGGAGGTTCAGGGTTTTTAATCGTAAATTTTTTAGTATTTGAACATAAAAGACCATTTTCAGTTTTGTAAACTGTTAAGGAATATTCGCCAATAGAAATTAAAGTAAAATCTTTATTAATGCTTATGACATTACCTGCGCTGTTTTTCCATTCAAAACTATCATTACTATTACTGGCACTAATAATAATTGGAGGCTTTAAACTTGGATTATAGCAAATAGTATAATTACTATTAATATTGCTTGTTTTAGTAAGCTGATTTACCACTAATCTAAAAGGTTCTATACCACCACAATTCATAGATTTGTCTACGCGTGCCCAAATCACGGTAGATTTGGTTGTTTGGAATCTTCTTAATTCATTTATGGTAAGTTGCGCACTAAGTGCATCAGGGTAAAATCTTATTTTATCAGAACTGCTTAAAGAGTTTTTTTTTCTGATATTCGGTTTCTTAAGATCTAAATCAAAATATCCAAAATTTTCAATATCCCTTTCATTTGAAATACTACAAGTGTAAAAATCATCTATAGTTTCTAATTTAACAAAAACAGACTCAATAAAAAAGCTTTTAATTGTAGCACAGCCATTTGTATTATATATTTTAATAAAAATTTCATTTCTACCTGTATTTTCATAATTTTCATAATTAATTATTGCATCATCATCTAAGGCATCAGTAAAGCTTTTGTGATAGCTGATCTCATTTATTGCAGTGAATGGTGTAATTTCATTTTCAATAACTGTTAGGTTAAAGAAGTTTGTTCCGTCATTATCAATATCACATTGAATTATTTCGTTAAGACCTAATGCATAATCACTTGGCATAAAAATTTCTATGTCTTCGTAAACTTTAATTTCTCTATTGTTTATAGTAATTATGCAGGAAACAATGTAATTACCTGGACTAGTATATGTATGTTCTGGTTTTATTTCTGTGGAAGTGGGTGTGCCATCTCCAAAATCCCATTCTGCTTGAGTGATAGGTGCATAGGTGTCTATTTCGAATAACGTTTTTGTATCGAGACATCCATTTTTTGTCTGTATTCTTGTTCTAAAATAAGATTGAATAAAATTAGGCAACCCCAACTTTGATTGCTTCCCATTTAAATCAACTGTATTTTCAAAAAAGGCAGCAATTTTTTCATTACTGTTTTTTGGAGGTGTAATTTTACTTAAATAGCCGTCTGCAGTTATATAGATGTTTCCATCTTTTGCAAGCTGCATGTAGCTTTTTCCTTTATTATAAATATGTACTGTATCTAATTCACTGATATTAGCAGTATTGTATTGAAAAATCATGTTTTCTTCATGACTAATAGTTTCTAAATACGCATATTTAGAGTCGTTAGAAAATTCAATCCCATGTGCGTATAGTGTTGGTAGACCCAAACCTAGTATAAGACCTAAATAATTATGATTATACACTTTACCGATTTCGGCATCAAAATATGCTAGAATAGCACTATTATAATTTGATAAAAGTAAAAACTCGCCATTAGGAGAGGCTTTTAAAGCTCCTTGGTTATTAATAATAGTAGTAGGTATAGTTGATGTAACAGGTGTAGTATTTATTCCGGTTTCATCTATCTTATAACTGTAGAATGTATCAAATGCAGTACTGGTTGATAATTGTTTTCCAAAAGCAATTATCCAAATGCTTTTACCATCTTTTGCATGCACTGCAGTTAGTTTTTCTGAAACTAAATCGGTTAAAAGTACGTTCTTTACGATAATATTCCCTAATCCACCATCTTTATTCATGTCTATAACAGAGTAGTGCAAACCAGGTGGAACACGAATGCCAATTGGTGGGGGTGGATCATCCTTAATTTTCAGTGTAATTAGGTAATAAATATTTGGACTGTCAGGTTTCGGAATTATAATAGACGTTTGTAATACTTCATTATCACTTGCCAATTGAACGCCATCTTGCATTGGTATGTGGTTTGCATTAAACACAGTAGTACCTTGGGTGTAAAACAATAAATTACCATTTTTATCAGAGATTGTAGCACTACCAAATGGGGTGTTCATACTGCTGTTTGTGAGTGCATTAGGTGTTTGTTTGTCATTAAATTTTATGGCAGCTCTATTACCAAAATACCAATGCTCTGTTTCTTTTTGTGAAAAGGATTTTATGATTACAAAAAGTATTAATAAAGAGTTGAGTAGTCGGCTTTTGTTTAACATTTTATTTTCTTAGTAGCGAAAAATTTCCAATTTTATTGATCGTTGGTTTTGTTTTATCTGCAGGAATTAAGGTGACGTTAAACCAATAATCATCAGAAGAAAGTATTTTTCCATTATAGGTTCCATCCCAACCTAAGCCATCAATATCTAATTGCGCGACTAGTTTACCAAACCTATTAAAAATATTCATACTAGTATTAGGGTAAAAGGTTTTGTTTGCACCTTTAACTACCCATGCATCATTCTCACCATCGGAGTTTGGTGTAAAGAATTTAGGGAATTGAATTACAGAAACTAACAAAGTTGTATCAGGAGAGCAACCGTTTTTGTCATTAATGATAATTTGATATATACCACCTTCTAGGTTTTCAAAAATCGGTTCCTTTTGAAATCCAGCAAAGGGAGTTCTGGTGTTATCATCCGTATTTAAAATTGCAAATTGATACTCTCCTGGACCTAAATCGTTGTTAAGCGTATCAATAGCGATTGATAAATTATTTTGACTACTAATATTGTTAGATTCGTCAACAATGGTAACAAAGCTTCTTTCTAACGTGGCAATGTTAGATTCATTTACGACAATAGTTTCTTTTCTGGAACACATGGTTCCATTGGTTTTGGTTGCTATAACATAGTAAGTTCCTCCAAGGGTAATATCAGTATTATCAGCTGTGCTGATGATATCTCCATTTGTATTTTTCCAAACATAAGAATACACACCTTTAGAATTCTCTGCAGCAATATTTAAAGGCAGATCATTTAAACATAAAATTTGAGGAGTTGTGACTATAAAATCGGGTAAAGGATTAATGATAATATCAAAAGTTGCGTCATCATTTATGCATAAGGTTGCTTTATTTTGAATACGTACAAAAACAGTTTCTGTTATGGTTGAGTTTGTGTAAGGAGAATTTAGCGCATTGTCGCCATTTGAGGCGTCTGTAGTATTAGCATGAAAAGTAACCATGAAATCATCAGGGTCTTGAGAGGTACCTAAGATTTCAGTAATTTTCGCATCTAAATCAATAGTTTGAATAATTCCGTTTGCATCATCACCATCGTCATTATTATCACAATCAGAAAGGTTAGAAATAGATTCAGCTATTGGTTCTGGGTTTACAATAATCGTCAGTGTTGATTGGTCAAAAGTACACCCCGTGTTATTGTTTACAATTCTGATTAATAAATTTTCTTCACTAATTTTTGTAATCGCATTAAATGTTATTCTTGCAGGTTCAGAGTCATAACTATTTTTTTCTATTCCTGTAGAAGACAAATCTTCTAAATCAGTCTGATCTTTATGGTACGTGATTGTGAAATCATCCGGATTTCTAGTCCCTAAAATATCTGCATCTCTAATGGAAACATTTATATTTTGGGCTAAACCATTTCTAATATCACCATCTTTTAAACCCATATCACACAGAGATAAAACAGGAATTGGATTGGTGATTATTGGTAGAGGATTGATAATAACGTCAAAACTAGCATGCGGGTTTACACAACCTGTAGTTTTATTTTGCACATTTAGAAAAATTGTTTGCGTTACAATGTCACCCTGAGAAAATCCACTAGGAACATCATTTATAAATTGTTCAGGAGTAGTGATGTAATCAGCGCTATTTGTATCACCAGAAAAAGCAGCAGCCTCAGTTTTGTAAAAAGTTACATCGAAGTTATTTTTATTTTGGTTAGTTCCAAGAAAGAGTTCGTCAATCCTTTGAGTTAAATCAATGTTTCTATTGCTTCCATTTGTGTAATTTCCGTCAATAGCGCCAGTATCGCATTCTACGATAGGAGAGAGAGGGGTGCTTAAAATTGGGGTTTCATTTATTTGTAAATAAAACTCACCTAAACCTTGACAGTTGTTATTTATAGTGCTTAAAACTTTATAATAAATAGGAAATTGAATTGCGTTCGCAATAATATTTACATCAATTTTATTGATGTCATTCCTATAATTAGTAATGTCAATTTCATTTAAAGTATTGTTTCTGTCATCGGCATTTTCATAGAAAAAAACTTCTGTATTTACAGGAGGGTCAATGCTCGCAATAATAGCATTTTTATCTAAAGAAAAATTGGTAATGTTGTCTGTGTCAGAATTATCAACAGAATCATTTCCATTAGCATCTAAAAAATCGTCACACACAGCAGGTTGCATGTCATTATACGGATTGTCGGGGGTTTGACCTACCTTTATTTTTAATTCAACAATCTCTCTAGCGCATCCAAATTCTGAAGTAACTCTTGTAAAAACAGATTGTGTAGTGTTTACTTGAACAGGATAGGAAGTTGGATCTAAGATTTTCGAAGTTGCAGCAGCATTTTCAAAATAATCAAAAGTAACATTAGCAGTTTCAGAAATGTTTACTTCAGCAGTGGTTAAATTTACAGTTGGATT
>Ga0209712_10000583_pt1 | contig 31933 bp, 37 predicted proteins | sample ArcOceMetagenome_FD_187443 | JGI IMG/M metagenome (GOLD analysis project Ga0209712, IMG submission 187443) | Marine eukaryotic phytoplankton communities from Arctic Ocean - Arctic Ocean - Greenland ARC118M Metagenome (SPAdes) (version 2) | ecosystem: Environmental > Aquatic > Marine > Oceanic...
TAGGTTCATGCCCTAAAGTTTGTAGGTTCAAATCCTGCCTCTGACATAAAATGATTTTTTTAACATATATTATGTGCGCACTATTACTTGCAAGTGCTTCAATGGTTATTATTAGTAAAAACCCTTTATATTCAGTTCTATTTTTAGTAGCAAGTTTTTTATCAGCTTCAATGTTACTTTTTTTATTCGAAAATGAGTTTCTTGCACTCTTCTTTTTAGTAATTTATTTAGGTGCAATTGCCATTTTATTTTTATTTGTTGTTATGATGTTGGATATTAAATATCGAGAATTGCAGATGAGTAAGCTTTACTTTCCAATAGGGATTTTAATTGGTATTACAATGTTAGTAGAAATTTATGGTGCATTTTCAAAAGTGTTTTCAAAAAACACAAATTTCAGTTTCCAAGACCACAACTCTTATCTTAATTGGTACGAAAATTTAGATTCATTACCTGATGTGTACGTTTTCGGTCAAGTTTTTTATACTCAATACGTTTTACAAATTTTAATTGCTGGATTAATATTATATTTAGCAGCAATTGCTGTTGCATTCCTAACAGTTAAAACTGCATTCAATCGTGTAACTGTAAGAGAGCAATCAATTTCTAGACAATTATCACGAAAAAACGTTCTATAAGATACAATCTTATATTTGGCGGAATAGTTCAGTTGGTTAGAACGTTGGAATCATAATCCAAATGCCAGGGGTTCAAGTCCCTTTTCCGTCAGAAGCGATTAACTCAATTGGTAGAGTGTCTCGCTTACAACGAGGAAGTTAGTGGTTCGAGCCCGCTATCGCTTACATAAATATTTAGAAATGGGAGCATTAACACTTAAATCATTTTCAGACGAGCTTAGAGAATGGGAATTTATAGAAGGTGAAGGAATTGACCCTACAGATAGTTTTGGAGTGAATTTACGTTTATCGATTAGGGAAAATCAAATCTTTTTGGCAGAACCTAACGACGTAAACATCCCTTGGTTGACGGACAAAGGACGACTGTTTTTTGACGGGATGTTTGAAAAAACTTCATCAAAGCCAACTAATTGGGAGAATTTTTTCAAGGAAATTTCAGAATTAATATATTTCATAGATCATCTTAATTTTCAAAAGCAAAATGCATTATCTTTAATTTTAGCATTTGAAAATATAAGTTTAGAGACGTTAAACATGTTATATCTTTTAAAACAAAACTGCTCTTTAATTGAGCTTAGAAAAGTTGAAAATTATAAAATTTCTAACGATTTAGAATCTCAATATCAATTGAATTCTTCAACTCAAACACCTAAACTTCAAATGTCCACTTTAGGTATTCTTTTAAACACTAACCCTAGGTACGAAGGTTATGTTTTAAATTTAAGTTTAAGACAACGTTTTTTAAAAGGTGACTTCAAATTATTTAACATTGGTTCTATGTTAGATTTGACATTTCCAACTTATAATTTAGGTTCAAACTTTCAAACATTAAAATCTTTAGCAGAAGGGACCAACCTGGTTTGTCAAGATATAAAAAATGCAGAATTTCCAATGATTGTTAGCAACACAGAGTTTTTCAAACGAAGTGATTCAAAAATCTTTGGTGAAGTCTTTAAACACGTTCATGTATTAGAAACTGCGTGGAGTGGTTTAAACGTACTAAACAACAATATAAGTAATGTTGGAATCCAATCGTTAAATAAATTTTTACCTCTTTCTTCAGAAGATTTAGGTAACTTTTTCGGTTTGTATTATATTAATGTTTCTTTAAGTTCAACTGCTAATATGAAAAAATTAACAGAATTACATTTGCTAAATGTTTTCTCAGATTCTTCTTTCAAAAATAAAATTTTTGTAGATCAAAATGTTAAACCTTCAAATAAAGTTTCTTACGGAAAACTAAAAGGTAGTATGTTTAAAGATTATTATCATTTACCTAGTAATTTATTTTTAGAAGACAACGAAACATATATAAATACTGAAGGATTAATCAAAAGAACTACTAAATTGTTACATTTCAAAAAAGAGGCAAAAACTAACTGGCAAATTATAAGAAGACTATATGCTATTAGTAACTCTTTAATGTTTTTCAATAATAAAAAAGATAATAAGCTTATCAATTTTGATTCGGTGAATTCATTTAATTTTAAGAATTATATTAATTTCCAGTTCCATGCCGCGCAAACTTTGACAAGTTTAAGTTTTTATTTGAATAAACAAAATTCGCCAATTGTTAAACCCGTAATCCCATCAATTAAGTCAGCAAAAATTAAGGTTATTGATACAAAATTAAAGAATTGGTTAGATGATTTTTTCAACAATAATGGTAAGGACTCGTTTAGTTATAATTCATCGGTTTTGATCAATTGTTCTAAAATTGTGAGATCTAGTACTACTAATTTTTTTTAATTTATTTTTATAAAATGTTTATGGATATTAATTTTTTTATTAAAAGCTTTATAAATTCCAACAGTTATTTAGAACAATTTAATATATTGAAAAGTTCCGCAATAAAAGAAGAATATTTAAACATTTTTATATATTTATGTTTTGCTACTTTTCTTGGTTTATTAATTATTTCTTTATCTTATTTTTTAGTAACTCAGAGCCCAGAAACCGAAAAACTTTCCACATATGAGTGTGGATTTGACCCTTACGGGGATACTAGAGAGCAATTTAACATTCGGTTTTACATAATTGCGATATTATTTGTTTTGTTCGATATTGAAATTATTTTTTTGTTACCTTGGTGTGTTTCACTTTCACAATTAGATTTGTTAGGTTTTTGGTCTATGGTTGAATTTCTAGCTGAGTTAGGAATTGGCTTCATTTATGTGTGGTGCGTAGGTGCTGTTGAATGGAGTTAATAAAAAAGAATATTTTACATTTTACTAGCCTTTAAATTTCAGACTTTTTGCATTATTTATTGATATGAGTGATATAAAAACTAGGTTTGATTTCAAATACTTAAGTACAGCTCATCAGTTTCATTTAGTAGATCCTAGTCCTTGGCCTCTTGTCGCATCGATTGGTGCTTTGTGTTTAACAAGTGGTTTAGTTTTATACATGCAAAAAACGATAGGAGGGTTTAGTCTTTTTTTAAACGGTTTTTGTCTTGTACTTTTAGTTATGTATGTGTGGTGGCGTGATATTGTAAGAGAAGCAACTTACGAAGAACACCATACCGTTGCAGTACAAAGAGGTTTAAGATTGGGAATGATTCTTTTTATTGTTTCAGAAATCATGTTTTTCTTTGCATTTTTTTGGGGTTTTTTTCATTCAAGTTTATCGCCAGCATTTAATATCGGTGGTGTGTGGCCCCCTAAAGCAATTATTGTTATTGATACTTACACAGTCCCATTAACAAATACATTTATTTTGTTAAGTTCTGGAGCTACAGTAACTTGGGCTCACCATGCTATTATTTTAGGAGCAAAGAGACACGTTGTAATTTCATTGATTTATACTATTGTTTTAGCGAGTTTATTTACTTACTTCCAAGGTTTAGAGTATGTGACTGCTCCTTTTAATATTAGTGATGGGATTTATGGGTCTTGTTTTTATATGGCAACAGGATTTCATGGATTTCATGTATTTGTAGGGACCATTGCATTAGCTATATCTTTCATAAGGATTATTTTAGGTCAACAAACTACTACCCACCATTTCGGATTTGAATCAGCAATTTGGTATTGGCACTTCGTCGACGTTGTTTGGTTATTTTTATTTATTAATATTTATTGGTGGGGAAATCTTGAACCTAATAATTTATCTGCAGCTGTTTTAATATAGAATTTCTTCAATCACAAATGGTGACTAACTTTTTTTCAAAAAACGACTTAGGCTTAAATGAAATTATTAAACAAACTTCATTGGCAACACGGACTCGAGTTAGAAACGTATCTTTAAATAAATTTCGATGGAACAAAACTTACCTTCTAGGTTTTGTTGACTGTCATTTAATCCACTACCCGACTCCTATAGGTTTAACTTACGCATGGAGTTTTGGTTCTTTAGCTGGGATGTGTCTTGTTATTCAAATTCTATCAGGAATTCTTTTGTCAACTCATTATACAGCTAATATAGATCTGGCTTTTGCAAGTGTAGAATATATAATGAGAGATGTTCCTAATGGATGGTTCATTCGATATGTGCATGCAAATGGTGCTTCTATGTTCTTTATTGTTGTATATTCTCATATTTTCAGAGGTTTATATTATGGTTCTTATATGAAGCCACGACAATTACTATGGTGTTCTGGTGTAGTATTGTTTCTATTGGTTATGGGAACTGCGTTTACCGGTTATGTATTACCATGGGGGCAAATGAGCTTTTGGGGAGCGACAGTAATTACTAATATGGTTACAGCAATTCCACTTGGGGGTCAAACAATTGTAGAATGGCTTTGGGGTGGTTTCACTGTTAATGCTCCTACACTAAGACGTTTTTATAGCGTTCATTTTTTATTACCATTTATTATTGCAGGAGTGACTATAATCCATTTAGCTTTATTGCACAAAGATGGTTCAACTAGTCCTATAGGTTCTGATACGGGTGTAGATGACGTCCCGTTTTACCCATATTATTTTGCTAAAGACTTGTTTGCGTTTACATGTTTCATATTATTTTTCGGAATATTTGTTTTTTTCTTTCCAAATATTTTAAATCACCCAGATAATTATATTCCAGCAGATCCTATGGAAACGCCAAAACATTTAGTTCCTGAATGGTATTTTTTACCATTTTACGCTATTTTACGATCTATTCCACATAAAGCTGCTGGAATTGTAGCTATGGTAGGGGCTATTTTAGTTATGCTTGTTATTCCATTTACTTATACAGGTTATATAAGAAATACTACTTATAGACCATTATTTAAAATATTTTATTGGTTGTTAATAGCTGATTTTGCTACACTAATGTGGGTTGGGCAAGCTCCTATTACAGACCCATTTATAATTTTAGGTCAGATTGCATCAGTTTATTACTTTGGATTTTTTTTAGTTTTAGTTCCATTTATTGGAATTATTGAAACAAAGTTAGTAAATTATAAGGTTAATTAATATTTAGAATATTGCAGTTAAGAAAAAAGACAAATAATAAGTCTTTTGTACAATTTTTGGGTTCAAGTCCCATTCTTGGCAAATTATGATGAATCTAGAATTATTTCAAATATACCATTTAAAAGAGATGTCCCTTTCGGCAGAACTTTTTTTAAGCTGTTCTATTCTTCAACTTACTTTTTATGCAATTAGCACAGCTTATGAACGGAGAGTTGGTTTTGTTATATTAAATCAACAAGTTTATTACATAGGTTCTTTGCTTATTATTTTATCATTGTTTCTTTTGTTAAATGAAGATTTGTTAACGATGAATTTGTTTAGTAGTAATAATTTTATTATCAATGATTATTTAAGTTTCGCTACTAAATTAATGATTTGTGTCACTTCAGCAGCATTTTTAACAATTATTAATACTTCTTTTCGAGATGAACCTATTCAAAATAATTTTGAATACGTTGTACTGATTACTATTTCAGTTCTAGGGTTATTACTTTTGTGTTCAGCAAATGATTTAATCACAGCATACCTTGCAATCGAGTTGCATAGTATTGCTTTTTATATAATGGCTGCCTTCAAACGAGATTCTAGTTACTCGGTGGAAAGTGGTTTAAAATACTTCATTATTGGAGCTTTATCTTCAGCATTCTTTTTATTTGGGTCTTCTATAATTTATGGTTGCATGGGGAGTTTAATTTTCGACGATCTTAGAATGTTTTTTTCCCTTCTTTCATTACCAATTGAAACTAATTTAAATTTAGAAATTTTACCAATGATTGGATGTGTAAATAATATTTTAGACCCGTCAATTTTTACTTCAATATTATCCCATAACGTTTTTTTGACAGAAATTTCTCAAATAACTTTACCTCAACTTCATACAACATCACCAGATAATTTATTCGATTGGTGTCATTTAAATTGTGGAAATGTAGCATCGTCAACTTTTTTTAATGATTTCCAAGCATTAAGTTCAAATGGAGATCTTTTAGTTTACCCTATTTTCAGTTACTTCACCATTGATTTCTTAACCAGCGTTTTCGCATTAGATTTGGTTGCAAGTAGAGAATTTGATTGTGGGTTAACAGGATTCTGCCATAATATTCATTTTGTAAATTCAATTGAATCTTTAGAGTTATTGTTCAATTTAAATGTTTCGGAGAATTTCTATATAGAAGAAAATTTTTCATTCTTAAAGCAAATTTATGAATTTTATTTAAATTCAGGTGCTTCAATACTCGCGCCTGTAGATTCATCTATGTTGAATTTAAATTTTGTTTCTATTGGTTTTTTTTTCATTTGTATTAGTTTGTTTATTAAACTTTCAATTGCCCCATTTCATTTCTGGTCGTTAGACGTGTATGAAGGTTCTCCAAATACTACTACTTTTTTTTTCGCAGTTGTTCCAAAAATTAGTCTATTTGTTTTACTAATGAGACTTTGTTATGTTAGTTTTTATCAAATTTTTGTTGATAACTTCCAGATATATTTTTTTGCTTTAGCTGTTTTAAGTATTTTCATAGGTTCGCTTGGAGGTCTTGAACAAAGGAAATTAAAAACTCTACTTGCGTATAGTTCTATCAGTCATACAGGATACTTATTGTTAGCATTCAGCACAGGTAATACAGAAGGAATACAAATGATGTTTTATTATTTAGCGATTTACATGATTTCTGGATTAACTTTCTGGGCTGTTTATTTATTTTTGATAAATAAAGATGATGTTTATTTTAATAAAAACAATAAAGAATTAGGTGATTTAGTTCTTTTAAAAGAGTCGAATCCAATGTTGGCATTTATTTTAGCAATGACATTGTTTTCACTTGCTGGTATTCCTCCTTTGGTAGGGTTCCTTATAAAAGTAGGTGTTTTTTCAGTTGTGGTTAAATCTTCGGCTTACTTAATTTCACTAGTAAGTATTGTTTTAACTGTAATTTCAACTTTCTATTATATCCGATTAATCAAAATTTTATATTTTGAAAACACTCTTGTTGGTAAATTATACATACCTATTAACACTAATAAAGCTCTTTTAATTGCTATTTTGTCTTTATCGTTAATTGTTCTTTGTATAGACCCAACATTGATTTATTTGTTATTTTACAAAGCAACTTTATTATTAAATTAATAATTCAGAAGAATGGCTGAGAGGTTTAAAGCGAAGATCTGCTAAATCTTTATACAAAAATAATTGTATCGTGGGTTCGAATCCCACTTTTTCTGCAAATAAATTTTTGACTCAACATTTTATAGCATGTTAACGTTTTTAGTGAAATTGTAAATTAATAATGTTTTTTTATTTAAAAGTTTCTTGCAAAGACAAAAGTATACTAAAAAAATTTATAAGTTTTTTTACAAAAATAAAATCTTTACCAATTTTTATAAAACCATTCCCAAAACATGAAAAACGGAAGTTTATTACAATTTTAAAATCACCACATGTAAATAAAACCGCTCAAGAGCAATTTGAATATCGATTTTTTTCTAAACACTTTTTGATTTTTTCTTTCAAACCATTAATTTTTTTTCTACTTTTGAAAAAATTAAAAAATTTCAGCTTTTCAGGAATAAAATTAGAAGTTAAAGGATTGTTTGAGAAAAGTAAAACTCAGAAATATGCTTTAAAATTGATAAGTCCTGATAACATAGTGTTGCAAAACGTACATTTAAATCAAAAAAGTTTTAAAAAAAATAAAAAAAGGTATGCAACTTCAAAACTTGTTTTGAATGATTATAATTTTGAATCTACCTTATCGAAAAAGTACATTCAATTATTTGACTCTTATGGCGAAATTTATTTAAAGAACACTTTTCACATTTAACTATCGTAATTATAAACTACACGCATCTTTAGCTCAGTTGGATAGAGCAGCAGCCTTCTAAGCTGACGGTCAGGGGTTCAAATCTCTTAAGATGTTAGTTTTTTAAACAGTAAAAGGTTAAAACCCTTTTTAAAATATGTATATTCCATTAGTTTTCTTATCGTTTTTTGGTTTTAGTGTTACTGGATTATTCGGTAGACATATAGGTCCTAAAGGTGCGGCTATTGTTACTACTAGTTGCTTAATCTTGACATTTTTTTTATCTCTTTTCGCATTTTACGAAGTTGGTTTAATGGGGAGCCCTGTTTATATACGACTAGCCACATGGGTTAGTTCAGAAGTTTTATTAATAAATTGGGGTTTTCAATTTGATAGTTTGACTGTAATAATGTGTATTGTTGTTACTTTCGTTTCATCACTGGTACACTTATATTCTATAGAATACATGTCTCATGACCCACATCTTCCAAGGTTTATGTCATATTTGTCTTTGTTCACATTTTTTATGTTGATTTTAGTAACTGCTGATAATTATATCCAAATGTTTTTAGGTTGGGAAGGTATTGGGTTAGCTTCTTATTTGTTAATAAATTTCTGGTTCACTCGGGTTCAAGCAAATAAAGCAGCGATTAAGGCTATGATAGTTAACAGGATCGGTGATTTTTGTTTAATAATGGCTATTTTAACTCTGTATGTTAATTTTAAGTCAGTGGATTACGCAACTATCGCTTCACTAGCACCGTTTTTTAAAACACAAACTGTTAATTTTTTAAATATCGATTTTAATATTTTATCTTTAATTTGTGTTTTTCTGTTTCTGGGTGCTGTGGGTAAATCTGCTCAATTAGGTTTACATACATGGCTACCTGACGCGATGGAAGGACCAACTCCAGTGTCGGCATTAATTCACGCGGCTACATTAGTTACTGCCGGTGTTTTTTTAATCGCTAGATCTTCATTTCTTTATGAACTCGCTCCAAACGGTTTAGAATTAGTAACTACATTGGGAGCTGCTACGGCCTTTTTCGCTTCTAGTGTAGGGTTGTTACAAAATGATTTGAAACGAGTAATTGCTTATTCAACGTGTAGCCAATTAGGGTACATGGTCTTTGCATGTGGTCTTTCCGATTATGCTGTAGGTATTTTTCACCTAGCAAATCACGCTGTTTTTAAAGCTCTTCTATTTTTAGGTGCAGGAATGGTTATTCACGCAGTAAATGACGAACAAGATATGCGGAAAATGGGGGGGCTGAAAAAGCTAGTTCCATTTACTTATTCAGTAATGACAATTGCTTCGTTAGCTCTAATCGGATTTCCTTTCTTAGCAGGTTTTTATTCAAAAGATTTGATTTTAGAATTAGCTTACGGGAAATTCACACCCTTTAGTCATTTTAGTTATTATTTGGGAACATTTGGTGCTTTTTTAACCGCTTTTTACTCAACAAGGTTGGCATGCTTAACTTTTTTAGTAAAACCAAATGGAGTTAGGCCTGTCATTGGTTATGCTCACGAAACATTTAGTTACATGTTCACTGCTTTGTGTATTTTAGCTATACCAAGTATTTTTATTGGATTTTGTACAAAAGATATGATTGTAGGTGTAGGGAGTGACTTTTTTGGAGCAGCTATTTATAATAACCCTAAAACGCTTCATATTTTTGATGCAGAATTTGTAGAATTATTTTACAAAACTCTGCCCGTAACATTAAGTTTGTTTGGGGCTAGTTTGTCTTTTGTTTTATACAACTTTCAAAGTTCAATCCTATTTAATATTAAAGTATCATCTTTAGGTCGAAAAGTTTATACTTTTCTAAATAAAAAGTGGTTTTTTGATAAACTTTATAACGAGCTATTTGGTCAATTTTTTTTCAAATTTGGGTATACAATTAGTTATAAATCTGTTGATAGAGGAGCCTTTGAAATAATGGGACCAGCAGGTTTATCTGCAGTAGCTTCAAACGTTGCTCGTAATTTACATAAAGCTCAAACAGGTTCATTGTACCATTACACACTACTGATTTTAACTGTTGTGGCGTTAATTTTATCGATGAGACAAGTTTGGCTAATATTTGATTACAATATGGATTATAGAGGGTTAGTATTGATTTTTATTACATTATTTTTTATTTTAAGTTCGAAAAAATAACAAAGAAACACAGTATTAATACAAATGAGTATAGAAAAAATCTTTTTCCTTTGCGATGCTCCCGAGTTCGCTCAATTACGACTACAAGACCCATCTACAACTACTATGGAAGGACTAATAGCTTTTAACAAGCATTTATTATTTGTTATGACTATTATTGTTGTGCTAGTAGCTTGGTTGTTATTTGCCACAATTTCTAATTATGATGAGTTTAACACACAAAAAAGCCAAAGTTTTTTTCATTCTAATGCTTTAGAAATTGTTTGGACTTCTTTACCAGCATTAACATTATTAAATTTAGCTTCACCATCATTTACTTTATTATATTCAATGGACGAGATTTCGACTCCTGAAATTTCAGTTAAAATTATAGGTCACCAATGGTATTGGAGTTATGAGATTTCAGATTTCGATACAATGGCAACTTGTATGGATTCTGATAAAACTTTAAAATACACTTGCTACTTGTTAACTGAAGAAAGTATTTCTCAAAAAAATTATTTAGGATTTTTCCGGTTGTTAGAGACAAATAAACGTGTATTATTACCATCAAACACTCACTTACGGTTATTAGTTACTTCAGTCGATGTTCTGCATAGCTGGACTATTCCATCTTTTGGTGTAAAAGTAGATGCTTGCCCTGGTAGATTAAATCAGGTAAATGTCTTTTTAAAACGAATTGGTATGTTTTTTGGTCAATGTAGTGAAATTTGTGGAGTAAATCACGGGTTCATGCCTATCGCTCTTCTAGTTGTTCCGTCAATTCAATACCATTATTTTGTGGTTTCAAAATTATTCTAACAAAAAACTAAAAGCCTGTAACTCAGTTGGTTAGAGTGTACGCCTGATAAGCGTAAAGTCAGTAGTTCAAATCTACTTAGGCTTATAAATATATTTGTTATGGCTTTAAAAAAGAAATTAGTAAAAGAAATTAAAAATTTCACTGTGAATTTTGGACCACAGCACCCAGCAGCACATGGTGTTTTAAGACTTGTTTTAGAATTAACAGGAGAAGTTGTTGAACGAGCTGAGCCACATATTGGCCTTCTTCATAGAGGTACTGAAAAATTAATTGAGTACAAAAATTATTTACAAGCTTTACCTTATTTTGACCGACTGGATTATGTTTCAATGTTATGCCAAGAGCATACTTATTGTTTAGCTGTTGAAAACTTAGTACATTGTAAAGTACCACGACGAGCTCAATATATTAGAGTTTTATTTGCAGAAATTACTCGTATTTTAAACCATTTATTAGCTGTAGGTTGTCATGCAATGGATGTAGGAGCAATGACTCCAATGTTATGGGGCTTCGAAGAAAGAGAAAAATTAATGGAATTTTACGAAAGAGTATCTGGAGCTCGAATGCATGCAGCTTACTTCAGACCTGGAGGAGTCCATACCGATTTACCTAAAGGGTTGTTGACTGATATCTTTATATTTAAAGAGCAGTTTCAATTACGGTTACTTGAGATTGAAGAAATGTTGACTGAGAATCGGATTTGGAAACAACGGCTTGTTGATATAGGTATTGTTTCGTTAGATCAAGCTCAAGATTGGGGTTTTAGCGGTGTTATGCTTAGAGGATCAGGTTTAGAATGGGATTTGCGAAAAAACCAGCCTTACGAAATTTATAATGAATTAGAATTCGATACATTAGCTGGTACTAATGGAGATTCTTACGACCGATACCTTATTCGAATTTTTGAAATGAAACAATCTCTTCAAATTATTGAACAATGTTTAGATAATATTCCACTTGGGCCTATAAAAACATCTGATAATAAAATAACACCTCCATCAAGATTCGACATTAAACAATCTATGGAAGCTTTAATTCACCACTTTAAATTTTACACAAGCGGTGTTATCATCCCTGCAAATGAAACTTATATAGGAACTGAAGCTCCTAAAGGTGAATTTGGAGTTTATTTAGTAGCGAACGATACTAATAAACCATATAGATGTAAAATTAAAGCACCAGGGTTTGCTCACTTACAGGGTTTAGATATGATGTCACAAGGTCACATGATCGCTGATGTAGTAACTATTATTGGAACTCAAGATATTGTTTTTGGAGAAGTTGATCGGTAAATTTTAAAAAATAAATGAAGATTTTAAAAAGTGTCATTGTTTCTTCTGATGGAAGTTGCTATTTTTCCAATTCAGGAGAACTTTCGTTGTCTAATAAATTAGTTACTTTTAAAAAAAAAGATGATAAAAACTCTAGTTTTAATCAGAAAAAAAAACAGAGTGTTGTTAATTCTAAACAATCTTCTTATTATAAAAAAAAATATTTGAAATAATATATTTGTGTTTTTTTGGAGTATAGCCAAGTGGCAAGGCGATCGTTTTTGGTACGAGCATTCAAAGGTTCGAATCCTTTTATTCCAATATGAATTTAACTTCTACATTTTATTTTCAAAATATTTTAGTTTACACATCTTTTATTCCGTTAATAGGAATTTTGTTATTAATTTTAATTAGCTCAGAACAGAAAAAATTGTTAAAAGTAGTTGCTTTGAATTTCTCAGCATTTCCTTTCCTTATTTTTGTACTTATCTGGGGTGGATTCAAAAAATCAGTAGGGACTTTTCAATTTGTAACGAAAATTTTATGGATTCCTGTGTTAAATTTAAACGTAACTTTGGGTGTCGATGGAATTTCATTATTTTTTTTGTTGCTAACTACTTTATTGATTCCGTTATGTATCTTGATTAGTTGGAATACTATTCAAGTTAATTTAAAAGGATATTTAATTGCATTTTTGTCTATAGAATTTTTTTTAATTGGTGTATTTTGCGTGTTAGATGTATTAATGTTTTATATTTTTTTTGAAAGCATTTTGATCCCTATGTTTTTAGTAATAGGTATTTGGGGTTCAAGAGAAAGAAAAATTTGGGCCTCTTATTATTTCTTTTTATATACACTTTTAGGTTCAGTAGTGATGTTATTATCCATCTTATATATTTACAATCAAGTTGGTACTACAGATTATGAAATTCTGTTAACTTTTGCATTTTCAGACTTAGAACAAAAACTTTTATGGTTTACTTTTTTCTTAGCATTTGCAGCTAAAGTTCCTATGATGCCAGTCCACTTATGGCTGCCTGAAGCACACGTGGAAGCACCTACTGCAGGTTCTGTCATTCTTGCTGGTGTACTTCTAAAATTAGGAACTTATGGATTTATTCGATTTTCTTTACCGTTATTTCCACAAGCTTCATTTTATTTTGCACCGTTTGTTTATACTGTTTCATTAATCGGTATTGTATATGCCTCATTAACTGCTATTAGGCAAACAGATTTCAAACGGATAATTGCTTATACTTCTGTTGCCCATATGAATGTCGTAATGTTAGGAATCTTTAGTTTTAACAATGTAGGTATTGAAGGTGCTTTACTTCAGAGCTTAAGTCACGGTTTTGTTGCAAGTGCTCTTTTCGTAATAATTGGGGTTGTTTATGAACGTTACAGAACACGACTTGTTAAATATTATGGTGGTCTTGTTCATACAATGCCTCTCTATATTTCTATATTTTTATTTTTCACTATGGCTAATATTGGTCTTCCAGGTACTAGTGGATTTATTGGTGAGTTTTTGATTTTCGCAGGTTCTTTTAAAGTAAACTCCAGTGTAACATTTTTTGGAGCTACTGGTATGGTTTTAGGTGGCTGTTATGCGTTATGGTTATTTAATAGGATTGCATATGGTAATTTAAAGAGTCAGTATATCAAACAAACTTTAGATATAAATAAACGTGAATTTTTTATCTTTGTTCCTCTAATATTTTACACGATAGTTTTTGGCCTAACACCTGATCCTTATTTGAATTCAATTCATATGAGCGTTAATAATCTTATAGAAAATATGTATTTTTAATTGGATGCTTTATTTATTAGAAACAAAATTGCCTGAAAATAAATCAGTGTTTTTCGCTTTGACCAATGTTTATGGTATAGGTAAAAACACGGCTTTTTTCATATGTAAAAAATTAGGTTTTTCTGTAAATTTAAAAATAAAAAATTTGACTAAAGAACAAGTTGGAGAAATATTTCAATTAATCGATTCGTTAAATTTGACACTAAATAACGAATTAAAAAAATCAAGGTCTCTAACCTTAAAGACTTTGGTTTCTATTAAATCTTACAAAGGCTTACGAAGAGTTCGTGGACTTCCAGTTAGGGGCCAACGAACTCACACTAATGCAAAATCTGCTAAAAAAAGCAGACGTTTCTAAAAATAATATCATTTCGTCTTTTATTATAATAAATTAATCTTTTTTTACTTTTTAGGATATTCAACATCTTTTTCCTAAAGATATATTATCATCAAAAATTTTAAACAATTAACACATAAACAGTGGTTTATTACTACTATAAATACCTGTTTAAAATAATATGAACAATTTATTTATTGCTGAAAATCTTAAGGTTATCACAAAAGTTTTACCAATATTAAAAATTCAAATTCACCAAAAAGAAATTAGCCTTATCGTTAAAAGAAATCATTTAATACCTGTATTGATTTTTCTTAAAAACCATATAAAGTATCAATTTAAAATTCTTACTTGTATTTCAGGGGTAGACTATCCTTCTCAAAAATATAGATTCAAAGTTGTTTATGAATTGTTAAGTGTCAAATATAATACAAGGTTACGAGTAAAAGTACTAACCGATGAATTAACACCTATTGAATCATGTTGCAAAATATTCCCAGCAGCAGGATGGTATGAATCAGAAACATGGGATATGTACGGAATATTTTTTGCAAATCATGAAAACTTGACTAGATTATTAACTGATTATGGGTTTGAAGGGTATCCTTTAAGAAAAGATTTTCCATTAAGTGGTTTTGTTGAATCAAGTTATGATTATACACGAAAACGGGTGACCAATGAACGAGTTGAGTTGAGTCAAGAATATCGAGCTTTCAAATTCACGTCTCCTTGGGAAACTTTAGAACTAAATTAAAAATATATGAAAAAATTATTTGCTAAAGATAGAAAGAATCGAAAGACTATAAAACAATCAGAATTAAAACATTTTATATTAAAGCAAATTTCAACAAACTCTAATTTCCTTAAAACTGTTAGGTGGAATGCTTTGTATAAACTTTCAAATATATCAAAAAATAGCTCTAAAACAATTATTTCAAACAGATGTATTCAAACTATAAATAGAAAAACATTCCACAAATTTTCAAACTTTTCAAGAACAGTATATTTAAAACTTGTAAAATCTGGTTACATTAGTGGAATCCGAAAATCTAGTTGGTAATCACGAATGCAGACAATTAAAAAATGTTTTTTAATAATATTTCCCTAAATATTTAACTTAATATTGGAATACTATTTTACAAAAATTATGAAAAGATTCCTTATCTTGTTTTTAAGTCTAAATTTACTATAAATTTGTCTAAGTAGTACCTAATTAAACCTTACTGGTAAAGGTCTCAAAACACCACTTTAAGGGGGTACCCTTATAAAAATTGAATTGTGTAAGAATTAACGAAAAAAACGGTAATAATTAACCAATGTTCAATTTACTATTGGAATACTCTTTTATAAAAGTTATAAAAATGTTTCTTATTTTGTTTTTTAAGCCAAAATATATTCTAAATTTACTATGAATTTATCCAAGTAGTGCCTAATTAAACCTTACTGGTAAAGGCCCCAAAACACCACTTTAAGGGGGTACCCTTATAAAAATCGAATTGTGTAAGAATTAACAAAAAATTGCAATAATTAATCAATATTTAATTTACTATTGGAATACTCTTTTACAAAAATTATAAAAATATTTCTTATCTTGTTTTTAAGTCCAAATACACTTTAAATTTACTATAGATTTGTCCAAGTAGTGCCTAAATAAACCTTACTGGTAAAGGTCTCAAAACACCACTTTAAGGGGGTACCCTTATAAAAATCGAATTGTGTAAGAATTAACAAAAAAACAGTAATAATTAACAAATATTTATTTACTATTGAAATACTCTTTTACAAAAATTATAAAAATATTTCTTATCTTGTTTTTAAGTCTAAATATACTCTAAATTTACTATAAATTTGTCCAAGTAGTGCCTAAATAAGCCTTCGTCAGTAAGGCCTCAAAACACCACTTTAAGGGGGTACCCTTATAAAAATTGAATTGTACAGCAATTAATGAAAAACTGTTAATAAGCAGTGCACTTTGTTTGCAAGTAGTTTTTATATTTTAAACGGTAGTTTACTTGTTAAGTGTTATTAATAAAAAATTTTCATAGATAAAAGTAATATAACAAATAATTGCACTTGGAACACTACAGAATAAAAAAAAAATATTGGAAGATATTTGTGAAGGTTTGATTAAATTGTTGATGAAAGTAAACCACAATATAAAAACACTAAACAGTAAGTAATTTAGTAAATTTAATTCTTGAAATACGCTTACAAAAAAAATAAAACTAATCCAAATAACGGTTAAATTCATTCTATAATGTCATTTTTCGACACTAATAAGATAGTTATTTCGAAAAACTTTTCTTTGTGAAATTCCCGACTGGGCAAAGATCGATGACGTTACCGGATAATTCTGATAATAATACTTTATTGACATAAGTCCCAATTTCACTAGCATTACCTCGACCAAAAACTCCAAGCTCTTCTACACCAGCAATCTCAGCACTGAACCTAACACATCTGGTACAGTGTATGCACCTTGTCATAACGGTTCTAACAATTGGTCCTAAATTTTTATCAGAAACAATTCTTTTAAATTTATAAAATCGTCTTTTTGTGAAACCAAAAAATAAAGATTGATCTTGAAGATCACATTCTCCTCCTTGATCACAAATAGGGCAATCTAACGGGTGATTTAGAAGTAAAAATTCCATTACATTCTCTCGAGCTTTTTTAACTAAGCCACTATTATGATAAATTTCATGATTAAATAAACTTGTTCCTGCACTAACTGCACACGCAACAATTGGTTTATTCATCTTGCCCATTTCTACTATACACATTCTACAATTACCAGCTATGGACAAATTGTTATGGTAGCAATAATGAGGGACAGATATACCTAAATTTATTAAATAAGCAAGTAAAGATACTTTGTTCAATGTTGTTAAATTTGTTTTTGACATTTTTAAATTATACAAACAATAGGAAATGTAGCTTAATTGGTTAAAGCGCCGACCTGTCACGTCGGAGACTGTGGGTTCAAGTCCCATCTTTTTCGGTTTTAAATCTTTAAATTTTGATTTTGTATTTTAATAGGGTCTAAAGCAATATCATCTCTTTGTTCATAAAAAACAGATAAAATAGCAAGACCAACTGAAGATTCTGTTGCAGAAAGAACCAAAATAAAAAATACAAAAATATAACCAACTATATCATCTAAATACAAAGAAAATGTTATAAAGCTTAGATTTACAGATAATAATAAAATTTCAAGAGACATAATAGTTTTTAAAATATTCCCACGGTTTAATACTAAACCAAGCATTCCGATGTGAAAAAGTACTATAGCAGTACCTAATAAACAAAAATTCAATTCAATTCCAACCATATTTTTTGAGTACACTGGGGTTTGAACCCAGGGCCTGTGGATTAAAAGTCCAATGCTCTACCGACTGAGCTATGTACTCTGAATGATTATTTTTCTTTATACTGCAAAAAGTAATAAGAAAACAATCATAAGTACGAATAATGCAATAGCTTCTGTTAGGGCAAAACCTAAAATAGCCATTTTAAACATTTCGTCTTTTAGAGAAGGGTTTCTAGAAATACCTAGAATTAATGCGCTGAAAACAACACCAATACCTACTCCAGCTCCTGCTAGTCCAATTGTTGCAATTCCTGCTCCAACAAATTTAGCTGCTTGTAATAACATAAGTCATTAATATAACTTATGTTATTTCGAAAATTCAAAGCAGCTTAGTTTTTCTAAGAATTTCATCTACATTTATTATATTTTTAGTCAAATATTTTTGTTTTAACAGGTAGTTTTTTACTACCAGCTTTTAAAGCTTCGATTGCAGTGTGTTTAGGGATTCCACAAATTTCAAATAAAGTAGTGCCCCCTCGAACTCTCGCTACCCAATAAGAAACTGCTCCTTTACCTTTCCCCATTCGAGATTCAGTTGGTTTAGCAGTTATAGGTAAGTCTGGGAAAATCCGAATCCACACTTTTCCTTTTCGCTTTATTTTTCGAGCTATTGTCCGCCGAGCAGCTTCTATCTGATTTGCGCTAATCATACCTGAAACTCGAGCTTTTAAACCAAGTTCCCCAAATTTAATACTATTGGATTTGAATTCAAGCTTTTTTAATTTCCCTTTTCTCGTTTTTTTATATTTCGTTTTTCGTGGTTGTAAAAACATTTTTAATTTTTAATATACTAAATTATTTTTCAACTATCCAAACTTTAATACCATAACTACCGTTTGAGTTGTGCATTGTCGTTTGGGAATAGTCTAATTTAGCAGAAATACTTTGAGCAGGGACATCACCAACCACTATTATTTTCTGTTTCGCTCGAGGTACTCCATTCAAGCGACCTCTAATGATAATCTTAACACCTTTTATTTGAGATGGGCTTGAATTTAACAAAATGGTTAGTGCCTGTTTCAGGAAAGATAAGAAAAATTTATGTCTTTTAATTTTCTTTAATTGGAAAGCAATAAATTTAGCCAACAAATTAGCTGAATTTGAATTGTAGGCTACATGAAATAAAAGTTCAATACCTTCTTTCAAGAAGGGTGTGTTTCTGAACTTTTGTAGAGACATGAAAATTTTTTCTTGTGTAAGTTTAAGAAAATATAAGTCTTTATTTACACAACAGAGATTTAAAACTATATTTGATCTGTTGTTACTAAACAAGTCCAATACTTTAAAAACTTGAACGAAGATTCCGTCAATTTTTGAATTCATGAAGTTTAAAGAAGATTTTACGGTCTTCTTACTTTGAGACGAAGAAAACTGTTGTAATTGTATAGAAGACATTTGTGAAAACAACTGAGCATGGGAAGTTAAATTCAAATACTGTTTTAGTTTGTGCGAACGTGAAAAATCACTAGATAAATTACTTATTTTCTTATTTAATGGAAAATAAGCTAGTTTTTCAGTATTATTTTGCAAGGTTTTAATGATTTTCTTTCCACCAACAGTGTTCTTAATCATAAATTTCTCATTAGTTTCTTTTTTGTTTAATACAAAATCTGGCATGATAAAATAAGAGACATATAAGTTTAATGTCGAGCCATTGTAATGTTGTTTATAGTCATGTAAAATAATCCCATATGTTTCTAAAACTCTTTCTATGTAACTTCGTATTTCTAAGTCTTTAAAAACATATAAAGGCAATTCGTGGTTTTTTTTTTCAAAAAATTCAGTCTTCCAAGTTTTATTAACACCAAGTCTAAAAATTGTCGGATTAATTTTTTGTCCCATTTAAATTTTAATTTTTCTTCTTTTTTTTTTTGAAAACGAACCTTTCTCGTGTAGGGATAAACTCACCGATTTTATGACCAATCATCTCATCTGTTATATTAAGTTTTACAAAAGTTCGCCCTGAATGTACGTTGCATGTTAAACCGACAATTTGTGAGGTTATCTCATAATTTCGAGGTAACACAGCAAGCCTTTCAGTTAAATCGTATTTTTTTAAGAATGGACCTTTCCATTTTGATCTTTTCATAAATTATTTTTTTTTGATGATAAATCTATTTTTAGATTTACTTGTTTTTCCTCTTTGATTGGACTTACCCCAAGGTGTACGTGAGCTACCAGATTTTTTTCCTTCACCACCACCATGAGGGTGATCTACTGGATTCATTGCAACCCCTCTTACGGTAGGACGTTTATTACGCCACCGTGACTGACCTGCTTTTCCAAGCCGTGTTAAGAAGAAGAGTTCTTTGGAAACTTCCCCGATAGAAGCAAAACAATTTGATGAAAGATATCTTTGTTCGCCGGAACTTAGTTCAATAATACAATATTTTTCAGTTTTCTCTTTTATGATTGAAAATGTTCCTGCTGATCTAGATATCTTACCGAAACTCGATAATGTTGGAGAAATATTATGTATTGGAGTCCCAATGGGAATACCAGCAATAGGTAATGAACTTCCTAAATTTGGTGCTACTTTTAAACCTGATTTTACAATGTCTCCAACACGTAAATTTTGGGGTGTTAGAATATAATAAAATGTTTTATTAATAAAATCAAACACTGAAGAAATGTATGCATTTCTGTTAGGATCGTGTTCTATAGTGCAAACAATAGCTGTAGAATTATGCTTTCTATTAAAATTAATTGTTCGATATTTTTGCTTTACTCCTCCTCCTTTGTGAAAGACAGTGATTTTGCCTGAATGGTTTCGGCCACTCGAATTTTTTTTTCCTGTAATTTTACTTTTTAACAAAGGTTTTTTACTGATATTTAAACCTTTATGATTTAATTTAATTAACTGCCGTCGTGAAGCAGTTGTGGGTTTTACTTTTTGTAACATCATTGTATATAAAATAAATACGTTTTTTTATGACTCTGTCAAACACATTATTCAACAACTTAACAAACAAGTTAAAACTAGAAACTTCTTTACTTCAAAAAGAAAAATTTTATGTAAAAAATCTATTACGTCAAGCTACTTATTTGAAAAAATTGAAAGAAAATTGTTCTAAAAACTTAAGCGTGAAAAAATTTGTTATTCATAATGAGAAGGAAACAAACTTACAAGACTTTGTTGTTGCATACATAGTTAGCATTTCTTTTTTAAAAGCCAATACCACAATTCATGTTTCTGATACACAAGGGAACTTAAAATTATTTTACTCTGCAGGTTCTGTAGAACTAAGTGGAAAACAGAAAAGAAAGCGTAGAATTGCTGTTTCTAAATTGATTTCTTTAGTACTGAAGAAAGCTACTTTTTTGGGTCAAAAACCAATTGCACTGCATCTAAACAATGTAAATTTTTATAAAAATTTAATTGTTCGTAAACTAAAACGAAACTTATATCTAAAAGTAATTAAAATATTAAATCAAACACCTTATAATGGTTGTCGAAAAAAGAAATTGCGAAGAAAGAAGTATACAAAAAGATTTAAATAAACTACAAAAAACTTATTGGAGAAATGGCTGAGCGGTTTAAAGCGGTAGATTGTAAATCTATTGAGTTTACTCATCGTAGGTTCGAATCCTACTTTCTCTTTTTTGCGTTTAACGAAATATGGCGCAGTTGGTAGCGCGCCTGCTTTGGGAGCAGGAGGTCATGTGTTCAAGTCACATTATTTCGAACTCGTTTTTCTTTTCGCTAATAAATAACTTGTTTTTAAATGTTGATCCAATGATGTATACAAATTGAATACATTTTTTTTATATGAACAACTATTTAACCCTTTTAATTGAGATGTTGAATATATTTTATTATTCACTTTTACTGAAATTAGCTCAAACGAAGGTTTTAAATCTTTTTTGATTGCACCAAATTGTAATTCTGTTGTTTTAAAATTTGGATTAATAAACAAAACAAAACTACAGATAATTGGGCTCATATTTGTGTAAATTGAATTTTTAAATAATTTCAATGTAATACCGTTTAAAACTTTTGAATAGTTTAATTTAAATTTTTTTAAATTTTGTTCTGTATGAATCCATTGATTCAAATCTAATTTAGCGGAATGAAACCAAAAAAAAAAGCCATTAGTTTTGAAAAAATTTTTTAGTTTGACACTTTGGTAATCTTTTGAATTAAAATCCATCTTAAAACAATATCTATAACTATTTATAAATTAGGCTTAGCAGGACTCGAACCTACGACAGAGCCGTCATGAGCAGCGCGTTCTACCAACTGAACTATAAGCCTGAAAAAATTAAAAATTTTTTTTAATGAGAATTAGTATAGGACAAATCTTAATATTATTAACAATAAGTTTCCTGTTATTTGGGGATATACATAATCTAAAAAATAAATTGAAAAATATTTCAAAAAAAGTAGGGATATTTTTGAGAAAAAAAACCAGGAAAAAAGGGACTTGAACCCCTGACCTTCGGTTTTGGAAACCGCTGCTCTACCAACTGAACTATTTTCCTAAACAAAATTATCACACGTTCTAAAAACGGTACCTTTATCAAAAATGTTTCCCTGTTATGAATATTATTTAGAAATAAAAAATAGAACTTTATTATTGCTTTTTACTTGGGCATCTCTTTTAATAGTTTGTTACTATTTTAAAGAACCTCTTTTATTTACTTTTATAGATTCAAACAAGTATTACAACAATGCAAACAATATGCCCTATTTTATTTTCACAAATGTTGATGAAGTATTTTATGTTTATTTCCGTTTAATCTTTTTTATCGCAAATCAAATCACTATTTTGATATTACTATATCATAGTCTAATGTTTTTAACACTAGGCTTATATTTCTCAGAATATACGCAGCTTAAATCAATATTAAAAATTTTTGTTTTCACTTGGTTATGTTCTGTTATTTTGTTAAAAAAATTTGTCGTACCCTTTAGTTGGTCATTTTTTTTAAGTTTCCAAGAAACAAGTAACCAACTGCAGCCTGCCTCATTTTTTTTTGAAGCTCGAATTCTTGAATATTTAAATTATTTTACAAATCTTTATTACATTTGTGTAGCAAATTGTCAACTTTTAACGCTATCCATATTATTTCTAAATAATATAAGTGAAAAAGTTGGAACAATTAAAACGTTTAGAAAACTTTTTTATTTAGTATTTATACTATTCTCAACGGTAACAACACCACCCGATGTTTTTAGTCAAATTATTATGAGCTTTAATTTAATTATAGCTTATGAACTACTAGTTTTTTTGAAATATTTGAAGAGAATTAATTAGGTAACCAGTTAAAACTAATAAGAATACCAACGGTAAACATTAAATAGCCGATTGCAAGAGGTAAAAAACATTTCCACCCTAAATGCATTAATTGATCATACCTATAACGTGGTAAAGATGCTCGAGTTAATATAAAGAAAACAGCACCAATACCAACTTTAAGTGAAAACCAAATACTTCCTGGTACTAAAGTTAAAGGAAAAATATTAAAAGGTGGAAGCCAACCTCCGAAAAAAAGGACAGAGGACAACGCGCTCATCAATAACATATTTGAATATTCTCCTAAAAAAAACAAGGCGAAAGTCATAGCTGAATATTCAACATTGTAACCAGACACCAATTCGGCTTCAGCTTCTGGTAAATCGAAAGGATGCCTATTTGTTTCTGCCAGCATAGAGATATAGAACATAATAAATAACGGGAATAATGGTACAAGAAGCCAAATTTCTGTTTGTGCTAAAACTATTTTACTAAGATTTAGTGATCCGACACAAACAGCTATACTTAAAACAATAAAACCAATAGATATTTCGTATGAAATCATTTGTGCTGTAGAACGTAAAGCACCAAGGAAAGCGTACTTTGAGTTACTTGCCCAACCAGCTAAGATAAGACCATAAACATTTAACGACGAAATTGCAAATATATACAAAATTCCAAGATTAATATCTGCTAAAACTACCGTATGAGAAAATGGAATTACAGCCCAGCCAATAACACTTAGAACAAACGAAAGAACAGGAGCTAGTAAAAAAATTGCAAGATTTGAATTACTAGGTAAAATTGTTTCTTTTACAAGTAATTTTAATCCATCAGCTATGGCTTGAAGTAAACCAACAAAACCTATAACATTAGGTCCACGACGTCTTTGGATTGCTCCCATAATTTTTCTTTCCGCTACTGTAAAAAAGGCAACGGCAAGTAATAATGGGACAGTAGTACTAAGAATTTTTAATAAAGTTATTAGAATTGTAAACAGCATCTAAGGCTAAAACCGGATTTGAACCAGTATTTTAAGATTTGCAATCTCGCACATTACCATTATGCTATTCAGCCTTGGAAAATTATTTTAAATTGTGAAGATAATATAAGAACAACAAAGACAGAGAGGGATTCGAACCCACGGTATCTATAAAATACAACAGTTTTCAAAACTATCGCCTTAAACCACTCGGCCATCTATCCTTAATTGAATACGAAACATTATGTAGGGTTTAACAAAAATACTTCTCAAAAGAAACGTAGACGTGTAATAAAACCGTTCTAAAATGTTGAGCAATTGAAGGGATTTGAACCCTTAACTTTAACCTTGGCAAGGTTACACTCTGCCAATTGAGTTACAATTGCACAAGCAATATTATATTAAAGAAAAGGTACTTTGAAAGAATTTAATAAGTACATTAATTCTTTTTGAGTCTTGGTATTTGTAACTAAAATAATGTTTAATGGAGGTAAATTTGTAAATAAATAAAATTGTTTTTCTAACTCTTCAAAATTAATTAAATCAACTAACGTCAAAGAAAAATTTTTATTTTTTAATTTTTTAGAAACTTTTATTCCTTTAAAATCTTTTAAATTTGGAAAAACTTGTGTTAAAAGTTTCAGAAAAAAATAGTGCATTTTAGTTTTTGTTAGTACTACGATACAACCTACAGGATGTCCTTTTCTGATTTTCAATAAAACATTCGATCTCTTAGCTTTTGTAACAGTTCCTTGTTTGGTGGTAATTAACTCTAACGCGGAAAGAGACGCTGCAATATTTTTAATCGCAAAACTTTTGCACCCAAAATTTAAAATAATTTTTTTTAACTCGGGAATATCACCTAAATTGTGATAAGAGAACTTATTTATTAAATCGTGTCTAATTACTTTTTTATAATAATTTTCTAAGAGATTCATTTTAAATTAGACCAATCGATAAACTAACGAATTTCATAAACTTTTTTTTTTTTAATATTTTGGGTATCGGTCCTAAAATTCGAGTACCTATAGGATTACCTTGCTTATTAATCAAAGTTACAGAGTTTTCATTTAAAGCAAAAGAAGACCCGTCTTTTTTTTTATATTGGGTTTTTGTTCGAATTACTAAAGCTCGAAATACTCCTCCTTTTAAAACTTTAGAAGTTTTTTTTGATTTATTTCGCAATTGCTGAACAGAAACAACAATGATATCTCCTAGACGAGCGTACCTTTTTTTAAACCCTCCCAAAACTTTTATACATTTAACGGTTTTCGCACCTGAGTTATCAGCTACTTTTAAGATAGTTTGTTGTTGAATCATTTTATATTTAAAACTTATTGCGTTTATAGCTCAATTGGATAGAGCGTTGGATTTCGGTCCCAAAGGTTATAGGTTCAACTCCTATTAAACGTAAATATTGTATTACCATTTAAATTTTGATAAATAACGTTTATTCAGCAAAATTTGAGTTTGAAGTTTAGTTTTTTGTTCAATAGATTGACTTTTCAATGAAGAAGAGGCTAAAACTTCTTTTACCAAATTTTTATGGAAATTGGTAGAACTTTTATTTTTACGAACTGTAGTTTTAATAAATTTTAAAGCAGTCATAATCCGAAGAGAATCTTTAACAATAAACGATGGAGTAATTTTTGTAGATTTTCTTTTACCTTTTTTCATTACTTGCTCGTTTAATTTAAAAGCCGACGTTGTATTAATGATAGCTAATTGAAACAAATTTTGGAAATTTTTACTTGAAGATTTTTGAAGCAATTTTGAAGATTTTAATAAAATTTTTTCACCGGTATGTTTTTTTCCATTTTTCATAAGTACATTAATAATCTTATTTTTTAAGACTATCACTTTCTTTTTTTTTAATCTTATCATACGTATTTTTTAACTTTTTTTGTTCCGTATTTAGACCTTGATGTCCGTCTTGAAGGCAAACCTGCAAAATCTAATTTACCTCTAACTAAATGATATTTTATACCCGGTAAATCTTTAACCCTACCTCCTCGAATAATAACAGTTGAATAGGCTTGTAGATTATGACCTTCGCCAGGAATATAAGCATATACCATTTTATCGTTAGTAAGGCGAAGCTTTACAATTTTCCTCAAAGCTGAATTTGGCTTTTTGGGGGTCCGCAGTACTAGTTTGCTGCAAATCCCTTTTTTCTGAGGACATTGATTTAAAGCTGGCACTTTATTTAACTTTTTTTTTTTTTTTCGACTTTTTTGTTTTTTACAAAGCTGATTTATAGTGACCATATTAAAATTTATTTGAAATTTTTACCAAAAAGGGGACTTGAACCCCTACTCCTAAAGGAACTAGAACCTAAACCTAGCATGTCTACCAATTCCATCATTTTGGCAAACAGATATTGTTTGTTTGTAAAATTACTCGTTACCGGAATTGAACCGATACTCTAAATAGAATCAGATTTTAAGTCTGACGTGTCTACCAATTCCACCAAACGAGCATTGAATTTCCTTAAAATACCGCAGCTTGATTTTTCTACCTTATCTACTGTTTTATTTAGTTCATTAGTAAGTGCAGTTTTATATTATTCATTTATTGCACTACGTTTATTACCTGACATCATTACTGTTTTGAAGTTTAGAGCAAAAAAACTTTTTAAAGAAAATTCATTAAATTTGAATTTAGTTTTTTTACCAAACCTTTTTAGTTATGATATCATAGTACGAAAAAAAAAATAGGTTTTGAAAAAAAACCTTTTTTTACTGGGGATATAACTCAATTGGTAGAGTGTATGCTTTGCAAGCATGAAGTTATCGGTTCAAATCCGATTATCTCCATATATAATATTACTTATTTTTAATTCTTTTTCGAATAATTAGTTAAGTTACACAAAATGAATTCATTTTTACAAATACTAAAACGATTATGATAGTATAAGTAAAAAACTTGTAAGGACTATTTCCGTTAATAAATATTTCAGTGAATTTCAAATGAGTTCTTTTCGAAAAACTTTATGCTGTAGAGTTCTTATTGAAGCCACCTCATAAAAGGTACTATTTCTTCGGACAGTTCTTTAATATTCTTCCCAGGTTGGGCTCGAACCAACGGCTTGGTGGTTAACAGCCACTCGCTCTACCACTGAGCTACTGGAAAAAGTAATTAACCTTTTTTAATACTTGCAATTACAGAATCTAAGTTTAAATAATGATTAAATACAGGCATCAAATTAGAATCGTCTTGATGAACAAATAAAATTTGAAGGGTTTTATAATTTACCAATAAATGTTTTGGGGGTATCGGCCAAAAATTTGACCTATCTATACTTTTTTTAACTAAAGCTCTTGATTTGTTATTATACGCGATTTCAATCAAGTCATTTGTTTTTAAATTGTAAGATTTAGTTTTCACTGGTCTACCGTTAACAGAAACATGGCCATGCAAAATTAATTGAGAAGCTTCTTGGATACTTAAACTGAAATTTGCTTTATGTAACACTGTATCTAACCTACTTTCAAAAAACTTTAAAGTAGTGTGTCTGTAATCAATTAAATCAGGATTGACATAATTTTTAGTTTTAATGGATTTTAAAATAGATTTTTTCAAGTAATTTTTTTTTAAACCACCATAAAAAAGACTGAAAATTTTTCTTTCATGTAAATTGTTTCTAAATTTACGTTGAAATGAGTTACCCCTGCTAGCAAATTTTGAAACTGACAGTTGGAATTGATCTTTTATTTTAAACCGTTTATAAAATTTTAGTTGCTTTTTTAAATTTTGATGAAATCTTTGCCATTTCTGTTTTTTAAATGTAAACAATTTAGTACGATCTTGAATATTTTGCCTTAACCGTAAAAATTGTTTATAAAAAGGTTTATGCCGTTTGTTATATTTCATATATTAATTTAAAATAAAAATAATGTTATTGTTAATTAAAGATGCTAAATTTTTTTCTCTTTAAATTTTTGAAAAGAAAATTTAAACCAATGAAAAATATATTTCTATCAGAAGCAGTTAAAATATTTTTGAAATTTCCTTCTATTTGGTAAGAAGCTGTATTTTGTAAGTTTGAGTTAGTACCAAAAAATACAACAGGAATTTTCACTACTTCTGCTTCCGAAAGTATTGTTTTACTTTTATCATGATCAAACAAAACAATCAAATCTAGTTTTTTTGCTAGTTTTGGTAATAAAAATTTCGAAGAATTTTTCAACCAAATTTGATTGGAATCTTTACCATTTTTAAAAGATTTACAATTGTAGTTAGAAATTACTCCCTGAATATCAAAATTTTTAGGAACCGCGACGTGTCTTGTAAATTGATTTACCCTTGACTCCAACTTATAAGGTAGTCCTAAAAATAATATGCGTTTTTCTGTTTGGTGGTATTGAAAAATAATTTGTAAAACTTTTTTAATATTAACAACAATTTGATTTAAATTAGTGTCAATTAAATTATCAAATTTCATTTTTTTAATAGGTTGTTCGTAAACTTTAGATCTTAATAAGTGTAGCTTTAAAAGCTGCTTAATTTTAACTTTTTTTATTTTCATTTATATTTTTTTCCCTTTTTTTAAAATTATTGTTTCCTGGTCATGTAAAATACCTTTTCCTTTATATGGTTCTGGTAATTTACAGTTTCTTATTTGGGCAGCTGTTTGAGTCAAAGACTCGTAAGAGCTATTTCCGTAAATAAATATTTTAGTGAATTTCAAACAGTTACTTCTCAATCCGGCTGGAATCTTAAAATAAACTAAATGACTGTATCCCAGTTTGAAGTACATTTGATTAGGTAGTTTGTCGTAAGAAAATGCACGGTATCCAACACCAACCAAATTTAATTTACGGGAAAGCACATAAGTTGCTTCAATTAAAATTTGTTTAATTTTAGCGATCGTTGTACCCTGGATTTTTTTACTAGTTTTTAGACCAATTGCAGACTTTTTGTCTACAGGTAAACAAGTTGCAACAATTAAATTTGATGAAGGGATTAAAAGAAGCTTAATTTTTAAATTTAACGATTTTGTCGATAAAGGGCCGATAAAGGTTATTAAATTTTTTTTATCACAATACAAAATTTTTATATTTTTAGGGACTTTGATAGAATATTTTTTTTTTAAGTTTTTCATTTTTAATTAATTAGAGCAAGAGGCTCGCCCCCAAGTCTGTTTTTTTTACATTGATTGATTGTTTTTAAACCTTCATTTGTTGAAAAGATTATGAAAGTTTTACTTGAATCTAGCTTCCAGATTTGCTTAGCTGAATAATACAAGCGCTGTCCAGGTTTAGACAAGCATTTTAAAGAATTTATAACAGGTTTTCCTGTTCTTGTGTATTTTAAAAAGATTTCGATTTTCTTGTCATTTGAAGCAAAGATTCTATATCCTGAAATAAAACCTTCATCCCACAAAACCTTTAAAAACGATTCGCAGATATTTTTTTTTGATTCTAAAATAACACTTTTTTTTGCCATTTGGCCATTTTTAATATTAGCAAACATATTCCACAAATAATTTTTCATATTAAATTAAAATGTTCAAAGACAGACTCGAACTGCCGACACAAGGATTTTCAGTCCTTTGCTCTACCTACTGAGCTATTTGAACAATGTGAATTATGATTTATAAAATTTTAGTGTAATGCTTCACTATCATTTAAATAGATACATGTTAAAGTCACAAATACGTAAGCTTGAATACATGCAACAGCAAGCTCTAAACCCATTAATATTACTAGAATTAGTAATGGAATAATGAACATTATTGCTGTCAAATTTTCTACTAAAAGCATACTCCAAGAAAACCCAACGATAACTTTTAATAAAGTATGACCAGCCATTAAATTAATAAATAACCGAACACCTAAACTAATAGGCTTAGCAATATAAGAAACTAATTCAATAGGAACTAACACTAATGCTAAAAAGAAACCTGTGTTAGCTGGTAAAAACAGTGAGAAGAAGTTAAGCCCATGCTTTTGAAAACCTATTATAGTCATACCTATAAAAATTGAAAATGACATAAAAAATGTTAAACTAATATAACTTGTTGTAGTAAAACTGTAAGGAACTAAACCAATTAAATTGTTGGTTAAAATAAACATAAACACAACACTTAAGAAAGGTAAATATTTTTCACTTCCTGTGGTAATAATATCTGATAAAAGCTGAGTTACAAGAGCGTATATTTTTTCTATCAAATTTTGCCAACCACTTGGGATCACGAAAAATGAGTTGGTTTTTAGGTCTTTAATCAAAAATACATAACTTTGTAATGTGAAAAGAGCTAGAAGAGACGCTAATAAAAAATTAGTGAAAGATAAATCAACACCTGCGACTACAAAACTAATAAGAGGAGCTATTTTAAATTGATCTAATGGGCTAAATAACATTTGAAAATAAAGAAAGGAATTGAACCTTTAACTTAAATCTATTTTTAGAAAAAAGTACCATTTACTTTATTTGGTATTCAATAAATCTTAATTGTTTGCAGTTTCGCTTTTTCGACTTGAATAAAATGCTTCAAATAATAAAAAGAAAAAGAAAACAAACGACGCTGCTGAGATATAAGAACCCCAAGAAGCGATTTTATTGAATAAATGGAAAGCGTCAGGATAATCTGGAATTCGTCGAGGCATACCCGCTGCTCCTAACCAGTGCATTGGGAAAAAAGTTAAATTAACCCCTATAAAGAATGTCCAAAAATGAATCTGACCTAAAATTTCAGAGTATGTAACTCCAGTAAGTTTTTCAAACCAATAATATAACCCACCAAAAATAGAAAACACTGCTCCCATTGACAATACGTAATGAAAATGACCTACCACGTAATAAGTGTCATGCAAAGCAACATCTAGACCTGAATTTGCTAGAGCCACTCCAGTAACACCTCCAACGGTGAACAAAAAAATAAAACCAAGAGCAAATAAAATTGGTGCTCGCAGTTCAATACTGCTACCCCATAAAGTTGCTAACCAACTAAAAATCTTAATTCCAGTTGGAACTGCAATTATCATAGTTGCTGCAGTAAAATATGCTCTGGTATCAATATCTAATCCTACTGTAAACATATGATGGGCCCATACAATAAAACCTAATACTCCAATTGATGACATCGCATAAACCATACCAAGGTACCCGAAAATAGGCTTCCTAGCAGCACTTACTACAATATGGCTAATAATTCCGAATCCTGGTAGGATCAAAATATAAACTTCTGGGTGACCGAAAAACCAGAACAAGTGCTGGAATAGTACAGGATCTCCCCCACCTGCTGGATCAAAAAAAGTGGTGTTAAAATTTCTATCAGTTAACAGCATTGTAATTGCCCCTGCTAACACAGGTAATGATAATAATAATAAAATGGCAGTAATAAAAACAGACCACACAAATAATGGAAGTTTATGGAATGGTAAACTTTCAGTTCGCATATTTACAATAGTACAAATAAAATTAATTGCACCTAAAATTGATGCTGCCCCAGATAAATGAAGGCTGAAAATTGCTAAATCAACAGAACCTCCTGAGTGAGATAAAACTCCTGAAAGGGGTGGGTAGATCGTCCAACCAGTACCTACTCCCGCTTCACATAAAACAGATTCAATTAATAACAAAAGCGATGGAGGTAGTAACCAAAAACTAATATTATTCATCCGTGGAAATGCCATATCAGGTGCCCCGATCATTAATGGAACAAACCAGTTACCAAATCCACCAATCAAAATAGGCATTACCATGAAAAAAATCATAAGCAATGCATGACCGGTAATAATTACATTATAAAAATGATGATTGTAATCTAAAAAACTACTATTAGGCTGTGCTAAAGTTATTCGTATATAAAGTGATAAAGCTGTTCCTGCAATACCAGAAATCGCTCCGAAAATAAGATATAAGGTTCCAATATCCTTGTGGTTAGTTGAAAATAGCCATCGAAAAATAAAACTAGTTACTTTATCTAGTGTAGTTGCGTTTGCAGCTGTAGCTCCCATAAATTTTGAATTGTATTGAAAATTATAAAAAGATTTCTTATCTTGTTTTTAAGTCTAAATATACTCTAAATTTACTATAAATTTGTCCAAGTAGTGCCTAAATAAGCCTTTACCAGTAAGGCCTCAAAACACCACTTTAAGGGGGTACCCTTAT
>Ga0209712_10000585_pt1 | contig 31903 bp, 32 predicted proteins | sample ArcOceMetagenome_FD_187443 | JGI IMG/M metagenome (GOLD analysis project Ga0209712, IMG submission 187443) | Marine eukaryotic phytoplankton communities from Arctic Ocean - Arctic Ocean - Greenland ARC118M Metagenome (SPAdes) (version 2) | ecosystem: Environmental > Aquatic > Marine > Oceanic...
GAGTGGTGTTAGATAGCCAGTTGCGTCTGCCAGTTAGTGCAAGATTAGTGCAGCAAAATGGCCCAGTGCTTGTCGTGACATGTGTGGTGGACCCAAAGCAGCATCAAAGCTTAGTGAGTGCCGGTGCAGAGGTAGTGGTTTGTGCTGCAGATGATAATGGTAAAGTGGATTTGGCAGCAGTGTTGGCGTTACTGGGTCAGCGTGACTGTAATCAAGTGCTGGTAGAGGCCGGGGCAGGCTTAAGTGGCGCTTTTCTTCAGGCTGGGCTCACAGATCATTTAGTGGTGTTTATGGCGCCTAAGCTATTGGGCAATAAGGCCAAAGGGCTATTTAACTTACCCCTAGAAAAAATGGCTCAAGCCCATGACCTTGATATTAAACAGATCTCACAAGTGGGGTGTGATTGGCGTATCGATGCTGCCCCAAAACGCCCCGATAACTAGCCACTGCCAACGAAATCTGGCACAATAGCTCGCTAAATTGCCTACCCACAGCTTCTTTGGGTAGGCCTTGTATTTAAGCATGGGTTATCACATGAACATGAACACCTCAGTCGAACTCATCGAAGACCTACGACAAGGCAAAATGATCATCCTGATGGATGATGAAGATCGTGAAAACGAAGGTGACCTTGTTATGGTGGCGGAGCAGGTTCGGCCAGAAGATATTAACTTTATGGCCAAGCATGCCCGTGGTCTTATTTGCCTCACTTTATCTCGAGAGCATTGTGAAAAACTTGATTTGCCCTTGATGGTTAAGAGTAACGGCGCTGCCTACGAAACCAACTTTACTGTGTCTATTGAAGCTGCCGAAGGGGTGACCACAGGTATTTCTGCTGCAGACCGAGCGTATACTATACGCACAGCGGTGGCAGGAGATGTTAAGCCAGAAGACATTGTTCAACCCGGGCATGTATTTCCATTAATGGCAAAAGAAGGTGGTGTATTAACCCGTGCAGGTCATACAGAAGCAGGGTGCGATTTAGCTCGTCTTGCTGGCTATAGCCCAGCAGCCACTATTGTTGAAATTATGAACGATGATGGCACTATGGCACGCCGTGATGACTTGATGAAATTCGCAGTGGAACATGATTTAAAAATTGGTACTATTGCAGATCTAATTCACTTTCGTAATTTAAATGAAAAGACTATTACCAAAGTGAGCCACCATACTCTGCCTACTCGCCATGGAGAGTTTAGCCTGCACACATACGAAGACAGTATTTACGGTGGAACTCATGTTGCACTGACCATGGGTAACATTACGCCACAAGACTCTACTATTGTTCGGGTGCACATGGCCGATGTGTTGCGAGACCTAGTGGGTGCAGTGCCGTCTACACCCAAGTGGACCATTGATTCTTGCCTTGAGCGTATTGCCGAAGAGGGCCAAGGTGTTTTAGTGTTGTTGGGTCAAGCTGATGATCGTAATCTACAGGGCAGCATAGATGCTTTTTTTGAAACGGCTGTTCCTAAGCAGTTCAACACAGACGGCTCTGGTGCATACTTAAATGTAGGAACTGGGTCACAAATTTTACGGGACTTAGGGGTTGGTAAAATGCGTCTTTTGAGCCAAGAAATGAAATTCAATGCCATTTCTGGTTTTGATTTAGAAATTGAAGAATACATCGACTGCAACCAACAAGTGGCTGCTGCACGATAATTGTAAGGAAAAGATATGTCTGTAACACACATTGAAGGTCGTTTTAACGATGCCAATGGCCACTACACTCTTGTTGTTGGCCGTTTTAATGCATTTGTAGTAGAGAGCCTTGTTGAAGGCGCTCTAGACACGCTAAAGCGCCATGGTGTTGACGCGGATAAGATCCGTGTTGTGCGAGTGCCTGGTGCTTTTGAAATCCCACTTGTGGCGCAAAAGATTGCCCAACAAGGCAAGGATGACGCGATTATTGCCCTTGGTGCAGTGATCCGTGGCGGCACGCCTCATTTTGAATACGTGTCGGGTGAAGCCTCTTCTGGTATTTCCAAGGTAGGTATGGATCACGGTATCCCGGTTGCAAACGGTGTATTAACGGTTAACTCTATAGAGCAAGCTATTGAGCGCTGTGGCACAAAAGCCGGTAACAAAGGCGAAGAGGCGGCCATGTCTGCTCTTGAAATGGTTAGCTTGTTACGTCAGTTAGAGGCATAAATGAGCGCAAATAAAGGTCGTCCAGACCGTCGTCGTGCAGCCAGAGAATTAGCTCTCCAGGCTTTGTATCAAATGCATATGAGTGGTGCGAGCGCTGTGGATGTGCAGGCTGAATTTTTAGTTGACCAAGACTTTAAACATGCAGACAAACGCATGTTTGGTCAACTTTTGCGTGGTGTTGCCGCACAACGAGAAAGCCTTGATGTAATGATTGAAGAATTCTTAGATCGTAAGCTAAGCGACTTAGACCCAATTGAGCTTAACGTATTGCGTATGGGCGCTTATGAATTAAGTGATTCAGTGACGGTGCCTTACCGTGTTGTCATCAACGAATGCATTGAGCTGGGTAAAGTATTTGGCGCCACCGATGGGCACAAGTACGTTAACAGTATTTTAGACAAGGTTGCACTAAACCATCGTTCGGTAGAAATTGCCGCAAAACAAAATACTAGCGCTCGCTAGTTACAGTCTATGACGACCATGGGCGAATTTGATCTAATCAAACGCTACTTTAACCGCCCAGAGCTTCGACCTGGGTTGCCTATGGCCCTTGGTCCAGGAGATGATTGTGCTTTACTCCAAATCCCCTTTAAACACCAATTAGCCATTAGCAGCGACACCTTTGTCTCGGGCGTGCACTTTTTTGCCGATATGGCTGCTAATCAAATAGCACAGCGGTGTTTGGCTGCCAGTGTTAGCGACCTAGCCGCAATGGGAGCTACCCCTGCGTGGTTCAATCTGTGCATCACTATGCCTAGTGCAAATACATTGTGGGTTAACAGTTTTAGTGAAGGTTTGGCTGCCCAAGCCCAGTCATGTGCTATTAGTTTAGCCGGTGGTGATACCACCAAAGGGCCGTTAAGTATCAGTATTCATGCGATGGGTTATGTACCTGTTGGCCAGGCGATAACCCGCAGTGGTGCTCAAATAGGCGACGTTATTATGGTGTCTGGTACCTTGGGTGACTCAGCAGCTGGGTTGCAGTTGATGCAGAGGCAACGTAGTGGCGCAGATCCTTTGAGTAAGCGGTATTGGAACCCAACTCCCCGCATAGCTCTTGGTCAGTGGTTAAGGCGCAAGGCAACGGCCTGCTTAGATATCTCAGATGGTCTAGTGCAGGACTTAGGTCATATTCTTACAGCCAGTGGTTGTGGTGCAGATCTAAATACACAAAATTTGCCCTTGTCTGATGAATTGCTTGCCCATGTCTCAGTAAGTCAGGCACGTGACTATGCGCTTAGTGGGGGAGAGGATTTTGAGCTTTGCTTTACCTTACCAGCGTGTCTTATCGACGATGCACAAGCCTACTCAAAGTCCCAGAGTATTCCTCTTACAGTAATTGGCCATACCAGTGCTGAGTTGGGTTGTAGGGTCTGGCATGGCGACGAAGGCCCGTTTACGCCCCCTCAAGGCTACCAACATTTTTAAGGAATTGCGCCATGAAAGCAGTTAATGTAAAACCCAATTGGTTAAACCCAGTGCACTTGTTAGCTTTTGGTTTTGGCAGTGGTGCTGCACCAAAAGCCCCAGGTACCTTTGGTACTATAGCTGCCGTTTTATTTTATTGGCCCTTATCGCAATTAAGTTTGGATTACTATTTACTGATGATTCTAGTCACCAGTGTCATGGGTATTTATCTATGTGGTAAAACAGCAGAAGATTTAGGTGTGCATGATCATGGTGGCATTGTTTGGGATGAGTTTGTAGGTTTTTGGATCACCATGATCGCAGCACCAGTAGGCTGGATATGGGTGTTAGTTGGGTTTGTGCTGTTTCGTTTTTTCGACATTATTAAGCCATGGCCTATCAGTTGGATAGACAAAAAAATATCAGGTGGCCTTGGCATCATGCTAGACGATGTGATTGCTGGGGTAATGGCAGCCTTGGTTCTACAAGGCTTGGCGTGGTGGCTTTAAACCAGTAAAATTTTTGTACGAACTATGGTCAAGCGTAAGCAATAAAGTGCTAGCACAGCAAATAATACCAAGCTCCACCCCGCAATGGATAACCCTAAAAAGCTCCACTGTACTTCTGCACAAGACCCTGAACCTTTAATCATGGTGATTAAAACTTCGGTAAATGGAAATGCATCAACCATATAGCTAAAGCCTGGGCCACAAGCGGGAACCAGATCTGCTGGCAGGCTTTGTAAGTAAAGTTGGCGAGTTGCGAGCGCCATGCCCACTAAACTAAGTACAAAAAGTAAAAAACCGTAACGCTTGTGACCACCAAAATAGGGGTTATGCAAGGCTGCCATCATGAAAACAAAGGCAATGGCCAAGTAGACGAAACGTTGACTCATGCATAGCATGCATGGGTCTAAGCCCATGGCAAATTCCATATATAAAGCAACTCCTAAGACTGCCGCACAAGCGACTAAGCCAAGGATAAACTCCCCTCGGAAACCAGCGTATTTCATGATGATTCGTCAACTCTTGTTATGTTGCAGCCGATCCTAAGTTATTCTCTAATGTTTTCCAAAGCTACTTCAGGTGAATACACTTTAATCTACAACAAGTTTAATAAGTTAATATACAAGATAAATAGGAATCATTAAACCCTACACACTTTTAAGCGCTATAAATAATGAAAAACATGAGGGTTTTAGCGCAATAAAATTGCTTTTATAGCGCTTCTGGGCCTGTTTCGCCTGTGCGAATACGAATAGCTTGCTCAAGGTTGACTACAAAAATTTTGCCATCACCAATTTTCCCCGTATTGGCAGAATTGCTAATAGCTTCTATAACTTGATCAACCAGATCATCATCTACGGCCGCTTCAATTTTCACTTTAGGTAAAAAATCGACCACATATTCAGCACCACGGTAAAGTTCAGTGTGGCCTTTTTGACGTCCAAAGCCCTTCACCTCGGTAACAGTGACGCCTTGTACGCCCATATCCGAAAGAGCTTCTCGAACATCATCTAATTTAAACGGTTTAATGATTGCGCTAACCAATTTCATTGGGAGTTCCTTTGCACTAATAATTTATAAATGGCGTATCGCCTAGCATAGGACTTTGCAGGGATTGTGCCAACTTTATTAGCCAAAAAATGGCCAAATAACCACTATTTGCCTATTTCATCTGTTGGTAAGCTCTAAAGTGGCGCAATGATGAGACTTTTGCGCACTCAATTGGGGCATGCAGGGCGCAGTGTCAGTACAACATGGCAATCACCTGCTAGACTTATTGTTAGTAGCAGCCCGCCAAGGAAAAGGCCATGTCTTATGCACTTACTTATAGCCGCGCTTATGTGGGAGTAGAAGCCCCCCTAGTGAGGGTTGAAACACATTTAAGTGGTGGTTTGCCTGCGTTAACTATAGTGGGTTTGCCTGAAACAGCCGTAAGAGAAAGCAAAGACCGCGTGCGCAGCGCTATTATAAATGCTGGGTTTGAGTTTCCTGCCAAACGCATCACTATAAACCTTGCCCCTGCAGATTTACCCAAAGAAGGGGGCCGCTTTGATCTGGCTATCGCCATTGGGCTTTTGGCGGCTAGTGGCCAGCTGCCTGTGAAGGAAGTTAAGGGGTATGAGTTTGTAGCAGAACTGGCCCTTAGTTCTGAACTCAGGCGTTGCCCTGCCATATTGAGCGCTGCGTTAGCGTGCCAAAGATGCGACAGAGTTATGGTAGTAGCGCCAGATAATGCCGCAGAAGCGATGATGCCAAAAGCCAGCCGGGTTCTTTGCCCAACGCACCTAAACCAGCTTAGTCAGTGGCTTCACTACCCAGAAAAGCAACAACAGCCCAAACGTCCAGATCGCTTTATTGAACAGTTACCAAGTACAGAGTTGTTAGACGTTCGTGGCCAAGAGCAAGCTAAACGTGCTTTGATTATTGCTGCAGCTGGGCATCATAATCTATTGATGTGTGGACCACCTGGCACTGGTAAAACGATGCTGGCTCAGCGTCTGCACGGCTTATTGGCACCGCTAACTGAAGCTCAAGCATTAGAACTTGGGGCCATTAATTCCAGCTTGGGTTTATTTAATCCAAAGACATGGCTGCTAGCTCCTTGGCGAGCACCACACCACAGCGCATCTGCAGTGTCTTTAGTGGGTGGTGGCCGAGTGCCAAGAGCAGGAGAAATTAGCCAAGCACACCATGGCGTTTTATTTTTAGACGAGCTCGCAGAGTTTCCACGCCATGTGCTAGACAGCCTGCGGCAGCCATTAGAAAGTGGAGAAATCCATTTATCAAGAGCGGCCTACCAAAGCACCCTGCCTGCTCAATTTCTATTAATTGCAGCCACCAACCCATGCCCTTGTGGCTACTATGGAGACGAGCACAACAGTTGTCGCTGTACACCGACAAAGGTGGCAAACTACCTGCAGCGCCTGTCAGGCCCACTGCTTGACCGCATAGACCTTCAAGTTGCAGTGCAACGCCCTTCAGCAGCTGCACTTATGTCCCATAAAGGTGGAGTCTCCACGCACCAGGCTGTGCAATGTATTTTGACGGCTCAAGAGCGCCAACTTAAACGCTCTGGCCGGCTCAATGGGCTACTCTCGGCATCAATGTTAACGGGGTATACCATGCTTAAATCAGCTGATGAACAGCTGCTAGCAAATGCTATTGCTAACTTAAAACTCTCTCCACGTGGGGTTCATAAAGTGCTTAGGGTGGCACGCACAATTGCAGACTTGGAGGCGGTTGATCATATCCAAAAAAACCATTTACTAGAGGCCTTAAGTTACCGAAGGCTAGATATGTTGAGTACCAAGAGCCAGCAAATATAGGGCGCATCCAAGTTAAAAAACACCTATAATGCGCAACTGATTTTTGACACCTTTATGCTGAGTTATTATTCTGTGAGCCGCCTTAATCCACGCCAACAAGAAGCTTTAGAAGCCATTACTGGGCCCGTTCTGGTGCTAGCCGGTGCTGGTTCAGGTAAAACCAGTGTAATTACCCAAAAAATTGCTTACCTAATAGCTGAATGTGGCCTTAAAGGGCACCAAATTATTGCCCTAACATTCACCAATAAATCTGCTCGAGAGATGAAAGAGCGAGTGGGAAATTTGATGACAGGCAAAGAAGGTCGTGGCCTTACAGTGTCTACCTTTCATAACTTAGGCCTTAATATTATTCGCAAAGAGGTTAATGCTTTGGGTTATAAGCCTGGTTTTTCCATCTTCGACTCCCAAGACGTCTTAGCGTTGCTAAAAGACCTTACCCATAAAGAATTTGAAGCTGCAGAAGATGCTTGTGAGCCGATTCAGCACCTTATCTCTAATTGGAAAAATGATTTAATTAGCCCAGCTAGAGCTATGGCTGGTGCCAATGGCCCAGAACAAGCATTAGCGGCTAGGGTTTATGAGTCTTATCAAAAAACACTGAAGCTCTATAATGGTGTAGATTTCGATGATTTAATTCTGCAACCGGTTGAGCTATTTAAGGCTCGTCCAGATATTTTAGAAAAGTGGCAAAACAAAGTGCGCTACTTGCTAGTAGACGAATACCAAGACACTAATAGTTCTCAGTATTTATTAGTGAAGCAGCTAGTGGGACATCGCAGTAACTTCACCGTGGTGGGTGATGACGACCAATCTATTTATGCATGGCGTGGCGCAAGGCCAGAAAACTTGGCCGAGTTGCAGGCAGACTTCCCCTCTTTAAAAGTGGTTAAGTTAGAACAAAACTACCGTTCAACTGGCAGAATTCTAAAAGTAGCCAACCAACTTATCGCCAACAATCCTCACGAATTCAGTAAGGCGTTGTGGAGTGATAAAGCATTTGGCGACCCTGTCCGTGTGATTAGTTGTCGCAACGAAGATGCAGAAGCAGAACGTATTGCCACTGAAATACTGCAATTTCAATTACAAAACGAAGCTGAATTTAGAGACTTTGCCATTTTATACCGCAGTAATCATCAAGCTCGGTTAATGGAATTAAAACTACAGTCCTACAAAGTGCCCTACAAGATGAGCGGCGGGCAATCTTTTTTCTCTCGTACTGAGGTGAAGGATATTATGGCCTACCTAAAGATTCTATTAAACCCTGCAGACGACAACGCCTTTTTACGAATTGTGAATACCCCAAGGCGGGAAATTGGCGCGGCAACGTTGGAAAAACTTGTGAACTATGCCAACCAGCGTGGTGAAAGCCTTATTCGGTCATGCCAAGAAATTGGGTTAGAGCAGTTCATAAGTGGCGCTGCATTAACAAGAGTAAAAGAATTTGGTGGCTGGATTGAGCACTTATCACAAAAATCCCAACAGGAAGACCCAATAGCCAGTGTGCGGCAAATGGTACGTGACATGGAATATCAAGATTGGTTGTTACAGACCAGTAGTGGCCCGCCAATGGCAGAGAAACGGATGGCTAATGTTGAAACCCTCATTTCTTCTCTACAAACATCCTTAGAAAAAGCAGTAGAGAAAAACGATAGTGCTGATATGGGGGACGCTGTAGCGCGCTTAGTTCTGATGGACTTATTAGAGCGACAAGAGGAAGAAGACGAAACGGATAGGGTGCAGATGATGACCCTGCATTCAGCTAAAGGGTTAGAGTTCCCACATGTTTTTTTAATGGGTATGGAAGAAGAGTTGTTGCCCCACAGAAATGCAGTAGATGAGGGCAACGTAGAGGAAGAACGGCGGCTGGCCTATGTAGGCATCACCCGAGCCAAACGCACTTTAGCCATCACACTAGCGCGTAAGCGCAAGCAATATGGTGAACTCATAGAGTGTTCGCCTAGCCGCTTTTTAGATGAACTGCCTGCAGATGATCTAGAGTGGCAAGGGCGAGGTGACGATGATCCTAAGAAAAACGTAGCCCAAGGCCAAGCCACATTGGCCGGACTCAAAGGGATGTTTGCAGACCTTTAAGCCACCCGCATCCGGTTACGGCGCCACTGGTATAAACTGTGGAGAAGCAAAGTTGCTATCACTAATGAGCCACCTTGCAAGGCTGTAGCGCTAGGCTCTTCACTTAAAACCAGCCATACCCAAAGAGGCCCTAGAGCAGTTTCCAGCAACATCAACATGCCCACTTCTGCTGCAGGTATACGCATTGGGCCAATAGTGATAAAAGCAAAGGCTAGCGGGCTCACAAGCAGGCACAAGGCCACCATGTACCACCAAGAATCGCCTGATAATGCCATAGGGCTGCCAGCAAAAAAACTCACTAAAGCTGTAATAAGGCCTGCTGAAATTAATGCAGGGGTCATATCTCTGTGGCTTACTGCACGATCATTAACAAACTTTGCAGCCAAAGCGATGCAGCAAACTAAAGCCAGTAAGTCCCCTGTAAAGTTAGGCTCAGACCAAGAACCTGATAGCACCCAGCCTATTCCTAGCATGGATAAACCAATAGCGACCCAAGTCACAGGTTGAGGCATTTCACGTAAAAACACCCACCCCAACACAGCAGCAAATAATGGCTGGGAACTAATAATAACTAGCACGTTGGCTACACTGCTCAAGTTAATAGCCATCACAAAAGTAATGGTGCATACCACCATAAAAAAAGAAGACCTAAGAGAGGCTGCGTCCACTGGTAACCATGAGCTAGTGGACTTTTGTAGCATAAGAACAACAGCAATGGTAACGCTCATCAAGAGCCCACGCCAAAATAATAGATCAAAAGCATCTGCTGAAATTAAGCGAATTAACAAACCATCTATACTTAGTATCAGCACACCTACAGAAGTAAGCAAAATACCCTTAATATATTCAGACATAATGCATATTCCTTTTTATTCATGCACAAAAAACCCGGCTAAGGCCGGGTTTTTTGGCCTGTCGCTAACTACTTAGAGCTATCAACCAGATGTATTACAGCATCTTTAATTTCGTCTTCAGAACACCTTTTACACATTCCTTTAGCGGGCATTGATTTGTAGCCATACCAAGCGTTAGAAAATAACTTCTCTATGCCCTTATCAATACGAGGTGACCAAGCGGCAACATCACCAAACTTAGGTGCTCCAGCAGCACCACTATCGTGACAAGCAGCACAACCACTGGCATAAACTTCTTCACCTGTCTTTGGCCCGGCAGCAATTTCTATAACCTTAGCAACGGGTGCCTTACAGCTTTCACCTTCTATGCATATTCTACCCACCGAACTAATGCGCTCAACGATACTTTCATCACTGTCGTGGTTAGCCACAACAGTTAATGAACCTAAACTCAAAATAACACCAGCTAAAAGGCTGAAAAGGGCTGCAGGCTTAAATTTAATCACGTGAAATGCCTCATACTAAAGAGTGAAAGAAAGTGAAACGACATATTCGCCGACCACCTTAAAAAATTCAAACGTATTATAACGGCATTACAACCAAACGGGAAAGGGCCAAAGTATAATCTCCAACATCTGATGGACAAATAGCTAAAAAAGCCTCCTTATAACAAGTAAAAATGCCTTAATAGAGGCCTTGAACCTCAACCCTAACACACGTATCATACCGCTTCTTTGCAGTCGCCCTAAGTTTCTTCAGGGCTGTGCAATATGCGCCAGTAGCTCAGCTGGATAGAGTAGCAGGTTCCGATCCTGTTGGTCGGGGGTTCGACTCCCTCCTGGCGCGCCATTAAAATTAAATACTTAGCAATTATTCAGGACCTATTAATGAGCTAATAATTAAATCTGGTTCCATCTATTCTTTTTCTTAAGCACCCTGAATGACTCTGTGCAGTTACCAGCAATGGTGATACGTCCAGTCTCCTCATGCCCCAACGTCATTTATTAATGGCAAGTCTCAAGGCTTTCAGATATCTTCCTGTGTTAATAATGGGTTTTTTTGCCTTATAGAAAAGTAACTTTAAAGTATGTTTTCAAACAGTTTAAGCCTCTCCTTTTATCCACGTCTGCTGCACCATCATATCGTCATCAATTAAAACCAGATCGGCCTGAAAACCTTTGGCGATTCGTCCGATTTTATTGTCGAGCTGTAAGAACTGTGCAGGGTAAAGTGAGGCCATTCGTAATGCCTCTTCCAGCTCTAAACCTACTTGCTGCACAGTATTGCGCACAGCACTAGCCATGTCTAAATTACTGCCAGCCAAGGTGCCATTAGGAGTAGTCACCTTTCCGTTCTCACTAACAATAGGGCTTCCCATTAAATCAAAACGGCCTGCATCTTGACCTACGGTGTGCATGGCGTCCGTGACCAGAATCATTTTACCTTTAGCCTTAGCTTTTATGGCTTGGCGCAAGGTCACTGGATGCACATGGTGGCCATCAACAATTAATCCACACCAACTATCAGCATGATCTAAGGCTGCTCCAACCACCCCTGGCTTGCGACTAGTCATTGGACTCATGGCATTAAATAAATGGGTAAAGCCTGTTACTCCATGAGCTAGGGCAATTTGTATTTGATCATAACTAGCCTCAGAGTGGCCTGCTGAAACGATCATGCCGTCTCTTGTCAGCCTCTGAATAAATGCCGGACTGACCCGCTCTGGTGCTAAGGTCATTAGCTTAATTAGGTGCGCTGGAAATACATCAAATAAACGGTTTAAATCTTCGCTACCTGTGGGCACTCGAATACGTTTGACTGGATGTACCCCTTTGCGCTCCTCGTTAAGGTACGGTCCTTCTAGGTGTATGCCCAATATACTTGGCACACCCAGTTCCACGGCTGCAGCAACAGCAGCAACTGCATTAACCATTTGTTCCCATGTGTCAGTAATTAAGGTGGGGAGAAATGCAGTAGTACCGTATTCACGGTGCGCTTGGGCGATAGTTTGCAGTGCTTTGGCACTGGGATTATGGTTGAATAATTCCCCTGCTCCACCATTGACATGGACATCTATAAAACCAGGAACTAGTAACCCCCCATTGAGATCAAAGCGATCATTTACCTGTGGCAATGAATGCTCCGGCACTATGTCGATTATATAACCCTTCTCCACCAACAAAGCATGTTGGTAAATAATTTTTTCACCTGTAAATATACGACCATTTATAAGTGCCTTAACTGTTTGCATAGTTACCTGTACTCCGCTTTAGGTCTGACTGTTTCAGCCTTATGCATCCCCAATGCCTAGCAATAAAATTTTTCGTACTTCGATAATAATGCCAATGCCCCATTCCTTGCCCTGGTACCTCACTTACTGTGAAGTTGAAGAATTCATCAACTAACAATAGTCATATACTCTAGTGGTAAATTCATATTGTTTGTGAATGTGAGTGGATTACTTTATCTAAAATGATGTATCTGACAATTGTCTAACCCAAAACCAATAATTTCTTTAAAAGCATTTCCATGGCCCACAATAGCTATATTTTCATCTTTGATTTGATCTAAGGCAATGATAAATTTAGATATACGTTCTTTAAATAATTCAGGGGGTTCTGTCTCTATTGCTAATCCATAGGTGCTGTTTTTATACCACCAGGAATATGGGATATGGTCAAAAGCAAGGTCAGGAAAACGTTTTTTTAAGTCACTTGGGTGCTGGCCAATGTCACTGCTATGAAGTAATAGTTCATGGTGGCCGAGCTGAACCTCAATGGGTGAAATCCCATCAAACATTATTTTTGCAGTTTGGATTGCACGGGTAAATGGTGATGTGATCACTCGATGAATGCCTAATTTTAAGATATTTACTCTTGCGCTCTCAGCCTGTTCTAACCCAAGTTTTGTGAGGGCTGGATCAAAAATCATGGGATCGATTTTGCCATTGAAAGCGGCATTGAACTCAGATTGACCGTGTCTAATAAAATAAATAGCCATGTAATTTTTATCCTGAATTTTGATTAAATTAATAATTCAACGGGTCTTTTGATGCCATATCGCACTGAATATGAGGTGTCTTTACTTGCGTAACTTTATGACTAAAATAAATTTTACAACCATAAACTATCTTCTTTATAAAAGGCTCGTTGGCTTACCCTTGTTTAAACCCAAAATAGTTAAAGACTAATAATACTAAAACTAAGCTCCGTGTTTGGGTGGTTGCAGTTTTGATGTCCCATCTTCAGGGTGCAGACACAAGCGATGTTAACACTTATTCGATTTACTTCCTTACTGCAGATAGTGCAGATAGTGCAGATAGTGCAGTTGAAGCGCTCACTAATGGATGCTGATAAAACTCAAAAATGCGTTCAGGCTGCACATCTAGTGACATAAAAGCCAAGCCTGTTTTAGCCTTATTAGTGCGACTTAGAAAATCCAAGTTGACGTCTCCTTCAGCTAAACTATGAGCAATAAAATTACTAAACATATCGTCCCGTAGCATACCTACAAAAAAGTATTCCCTCCCAAACGAGATACTACTGCAGCACCGTTTGCAGGTGCACCACCAGGAAATTTGGTAAAAGACTCGGGTGCGTTATCCTGTTCTTTTTCGCTGATATTGTTGGACAATAGATCGACTAGAGCTTCTCCAAAAGAGAGGACTTTAAACATAGTTTTTTTAAAATTTGTAAAATTTTTACAGTAACTTAGGGAGAGCGTCAGTTTAATCAACATTCCCTAAGTTATTCCAAGTAGACAATACATCGTTGCGCACGGTCTCTCTTGAGTAGATATTAAAGTTATAGTTAATTACATTAAGATTTTTAAGGTTGTTATAAACGGGTGAGGATAGCGTATTAGCATTAGAGTACATTTGTAATGCGATTTTTTTAGTCAGTACATTTTGGGTACTGGCCAGTAAGGTATATTCAATAAACATCTTAGCCTCTTTTAAGTGTTCAGTGCTTTTAAGAATGCTGGCAGCACCAATTTCATAACCTGTCCCTTCGCAGGGAATAATAATGGCTAACGAAGGATTTTGGTATTTTAAAAGTGGCACATCATGGATAAACGCAACCGATAACGCTGCGTCGTCACTAGCAACTGGCAGTAGCGCATCACTGCCACTTTTCGGCGTTTTTAGAATATTTTCTTTAATCTCTGCAAGCACTTGTATCCGTTGGAACGGGTCATATATTTGAAAAATAGTACTCAAAAAAGTGTAAGCTGTTCCAGAGGTATTAGGGTCAGCAATAATTAGTTGCCCACGATATTTTGGGTCACCTAAGTCAGACCAGCAATTAGGAAGGTCTAGGTTTTGGGCTGTTAGCACTTTTTTATTGGCAACTATACCCAACATACCTGCATAGACACCAACAGTATTCCCATCAGATATATCGCTAAGGTAGGTCGACCAACCAAGCAGCATCTTATTACTAGAGACAAACTTATGCATAAGGCCATTTTTCACCGCTTTTAGGTGAGTGTCTCCAGTACCTCCCCACCAAACATCGAAACTAATATCAGTAGGGTTGTTTGATCTACTATTTTTTTCTATAAAATCAAGTGCCTCACCAGAACTCATTCTAACGATATTGGTAGGGATATCATAAATAGAGACAAACGAATCTCTAAGAACATTGCAGGTAGCTGGGGCGGCACTGCATATAATATTTAGCGTATGGTTCTCTGCATTAGCCCAGCTAGTTGGTAAAATAAGTAAGCAAACGAATAAAGGAGATAAATAATGGCATGGTTTCATTGATTATCCCCTAACTCAAATACCAATGACATGGTGGTGCCCAATCCAACCTCACTGTATACATTGATATACCCACCACTTTGTTTAATAAATCCATACGCCATACTTAAACCTAACCCCTGCCCATCAGTTTTCTTTTGGCCAGTAAAAAATGGTTCGAATATTCGAGTTTGAATATTTTTCGGAATACCATGTCCATCGTCATCAACAGAAATTTGTAGAATTTCGCAATGTTCAGAGTGGCTAATGCTAGTTTTAACAATGATGCGACCTTCCCCATCAATGGCATTCATCGCGTTAATACAAAGATTAATAATGCACGCTTCTAGCTGACCTGGGTCTATATAGAAAATCGGCACATCAGGCGATAAATCTAAGGTAATTGTAGTGTTTTTTTCACTAGTAAAACAAATAACCTCATAAAGCCCTTCAATCAGATCATTTACATCAACCAGCTCGGGGCTTAGTTTTTGACAGCAAGCAAAGGTTAACAAACGATCGATAATGCTAATGCTTTTATCAGCAGAAAATAGTGCTCTATCAATAACACGAGAGTCTTCTTTTGCCACCAAATATTTTGATTCACGCAAAATATTTAAAGACCCAATAATTACACTAAGCATATTATTAATATCATGTGCAACTTCGCCGGATATTTTCCCTAAAGACTCTAATCGATCATTTTTTATTATATTTTTACTTTCATTTTCAGGTGGAGATAAGAATAAAATTTTATGCCCAAAGTTTCCTACCTTATGAATATAATCAATAGGAAATAAAATGAATTTTTCATCTATTTTTGAAGTATAAGTAAAAACTAAATTTTGATTATTGATACTGTAATGGCTAGTTAGTGAGCTTGAATTTTTTATGTATATATTAAAAACATCGCTATTGATGACTGAATTATTGTTTTTATCAAGTATAAGTACAATATCCTGAGTTCGTAATAAAAATTTATAAAGTATTTCAGAGATAAATATGTGAAATTCATTATATGTATTATTTTTTTTGGAGAAAATATTATTTAATGGATTTTCATATAAATTATTTTTAATTTTATTAAACTGAGATAAAAGTTCAATGGACTTAATATTAGCATTGTTGAACCTACGCAGCAAAAGTAGTAATTTACCAATTAAAAGAATTATTAAAAAAACACATACAACACTTATAGCTATTAACGTTTGGTTTTTTAGCAATGGAGGCAGCACCTTTTCACTTCTTTCTTCCTTTAAAGAAGCAAGGCTATGTTCTAATTTTTCTATAAGTACTGACGAATATTTTTGTATATTATAGATATGCTCTTCTAGTTTTATATTTTTTATAATAATATTTCGAGTAGTTGAAAAAACACCATTAGCACCACTAGCGATATTATTTATTTGTCTATTTTCTTTAAGAGAATAATTTTTTAAATTGATAGGGCCAGAAATTAAATAATTAAACTTTCTCCGTAACTCACCTAACATTATTAGATTAGAACTATTCAATGCGTCCTTCAGTAACTCCCATGAACTCACTATATTAATTTCTTCAGTAGAGAATGATTTATAGTCTGTGTAAATATTATTATTAAGAATGGTTTGCAACGTTTTTTTATGAAACAGGTAGTCATTTCTTAGTTTCATTGTGCTTTTAAAATTATCAAGCTCGTTGATTATCTTATCCACATCCTTAATTTTTTCAATATAATATTTATCTTTAGATAGCGTTAATATTTTTTTTATTTTTTTATATTCTTTACTTATTTCGTTATGAGAAAATAAAAATATATATTCAGACCGTTGTTTATCTAAGGAGTTTAGATCTAGAGATGCATAGTTAAGATTATTAATTAACTCTAATCTAGACGCTTCCTTTTTCGTTAGAGATAAGTTTATTTCAATATATTGGTTATTTAAAATTATAGTCCAAGTGGATATTCCTAATATGGTGGAAATTATTACTAATATCATTAGAACTGATCGATGAGAGAAGTAATTAAACATTCTATATATCGCCATCGTTATTTAGACAGAATATATAGCCCCTATTACGCCTAGTCTGTAAGTATTTTGGTCTTGAAGGATTTGTTTCTATTTTCCGCCTCACTCTCAGTATTAATACATCAATATTACGCATCATAAGTGTTGATGATTCTAGACCTAGTTTTTCTAATAAAGCATCTCTGGAGAATATAATATTAGGGTGACTAACAAATAGCTCTAACAACCTAAATTCTGTATTGGTCATTTCTACATAGCCCAACGTTGAATGTGTTAAAAGGCATTTTTTACTATCAAGTTTATAATCATCAAAGAAAAAATCTTCTACCGACAACGTGGATATATCGTTAGCGGTACGGTATTCAGAAGAATTGCTTTCAACACGCCTAAGGGCCGCACGTATTTTTGCTACTAGCAGCCTTGGATTAAAAGGCTTTTCAACGAACTCATCAATGACAGATTCTAAACCAACAATCTTCTCAACATCATCAGTAATGCCAGACATCATTATTATTGGTATTTTATGGTATTTTTGGATGTCTTTTGCGATGTCTAGCCCGCTTTCTTTATCCAGCCTAAGGTCTACCAACACCAGATCAATTTTATGGCGATCAATTTTTTCTAAAATTTCATATCCATCTGTGTGCGTATACGTTTCGAACTCAAAATCTTTTAAAAAATTACTTAAAAAAGTCAGTATGTTTTTATCGTCATCAATAATGAGTATTTTGTTATTTTTCTTCACTATGTAGCCTCGAGGTATAAAATTTACCACTTAAAGTATAAAGTAAACACCGCTACTCTAACCCAAATAACACGCCAGAAGCGCGTGTTTTATCTTTCTAATGTGACAAATGTTACTAGAGTGTCCATTCATATTAGTTATTTTATGAGAGTTTATAATGTTGGTAACATTGCTAGCAATGGGCTGAATAGGTAACAAAAATAACCAATTTTTTATTGATCCGCTGTACAAATTAATCCACTCTCATAGTCGAACTAAATACGAGCTATTTCTTTGATTTATAACCGTAATCTTACAATCAATAATCATATATTAGTGATTTTTATTAGCTTAGACGTATATTGTTACTTGGATAATTACCCTGTAATGTATCGACGGAACTGCGCTATATGAGTGCCGTTCAATAATAAATAAAACTGCCAAAAAGGTGGATTAAACATTGGAGAAAGGTATGACCACACTGAAAAAACTACTTGCAACATCAGCATTTACGCTGGTCGCTGCAGCGGGTACGGCACAAGCTGCTAGCCTCACATTATATTGTTCTGCCCAAGAAGATTGGTGCCAACTGGTTGCCAACACCTTTGAAGAGACATCAGGTATTGATGTCAATATGACCCGTAAAAGTTCGGGTGAAACATTTGCTCAAATTAAAGCTGAGTCATCGAATCCACGTGGTGATATTTGGTGGGGTGGTACAGGCGATCCGCATCTTCAAGCGGCTGAAGAAGACTTAACCATGAAATATATGTCACCCATGCGTGATCAGCTGCACCCTTGGGCCATCTCCCAAGCTGAAAGCTCTGGCAACCGCACCATTGGCATTTATTCTGGTGCCCTTGGTTACGGGTATAATACTGATTTGTTAAAAGTGGCGGGCCTTAAAGCTCCAACATGTTGGGCTGATTTACTAGATCCTTCTTTTGATGGGCACGTGCAAATGGCAAATCCGAACTCATCAGGCACTGCCTACACTACACTTGCAACAATAGTTCAGTTATTTGGTGAAGATAAGGGCTTTGAATTCATGGCCGGCCTGCATGCAAATATCAACCAATACACTAAATCAGGCTCTGCCCCAATCAAAGCAGCTGCACGTGGTGAATCTACTGTGGGTATCGTATTTATGCACGATGCAGTAAAACAAGCGGTAGCGGGATTCCCGATCACTGTTGTAGCACCTTGTGAAGGCACTGGATATGAAATTGGTTCAATGTCAATAATAGATGGCGCACGTAACGAAGACAGCGCAAAAGCCTTTTATGATTGGGCTTTAACAACTGAAGCACAGAATCTTGCTTTAGAAGTTAACGCTTTCCAAGTGCCATCAAATAAGAGCTCTAATACTTCACCAGCAGCACCCAATATGGATGATATTAAGTTGATTGATTATAATTTCACCTTATATGGTTCATCTGATGAACGTCGTCGTTTGTTGTCTAAATGGGATGAAGACATCTCAACCTTGGCACAATAAATCGTGACAACGTCAACCAAAACACTTTCCCAGCCGACCCTGATTTTATGGATTTTGGTCGGCTGGGTCAGCTTTCTTTTATTACCATGGTATCTGGTAGATGGCGGGTTATTCTCTGGCCAGTGGTTGGTTGACGGTTATCCTTTTGATAAAAATTATGCACCAGCGGTATTTTTAATTATGCAAGGTGAAAAGCTCTGGCTTACACCCCTGCTAATACCGTTGATTATGCCTCTATTCGCATTTAAACGTGAAAAGAGTGACCCCTTGTATGCCCAAATTTTAATTCTGACAGGAGCGATTGGCTTTAGTTGGCTCATTATTCAGGGATTCAGTATAGGTATTCGGGGTTGGAATTATGAGTGGCTGTCGACTTTATTTGGTAAGTTGGATGGCCGCCAATTCGGCATGGGATATGGCGGATTATTTCTCGCAAGTTCATTTTTGTTTTTGTTGACTCAAGGCATCGCTGCGCGCGGTGCAATTAATGGTGATGTGTTTGTGGTTGGCGCTATTGGGTTTGTGCTTGCCATTGTTGGTGCCTTTGTGTTTTTGCCCATTGTTAATATGTTGATGTCAGCATTTATTGCCGAAGATGGGTCCTATTCGGTTATCGTTTTTGCCAGCAAGTTCTTTGACGATAGATTGTGGGGGCTCAGTTGCGTTGTTGGCACAGGTCGCTGCGGTGTCGCGTGGAATTCATTATTTTTGGCAATTTGCGTCGGCTTTTTGACCACTGTTTTAGGTTTAATTTTTGCATTAGTTGTCACCCGCTCAGGCTTCAGGTTTCGACGCGCAGTTCGTGCGCTAACAATTTTACCCATCATCACACCGCCCTTCGTTATTGGGCTTGCTCTCATTCTTATGTTTGGTTTGTCTGGGTCGATCACCCAATTCTTCAGTGAGTTGTTTGGCCTACAACCGACTCGTTGGCTCTATGGGTTGCCAGGATTGATGATTGCACAGGTGCTTGCATATACTCCCATTGCATTCTTAGTGCTTATTGGTGTGGTTGAGGGCGTTAGCCCCTCAATGGAAGAAGCTGCACAGACGCTGCGTGCGTCACGTTGGCAGGTATTTAAAACGGTATCATTACCGTTAATGCGCCCAGGACTAGCCAATGCATTCTTGCTTGGTTTTATTGAAAGTATGGCTGACTTTGGCAATCCACTAATTTTAGGTGGCAATTTTGACGTTTTATCCACTGAAATCTTCTTTGCCATAGTGGGCGCACAATATGACCAAGGTCGCGCAGCTGTGCTGGCAATTGTATTACTTGGCTTTACGCTAACTGCGTTTTTTGCGCAGCGAAAATGGCTGGGTAAAAAATCATATACCACGGTTTCTGGAAAAGGTGACAGTGGCGTTCACCCATTGATGCCCCGTGCTTTGGCTATACCAGTGTTAGCAATTGCTGCCATTTGGAGCACTTTTACCGTAACTATTTATGGCATGATTGTATATGGCAGCACGGTTAAGCTTTGGGGTGTGGATAACACCTTAACGTTCAAACATTACGTGACTGCATTTTCGGTGCGAGTTACAGAAAAAGGTTGGCAATGGACTGGCTCTGCATGGGATAGTTTTTGGACAACCATTCAGATTGCAACCATTGCTGCACCGCTAACTGCCGCGGTAGGCTTGATAACGGCTTATTTACTGACCCGTCAAAGTTTCAGAGGCAAAAATGCATTCGAATTCGGCACTATGCTATCGTTCGCCATCCCCGGCACTGTCATAGGCGTTAGTTACATTTTAGCCTTTAATGTGCCACCCATTGAACTTACTGGCACGGGGGCTATTCTTGTCATAAGTTTCATTTTCCGCAATATGCCGGTGGGTGTAAGGGCTGGTATTGCAAGTATGTCTCAGCTGGATAAATCACTGGATGAATCCTCACTGACACTGGGAGCAAATAGTTGGCAAACATTTAGAAAGATTATACTGCCTTTGCTAAAGCCCGCTATTTTGGCGGCATTGGTCTATAGTTTTGTGCGAGCAATGACTGCCATTTCGGCAGTAATATTTTTAGTTTCGGCCAAGTACGATATGGCAACAAGTTATATTATTGGAAGGGTTGAAAATAATGATTATGGTTTAGCTATTGCATATTCTACAACGCTAATATTTGTAATGTTATTGGCGGTGGGACTTCTGCAATTATTGGTTGGGCGAACAAAAATAGGGAGGCGGGAGAACGCCGCAAAGAGAAAATCATGACTGATATTAACAGCAAAGCTGCAACCGTTAGTTTTCGCAACGTCACTAAGATGTATGGCGATGATGTAACCGCCATTGACCAAATTAACTTAGAGATTGAGGCGGGAAAATTAGTCACCTTACTGGGACCATCAGGTTGTGGGAAAACGACCACATTAAGAATGGTCGCAGGTCTGGAAATGGCGACTAAAGGTCAAATTTTTATTGGTGACGTAGACGTTACAAACTTGCCAGCAACGGATCGGGACGTCTCCATGGTCTTTCAGTCATATGCGTTATTCCCACATATGACGGTGCTTGAAAATGTTTCATATGGCTTAGGGTTTTCAGGGTTTAACAAAGTAGAAACGCTTGAACGTGCGCACGCAGGCCTAGATCTTGTGGGTTTAAAGGATTATAGCGAACGGCTGCCCAGTGCGCTTTCAGGTGGCCAACAGCAAAGAGTTGCCGTGGCGCGGGCCTTGGTTCTGGAACCTCAGGTTTTATTGTTTGACGAACCACTATCAAACTTAGACGCAAAACTGCGGCGCCAAGTACGTGAAGAAATACGAGAAATTCAACAAAATCTTGGATTAACCGTCGTCTATGTGACTCACGATCAAGAAGAAGCCCTTGCTGTTTCAGACCAGATTGTGGTGATGCGTAATGCTTCAATTGCTCAGATGGGAACGCCTCGCCAGCTTTATGACACACCGGCAGATACATTTGTTGCTGATTTTATTGGCGAAGCAAATTTGCTACCTTGTGAAGTTACGGCCGTAAATGGTGGAGTGGCAAACGTTTCATTAGGTGATTTTCACACAACTTTACCATCAAGAGGGGTCTCTCAGGGTGTTGGGATTATTGCGATTAGGCCATCACGGCTAGTCATAGGAGCGGCTGAGGGCTTTAAAGCGGTGGTTAGTAAAGCCACTTATGTTGGCAGCCGTATGGAGTACACCCTAGTGTCTGGATTTTCAACGATGTTTGCCGTGCGAGATGATGTAGATAACCCACTTTCTATTGGGCAGGAAGTTATCGTTGGCTTTTCACAGGCTGGCCCTGTTTTACTGCCGGTTTCTTAGTGAAATGTTACTAAGGGATGGTGATCAGCAGCTGTCACTCACAAACATAAAAGCTGTTATTTTTGACTTAGATGGGACCCTCGTTGAAAGTGAAGCTGTGTGGACTGAAGCAAAGCAATACATTGCCAAGCGTGAAAAGGTTAGTGTAAGTGAACAGGTTATGTTGGCCTATGTGGGGCGTAGTGTTACAGATTTTGTTAATGAGGTGATCGCACCAGTCAACGTACCACTCATCCAAAGAGCCATTATTGAGAGAGCATTGGCTCGATATGATAACCATGTACAAGAGATCCCGGGTGCTTCAGATTTAATACGAAAATTTTCTAGAAAAGGTTTTGCTGTAGCCATTTGTTCATCTGCTCCAATAGCAGCGATTCATAAATGCATACAATTATTGGACATTGAATCTTGTATTACTACCGTTGTATCCACTGAATCTTTAAGCAGGGGAAAACCAGATAAGCTTCCCTATGTTGAGACATTGCGTTTGCTTAATATTTCTTCTAATAATGCGATTGTTTTCGAAGACGCAGCAGCCGGATTAACGTCTTCTATTTCGGCAGGAATTAAGACGGTATGTGTTGGCTCATCTATTGAGTTAAACGGCTTTGCCTGTGAGATGTTTGCCAAAAAAATATCAGATATTAATCTTTTAGAAGTAAAATAACAGGTCTTGAAGTTTAATCCTGAACAGGTTTAATTATTGCGAATGTTGATCGTATTTTCATTGAATTAAATATTAGGTGATTGCTTTTAAGGGCCTTTGAATAAGTGTGATTTACCAAGTTTAATAGGTAAGCATTATAATTAATTTGTATAGGTGTTCAATTATGGCTGATTTAGAAATTCGCACACGGCTTGATTTTGCAAAAAAGTTAACAAAAAAAGCAGGTCAGAAAGCCTCCGTCTTTTTTGAATCTATTGGTGATTTAGTTGTTCAACAAAAGGGTGCCCAAGATCTTGTTTCAAATGCTGATTTAGAGGTGGAAGTTTTTATACGCCGACACATTGCCGAAAGTTATCCAAATGACGGTATTGTGGGTGAGGAACATGCCGATGTTGAAGGTATTTCTGGCTACACTTGGGTAATAGACCCCATTGATGGAACAGCCAATTTTCTAACAGCGATTCCATCATGGTGTGTTGTGCTTGCTTGCGTTCACGATGATCAAACCAAATTAGGTGTTGTATATGAACCCAGCCATCATGAAATGTTTTGGGGTGCAATGGGTACCGGTGCTTTTTTAAACGACAAACCTATGCAGGTTTCACCTTCAACGACTCTGAGTGTTGGAAGTACAGGCGTTGGAATGAATGGGCGCACTGCGACCGATTCAACGGTATCTTACATTAAAAAATTAGTGGATCGTGGGGGCGTATTTTATCGCAATGCGTCAGGGGCTTTGATGTTATCTTATGTGGCAGCAGGGCGATTGATTGGCTATGCTGAGCCTCATATGAATGCATGGGATTGTTTAGCTGGACAGCTTCTAATTGCTGAGGCGGGCGGCTGTGTTGAACATCAAAGTGCCAACGATATGCTAATAAATGGAGGGCGAGTGGTCGCATCTGGTCCTGGTGTTTTTGAAGAGATGATTAAAATCGCGGACGATGCATATTTATCTTGAAATTTCTATTGAGCTCCTAATGCTCCCTAGGTTAAGCATTTATTCACACCTACTTTAAAAGACACATTGTATAATATCAGGATTATTCCTGCCTGTGGATCGTCGCTATAAAATCTGCAAAGTACAGCACTATGACCGCAATTGCATTTGCTTTTCATTACGAACCAAAAGCGCTGGAATAGCAGCGAAACCTGCTGAACAAAAAATATAAACTTTACGTATCTTGTGGGAGGTGTCTACTTTGATCACCTAGTGGAATGATATACCGCTTTCATTTAACCCAATAAAAGCCATTCCTTAAATTGATCGAGAGTTTTTCATGTTATTGGTTTGGTGCGTCATTGTTGCCAGCCCACTTTCAAGTCAGTCGTCAGTGCTGATGTGTGAACTTGAGAAAGGCATAATCGCTTCCATCCCCTGGACAACTGGCTTCAAAATAAAGCGTTTTTTTGGACATAATGTTAGGTACGAGTAAATTGTGATTAGGTTTTCTTGAGGTAAATGGGGAGTAAGGCAAATGGAATTAGCGCGCAATTAAAAAATATTTTTACCTAATGGCTTGGAATTTTTATGGCAGGTTAGTCTGCTAAGCCTTATCAAGGCCATATGCAGGGCTACGCCATGCCAAACACTTTAGCTAGATCAGGTCTTTGGGGTTTGGACCTAGAAAGGTCTAAGCCTGAGTGAATATGTTGTAGGTGTTCAAATACCAGTCTTTCAGCCTCACTTGGCTCGCCCTTTTTGATCGCCGCTAGGATGCTTGCATGCTCACCATCTGGACAACTGGAATGTCCACTATCGCCAAACAGGCCGACGATCAGTGAAGTCCTTGTGACTAATTCACGAATAATTCTAATCAGCACTGAATTTCCACTAATACTTGCTAGCTTGACATGAAACTCACCAGAAAGCCGAATAATGTGAGAGCGATCTGAGTCAGCATGGGCTGCGTGCTCTAGCTTAATGTGCTCTTCAAGGTGACTCAGATCAGGGCTTTGGGCTGCAATGCATAAGCCATGAACGAGTTGTGGCTCTATGAGCATGCGTGATGTAAACACATCGTTGGCTTCTTTAGGGCTGGGACAGGCGATAAAGGCGCCTCTATTAGACTCCAGGTCAACAATGCCTTGGCTGGCCAACAATAACAGTGCACGCCTCACTCGCATACGTCCAACACCAAAAACTTCGCATAGCTTTGCTTCGCTGAGTTTGGTTTTTGGTGCGATACGTTGTTCCATAATAGCCGTATAAATACGGTCCACCACGATTTGCTCTTCAGGATTTGAGGTATAGGCATCGCCGCCCATAGCAGCTGGTTGAGTCAACTTAACCTCCCATGTTTGCATGAAAATACTTTGATCATTAAAGGCCTTACCTTCGCCTTAGTTACGATTATTGTACATCACAGGCGTCTATATTGTCATAAATACATGTTCATAATTATTGTTATCACAGATCATGAACAATTTGGTGCATTGTCTAATAATCTGTGTTCAATATAGTGCATTAAATCTATTTTTAATGGATAACAAATTTAATAAAATTTAAGTTATTGAAATATATGATAAAAATAAATAAATATGCTGTTAAATATTGGCACAAAATTTGCAAATATTGAATCAGGCACAGAAAATAAGTGCCAATAGTACGACCTAATACTAATTTAATCAGAAATAAGGAATTTTTTAATGCTTATAAATAGCTTTTCGAAATGCGCCGCCTTGAAGGCGTCGCTTGTGACAGCGGCCATTGTTTTGACAAGTGCATACTCACCTATGACTTTGTCAGCCAATGAGGTGCTTAAAATTGGTTTTGTTGGCGTGACCAGCGGCCCTGCAGCCTCATGGGGTATTTCTAACCAACGCTCCATGGAAGCAGGTGCTGCTATCATTAATGATAACGGCGGTGTCAAAATAGGTAGTGTCACTTATGACCTTGAGATTGTTTCATTTGATGACCAAAAAGACCCTAAAAGGGCCATTGCGGGCATGGAAAAAATGGCACAAGAAAATATCCATTATGTAGTGGGCCCCAATGTTGATGATGGTGCAGCAGCTGTTCGCCCTGTGGCTGAACAAAATGGCATTATCTATTTTCCTTATGCATTCCCAAAATCACTTTATCAAAAGCCGGCCTCTAACGCGGTACTGGGTATGGTGGCGAACTATCAGTCTGGGCCTGCAATATACAAATTCTTAAAAGATAATAACGGCGTTAATACAGTGGCATTTATTGCTGCTAACGAATCTGACCCTCTTACTCAGCGAGAAAGTGGTGTTGCTGCTGCCGAAGCACTTGGGTTAGAAGTAATTTCAAAAACTGTCACTTATCAGGTCGATACAACGGACTTTTCGCCCGTTATTATCCCTATAGTGAAGCTTCAGCCTGATCTTTTGGTGTTGTCGGGAGTTGCCCCAGCCAATGCGCCGCAAATAATTCGCTCGGCACGAGAACTGGGCTTTCAGGGTTTGATCTCAACAGAGACAGGTCAGGATGCACAAGTGTTACAAGAAGGCGCTGGCAGTCTTGCTAATGGCTTTATTTCTGTAGGCGGTGCTTCAACACCGACCATTCGCACCAAAAACATGGAGGCCTTCATTGCTCGTTACACAGAAATGTTCGGTGAGTATAATGATGAGTCTAATACCAAGGTTTATGCTCTTGAATATATTGTAGAGACACTCAAAGCCAATCCAGCTGCAATCAACAATGTTGATGAGTTTAAGAAAACCATGGATACCTTCAGTGCACCTAATCAATACCTCAAGGGTGATCAAGTGCTTAGGTACGTTGGCATGTCTTCTTTTGGCCAACGCCGTCAGCTATCAATACCTCTGGTTGTTAACGTTTTCAACGAAGGCAAGTTTGAAACCTTATTCATTGCCGAAGTCGATTAACTTCGATGCATTGAATTAATATCCTATCCCAGGGCTTTGCCCTGGGTGTCTAGCGAAAATATTGCTCTGGAACAGGTTCTTGTGAATGGGCTGTATCTTGGGATGCAATACGCGTTAATTGCTCTAGGGTTAACCCTAATCTTCGCTCTCATGAATGTACTCAATTTTGCCCACGGGCAGTTATATGTTGTGGGCGGTTTTATCACCTATATTATTTATGGCAAATTAGGCTTGCCATTCTTTGTCGCGATTGTTGCGTCGGGAGTCACCTTAGGTTTGGTTGGCGCGGTGATTGAAAAATTTCTATTTAGACCTGTCATACGAAAATCGGTACGAGAAGAAAGTACGATGTTGTTGGCTGCTGCGATTGCATTCTTTTTAGACGCCATTATCCTATTACTGTTTGGCGAAAAGCAGCGTGGGGTCCCCAAAATATTGGATGGTGTGATGAACTTAGATTTTGTCGTCATCATGCCCTATGACAGAATATTGATTGCTGCTCTAGCGGGCTCAGCTATTGTTGCATTTATACTTTTTATGCAGTACTCAAAGCCTGGTCGGGCGATGCGGGCCTTAGCTCAGGACAGAATTGCGGCACAGTTAATGGGGGTTAATGTTGACCGCTATTCAATGATTGGTTTTGCTCTAGGTGCTATGTTGGCTGGTGTTGCGGGTGGATTGCTAGTGTCTATTGTTGGGGTCAACTCCGGCATCGGTGGGCCGGTTTCAATTAAGGCATTTATGATGGTGATGATCGGTGGGGCAGGCGTGATTTCAGGAGCGATCGCGGGGGGCTTTATTTTGGGTATGCTTGAGTCCATTGGCCTGACCGTATTAGTTGCTTATGGTGACCTGACGTATCTGGTAATTTTTGTCTCTTTGATGATTTTTCTGTCTATCCGGCCGCAAGGTTTGATGGGCAAACCATGGGGTTAGAGCAATGTTACTAACATCAAGATTTTTGGCAGTTGTGATTTTCTTCATTAGTATTTTTGTGCTTGTACCTTGGCTTATTGAGGTGTCAGGTCGATGGGACTTTTATTACACCCTCACTTCAGTTGCCTTGCTTTCTATTGCTAGTGCAGGTGTCTGGCTAACATTTTATATTGGCCGCATTAATATTGGGCAAGGTGCATACGCCCTTGCTGGTGGTTATCTGTCTGCAGTATTGGTGACCCAATATGAGGTTTCTTTTTGGCTAACCATACCCTTGGCAGGCTTATTTTGTGCGGTTTTGAGTGTGCTTATTGGCTTGCCAATATTACGCTTAAAGGGTGTCTACTTTGCCATGATTACCCTTGTACTGACTGAGGTTGCCAAGTTGACGGCATTGGCATTACCCATAACCAACGGTGCGAAGGGTATTGTATCCATCCCGTTACCAGGTGAATTGTCTGTTTTTGGGATGACCATTATTCCAGATTTTTCCACTTTAGAAAATGTGAAGCTGGCATTCTATTACCTAGCGGTAACGCTCATGGTTATCTGCTTTGCGGGCATGTATCGCTTGGTTAATTCTCGCATGGGACACTTGTGCAGGTCGCTGCAGCAAAACGAAGAATTGGCCTCATCCATTGGCGTTAACATTACCACCTTACGTATTACCGCTTATGCAATCTCATCATTTCTTGGGGGTGTTGGTGGGTCTATTTTTGTAGCCATTTCACAGTCTATTTATCCCACCAGCTTTCAGGTAACTGACTCCATTAACTTTATGCTTAATGTATTTGTTGGTGGGCTGGGATATGTCTTTGGTCCCATGCTTGGCACCGTAGTGATTTACTTTGGCTGGGACTTACTGTTTCAAACGGGCAAGTTTCAACTGCTCATTTATTCGTCTATTTTGATTCTTCTTATGCTAACGGTACCTAATGGCCTGTTAAGCATTCGTTTGTTCAAATGGAACAAGGAGAAAAAATGAGTGCCTTACTGGAGGTCAAAAGTGTCACCAAAAAATTTGGTGGGTTGACAGCGAATAAAGACATTTCATTCACTGTGCAAGAAAAAGAAATACTCTCTGTGATTGGCCCAAACGGGGCCGGGAAGTCGACACTTTTTAAGATGATTGCATCATTTTTACCCACCACGTCTGGAGAAGTGTTGTTTAAAGGTGAACGTATTTCTAACCTAGCGCCGCATATTGTGGCTCGCAAAGGCGTGGTTCGCACCTTTCAAGAAACCACCATCTTTAAAAGTATGACCGTGCGTGAAAATGTAGTCATTGCCCATCATTTGCGATCAAAAACCAACCTCTTCGGTTTTTATGTAGGCTCACGCAGAGCCCATGCAGATGAAGCCGAGTTTCGGCGCTCAGCCGATGAAATACTCGAGTTTCTTAATCTAGGTGAAATTTCAGGCGAACTGGCTAGTAATTTACCCCAAGGGCATTTGCGCGCACTTGGTATTGCCATTGGCTTAGCCACGGATCCTAAAATACTGCTATTAGATGAACCTTTTGCTGGCATGAATCATGATGAAACCATGCGTACCGTAGAACTCGTTAGTGGTGTGCGTGACCGAGGTGTGACTGTATTGTTGGTAGAACACGACATGCCCGCTGTGATGAAGATTTCAGACCGTATTGTGGTGCTCAATTTCGGTGAAAAAATTGCTGAGGGAACGCCACAACAGATACAGCAAAATGAACAAGTCATCGAAGCCTACTTAGGCAGCGAAGACGACGCGATTGGGCTTTAACAATGACTGCATTATTAAAATTTAAAAATGTTGAACTCTACTATGACCACGTTTACGCACTTAAAGGCGTATCAATTAACATAGATGAGGGAGAAACTGTGGCCTTAATTGGAGCCAATGGTGCTGGTAAGTCCTCAATATTGCGAGCTATAACAGGCCTGCAAGGGCTTAGGGAAGGTTCTATTGAGTATTTAGGTCAGCGCATTGACGGCATAAAGCCAGATAAGATCGTAGAGATGGGCATTGCCATGGTACCTGAGGGTCGCAGGGTATTTCCCTTTATGTCAATTAAAGACAATTTAATGATGGGCGCATTCAGTCGTAAAGATAAGGTTGGTATTGCCCAGACACTTGAAATGGTGCTGGGCCGTTTTCCACGACTCAAAGAAAGGTACGCTCAAAGTGCAGGCACGCTTAGTGGCGGTGAGCAGCAAATGTTGGTTATTGGTCGTGCACTGATGGCAAAACCTCGGCTACTGTTACTGGATGAGCCATCATTAGGGATTGCACCTAAATTAGTGCAGAACATTGCTCAATCGATTGTTGACATAAACCGTGATGAAAAAGTGTCGGTGCTGCTGGTAGAACAAAACTCACGTATGGCTTTGCGAATATCCCACCGTGCCTATGCCATGGCTACAGGAGCTGTAGCGCTTAGTGGTTTGTCTAAGGACTTACTAGAAGATGATCGTATTAAAGCTCTCTATTTGGGTGGAGAAGTTTCGTGAACAAAAAAAATATTAGAATATTATTAATTAATCCAAATACAACATCATCTATGACCTATAAAATTGGTGAAGCTGCTCGACAAGTGGCGGCCCCTGATGTTGATATTGTAGCCCGTAACCCTAAAACTGGCCCAGCCTCTATCCAAGGACCAGAAGATGGCCTTGCGGCATTGCCTGGGATGTTGGAAGAGGTTGTTAAAGGGCGTGATGATGGTTTTGACGCTATCATTTTGGCTTGTTTTGATGATACGGGCCTTGCAGCGGCGCGTAAACTGAGTGGTGTGCCCACTATTGGTATAGGGGAGGCAGCTTTTCATGTAGCAATGCTGCTGGGGGCTAAGTTTTCTGTGGTCACCACACTGGCCATATCTGTTCCCGTGATTGAAGAGAATCTTAGGAATTATGGGCTAGAGTCTGCCTGTCTTAAGGTAAGGGCTAGTGAAGTTGAAGTGTTGGACTTGGAAATTGATGGCAGCAGTGCCAGAGATAAAATCTCTAATGAAATGGCATGTTCCTTAAGTGAAGAGCAACCGGGTGCTTTAGTGCTTGGTTGTGCGGGCATGGCAGATCTGGCCAGTCAGTTATCGCTAACCCACAATGTCCCGGTGATTGACGGCGTTGCCTCTGCCGTTGGGCTTGCTTCTGGGCTAGTTAGGCTGAGGCGCTAAGCTAGTGCAACTATCGGATTAATGTATTGGTTCATCGTTCAACGTTGAAAGGAACCTAAGATTTTATGGAGTCAAAGTCCTTGATCCTATGGTCATTCGACTTTTTAAATCAATATGGGCCTGGCAATATTTTGGCACATATCAAAATATACTATATGGGTTGCGTTATTGAAGCGATGGAGTCTTTGCGTTTAATCTCTGTAATGAGTTTATAAAACATCTATGCGGCTAAGATGTTTCAGGTTTAAGAAGCCCTAAACAAGTTACTAACAATATCACTGAGCCTCGGTTAAGTTGTGAATGCAAAATAAGCCAGGTCATTACTGAATTAAAACCTATATCAGGCGTGTTTAGACATCCAGCCAAGGGTGTCTTGCGTTGGGCCAACAGGCTTATATTCAGCGCCTAATGGCGCTTTATAGCCCAACTGAGTGATAATACGGAAAACATGCTTAAAGTTCACTTCTCCATGATCAGGGGGCCCTCGATCAGGCACCGAAGCAAACTGAATGTGGCCAATAATAGGCATTAGGTCGGCTAGCCGGTGACTGAGGTCACCTTCCGTTAATTGCACATGGTAACAATCAAACATCAGTGCAATATTGTCGGCGTTGACTTCTTTAATAATATGGGAAGCTTGATTGGTTGTGGTTAAGAAATACCCCGGTGCATCATAATGATTTAGTGGCTCAATCAATATGCAGATGCCATGAGGTAGCGCTGCAGCGCAAGCGTAATTGAGATTATGTATAAATGTTTTATGAGCCTCAGGCCCGCTAGAAAAACCAGCCATAACATGAATGGACTGTGCCTTTATTTCGACAGCATAATTAATAGCCTCATCTATAGCAGCCTGAGCTTCTTTGGCACGCGCTGGTATGGCAGAGAGGCCATTATCGCCCTTTGCTACATCACCTCTGCGCGTATTTAAACCTAGCATTTTAAGGTCAGTTTCTTGTAGCGCCTTAGTCACGTCTGCCGCCGCCACGCCATAGGGCCAGTGGCACTCAACTGCGTCAAACCCAGCAGCTTTTGCTGCACGTATAGCATCTGGCAGCTCAAGTTCATTCCAGAGAAAGCCAAGATTTGCAGAGAATTTCATCACTTACCCCACCCAACATTAAAATGTGTAATGCCTCAATGGCAGCGCAGGCGGCTTCAATGCCTTTTCTACCAAGCAATACTCACACGC
>Ga0209712_10000586_pt1 | contig 31848 bp, 31 predicted proteins | sample ArcOceMetagenome_FD_187443 | JGI IMG/M metagenome (GOLD analysis project Ga0209712, IMG submission 187443) | Marine eukaryotic phytoplankton communities from Arctic Ocean - Arctic Ocean - Greenland ARC118M Metagenome (SPAdes) (version 2) | ecosystem: Environmental > Aquatic > Marine > Oceanic...
CAAATGGTTTTTTATTTCAGCAAAAACCAGGAGAACGAATTTTAAATATTCAAAAAGCAAAAGAGTTGGATATAGACCCTTCATACTATCAAAAAGCCAAACAAGGGTTTGATGTACCAGATAGTAAAGGGGATATGGTCTCTAACGCAGCTATTACATTAGATCCAAGCCCTCCAAAATCTTATGCTTATTGCAGTGACACTGCCTATAGTGAGGAAATTGTACCTCAAATATTAAATACCACGCTACTCTACCATGAGGCTACTTTTTTACAACAGCATTCCGCATTGGCTTTAAAAACTATGCACAGTACTGCGCGCCAGGCTGCTTTAATTGCTAAAAAGGCAGCTGTAGGGTCTTTATTGCTTGGTCATTATTCTGGGCGCTACAATGATTACAATGAGTTTAAAAACCAGGCGCAGGAAGTTTTTTCAGCTACAAAACTAGCGCAAGACGGTAAGGTTTTTGAAATCTAAGCCTTAAGGTGTCTTTCTATCCTGTTATTTTTGGGTTTAATTTTTCACATAACTTTAAAGATTCAGGTATATTATAAATTATGCAATCTTTGTACCTTGCAGTAAAGTTAATTTTATGGACAAAAACCTTCACGACTACAGAAAATCCTACGAGAAAGGCTCTCTTACAGAAGATACTGTGCTGGAAAATCCATTAGAACAGTTTGCTGCTTGGTTTGAAGATGCCGAAAAGACTCCTACTGTAGAGGAGCCAAATGCGATGACGCTGAGTACTGTAGATACGCAAGGTGTTCCAAAGGCGCGGGTCGTGCTACTTAAAGAATTTACCCAAGAAGGCTTTGTTTTTTATACCAACTACACCAGTGGTAAAGCCCAGGCTATTGCACAAAATAACATGGTCTGTATTTCTTTTTTTTGGCCCTCATTGGAGCGTCAAATTATAATAACGGGTATGGCTGTAAAAATTTCAGAAGAAAAATCTATCGCCTATTTTAATAAAAGACCTCGTGAGAGCCAATTGGGCGCCGTGGTAAGCGATCAATCAACCTCTATAGATAGCAGAGTAGCTTTAGAAGAAAAGCTACTGGATTTAGAAAAACAATACCAGACTAAACCTATTGTAAAACCAGCCCATTGGGGAGGCTATCTAATACAGCCAACCTCATATGAGTTTTGGCAGGGCAGAAGTAGTAGGTTGCATGATAGAATTAAATATACAAAAATTAATAATAGCTGGAATATAGGTAGGCTGCAGCCCTAGGTTAGTATGTAATACCATCATTAATGAAAACACTGTATTTTTTAAGGCACGCTAAATCTTCATGGAAACATACTGTTGGAGATAGGCAAAGACCCTTAAAAAAACAAGGGGTTAAAGATGCTTTGCAGGTTTCAAAATTGGTGGCACAAACCATTGTAAAGCCACAAGTAATTATTACTAGTGATGCTCTAAGAACTCAAAGCACTGCAACGTATTTTAAAGATGCTTTTGAACTTAAAAATGATGCCTTTGTGGTAAATCCTGAGTTGTATGATTTTAGTGGCCAACAAGTTATGAAGCTTATTAAAGAATTAAAAAATACCCTAGATTGTGTTATGCTATGTGGCCATAATCATGCATTCACATCTATTGTAAATATCTTGGGTAGTATTAGTATTAATAATGTACCTACTTGTGGTTTTGTAGCCATTACCTTTGATGGGGATAAGTGGAGTGAGATAACCACAGGAACAACCATAAAAACAGTTTTCCCGAGAGAACTAAAATAAAATTATGACACCAAAACTAAATAAAGCCCCTCTTGAGAATAGTTATTATAACCGTGAATTAAGCTGGTTACAATTTAACGCACGCGTGCTACAAGAGGCTGAAGATAATACAACTCCACTGCTTGAAAGGTTGCGTTTTATTGGTATTTTCTCAAACAATCTAGATGAGTTTTTTAAAGTAAGGTATGCAACTATAAAACGTATTGCTGATGCCGGTAAGGGCGGGCGTAGCTTTTTAGGAGGTATTCCAGCCTCTGAGCTTATGGAGCTAATTACCCAGACAGTAATAAAGCAACAAAAAACTAGTTTAGGTATTTTAAGTGGCATTAAAGAGAAGCTTAAAAAAGAGCAAATTTTTATGATTAACGAGACTGAGGTATCCAAGTCTCAGTCTGAATTTATTGCAGATTATTTCTTACAAAAGGTAAGTCCTGCAATGGTTGTTATTATGATTGGTGAACTTAAAGAGTTTCCTTCATTAAAAGATAGCGCAGCCTACCTAGCCGTGAAAATGGAGATGGCTAAAGATGACACCACTTTTGCGTCAAAAAATAATTACGCCCTTATAGAAATTCCAAAAAATGTAGAACGCTTTGTAGAGTTACCAACGCAAGATGGTAAAAAATACATCATCATTTTGGATGATTTAATACGCTATATGCTACATAAAATATTTAGCATTTTCAAGTATGATCATATTTCTGCACACATGATAAAAATTACTCGTGATGCCGCCCTTGATATAGAGAGTGATTTAAGTAAGAGTTTTATTGATAAAATTTCTAAATCTGTAAAAAATAGAAGCGATGGAGATCCTGTGCGCCTTGTATATGATAAAACCATAGACGACGAGACACTTTCTTTTTTGATGGATAAAATGGGAATAAAAAACTCTGATAGCATTAACCCTGGAGGAAGGTATCACAACAGAAGAGATTACATCAATTTTCCTAGCCTAGGACGCCAAGACCTGCAATACGAAAAAATCACACCACTGAATGTTCCTGGTTTAAGCCTTGTTGGAAGCCTTCTAGATAAAGTGGCTAAGAAAGATTATTTGCTACACGCGCCATACCAGAGCTTTTCTTATGTTGTAAAGTTTTTGCGTGAGGCAGCTCTAGACCCAACAGTAAAAACAATAAAGATTACTATTTATAGACTTGCAGAGGTGTCTCATATTGCCAGTAGTTTGATTAATGCGGTTAAAAATGGTAAAGAAGTAACGGTACAAATAGAATTACAAGCACGTTTTGATGAACAGGCCAACATCCATTATGCTGAACAAATGCAGCGTGAAGGTGTGAAGCTTATATTTGGGGTAGCAGGGCTTAAGGTACATTGTAAAATATGTGTTGTAGAACGCCTAGAGGAGGGTAAATTAAAGAAATATTCATTTATAAGTACCGGAAACTTTAATGAATCTACGGCAAGAATATACACAGATTACACCTTGTTTACCGCCAATCAAAAAATTGGAAAAGAACTCAATAGAGTGTTTGATTTTTTTGAAGTAAACTACAAAATTAAAGAGTACAAACATTTAATTGTCTCTCCACATTATACAAGAACAGCTATTTATGATTTAATAGAAACCGAAATATTTAATACCATGCAAGGTAAAAAAAGCGGTATTAAATTAAAAATCAATAGCTTGTCAGACAATAGATTAATAGATAGACTTTATGCCGCCAGTAGGGCAGGGGTTAAAATTCAACTTATTGTGAGGGGTATTTGTTGCTTAATTCCGGGAGTAAAAGCAATGAGTGAAAATATTGAGGTAATCAGTGTTGTAGATAAGTTTTTAGAGCACCCACGCTTGTATATATTTGAGAATGATGGAGCTCCTAAAATTTACATTTCTTCTGCAGATTTTATGCGCAGAAATTTAGATACAAGAGTAGAGATTTCGTGTCCTATATATGACCAGCAAATTAAAGAAGAAATTCTAGAAACCTTTGCTATATCCTGGAGTGATAATGTAAAGGCGAGATGTATTACTCAAAAACAAGACAACCTATACAGAAAAAATAATAATCCAAAAGTACGGTCTCAATTTGCATTGTATGCGTATTATAAAAATAAACTAGAAAATTAATTTGTTACACATAGAGAAATATGCTGCTGTAGATATAGGTTCTAATGCTATACGTTTATTAATTACAACGGTAATAGAGAAAGAAGGATTTCCTACACAATTTAAAAAAACCTCTTTGGTGCGTTTACCCATTAGATTGGGCGCCGATGTTTTTTTGAAGGGTAATATATCATCAGGTAATTATAAGCGGCTTCTCGATGCAATGCAGGCATACTCATTAATTATTAAAACTCATAATGTGGTTGCCTTTAGAGCTTGTGCAACTTCTGCCATGCGAGAGGCAAAAAACGGTCTAGAGATTGTATCCAAATTAAAAGCTGCTACTGGCATTGACATTCAGATTATTGATGGTAATGATGAGGCTGCTATTATTGCATCTACAGATTTAAAGCAACTCATTAGTGATAATAAAGTATTCTTATATGTAGATGTGGGAGGGGGCTCTACAGAATTTACAGTCTTTGCCAATGGTAAAAACATTGCATCACACTCATTTAAATTGGGCACGGTCCGTATTATAAACGGCATGGTTGAGGAGGTTATGTGGGAACAGGCACAACAGTGGGTTACCCAACATACAAAAGCATATTCTAAAATTAATGTAATAGGCTCTGGAGGAAATATAAACAGTATATATCGCTTTAGCGAAAAGAAGGTAGGGCAGCCCCTGAGTTATTTGTTTATGTCTAACTTCTATGAAAAAGTAAAACAGTATGATTACAACCAGCGTGTATTCGAACTCAAAATGAATCCAGATAGGGCAGATGTGATTATTCCAGCTACACGTATTTACCTGTCTGCCATGAAGTGGGCAAAAGCAAAAAACATGTATGTACCTAAGATTGGTTTGGCAGATGGTATTGTAAAACAGCTTTACAATGAACGAATTGCAAGTAGGTAGTGATAGCGTTTGTTTGTTTCTAGAACAAAGTTATCCGTGAATACTTTCATTTTTACTCAAATCTTGCATGACTTGAGCTTCAAAATTTAGTAAATCTTGCCATTTTTCATCTACTTCTTTTCTGTCTCCATATTGTCTTGCAAAGCCCAGAAACATGGTGTAATGATTTGCTTCGCTAACCATAAGTTTATGGTAAAAATCTGCTAATTCTTGATCTTCTAATTCTTCACTTAGTAGTCTGAAACGCTCACAACTTCTAGCCTCTATAAGTGCGGCATATAAAAGTCTGTGAACTAGTTGTGTTGTTCTGCTGCCACCTTTTGGGAAGAATTTTAAAATCTCTAATACGTAGTTATCTTTACGATCACGCCCCAAAGTCCAGCCACGGGCTATGATTTTATCATGTACTAGTTTGAAGTGACTAATCTCTTCTTTTACAAGCGCCACCATTTCTTGAACCAACTCTGTATACTCTGGAAATGAAACAATTAAAGAGATGGCCGTAGAGGTTGCTTTTTGTTCACAATAGGCGTGATCTGTCAATATTTCTTCAATATTTTTCTCAACAATATTTACCCATCTTGGATCTGTAGGCAATTTTAACCCCAGCATTTTAATTGGGTTTTGTTTTTTTGAATTCATAGCAGTACTTAAATATCTAGTTCAAAGGCATTTCTGAGAGCTTCTAGATTAGGGTTTTTTTCCACTAGTTTTTCATACTTCTCTTTATCTGTATATGCATACCGTTTTACTTGCAATTCGTTAACATCTATTACCAGATCAACATTGTAATTTTGAAGTTCTTTGCGCATGTAGGTTAACAGCTCAAATTTATCTCTTTCTACCTCTATTTTTATGGTTTGATTTGGAAATTCAAGATGAATCATCCCATCTTTTAATTTAGGTTCATTCATGGTAAGGTGAGACAAGAAATTGTATTTCCCTTGGCCTTTAACAATCTCCGTATATGCATTCCAGTGAGTAATCATTTGCTGCTGAGTGAAATCTTCAGTAGGTAGGTTTTCTTGATTAGGAATCCTTGCATTAATTTCTTTTGTGAGCTGATGCTTTTTTTGAATGCTTTTTAAGGATAGTGCCGAAACCCTTTTTTTGGAGGAAACCTCTTCTTTAATTGGCTGTGGTTGCTGGATCGTTTCTTGTTTATCTACCTGGGTAGAGCAAGGGTTTTGATTTTCTTGCTCCTTCGTCTGGTTTGTTTGCACAATTGGTGGTGTTGCAATTACAGGCGCTTGCTGGGTAGTATCTAGCTTTTCTTGAGCCTGTCCTGCTATTTCTTTAAAATGAGAAGGAGGAAGTACAAAATGTTTTTTTAGCTTATTGGCCTTTTTTTTTTCTCCCTGCGCAGTGAGAGATGTCAATTGCATTAAGCATAATTCTACTAGTAGCCTTTGGTTGCGACTTGTTTTAAATTTCAAATCACAGGAGTTAGCAATATCAAGCGCCTCTATTAAAAAATCATGAGGGGTCTGCTGTGATTGCTCCAGATACATTTTCTTTACCTGATCACCTACTTCTAGTAGGGAGATGGTTTGTTGGTTTTTGCAAACCAATAAGTCTCTAAAGTGGGAAGCTAGTCCCATAATAAAATGATGACCATCAAACCCTTTGCTTAAAATTTCATTGTAGGCTAACAATACTTGAGGAATATCATTTTGTATCACAAGGTCTGTGATATTAAAATAATAGGTGTAATCTAGTACATTGAGATTTTCTGTAACTGCTTCACGGGTAAGGTTTTCTCCAGAAAAACTAACTACTCTATCAAAAATAGAGAGTGCATCTCTTAGAGCACCATCCGCTTTTTGAGCAATAACATGCAAGGCATCATCTTGAGCGGTGATATTTTCTTGTTGGGCTACAGACGCTAAATGTCCTTTAATATCTTGTACTGTAATACGTCTAAAATCAAAAATTTGACATCTTGATAATATTGTAGGTATGATTTTGTGTTTCTCTGTAGTTGCTAATATAAAAATGGCATGCTTTGGCGGTTCTTCAAGGGTTTTTAAAAAAGCATTAAAAGCAGCTGATGACAACATATGTACCTCATCTATAATATATACCTTGTACTGTCCAACCTGCGGAGGAATACGTACTTGGTCTATAAGATTTCTTATATCATCTACAGAATTATTAGAGGCAGCATCTAATTCAAAAATATTAAAAGCAAAATCCTCATCTTCTTTATGGTTTCCGTCTTGGTTTATTTTTTTTGCCAATATACGCGCACAGGTCGTTTTACCAACGCCTCTTGGTCCTGTAAATAAAAGTGCTTGTGCTAAGTGATTGTTTTCTATGGCATTTTCTAAGGTATTTGTAATAGCCTTTTGGCCTACAACATCTTTAAATGTTGTGGGTCTGTACTTTCTAGCCGATACAATAAATGGTTCCATAGTATAGAAACAAATATAAGTAGGTGCGTTCCTTAATTAAAAAAATAGAGCTTCTTATTTTACGGTATTTATTAACAATAATGATACTTTTGCAATAGCAGGTCGCCTTATCGCTTCAAACTTGTTTTGAAGAGGAAAGTCCGGGCACCATAGGGAAGTATAGCGGCTAACAGCCGTCATTTCTAGTAGCTTTAGCTAAAAGAGAGAGGACTAGTGCAACAGAAAGTATGTACAGGTTATGCTGTAGTGAAACCAGGTAAACTCTATGCGGTGAAATGCCACGTATACCAGCAATAAGGGTTCCCGCCCATGCTGGAGGGTGGGCAGATGGAGTGTATGTGTAAATGTACACCTAGATAAATGATAAGGAATTTTTGGCATAAGCCAAATTGAACAGAACCCGGCTTATAGACCTGCTTTTTTTATAATTTGGACCTAATGTAGGATATAGACTCCTCTAGTGTGTAAAAAGCCTCTAGATCTTTGTAGAATTTTTTTTCAAACTGTGCATTGTTATAACTAGCTTCTTCATGACACAGTATTGCCATTGCTTTTAAGCGCTTGTATTTACTAGACTCTAAATAACAAGTAGGATTTACTGTATAATCATGCACTCTGTTGGCAATTAATCCAAAGTCTTTGTTTGGAAATTGATTTTCGAACACCTGGTATATGATTTCTAATTCATTGGTATCAAATACAACACCCTCTTTAATTGTTGTAATTAAAAAGGTAGGATAGACTTCAATAGAAACGAAGTCTAAATCTATAATTTTAAGGAGTTGGTTTTGCATGTATACTTAATATTAATCAAAGCGTAAGATGCTATTAAATTAGTTGTTAATTACAAAAATCAGAAATTTTTTAGAAAAAATAAAATCTAATTTTATTGAAAAAAACTAAAGACAGAACCGCCGTATCTTCTTGACTCTGAAAAACGCTCAAAGCCAGATACATCTGTATGTTTTGAGTGTTCTAAAATAAAAACTCCTTCTTGGGATACAAGACCATTTTTGAATGATTGGCTAATCATTTGCTCTAGTTGTTGGAGGGTGAAATCATAAGGAGGGTCTGCAAAAATGATATCAAAAGACCTTGAAGGCATTTTTGTGTACTTAAAAATATCAGCTTTGATAGCGTGAATATTGTAGTTTAGTTCTTCAGAGATTTTAGAAATATATTTGATGCAACCAAAATGACTATCTACCGAGGTTATATCTTTGCAACCTCTGGAGGCAAATTCATAGCTAATGTTTCCAGTACCAGAAAATAAATCAAGTAATGATATGTCTTGAAACATCCACCTATGGTTTAAAATATTAAACAAACCTTCTTTGGCAAAATCTGTGGTGGGACGCACCGGTAAAGACTTTGGAGCCATAAGGCGTTTTCCTTTATGTAAACCTGAAATAATGCGCATTGCTATATATTTGAAATAATAAATTGTTCGTGCTTTGGAGTGTCTTTGATATCTACCCCTTTGTTGTTTGGCTCAAAATCGATGTGTCTTATATAGGTGAATAATAGTGCAAATAAAGAATCATCTTTTGTAATAGCCCCACTTAATGTTACAGTGTCTGTTTCTGGTTTAAGCCCTAATTGTTCATAGCAAAAAAGGATATAATATATAAAATCTTCAGGTGTTTTGTAGCTATAGGTATTGCACAATTGTAATTTACTATTCTTACTTACTATACAGGTGAAACTATCTTTAAATACATGCACATGCACCTTTGGCGAGTTTATATCACTTGGGCTATTTAAAATTGTCTCTAGTAATTTTGTAGTAGCATGATAATAAGAAAAACTCCCGTAGGTATCAAAAAAGAAATTATTGACATTTATATAAGGCGTATATACTGTAATAATATCTTGGGTATGTACCGTATCAAAGGCTATGAAATCTGTGGCAAGTATTTTTGAATTAAACTTTAAATACTCTGCTGCTTTTTGAGGATCAAAAAGTGATTTAGGCACGTTTGTGGCCATATCGTTACAGTGTATTAACACTACATCATCAAACTTATTTTTAAGCTCGGGGGTGTCGTTAATTTTTTGTGTAAGGTGAGTAAGTAACTCTTCTGGAGTAGTGGCCTGCTCAAAAATTGTTTCACAGAAAAAGAGAACTTCTTTGGTGTGGGTGTGGGTTATTAAAAAAGAATGTCCGGTCAATGCTAATTGAACGGACAGGCTTTGATGGGCAATAGGCCCTGTATTATTGTTTTGTTTGTTCAGCGTCATATATTTTTGGCCAGTTACCAGAGGTGTCAACCTCTTCTAGAGATCCAACTTTAACAAAGGCGCCATTTACACCCTCAACAGATACAACCTGCTCTTCTTGATTGATTAGGTCTTTATCCAAACCTTCTAGAATGATTTTCTTGCTAATTCTTGCTTCAAAAGCAGAATAGGCTTTCTCATTTTTTCTTCCTTGATTTTTAATGACTTTTCCTGCTACAAGCTCTATTACCCCAGTAATTCCCTCTTGCTGTAGTGGTAAATTCATCATTGTTTTGTAACGGTCTGTACCTCCAAATATAGAATCTCTAACGGCTGTAAAACCCAGAGTGTCCAACAAAACGGCCTCTAGAATGTATCCTCCTGTTTTTGCGTCTAATCCGTAGGCTTTATTTTTCTTCTCATCTGCGTAACTTGTGTCACGTCTTTGAACGTTTGCAAACTGTGCAGTATCCAGAAAACGAACCAAGCTGTCAAAACTCCCTGTAAACTTCCCAGTGATTTCTTTGTGTGCTAACTCTGCAGCTCGAACATCTTTTAAGTTTTTAATCACTTTGGCATAACGGGCGTCACGTTTTTCATTAAATTCTACAGGGCCAATAATTGAGCTGTATAATTTCCACCCTAAAAAGATAATGAGTACCCAAAGAACAAGTTGTAATATTAATTTCATTGTAAAGAAAAATTTAGGTTTTTTTAGAAATACTAGGTCTATCGCAAATCTACAATTTTTTTTTGTTCGTAAAAGTATATTCATAAAAATAATGGCATCTTTAAGGCTTCTAAGAAACCTCTTTTATGGATGTGTCACAATTTTATAGTTTACTGAAAAGCGATTTTCCGCATAACACTACTGCAAAACAGGATATTGCACTGCATTTGCTGTCCAAATTTGTGTTAAATGACAAGAAAAATGAAGTGTTTTTACTCAAAGGATATGCCGGTACGGGTAAAACAACCATAACCGGAACCATAGTTAAGAACCTAAATAAAGCAAAAATGTCTTCAGTGCTTTTGGCACCAACAGGAAGAGCAGCAAAAGTAATTAGTAATTATGCAGGTAAAGAAGCCTTCACTATCCATAGAAAAATATACTATCCCAAACCAAAAAAAGGAGGAGGAGTTTCTTTTACATTGCAAAATAATAAGCACAGAAACACCATTTTTATGGTTGATGAGGCTTCTATGATTCCAGATATTAATCAAGACGCTAAGCTTTTTGAAAACGGTTCTTTACTCGATGATTTATTGCAATTTATATACAGTGGTCATAACTGCAAGCTGTTGCTTATTGGAGATACAGCTCAATTACCTCCTGTAAAACTTGATGTAAGCCCAGCTCTGGATGCCCGTATATTAGAAAACCAATTTAACAAACATGTCATAGAGATAGAGCTTGATGATGTGGTACGCCAGCAGCATGATAGTGGTATCTTATGGAATGCAACCAAATTAAGAGAAACACTAAATGAAGGAATTTATGATCGTTTTAAATTTAGTGATCAGGTATTTGCTGATGTAGTGAAGCCTCAAGATGGCATGGAAATTATGGATGCTCTTGAGCAGCACTACAACAGTGAAGACAATGATAATACAGTACTTATTGTAAGATCAAACAAACGCGCAAATTTATATAACCAAAGCATACGCACTCGCATTTTATTCCAAGAAGATGAGCTTTCTGCGGGAGATAGATTAATGGTGGTTAAAAATAACTATCACTGGGTTTCTAGTGAGAGTGATGCAGGATTTATAGCAAATGGAGATATTGTACAGGTTTTAGAAATTTTTAGATTTGTGGACCTATATGGTTTTCGTTTTGCAGAGGTAAAAGTGCAGTTAGCAGATTATCCAAAAATGAAAGCCTTTGAAACCGTATTGCTTTTAAACACACTTACTTCTGAAACTCCCTCACTAACCTATGATGATTCTAACCGACTGTATCAAGAGGTGATGAAAGATTATGCACATGAGAGTTCGAAATTCAAAAAATTTCAAGCGGTTAAAAAAAACAGATATTTTAATGCCCTTCAAGTAAAGTTCTCTTATGCAATTACGTGTCATAAAAGCCAGGGAGGGCAATGGCAAAATGTATTTGTTGAACAGCCTTATTTGCCCAATGGTGTAGATAAAGATTACCTTCGTTGGTTGTATACAGCTATCACAAGAGCCCAAGAAAGATTATATTTGATTGGTTTTAAAGAAGATTTTTTTGAACAAGATGCCTAATGTTAATCTTCAATGTGCATTAATATGTATTTTTGTTTGACAACATAATTTTAATAATAACAAACCCTAAAGTACCTTGAATACTAGTATGAAAATAATAGCAATGATACCGGCACGCTACCAGGCCTCTCGATTTCCTGGAAAATTGATGCAAGATTTAGGGGGTCAAACTGTAATTTTACGCACCTACAGGGCAACCGTAGCTACGGGCCTGTTTGAGGATGTTTTTGTAGTTACCGATAGCGCTATTATTTTTAAAGAAATTACAGCCCATGGCGGAAAAGCCATTATGAGTATCAAGGACCATCAGTGCGGCAGTGACCGAATAGCAGAGGCTGTTGCCAACATGGATATTGACATTGTTGTAAATGTGCAAGGAGATGAGCCTTTTACAAACAAAGAAGCATTGGTAACACTTTTGGATGTCTTTAAAGCCGCAGATGCCTCAAAAATAGATTTGGCCTCTTTGATGGTTAAAATTACAGATTGGGATGAAATTAATAATCCTAATTGCGTGAAGGTTATTGTTAATAAAGAGAATTTTGCTCAGTATTTTTCTAGAGCTCCCATACCTTTTGCTCGTGATAAAGATGTAGCAACAAGTTACTATAAACATAAAGGAATTTATGCCTTTACAAAGCAGGCGCTGTTAGATTTTTATCATTTGCCAATGGGCACTCTAGAGGCTATAGAAAAAATTGAATGCATACGGTATTTGGAATATGGTAAAAATATTAAAATGGCAGAGACCACCGTTCAAGGAGTTGGTATTGACACCCCCGAAGATCTAATCAAGGCAAATGTTATCTTAAAAAACAAACAACACTAGAGTTGTAGTACCTTAGAAAAATACCACCATCATAATTTAGCAAATCACACCAAGCAACACTACATGGGATTAACAAAATTTATATACTTTAACTTACTTGGATGGAAAATAGATGGAGATTTTGACCGCTCTATTAAAAAATCTATACTAATAGTTGCTCCTCATACCAGCAATATGGATTTTTTATTATCTGTACTAGTGAGACGTATTTTAAAGCTGCAAATTAATTTTGTAGCTAAAAAAGAGTTGTTTAAACCTCTATGGGGATGGTATTTTAAATGGATGGGTGGTGCTGCTTTAAATAGAAATAAAGCTGAGAACAAAGTGCAAGCTATTGCTAATGTATTTTCAGAACATCAAGAATTTAGGTTGGCTATAGCTCCCGAAGGGACACGAAAAAAAGTAAGCACTTGGAAAACAGGGTACTATTACATAGCCCTTAAGGCCAATGTGCCAATTATCTCTGTGCGTTTAGACTATCAAAATAAGGTAATGGGTATCAGTGAGCCTTTTTACCCTACTGGAGATATCAAGGCTGATGAGCTTAAATTAAGAACTTTTTACAAGGGCATAAAAGGCAAGGTGCCTGCTTGGAGTTAGAAGCCAGCAGCCATACTGCTTTTTATCTAGGGTGTAGTTTCTTCCATGGTGTGATATACATTTTGTACATCATCATCTTCTTCTAGCTTCTCTAATAATTTTTCTACATCTGCTGTTTGCTCTGGTGTGATAGATTTAGTCACTTGAGGTATGCGTTCAAAACCGGAAGACAAAATTTCAATATTATGTGTCTCAAGGTAGCTTTGAATATTTCCGAAGCTCTCAAAAGGAGCATAAATTAAAACGCCATCTTCATCTTCAAATATTTCTTCTACGCCATAATCTATAAGTTCTAGCTCTAATTCTTCAAGATCTAATCCTCCTACATTCACCCTAAAATTACAAAGGTGATCAAACATAAAAACAACAGATCCTGAGGTACCCATATTACCATCACATTTATTGAAATAGGAGCGCACATTTGCAACAGTTCTGGTATTGTTATCTGTAGCTGTTTCTATTAATATGGCAATACCATGTTGTGCATATCCTTCAAATAATACTTCTTTATAATCTCCTAGACTCTTGTCACTAGCACGTTTGATGGCTCTCTCTACGTTGTCTTTGGGCATGTTCAAAGACTTTGCGTTTTGAATCACTGCACGCAACCTGGAATTTGAATCTGGATCTGGGCCGCCTTCTTTGACCGCCATTACAATGTCTTTACCAATTCTGGTAAAGGCCTTACTCATGGCAGACCAACGTTTCATTTTCCTTGCTTTTCTGAATTCAAAAGCTCTTCCCATAATAGTGTATTTTTAGTAAAAGCCAAATATAAAAAATACACACTCTAAAAACCAACTGTGTACTCAAAAGTTTCATTTCAGATATTTTCATCTATTTGATTTGCTTTTGAGTCTTTGTTTTTAAAGCAATTATTTGGATTAAATATGATTTTTCAGAAAAATACTATCAAAGTAGCATGGTAGAAGTCACAAAAGAACGTAATTTTGCAACTTGCATAAATTCTGATAATTGTGGCTATAGACACTTCTAATAGTATAGACGAAACAAAAACTGGTAAAGATTTATACTCCTACCAAAAAGGGGCAATTGATAAAATATTTACTGCATTTGATGATGCTCCCGAGGATTATCATTTGCTTTACCAATTACCAACTGGTGGAGGGAAAACAGTTATTTTTTCTGAGATTGTAAGGCAATACCTTAAAAACCACAACAAACGTGTCCTGATAATGACACACCGTATTGAACTATTAACTCAAACCTCCAAAATGCTCACAGAGTTTGGGGTTATAAATAAAGTAGTTAATAGTACTGCAAACCTAGATGACCAAGACCAATACAGCTGTTTTGTTGCCATGGTGGAAACGCTCAATAATAGACTTCAAGACGAAAAATTTGATATCAGTAACATTGGGCTGGTAATTATAGATGAGGCCCATTACAACTCCTTTACAAAATTGTTTGGCTATTTTGATAAGTCTTTTATTCTAGGTGTGACGGCAACACCTTTGAGTTCAAACATTAAACTGCCTATGAATGACAACTACAATGAACTCATTGTAGGGGAAACCATTGAGGCTTTGATAGAAAACGAGTTTTTATCTAGGGCAAATACCTATAGTTATAACGTAGGGCTAACTTCTCTAGAAATTGGCGCCAATGGTGATTACACGGTTAAATCTTCTGAAGATTTATACACCACCAATGATATGCTTAGCAAACTCATGCATGCCTATGAGGAGCATTCTAAGGGTAAAAAGACCTTGATATTTAACAATGGTATCAATACCTCTTTACACGTATATGATGCCTTTAATTATGCAGGATACCCTGTAAGACACCTAGATAATACGGCAACTAAAAAACAAAGACAAGAAATTCTAGAGTGGTTTCACCTAACACCAGATGCTATTTTAACATCTGTTAGTATTTTAACAACTGGTTTTGATGAGCCAACGGTAGAGTCTATAATTTTAAACAGGGCTACTAAATCTTTGACACTGTACTACCAAATGATTGGTCGTGGTTCTCGTATTTTGAAAAACAAATCCACCTTTGATGTTATTGATCTGGGTAATAATTTTCACCGTTTTGGACCTTGGGGTGCAGATTTGGATTGGCAACGTATCTTTAGATCACCAAACTACTACCTAGATAACCTCATGGATGATGAAGAGCTGGAAAGCTACTTTATTTATGAGATGCCAGAAGAGTTAAGGGCAGCGTTTTCTAAATCTGAGAACGTCACTTTTGATATTAAAAAAGCCTATACAGACTCTGTGAAGGGAGGACACTCCTCTAAGGTTATATTAGAGCGTTCTATTGCTCAACATGCTTTAATATGCACTCAAAACAGCGAAGATGTGTATGACGCTTTAATCTTAGCAAAGAAATTGGGTGATGATATAGATTTTAGAATAGAGCGCTATTCAAAATGTATAAGTAAAAGCACCCACAATTTTATAAGTTGGCTTAAAAATGATTACCGTTTAAAACTTCGCAGTCACCTAAGAGAAAATTTTGATGACATCTATGAAGGTATACATGGACATCCCCCAGTAGAGTAATAAAAATATTACTCATCTTTTCTAGGATGGAATTTTGAAATAGTTTCTTGTAAAAAAGAAGTTTCTATGTGCGTATAAATCTCTGTTGTGGTAATACTTTGATGCCCCAACATTTGCTGTATTGCTCTTAAATCTGCGCCATTTTCTAATAAATGGGTAGCAAAAGAGTGTCTAAAAGTGTGTGGGCTTATTACTTTATCAATGCCTGTCTTTTCTACCAATTGTTTTATAATTGTAAATATCATGGCTCTTGTGAGTTGGTTTCCTCTTCTATTTAAAAATAAGGTGTCTTGAGCCTTAGGAGCTATTTTTTGATGTACCCGAACTTCTTTGCGGTATAATTCTATGTATTTTATGGTAGTGTCTCCAATAGGTACAAAACGTTGTTTGTCTCCCTTGCCTGTAATTTTTATAAAACCTTCTTTAAAGAATAAATCTGAAATTTTAAGTGAGGTTAATTCGCTTACTCTTAAGCCGCAGCCGTAGAGGGTTTCAAGTATTGCCCTGTTGCGTTCTCCTTGAGCACCACTAAGGTCTATGGCTTTAATGAGTTGGTCTATTTCTTCTAAGGCGAGGGTATCTGGAAGTTTTCTGCCAATTTTTGGGCTTTCAATAAGCTCTAAAGGATTTGTTTCTCTGTAGTTTTCGAAGATGAGATAATTAAAAAAACCTTTAAGGCCAGAGATAATTCTGCTTTGAGATCTTGGATTTACCTCTTTTGCTATGGTGTAAATAAATTCTTGTATTACTTCTGGCTTAATTGCAATAGGAGTACTGTGTATTTTAGAATCATCAAGCCATGTTATTAATTTTTTAATATCCAAGCCATAGTTGCTTATTGAGTTTTCTGAGAGTCCTCTTTCTATTCTCAAATAGCTTTGATAGTCTTTTAATGCCTGTTGCCATTTCATGGGGTTGGGTCTCTAAAGTTTTAAATTTAAAACAAATTAAAGATACGAATAACAAATGTGTTAGCCCTAGTATAAGTATATTTGATATGTAACCATTAAAAATATATCAATTGAAAAATTTAGCAATAATAGTAGCTGCTTTTTTTATAAGTACTACCGTATTTTCTCAGGAGTTAGACCTAGGAATTAAACTAGGATCTAATTTTGCATCTATAAGTGATGCCCAACAAGGCTCGTCATCAAGAACTGGATTTCAGGCAGGTGCTTTTGCAGGTATTAAATTTAGTGAAAAAACAGCAATACAATTGGATGTTTTGTATTCTCAACAAGGCGCAGCATTTGATGCGTCAGATTTTGAATTAAGCTATGTAAACCTTCCTTTGGTCTTTAAATATTATCTAGCTGGCGGTTTAAACCTTCAAGTTGGGCCTCAGTTTGGGATTTTAGTTGATGATAATGTTAAGGAGTTATATACTGAAGTTGTTCAGGCGCAAAGCTCTGATGTCTCAGGAATTATAGGACTAGGGTATGACCTTCCTTTTGGTCTGCGGGTTGAAGGGAGATATAATTTTGGCTTTACAGATGTCTTAAAAGACCTCAGCGGTAAAAATTCTGTGGTAACCCTGGCTGTAGGTTTTTCATTTTTATAAGATTTTATTGCTTAACATTTAAAAAAATGCACGCCTTCGTATCCACTTTTTTATTGCTGTAAATAGTGTATTTTTGTGGTATAATTATAAATAAAAAGAACATGAAAAATATACTTCTACTGCTTTGCTTTTTTGCAGGGTTTTCATTCATCCAGGCTCAAGAACAATACAATGATTCAAAGGGGTTTAGAGCAGGATTTGCGCCAGTGTACCTCACTGAAATTGAATCTATTGGAGGTAGCGTAGATTTACTATATCAGATAGATCAAAAGTGGAGTTTTGGAAACACTACATTATTTACCGTAAATGAATTACCTAATAAAGAGCGTTTAAAGTGGTTTACCATGGATCTAAATGCTCGTTACAAGGTATACGATGAATTTTATATGCTAGCAGGAGGTCAATATTTGTATCAAACACTTATAGAGAAAACATATATTGGTGGTTTTGAATCTGGAGAACAGGTAGTGAAAGACTCTAATTTTGGAGCCAATATTGGTGCAGGATATATCTATCATTTACTGAGTAACGTTAATATATTTGCAGAAATAAAATATACCCTATTAGCCGATGAATCTGTGCCCGTAGCCAGCTCTGGTTATATGCAGGCAAGAATTGGCATGGTCTTCGACCTATAGAAAAACCAAAGAGATTGTTTAAAAACGAAAGAAGTCAATTTCTTTCGTTTTTTTATTTTCTATATTTGAGCAATGAAACTCAAGATAATTAATGGTCCAAATTTAAACTTGCTAGGCACCCGTGAAACGGCTATTTACGGTACTGCTTCTTTTGAGTCTTTTTTTTTAGTCCTGCAAAAGAAATATCCCGAGTTAGAACTGTCTTATTTTCAATCTAATATTGAAGGAGAGCTCATCGATAGCCTCCAAGAGGCAGGTTTTGATTATGATGGTATTATATTAAATGCGGGAGCTTATACCCATACATCTATTGGTATTGGAGATACTGTAAAGGCTATTGATAGCCCAGTGGTAGAGGTGCATATTTCTAACACATTTTCACGAGAAGAGTTTCGGCACAAATCTTATATCTCTGCAGGTGCCAAAGGAGTAATACTAGGGTTTGGTCTTGAGAGCTATACCTTAGCTATAGAGAGCTTCTTGTCTATCTAGTTACACTGGTAAGGGCTTTACTTTTTTGTATACTTTAGCTACATCATAGTTTTATGAAAGCCAATTGTTTTGTCTTGCACCTTTGCAATAGAAATATAAAAAGATACTTGTAACAATCACCAGCATTGGCATTATAATAGCTTCTGTGCCTAATAGTGCTATGGCCTGTGTACCTAACATCCAGTAGCCCTGTACCACTAAAACTGTTACTAAGGATACTAAGAAAAATGGTACTGCAATTTTCTTTTTAAGCAATACAGCGATAGAGCCCAAAACCCCTGTAATGGTACAAATACCAAAAACAACATAATACCAAAACGGTGTATTTAAAAATAGTTCCATTTGTTGATCAGTATATGTTTCACTGTAGGTCTCTAACATGGTATCTTGCATAAAAGCAGCCATTATAAACTGAAAAAGCCCCATGATATTCCATAAAAGGGCAAGTATGCCAATAATCAAAAAGCTTTTGTTTGGTTTGGTTTTAGTATTCATACTAGTTGGTTTTTAAATCGTTGTACGTAAATATATAAAAAGAGCTTATATTTAACTTTAAAATAGCTAGTTAATGACAACAAGTGTATTACAAACATCACTAAATTTTTTAGAAAAACTTCGAGAAAACAATCATAAAGATTGGATGCAAGACCATAAAAAAGAATACCTAGCAAGTGAGGTTTCTTTAAAAGAACTTTACAAAGAGATATTAAAGGGGCTCGAGGTTACTGATGAAATTGAAAAACAGAAAATTTTCAGAATCAATAGAGATGTAAGATTTAGCAATAATAAAACACCTTACAATTCTCACAGAAGTGTGAGTTGGAGTAGGGCAGGAGCTTCCCGTCGTGGCAGTTATTATTTAAGGATAGAGCCAGGTAAATGCGCTATAGGAGGTGGTTTTTTTGGCCCTGAACCGCAAGATTTATTACGCATAAGAAAAGAGTTTGAAATGGATAGCGAGCCCATTAGGGCTATTTTAGACCAAAAGCAATTCAAGAAATTTTATAAAAACTTCAATCAAGAGTATAAGGTTAAAACAGCTCCAAAAGGTTTTGACATCCTTGATCCTAATATAGATTTAATACGACTAAAAAGTTTTTTTGTTGTGCATGAATTTACAGATACCCAAGTGCAATCAACAAACTTTGCTGCTACCGTAGTGGAAGGTTTTGAACTGTTAAGACCCTATTTTGATTATATGAGTGATGTACTCACTACAGATCTTAATGGAGAATCAATTCTTTAACAATTAAAATGTATTTAGTTTGAAATTTCAAACTGCATAATATTGCTTTTTAAACGCTCTTTGGTAAGGTTAATTATACGTTTGTTAAAAGCAGATGTATCTGCGGTATAGCGCTGGTATTCTTCTGTTGTAAATTGGCCAATAAACATACCTTTTAATGAATTGCTGAACTTAATATTTTTGTTCAAAGCATTGTCAATGTATTGAAGTCTTTTTTCAATAGTTAGGTTGTAATATACATTTTTGTGCTTTGTTATATAATTTTTAAAGACCAATACCAAAAGATCATTTTGAAGCTTGGCTATAGGACGAAGGGTGTTGTTTTGAAAATATTCTTCTTTACTCATTCCTTGAGTAATTATAGCATTAGGAATTTTAGGTCTATTAGCTAGCAATTGGGTATCACGTGTATCCATAAACAATTCATCTTTTTATAAAGATAGGTGTTGTGAGGGTTCTTTTTTATATTCTTAGCTCAAGTTATAAACATGCCTCTAAAAATTTATTTGTTGTTGAGAAATATAAAATAAAAACCCCATGAGCGCTCGCTTATGGGGTTTTTTCATTTCGAAATGTAAGTATTAATCTTTAGCTAAAAACACCTCTTTGGTTTTTATAACAGGTAGTTCCAAATCATTTTTTTCAAGAGCTTTATAAAACGTACTCACTTGTTTATCCATGATTTTTTGAAAGCGAACTTTCTCTGTAGTAAACTCCTCATTAATTAAATCAAAGTTGTTTTTTAAAGAACCTCCAACACGATCATAACTAGTTGCAATGTTACTGTATAATTCTCCCATACGCTCACGTAATTCTGGTTCTGCGCTGGCTACATAATTATCTCCGGTGGTTACAACTAAATCTGTTCTGAGGGCCTCTAAGGCATCCCAAGTTTTTTGTGCTTGTTTGCTCTTTTTTGCTCCAGATGCTATTACTTGTTTGGCTTTAGATTGTATTTGATCTATCTCATAAACTAAGTAGGCTAGGTCTTCAACCATTGCAAACATTGTTTGGGTTAACGCTTCTTGTTCTTTACGCTCTTTAAGGGTTGTTAAAGAATTACTATCATATTTAGTTTCTATGATATGCTCATAGGTTTGCTTTCCTTTTTTAAGTACAACTTTGTATTGTCCCTGTGGTACACGAGGGGAGGTAAACCCTCCAAAAGAGAGTGTTTTTGCAGCTGCCATTTTTGGGTTACTTGTATTAAATCCCCAGTTAACAATATTAATACCCTTAGATTTTCCTGGACTAAGAGAAATAATTTTATTTCCTTGCATGTCTTGTATCTCTAGGGTCATTTTCCCGAAAGTATGTCGCTTCTTTAAATAGTAGATAATACGAGCAGCGGTAGATTTGTTTTGCCCTACAAACTGTGTTTCAGCTCCAAAAGAACCTGCAAAACCACTCTCTTCTAACATGGTAAAAGGTTGTGTTTTAAAGAAATGTGTCTTTTTTGCTAATACTTCTTGGCTTAATTCTCTTAAGGGGCTTATATCATCAATTATTATTACGCCTCTACCGTGGGTTCCCATGACAATGTCATTGGTTTGTTTTTGCATATCAATAAAGTGTACTGCAACAGGTGGCATGTTATTGGTGAATTGAGACCAACCTTTTCCGCCATTAATAGTAACGTATAGACCCATTTCTGTTCCTAAAAACAATAAGTCTTCATTTACGTAGTCTTCCTGAATATTTCTAACAAAAGCATTCTCTTGAATGTCTTTTGATATGATACTGCTCCACGTTTTACCATAGTCTGTGGTTTTCATGGCATATGGTTTCATGTCTCCCATAGTGTGCCCATCAAAAACGGCATAGGCAGTTGCTTTTGAATGCACACTAGCCTCTATGTGGTATACCCATGTATTTGCTGGGATACCCGTAATATTAGCTGTTACATTGCTCCAAGATGCTCCCGCATTTGTAGTTATTTGAATATTACCATCATCGGTACCGATCCAAATTACATTTTCATCCAGTGGTGATTCTGCTATTGTAAAAATAGTAGTGTGGTTTTCAGCACCACTATTATCTACAGAAAGTCCTCCAGATTTTGATTGATCTTGTTTTGTCTTGTCATTGGTAGTAAGATCTGGAGAAATAATATTCCAGGTATCTCCCATATCTTCACTTACATGTAAAAATTGGCTTGCCATGTAAAATCTATCTGGTTGGTGCTGGCTCACTGCCATTGGTGCATTCCAGTTAAAACGAAGTTCTGGGTCTCCCTTTTTAGGTAGTGGTTGTACGGTCTTGGTGCGGTTACGATCAATATCATAGCGCCATACATTTTCTGCACCTTGCATTTCAGAATATACAATGTTTTTTGTGGGATGCTTTAATACTCTAAAACCATCACCATAACCAACACTATTCCAGTCTCGTGCATTTACACCTCCTGGAGAAGAAGAAGGGCCGTACCAAGAACCATTGTCTTGAAGGCCTCCATATACATTATAAGGCTCCTTGTCGTCAACACTAATATGGTAGAACTGTGATAGGGGTAAGTTTTCTACAATTTCGAAGGTGGTTCCTCCATTCCAAGAGCGGTACACACCACCATCTGTTCCAGAGAAAATTACATCGCTATCATTTACATGAAAGGCAAAGTCATGAATATCACTATGCATGTTTCCTAAACTCTTAAAGGTTTTTCCACCATCCCGGCTTAAAGAACCATTTAGTCCTCCCTTTAATACAACCTCTGGATTTTTTGGATCTATTACAATTCTAGAGAAATAAAATGGTCTCACTACTAGTCCAAAATCATTATTTAAGTGCTCCCAAGAGGCTCCGGCATTGGTAGATTTCCATAAACCGTTTTTACTTTTTTCTTCTGTTTCTAAAACAGCATATAAAATACTAGCATCACTAGGGGCAACCGCAATTGCTATTCTTCCTAGTTTACCCTCAGGAAAACCATTGTGTATTTTATTCCAAGTTGCGCCAGCATCTTCTGATTTGTAGAGAGCACTGTTCATTCCTCCAGAGTTAAAACCCCATCCAGAGCGTCTAAACTGCCACATAGATGCGTAGAGTATTGCTGGATTTTCTGGATCCATAATTACATCACTTACTCCAGTTGAAGGTCCAATGTATAATATCTTACTCCAAGAGGCGCCCCCGTCAGTTGTTTTGTATACACCTCTATCTTGGCTGTCTCCCCAAAGAGCTCCTAAAACACCCACATAGATTTCTTGATTGTTTTCTGGGTTAATAACAACAGAGGTGATTCTCTCACTGTTTTCAAAACCAGGCACTTCTTTAAAATTTGCACCACCATCTGTAGATTTAAACAAACCATCTCCAATAGAGACAGAGTTACGTGTCCAGGTCTCTCCTGTACCTACCCAGATGTTTTGATCTGGATTAGTAGGGTCAAGAGTTACCACACCTATAGATTGCACGTGCTCATCAAAAATAGGGGCGAAGGTAGCGCCACCATCATTAGATTTCCAAACACCACCACCAGCAGTTCCTGCATATAAAATACGAGGGTTTGTTGGGTGGCTTTCAAGATCATTGATACGACCACTCATAAGAGCAGGGCCAATTTGGCGCGCACGCATGTCACCAAATAATTCTTTACCTTTTAAAGAGATTTCTTCTTGTGTATTTCCATCAAATGAAAATAGAAGGGTTAATAACAAAGCAAGCAGTATTCTTTTCATGGGATACATTTTTTAGTTGAAATTTTATTACTTTTTTAAATAGTAGTATTAATAAAGCTAGTGTATAGGGTAAAAAAAATCCTCACATTTTGAGAGGATTTTTTTATAGGATAGCTATTATTTATTTTTCTTCAGGAAATGCAAAAAGTGCTGCATCTACTTCAGGATTTAAAACAATTTCTTTCATTACTATTGGCTGTCCACCTTGAGATATTGAGAACGGAAAATACAATCCTCCTACTTCCTGGTAATCGCTAAATCCTGAGGTTGACATTTGTCCTTTTGCAGGTCCAGAATTCATTGTTGTTTCTACCACAATTGGTACATAATTTTCTGTCTCAAAGTAATAGAAAGAAACCGTTGGCTCTTCTTTACCATCTACCATAACAGGCTTTTGAGTTAGTTTTAGTTTAAAGGTTTCTGTTCCTTCTTTTGTTTCTTTACCAAGGTATTCTACCGTATACCCTTTTTCTTTATAGTTTAAAAATGGAGAAGGGAAATCTTGATTATTTTTTTTCATATTCTCTGTAGTCTCTGCATCGCTTTTTTCTGGAAGCATCGTCATAAAATTGGTAGTCCACATGGTCTCTCCATCAAAAGAGTACTGTGTCATTTCTTGTCCTTGTATATTGATTTTAAGTAACTGCTTACCGTCTTTCATTTGGTACATATCTATAGGAATTTCCATACCCTGGGCGTTAACAGATCCTACCATTTTAATTCCTTCAAGTGCATTCCAGGCAGCTTCTCCACCAGTATTTTCAAAGTAATTACTTAATATCTCATCAGCAGTTTGAGCTGTCATTGGTGCTATCGCTAGTAAGGTTAGTGCAACAAATAAATTTTTTAATGTTTTCATAAAAGTATAATATATTATTAATGGTGATTTAAAAGTAAGACGTTTTAATTTTAAAAAAGTTACACGCTTTTCATTTTTTGTGGTTTATAAAAATGAGCGCTCTTACAATTTTTTTCAAAAATAGAAAATTGTACTCATTAATTTTAATATTATGGGTGGTTTTTTAAAAGATGGTACCACCGGTTATCGTTAATTTAATGAGTCATTGTTACTTTAAAATTTATTTAAAAAGTATCTTTATACTTAAATTTCATACCTATGAATTTTCATACTAGAAAATGGATAAAACCAGAAGATTTAAATCCAAACGGAACCTTGTTTGGAGGTAGACTCCTGCAATGGATTGATGAGGAAGCTGCCCTATATGCAATTATACAACTAGAAAACCCCAAGACGGTTACTAAGTATATGAGTGAAATTAATTTCAAAAGCGCTTCGGTTAAAGGAGATATTATAGAAATTGGTATTAGGGCTATTAAATTTGGAGCCACCTCAATAACCCTTTGTTGTGAGGTTAGAAATGTCATGACTCGTGAAGTTATTATAACCATAGACACCATTGTAATGGTTAGTCTAGACCAGGATGGCAAACCAAAACCTCACGGTAAATCTGAGATTGAATACGTAAAAAATAGGTTAAAGTAGGCCATCTTATGTTTTACAGTATCTATTTCTTTGATCTAAGGAAATAGTTTTATTGCCAAGTAGTAGCGCAATTGTTTTTAATACCAAAACCTCTCTTTGATTTATATTTTCTAGTATTTCTCTTGATGTTTTTGGTCCACCCTCCAGCTCCAATAGTATGATTTTGCTAATTTTAAGAAGCTCTTTTTTGCTGAATGTCTCTTTTTTTGAGCTACACACACTACAAATACCACAGGGCGATGCTGTGGTTTCGCCAAAATAAGTTACCAATTGCACACTCCTGCAGGTGTTGTTGTTTTCTACATAGTTTAATAGCTGTTGTACTTGTTGTTTCTTTTTATCATTATGAGAAACTACTTCTCTTGCAATTACATTTATTGTTTTATCATCCTCTCTTGGGGTTAAAAATGTAATAGCTGCATCTGTTGTGTTTAGGTACAACTCTATGATGTTGGCGGCTTCTAATTTTTTTAAGGTCTTAATAATCACAGGTTGTGATTGACTTGTTTTAGTTTGTAAAACTTCCAGATTTACTCCAGTCATGGTTTCAAAAACACCTCCATAGAGTCTTAATATGGTTTTGCCAATTACAGAGGCAAGCCCGTCATGTTTAAAGAATGCTAGCGCTGTATTTGTATCTACTAAAAATTTCAACTTACTGGTGCGTCCAAACTCTTTTGATAGTTGCAAAACACCAAGCCTATCTAGGGTGTTTAAGCCATTAAAAACCTGGAGGGTATTTAGAGAATAGGTTTTGCAAAAGTCTTCAAAATTAAATCCATGAGTCGTAAAAACGCCTTCTCCGTATGAGATTTGAAGGTAGTTGTTTAATTTTTTATATATAAATTTCAGCAAATCTACATCTGCCAACGATGCTATAAATTGCTTTGTAACTAATTGTTTATCGTAGGGGTTGTATAGTATGGTTGCTGTTGCCCTGTTGCCATCTCTACCAGCGCGACCAGCCTCTTGGAAGTAGCTCTCCAAACTCTCAGGTAATTGTATATGTATAACGTGTGCTACGGTTGCTAGATCTATTCCCATGCCAAAAGCACTTGTGGCTACTATGGTTGGTGAAGTGCCATTTTTCCAGGCTTCTAATTTTTTTGTTTTTTCATTGGCAGGAATACCTCCATGAAAAAAATCACTTTTAATGCCAAGACTGTTTAAGTGACTACTTGTTTCAACAGCGCTTCTTCTAGTCCTTACATATATAATAGCTTCTTTTTTATTTGATGTAAGTAGTTGTTGTATATGGTATAATTTATCTTCTACTTCCAAGGTATTGTAAGCTATGTTGGGGCGTACAAAAGAATCCTGAAATACCGCTGGAAGCTCCATCCCTAGCTCTTTGATAGTGTCCTTTAGCACCTGTGGTGTTGCAGTTGCTGTTAGGGCTATAATAGGGGATAGGGGTTGTAATTCTCTAAGAATGCTAATATTTTTATAGGCGGGCCTAAAATCATTTCCCCACTGAGAAATACAATGCGCCTCATCCACAGCGATGCAGTTTACATTCATGCGCTTAATGGTGTTTTGGACAAGTTCTTGTTGTAATCTCTCTGGCGAAATGTAAAGAAATTTATAATTTCCGAAGCTAGCATTGTCTAGCAGCGTGTTTACCTCTGTAAATGATTTTCCTCCATTAATAGCAAGGGCTTTAATGCCTTTTTCTTTTAAATTCTTTACTTGATCTGTCATCAAGGCTACAAGGGGAGATATAACAATACAAATACCTTCTTGTGCTAGGGAAGGAATTTGAAAACAAATAGATTTCCCACCACCAGTAGGCAGTAGCGCTACGGTGTCTTTACCGTCCATAACAGAGGTGATTATGGCTTCTTGCTTTGGTCTAAAACTAGTATGGCCCCAGTATTTTTGTAATATGTCAAGGGGGTTTTTCAGAAGGTGTTTTTTAGGTAGTTAAAAATGAAATCACTTCGCTGCTCAATACCTGCTTGCGGCACTTCAATAATAGTATAGCCGTATTTTTTATAGCCATCACACAATGATTTGTATATTTCTTTTGCTTGGGCAAAAGTTTCGTAACGCTCATTGTCTTTTGTGTAGATAAGCTCCCAAGGTGGAAGTAAAAAAACACAGTCGTAAAGATGGGTGAAGCAAGGCTTCTCAAATTCAGGAGGGTACTGGGAGCCTATAAAGTCCATGTATGCTGTGATATCTGGAGTAGCCCTGTCATAAAACACATAATCTGTGTCTAGGTCTTTAGCTTTTTCAAATTGAAGCAATCTGCTTTCTAACAGTTTTTGGCTAAAGAGCATGGGGTCTGTTAAAAAAAGTTGGTCAACACCCTCTTTTCTAGCTTCGTTTATTATTTCTCGTGAGACCTCTTCCATGGTTGAGTAACCAAGACTCTTTATATGGTTTATTAAGGTCGTTTTTCCAGAGCCAGGGCCTCCTGTAATGACAATTCTTTTTGTATTCACTGCTAAAAATGGATGTTAAAAATAATTTCTAAGCCACAAAGTACGTTATTTTATATTGATGTTGAAAGTGTATCTTTGTGTAATACTATTTGGTGGTTTGTTTAAAACCGCTAATTATACAAACCCTTTTATATTTCTTAAGAAATACAATATGAAAGATACTAAAACTGAAGAATTTTACACCAGATTACAGGAACAATTAAAAGGAGATACAACATGGCCTGCTCCTTATTTATACAAATTTATTGTGCCGGGTAATGCTCAAAAAATAGCACAAATTGAGGCTATTTTTAACGGCACAAATGCTCAAATAAACACTCGTGATTCCAGCAAAGGTACCTACACCAGTCTCTCTATTAAAGTTGTGATGGCATCCCCAGAGATGGTGATAGAGAAATACAAGCAAGTTTCTCAGGTGGAAGGAGTGATTTCTTTATAAAATTTGTATTTTGCAATACAGATTAATTCTTCATTTACACAATCCCCAATTTATAAATACAACTCATGTTTTTTACAGATATAGAATATAATACAGAGCGCCCGCATTTGATTATTCCAGAATACGGTCGTCATATCCAGAAAATGGTTGATCAGGCTGTTGCAGAACAAGACCCTGAAAAACGCAATAAACAAGCCAAAAGTATCATTTCTGTAATGGGTAATTTAAACCCTCATCTGCGTGATGTTGCAGATTTCCAGCATAAACTTTGGGATCAATTATTTATCATTTCAGATTTTAAACTTGATGCAGAATCTCCTTATGAGAAACCATCTGTAGAGGCGCTAAGAGAGCCTCCAGTGAGTTTAGCATACCCTCAAAATTTCCCTAAATATCGTTTTTACGGCAATAATCTCAAGCGTATGATTGATGTAGCTATTGGTTGGGAAGAAGGAGATAAAAAAGATGGATTGGTATTAACCATTGCCAACCACATGAAAAAATGTTTCTTAAACTGGAACAAAGACACCGTTGAAGATGATGTCATATTTACGCATCTATTTGAACTCTCTGACGGAAAGTTAAATTTAAAAGAAAGTGAACAAGCTCTTAGAAATTCTTCAATATTACTAAAAACAAAAAATCGTTTTAGTGATACTAAGGCTACCACTTCAACTAACAACTACAAAAAGCATAACAATAATAACAATAGAGGCCGTAAGCGCTACTAAATTTCTTACCAAAAGCTATGGGAACTTTTCAAATCGAAGGAGGTCACAAATTAAAAGGTGAAATCACTCCGCAAGGTGCAAAAAATGAAGTTTTGCAAATACTTTGTGCTGTTTTATTAACACCCCAAGAGGTTATTATAGAGAACATACCAGATATTATTGATGTAAACAAATTAATAAGCATCCTGGGTAATTTGGGAGTTAAAATCCAAAAATTAGGGAAAGGTAAATATTCATTTAAGGCAGATGATATTAACCTTGACTATCTCAAGTCAGAACTTTTTAAAACACAGGGAGGTTCCTTACGTGGTTCTATCATGATTGTTGGTCCTCTTTTGGCACGTTTTGGCAAAGGATATATACCACGCCCAGGTGGTGATAAAATTGGAAGAAGAAGATTAGACACACATTTTGAAGGTTTCATTAAATTAGGCGCTAGCTTTAGATATAATAAAGAAGAGCGTTTTTATGGAGTGGAAGCTCCAAACGGTCTTAAGGGTTGCTACATGTTACTTGACCAGGCTTCTGTTACTGGAACTGCTAACATTGTAATGGCGGCAGTTTTGGCCAAAGGAACCACAACAATATACAACGCCGCCTGTGAGCCATACCTGCAGCAGCTATGTAAAATGTTAAACTCCATGGGGGCAGACATCAAAGGTGTAGGTTCTAATATGCTTACAATAGATGGTGTTGAACACTTAACAGGTTGCACACACCGCGTATTGCCAGATATGATTGAAATTGGTAGCTGGATAGGCTTAGCTGCTATGACTCATAGTGAAATAACCATTAAAGATGTAAGTTGGGAAAATTTAGGTATCATTCCTGATACCTTTAGAAAATTAGGAATAACCCTAGAAAAGAGAGGTGATGATATTTTTATACCATCTCAAGATAGTTATGAAATTCAAGGATACATTGATGGTTCTACTCTAACTGTTTCAGATGCTCCGTGGCCAGGGTTTACTCCAGATTTATTAAGTATTGTACTAGTTGTTTGTACACAGGCAAAGGGAAGTGTACTAATACACCAAAAAATGTTTGAAAGCAGATTGTTTTTTGTAGATAAACTAATAGACATGGGTGCCCGTGTGATATTATGTGATCCTCACCGCGCAACTGTTATAGGACACAACTTTGAGTCTATGCTAAAGGCCACTACCATGGTCTCTCCAGATATACGTGCTGGTATTTCTTTGTTAATTGCAGCACTTTCTGCTAAAGGAACTAGTACTATTCACAACATAGAGCAAATAGATCGAGGTTATGAAAATATAGATGAGCGTCTTCGCGGCATTGGTGCTAAGATTACTAGATTAGATTCTTAGCTACCTTTTTTAAATAGTATAATTTAAAAAATCCCAAACACAACTGTGTTTGGGATTTTTTATGAAAAAACAATGTGATGTACTAGTTACTTTTTCTTGTTTATCTCGTCTTGTAGTTTTCTTCTTAGTATTTGCTGCTCTTCTAATTTCTTTTGGCGATAACTATCAAATTCCTGCTCAATCTCAGAGAGCTTGTGATTTGTTTGTTTTGTTATGATGTTGCTATTTTTAAATTTAATTATAAAAAATAAAAGCCCAAGAAGCAAGACCCCTATAGTAGAAAATAGTAGAAAGTTATAAGTGCCTTTTTTAGTAGTAATTCCAAAAAGGGAAATAGTTCCTTCTTTTTCAATAGAGGTTTCCAGGTTGTTTTGTGTATTACTTAAACTGGCCTCTAGAGTTGTTATGCTATTGTTTTGAGATGCGATTGTTGCATCTTTTTGCTGGATAGAATTTTCAAGTAATTCTATAGAGTCTAAAATGTTTTTTCTTAAACCAGCAAGTTTGGTTCTTTTAATGACCTTATATTTTTGGTAGTTATTAGATTTATCGATAACCTCTACAAATTGGGCTTCAATTGAATTGTCTGGTGTAGTATTGTTTTGAGAATAGCCTGCAGTTGCACATAAAAATAGTACCCAGCTAAAGAATGTCTTAATGGTCATGATAGTCGTTTGTTTTGTGATGCGTATCTACTGATACTGCAGTGGTAGCGCTATTGCTTGCTATCTAAAAGATTTGGATTAACCAAACAAATTACTTTTGTATTGTAAAAATTTTAGAACGCTGTTTGTCACTACATTTCTTAAAGGCAAAAGTAAGTGTAATTTAGGTATTTGTAAAGGTTTCTTTATTGGTTTTTATTGGCAGATTATAATTGTAAATCAAAATAAAGCAATATCTATAATAAGTTTTCGTACAGCTACTTATTAATTATAATTTAAAGGATATTTTTTGTTTAACTTATAATTGAATACATTAAACAATTGATTATCAGTGTTTTATTTCCTTATATTTGTCCGAAAATCATTATTAATTATGAAAAAGTGTCCAAAATGTAAATCTACTTCAAGGCGTCCGGTCAAAAGAGAGGGTATTTTAAAATATATTTCTGGTCTTAAAGCATACGAATGTAAAAGGTGTAACGCTAGATATATTTACATACCTGTATTCAATTTAAGTATTTCTATTTAATTGATAAAAAACTACCTCAAAGGGGGTAAACCTATCACAGAACTACACATGCAACAACATATAATACTAGGATAACTATTACTAAAAAAATGCTTTGCGAATCTACCTTTAACTTATTTATGAAGTTTAGGAGCGTATAAGAAATACCTAATGGCTAATCTTTAGTTATTCGTTTATTCCTTTTTTATAGGTCTGTAAACATCTCTCGCGGGCAAGTTTGTGATCTACGATCATGGCAGTATACTTTTTAGTTTCATACTCAGGCACCCATTTCTTTATATACTTTTTGTCTTTATCAAACTTATCTGCCTGTGTGATTGGATTAAATATCCTAAAGTAAGGTGCAGCATCTACACCACTTCCTGCTGCCCATTGCCAATTACCAACATTACTTGATTGCTCATAATCTAAAAGCTTTGAGGCAAAGTAGGTTTCTCCCCAGCGCCAATCAATAAGTAGGTGTTTACACAAAAAACTTGCAACGAGCATGCGCACTCTATTGTGCATGTGTCCTGTTTTGTTTAATTCTCTCATTCCGGCATCCACTAAAACATAGCCTGTTGTTCCGTTTTTCCAGTGTTCAAACTCTTGCTCGTTGTTACGCCATACAATACGGTCATACTTTGGTCTAAAGGCTTTTTGTTGGGTGTGGGGAAAGTGCCAAAATATCTGCATAAAAAATTCTCGCCAAATAAGCTCACTCCAAAACACCTCATTTGTTTGTGAAATAGCCTTTCTCATCATTGCTCTTACACTAACGGTCCCAAAACGTAAATGCGGCCCTAGCTGTGAGGTGCCATCTACCCCAGGAAAATTACGGGTATCTTCATAGTTTTGTATAAGAGTAGCAGAGGTATTGTGTTTGGGAACCTTTATACTTGAGGTGGTAAAACCCATTTGCTCCAGAGTCGTGTTTTGTAGCGTGGTGTCTTGATACAGGTTTTTGAAATAGATTGTTGTTTTGTGGTCTTTTAGGTCTGTCTCTGGGTTAAATACACTTTTC
>Ga0209712_10000589_pt1 | contig 31752 bp, 29 predicted proteins | sample ArcOceMetagenome_FD_187443 | JGI IMG/M metagenome (GOLD analysis project Ga0209712, IMG submission 187443) | Marine eukaryotic phytoplankton communities from Arctic Ocean - Arctic Ocean - Greenland ARC118M Metagenome (SPAdes) (version 2) | ecosystem: Environmental > Aquatic > Marine > Oceanic...
ACGCCCACCAGACTATTCAAGGTTTCACCAATAGTCGCACTCTGTTCACGTCGCAATGCTTCTCCAGACAATACACTTACCGGTAAAGCCGATTCCATCGAAGATAAATGCAGTGGCGTAGAAACAATGTCTACCACTTCAATAGGAGAACTCTTTAACATGAATGAGATATTTTTCGTGCCAGCACTGGGGACATCAATATCTTGATGTAAGTGGGCAAAACCGGCTGCGGTAATATGCAGTTCATTAATACCCGTACTCAATCCTTCAAATACAAAACGGCCACTTGTATCAACAATGGCCTCTATGCTGGAGCCTTCTAACTTTACTTTGGCGCCTGCAATAGGCTTTCCAAAACTATTTTTTACGACTCCTTCTATAGATTGCGCAAACGCACTGGCCGGCAGAAGCGCAGCAACAATGACCGCTATTGATGAGACCTTAAACATTTCACTTCTCCAAATTTGTTATGTTATAACATTTTAAAATTAACTTTTGTTATGTTATATTGTATCAATAAGGTAATCAACCTCAGGATTAGAAAGGTTTGAAAATGACAAAGATGCAAGTGCTAAGCGATAAATTGGCAATAGCTTTTTCTATGGTATGTCTTATCCATTGTTTAGCTTTGCCAATACTGCTTATCTTACTGCCACCTTTTTCAGGATTATTTGCTTTAGATGATGAAATGTTTCACCAGTGGATGTTATTTGCAGTTCTGCCCATCAGCATTGCGGCATTAATGATGGGCTGCTTACATCACCGCAGTTATAAGGTTTTTCTAGTGGGCTCTATCGGACTTTCGTTAATTATTATATCGACCACCTTAGGCCATGATTTATTGGGCGAGACAGGCGAAGTTGTTTTATCAATACTGGGGTCTATGATTATCGCTTTTGGGCACTTTCGAAACTATCAATTAAGCAGCGCTAGACATGAAACGCAGTAAAATGTGAGTAATTGAAAGGTTAATTAATACTGGCCTAAACAATAAAATATCGTTTGAAAGGAGTGGTAACGTGACAACAATACTAACTAGTGTCGGTGTTTTTTCGAGCATCTTTGCAGTTTCTAGTCTATCTCTAGCCCATGCTCAACAATCAAATTCGGGTGCACATGTTCATGGTGTATCTGAGCTAAACATCATCATTGAGGGAAACAAGCTCGAAATGCAATTACGATCGCCGGCAATGAATATCGTTGGCTTTGAGCATAAAGCGGGCACTGAGCAACAAATTATTAAGGTGAAGCAATCAGAAGTAAAGTTAAATGACCACGAGGCACTTTTTTCATTTTCTTCAGGAGGCTGCAAACTTAATCAAGCTCAGATAGACCTGTCAGATTTAATCAAAAGTCATGCCACTAAAAAAAATAGCCACACATCCAGCAACCATGCTCATCACAAACATGCTCATCACAAACATGCTCTTGATCATAATCAAGAACATGAGTATGGCAACCACAGTGAAATCGTCGCGCATTATTATTACGATTGTGAAGACATGAATGAGTTGTCGTCCCTCTCCTTTGGTTTTTTTGATGTGTTTCCTACCATGCAGCATATTAACGGTATCTGGATCACAACATCTGGGCAAGGTGCGGTAGCCCTTACCAGCCAAAATAAAACGATAATGTTTTAGGAAACATCATGGATAAGCTGGATGCAACCATTAGCCAAGCAGAGCAACAATGTAAAGTTCATGGCACACGTTTGACCGATAAGCGAAAGCAGGTTTTAGCGGGCCTTTTGAAGTCTGACAAAGCGCTTTCTGCTTATGAATTGGTCGATTTATGTAAAAAAGAATTTGGCGAAACGATACCTGCGATGACTGTCTACCGAATATTAGACTTTCTTGAGGAAGAAAATCTGGCGCACAAGTTAAAAATAGCGAACAAGTATGTGGCCTGTTCGCACATACCTTGTGATCACAATCATCAACCGCAATTTCTAATTTGCACCCAATGTCTAAAAGTCGAAGAGATCAGCATTGACTATACCATTATCCAGGCGCTTGAAAAAAATGTAAAACAAGCAGGATTTCAAGTAGTTAATTCGAAACTTGAGATGGACTGTGTGTGTGATGAATGCAAGGAAGCAGCAATCAAACCTGTTTATATAAGGTGCAAGCTAGAAGTATAAACCGTCAAATATGACCAACTTCAATATGACTAACCGCCACAACACGTAAACAAAGGAAGAAAAATGCTTACCAGAGATACCCATTTATGAACTCAATGAAATTTTTTACCGATAAGCTGGCTATAGGCTTGTCATTAACTTGTGCTGTCCATTGCATAGCATTACCATTTTTATTGATTGGATTACCGAGCTTTGCAGCGTTAAATTTAGATAATGAGGCGTTTCATCTATGGATGGTTGTTGCCGTAATTCCTACTAGTACCTATGCGCTTTTTATGGGATGCAAGCAGCATAAAAGATACGAATTACTAAAATACGGATTGATTGGGTTAACCTTATTGATTCTAGCGGTAACACTAGGGGAAGAGGTCATTGGTGAAGTATGGGAGAAGCTACTTACAGTGGCTGGGGCCATGTTTGTTGCATACGGACATTACTGTAATTTTCAGTTGTGTCAAAATCAACAAGACTGCCGGTGTGATAGTAAAGAGCATAATGAGTCTCATGTCTAGTGCCCAAATTTGACGGCAAATAACAGCTTATTTGAGTTAATAAAAAGTGCCTGCAAACACAGACGGTCGTATTTGTAGGCACTTTGAGTTTACATTGTGTTTGTCATAGAAAGTAACCCCGTTTGCAAGGAAACCCAGATCATGAAAAACCTTTTAAGGATGGCGCTAGTCGTTTTAACTTGTGCGGCTTGTTCGGCAACAAACAATCCCCATCTAGAGGCCACATCACTCCCGTCGGTTAAACCAATTACTGTTGACGGTATGACCTTAGCGACGTGGAATATTGAGCACCTTAGCTTTCCTGCCGAACTGGGTTGCAAACCTCGCAGCCAAGCCCAAATAAAGGCAATGAAAGCCTACGTAGACAGATTAGATGTTGATATTTTTGCTTTACAGGAGGTCGCTTCAAAACAAGCAATACAACAAATTTTTGGCGCTGATAAATGGCGAATTATTGTGTCTGAAAGAGCGCCCAGTAGGACTTACACTTGCCGAGGCAGTGATAGCCTGTCCACTCAACAAAAAGTGGCTTTTGCGGTTCGCCAGCATATACCTATTTCAGCTAGCAAAAACTACGCTGATTTGGCGATAGACAGAGAAGGGTTACGTTATGGTTTATCTGTGACCTTACCCACACCTAAGGGCGAGACAGAAATCCTTAATCTGCATCTTAAGAGCGGCTGCTTTGTGGATAACTATAGCCGTGCGGATTCAGAAGCCTGTCAGGTGTTTGCTAAACAGGCACTAATTTTAGATGCATGGGTAGAAGCAAAAGAACGCGACCAACAGCCTTACATAATTCTTGGCGACTTCAATCATCGCTTAAGTGCCCCTTACAATCGGTTGACGCAAGACCTATTTACTAATATCGATGGCAGCACTTCTAAGCTGTTTAACACCACGGCTGATTTGATAGGTTGTCATCCTTACTATCCGGCGCCTATCGACCATGTCTTAGCGGGTGGCTTCCAGTCACCTTCTCTTTCGCTTCAATCGCAAACGCACAAGTTTGACAATATGGCAGTTGATGACATGTTGAGTGATCATTGTGCAGTTACTCTTTCGATTAACTCACAACCTTTGCCTCTTTCGCCAGCAGTGAAATGGTTAACCACCAGCAAAGAATACCAATTTCTCATTCAGGATATTTATCAACAAGCTACCCACACACTTGAACAACTATCCCCACAAAAAGATAGCTGGGTGGTGGTAATGGATGTAGACGAAACCATTCTAGATAATAGTCCTTATCAGGTATCGCTCGATAAAATGGGGGTTAGGTATATCCCCGAGACGTGGGAGAACTGGGTGAAACAAGCCTCGGCTGGTTTAGTTCCGGGCACTGCTGCCTTCATTCAAGCGGTATTGGATAAAGGTGGCAAGTTGGCCCTTATCACCAACCGAAAAAAAGAGGTTGAGTCATACACATGGCAGAATTTACGCGCATTGGGTTTACCACTTACCCCGAGTAATACCTGCTTGTTAGGTAGAGCCGAAGCAGATAAGCGTGCTATTGACGGTAAAGCTATGATAAATGACAAAGACTTACGCCGCCGCCAAGTCGAGATGGGCAATGCACCTTGTTACCGCCCCCAAACACCCTCTGCAAGCACACAAGAATGGTCGCAATCGCAGCAAATATTGATGCACGTGGGTGATAATATTAAGGACTTTCCAAGCATGACTCAAGAGGATGCCGATATCGCTGATTTGTTGTTGCAGCAACCACGTACATTTATTTTATTGCCTAACCCAATGTATGGGTCGTGGTAACTAATTTTCTGGATTAAGATCTGGATTAGGAGAAGGTGATGATTAATAGACGACAATTTAATCAAGGTTTAGTGGCCATGGCGTTTGGAGGCTTAGCATCACATCTGCAGGCCTCACAGTCTCGCTTGCAAACTACTGCTATGGCTCAAAATGGCGCATACGGAAAACTGATACCCGATCCTAATGCGTTATTAGACTTACCCTCTGGTTTTAATTATCAGGTTATCTCGCGTCTGGGAGACAAAATGCAGAATGATCTGAATGTACCTGATCGTGCTGATGGTATGGGTTGTTTTTATCTTGATGATAAACGAGTGGTTTTAATCAGAAATCACGAAATCGCGGCCAATAAACTGATCAAAGAACATCATGGTGACAAGCAGGCTATGATGCTTGAGTTAGCCTATGACACCTTTGAGCATACTTATCCATTGCCCGGCGGTACCAGCTCCATTGTTTACAACCTAGAATCGAGGCGTGTTGAACAGCAATTTATGTCGCTGATTGGCACGATCCGCAACTGTTCTGGTGGTGTTACGCCTTGGGAAACATGGCTTACTTGCGAGGAGTCGGTAGATAAAGCAGACAAGATGATCAGTAAAGACCATGGTTATGTGTTTGAAGTACCCGCCAATGCCACCAAGATGGTCAAAGCCATTCCTATTAAAGCGATGGGCAGATTTAACCATGAAGCCGCTTGTGCTGATCCCCGAACGGGCATTGTTTATATGACCGAAGACAGAAACGATAGCCTAATTTATCGTTATATTCCAAACCAAAAAGCTAACTTACAGTCTGGTGGTCGTTTGCAAGCATTGGTGATAACACAACAACCTAAATTTGATACACGCAACTGGCATTCAAGATCTATGCCCTTAAACCAAGAAATGGCCGTTGAATGGATTGAGTTGGATCACCCTGAAAGTCCTGATGATGACCTGCGTTTGCGAGGTTTTAACTTAGGAGCAGCGCTGTTTGCAAGAGGCGAAGGTATACATTGGGGTGATAACGAATTATATTTTTGTTGCACTAATGGCGGTGCAAAAAAATTGGGGCAAATTATGCGTTACGTGCCTTCTTTAGCCGAAGGTAGTCAAAGTGAAAACAAACGTCCCGGCAAACTGAGTTTGTTTGTTGAAAGTGAACATCCACAAGCTATGAATTTTGCAGATAATGTTACCGTAGCACCTAATGGCCACTTAATTGTGTGTGAAGACCAATATACTGATCGCAAAGAAAATCATATTAAAGGGGTGACGCCAGATGGAAAAACCTATGACTTTGCCCGCGTAAGATTGCAAACCGAACCTGCCGGAGCCTGTTTTTCGCCTGATGGTCGTACCTTGTTTGTTAACTTATATTCCCCCACCACGACTGTTGCCATAACAGGCCCTTGGAATAGGTTTATAAGTTGACTTAAGGTCAAGAAAAATTAGTGCATACGAAAGTTATCTGGCTGTTCATAAAACTTTTCTAGCGTCAATAAATCTAGGCTGTATGCTGAGGTACCCAATGGGTCCTCATACAAGCCTTTTCTAAGCACGCCTGAAATCGTGTACGGCATTTGAACATCAGTTGCTGGCATGCCATTAGGGATGGTCACATAAATCAATTGATTAGGCGGCGGCGGAGGGTAATGAATACAGGCCCCAAAATAAGGCACCAAAAAAAAACTGGTCATGTTTCTATGCTCTTGTACATCAATAGGCACAATAAAACCTGATATCGATATTACTTGGTTAAGAAACTTTTTGACGGTATTAGTTGACAGCAATGTCGCTTGGTAATTTTGATCACCCGTCGCTTGCAGAGACAATACCACCTGATCGGTTAAGTCAGTCGGCAAGTCTTGCTGATAACGACTTAATAGCTGTTTGTCTGCTGTGGGTAACAGTTCGCTCCATCCAATAGTCATAAGAGGCACAGCAGAAAACCGTTGAGTAGTGGCAGCATCATTAACGTCATAAAGTGGAGGTGCACCAGTAACAATATGCTCGATATAGCGCAAAAGCGCTCTCGAATGCTGCCCTGCCCACACACCAAATAGCAAAGATATAATTAGAATAATAACAATCTTAATCATAGGACTCAAATAATTATGATATAACATAACAACATCAAAAATTAATATAAGCATACAGCATTTAATTGGAAATCCATGGAAAAGTTAAACTCACTAATACTGCCTATCCCCACTAATATTATTACAGGTTTTTTGGGCGCTGGAAAAACAACGCTTATTCAACACTTACTAACACTTAAACCTGCCAACGAAAGATGGGCTATTTTAGTCAATGAATTTGGTGAAATTGGCATTGATGGGGCATTTTTTAAAGGTCGGCCAGAAAATAATATTTATGTACGACAAGTGGCTGGTGGTTGTATGTGTTGCACGTCTGGTTTGCCCATGCAAATTGCTTTAAACCAACTAGTATCCTATGCCAAACCTCATCGGCTGCTCATCGAGCCAACTGGCTTAGGTCATCCAAAAGAGGTGTTGGCCACTTTGCAGCAAGCTCATTATCGACAAACATTCTCTATTAACAGCACACTGACGCTGGTTGATGCACGCTTGGTCACAAAGGAACGTTATAGCCAACATCAAATCTTTAGGGAACAGTTGGAAATTGCTGATCATATTGTCGCAACTAAAGCGGACCTTTATGAAGAAAATGATCAGGCGAGTCTAACCGCATACCTGACTCAATTAAATCTAGCCACAACACCACTAACAGTTTTGGATAACACCAAAATTACGTTATCTATACTCTCTTCTGAAACGAAATTTAAACTTCCTGAAACGGCTCATCATCAGCACGGCGTCAGTGCTGAATTACTGGATATAGGAGAAGAGTTGTCAAACCATGGCAAAGTAAAAGTAAGTAATGCTAAAGATGACTTTTATTCTTGTGGCTGGGCATTTCGCCCCGACAAAGTGTTTGATTTTGGTCAAGTAATGAATGAATTAACGACATTGGATGTATATCGATTAAAGGCTGTGATGATAACTGACAAAGGTATTTTTACCTTTAATAAGCTCGATGAAGTGCTCAGCTGTAATGAGCTGGATGAAAGTATGGACTCACGACTTGAGGTAATCACTATAGGGCAAGAAGCACTTAATCACATCGTAGATATCTTAGAAAATACACTTTTTGCAGAGAAACAAGTGCCCAAAACCCTATAGTGTTTTTTTCAAAACACACTTTGGAGTATCAATCTGCGAGTTGATTAAATTGAGCGCACTACAATATAGCGTTCTTCATCGACAGAACTCGCATTACTTAATCCGATAATGTGCACTTTAATATACTGATCGTCAATTTCCTGAGGAGCGAAGTGTAATTTATAAACTTCACTGGAATTCTTCAATATTACCTCCGAATTTTAAAATAAATCGATATCTTTATTGCTACTAAATTGAAGTTTAACGGTTATAAATGAGTCGGGGGACTTGATATAAGATCGCCAATACTGAGGGTGAACCGTTAGGTACAGATAAAATCTGTCGTGAGTGATACTCAATTTTACAATGGTATGTTGGTTACTATTCATATCATCACGCTCAAGCATTGAATAACACGGACCAAAAGGGCTAAATCTATATTGCCCAGAGCCATGCAAACCAGAGGCGAATGCGGGTAATAACATGGCTGTAATACAGACCACAGCTATGATAAAAAACGTTAATTAATTACTATTTAAATTCTCTAATTAGGGTTCTTGGTATGGAGTAGCTTGATGCAGTGTCATTGTATAGGCTGATACGCCAGTTTCTGTTTCGATGATTTTAAGTGCCAAACGGCCTTCGAACCAAAACGGATCGTATAAGCTTTCTAGCTCAATTCCTTCATTCACAACAACATGAATAATTTGGTTAGGCGGCGGGGGTGGCATGTGCAAACATGCACCAAAATACGGGACAACAAAAAATTCCGTAACCATTCTTTCACCAATACTTTCAAGTGGTACAATAAAGCCGGGAATACGAATAAACTTTCCATCATAATCATCTACCACCCTGGTAGACACGAGTGCTTTTTGGAAACGTTTACCTTTAGCATCTAATTGCGTATTTGTTTGCAACAAATCCACCGAATCTTGATCCGACCCATCTGCGATATCCTCAAAAAAATCAGGTGGATTAAGCAGCGCGTCCAGATCATCTTCAGGGATTAAGGCTACCCAGTCAATTGTTTGGAAATTTTCATCATTTTCTGGCAAAGTGGCGTGAGCTAAAGAGATAAGCAAAGCAAGCAACAAATAGCACAGCAGCGCTTTGCCAATATACGATTGCATATTCAAAGTAAATTACTCAATATTATTTATTATTGTGATGTTATAACATATCTATTACGAGTTGGCGAAAAAATGGAACTAATATGCAGCTAAACAAAAATTCGACGAATGTGACAGGTAAAGCTGCATCTCAACCATTGGCGATCGAGGTTGAAAATCTGCAGCATGGTTATAGTAAAGGCAAAATCGATTTGAAAATTGAGAACTGGCAATTACAACATGGCAGCCATGTGTTTTTACATGGTGAGTCGGGTTCGGGTAAAACCACCTTGTTGAATTTGATTGCAGGTATTTTGACACCACATGCAGGGGAAGTGAGACTATTGGGTCAAACTTTTTCTGCCCTTCCTGCCCGTAAACGAGATCAATTTAGAGCCCGTCATATAGGTGTGGTTTTTCAACAGTTCAATCTGATCCCATACTTAACCGTGCTACAAAACATAATGGTAGCGGGGTATTTTGCAAAAAAATCTGACGATATTGAATATCGAGCCACGCAATTACTCACTGAGTTAAAGCTACCTATTAATATTTTACAGCAGCAGGCCGGTCAACTCAGTGTTGGCCAGCAACAAAGAGTTGCGATAGCCCGGGCTCTGATTAATCAACCTGAATTGTTAATTGTGGATGAACCAACTTCTGCACTCGACGCAGCGGCAAGAGATACCTTTATGCGCATTCTACTAGACATTTGCCATAACAAGCTTACCACCCTACTTTTTGTTAGTCATGACATGAGCTTAAAGCGCTACTTTTCGTCCAGTAATGATATTCATTCACTTAAGCAACCCCAGGCGTCAGCTGTATGTTGATGTCTTTGGCGGTGGGTAGCCTTAAAAATAGGCGTAAATCTATTTTACTGACTTTTTTCAGTTTGCTGATAAGTATTAGTGTCTTGCTTGGTGTGGAGCACATCAGACAACAAGCAAAAGAAAGTTTTAATCGCACCGTATCCGATGTTGATTTAATCGTAGGGGCGCCTAGTGGGCAGCTTAACTTACTGCTTTATTCAGTATTTAGAATGGGCAGTCCAACCAACAATATCAATTTTAAAAGTTTTCAAGCTCTGCAAAATAATCAACAGGTTGAGTGGGCTATCCCAATCTCATTAGGTGATTCACATCATGGTTTTAGAGTGATTGGCACTAACCAAGACTACTTTACTCACTTTAAATATGGCAAAAAACAACCACTAGAATTTGAACAGGGACACGCTTTTTCTAGTCTTTTTGAAGTTGTAATAGGCATTGACGTGGCGAAAGAACACAACTACCAAGTGGGTAACGAAATAGTGCTCGCTCACGGTGTGGGTTCGGTCAGTTTTAAGCATCATAAAGACACACCTTTTGTAGTCAGTGGTATACTTAAACCTACAGGCACACCCGTTGATAAATCTTTACATGTCACGTTACAAGCGATTGAAGCCATTCATTTATCGCCTGCTAAACTCAGGCAACTAATAAGTGATGTCGATGCCGTCGACTTGACCCCAAACAATGTAACCGCGGTGATGTTAGGCTTAAAATCGAAGTTCGCTATTTTTGCCTTACAACGTAATATTAATAATTCTCCAGACGATCGTTTGATGGCTATCTTACCTGGTGTTGCCATGTCAGAACTATGGAGCATGATGGCAAATTTTGAAATCTTACTACGCGTAATTAGCATTTTGGTACTATTTGCCTCTTTGTTCGGCTTATCTACGATGTTGCTGGCATCCATGGATCAGAGAAAATCAGAAATTGCAGTATTACGAGTATTGGGTGCGGGACCCGGCGTGATTTTTTCTTTGGTACTGATTGAAGCATTGATTTTGGTGAGTGTCGCTATCATTGCATCGGTGATGACTATTAGCCTAACATTAACCTTACTGGGTGATTGGTTGGCGTCTGAGTATGGCCTTTTTCTCAGTGCTAACTTGTTGTCTATGGAAGCATTGATGGCAATTGGGGTTATACTTATCGCGTCTATTATTACTTCGACCATTCCTGCTTTTGAAGCCTATAAGAATGCCCTGCATTCAAATTTATCCGCTAGATAATTAAAATAGTGCTCAGCGTAGTTAAAGTTATAAAAGGCAAAACAGCAACATTGCTTATACAAATGGATGACAGCAACGCCTATTGTTGCTGTCATCCATAGATGAGGGTTCTTTGCTGGGGTATCATACTATCCTGTGGAAAAGGGTAGTATGATAAGTGATACATTTCATCCATGCTCACACACTCCCAAATATGCGTAATTGAGCCAAAAGCAAACATCATCACAAATGTTGAGAGCAACAAAAAAATATAGCGAGTGTAAATTTTTCTGTAACACGCTTATCAACAGCGGATCTGAGTGTTTAAGGAGCGCCTAGGTCAATCAATCTAATAAGTCAGTGATTGGGTAAACTGAATTGTTAAAAAGGGTAAAAACCTTACATTACTCAGCATTACTCCTTTGGTGATTCAACTCGCATCACCCCGTTTCTGGCGCTTGCACCCACAGTAGAAAACTTAGTTTTGGCTTTCCATTTAAGTGTGATCATCGACAGTGGAATTTCCCTTTTTCTGGCAATTATCACGTACATAGAAGTCAGCAAAGGTAAGTATCGATAACACCATTGGTTCCATTTTGAGGAGGCTCTAAGTTTTCGTTGTAAAAACAATTCGTTAAATAATAAGTGTTTGACGTCAACTATTTCAAACCCTAATAGTTGCAACCAATCTTTTATCCTAGCGCAGCTAAAAAAACGCGCTTCGTGCAATATGTTGTCTTGGTTAAAGGGCAAATATTTAAATAACCCACATAGACTAAAGGGGTTAAAGCCCGTAATGACGAGATAACCATTAGGCATAATCGTTCTGTCCACTTCTCTTAGTATCTGATGGGGATCTTTGGAGAAGTCTAATTCGTGAGCCAGCAGAAATGCGTCAACACTGTTTTCACTCAGGGGTAAATCATCAGGCAATGCAACTAAGCTGGAATAAGTCTGTGGGTTAGAGGTGATGTTGATTTGATGTTTTATCGGGCAAGATGTGAGTTCAATTTGACTGCTCAAATACCCTAAGCGCACTAGATGATAACCAAAAAACTTGCGACTCACTTCGGCGACTTCTGTTTCAATCAAACGCTTAAGCTCATCACCTAAGGGCAAGTCTTGCCATAACTCTGGTTTGGTTGGATGGGTTTTGATTAACGCTGGTCTCATAGATCTATGTTACTCTAAAAGCAAGAAACTGTTAATACTAATGTTTACGAAAGGAGACACAATATGTCTGTAAGCGTTTTCCCTATCAAGGCATTTAATGACAATTATATATGGTGTCTACAAAACAAGACCCACTGTAGTGTTGTTGATCCCGGGGATGCCGAACCTGTTTTAGCCTATTGCCAAGACAACCAACTCACCCTTTCAGCGATTATCATCACACATCATCATTGGGATCATACCGGCGGCATTGACGCGCTCTTAGCAGCCTTTCCCAATATTCCAGTTTATGGTCCTCAGAATAAAAATATTCAACAAATTACCGTTCGCTTGTCACAAGGTGACGATATAGAACTGGCAAAACTGGGCGTTAGTTTCTCGGTTTTAGAAGTGCCTGGACATACTTTAGACCATATTGCTTATTATGGTGATATCGGTCTGTTTTGTGGGGATACATTGTTTTCAGCTGGCTGTGGTCGATTATTTGAGGGTACGCCACAGCAAATGTTTACATCTTTAGGTAAGTTAACGGCACTTCCTGCTGATACTGCGGTCTTCTGTACTCACGAATACACTATGGCTAACATTACATTTGCTGAAACTGTAGAGCCAAATAATCAAGCATTGATTGATTACAAACACTGGGCCAATAAACAACGAGAAAAAAATGCGCCATCTCTGCCGTCTACTATGCAGCGTGAGTTGGATGTGAACCCGTTTTTACGTTGTAATAGTCCAGATTTAGTGAAAAATGTAAGTCATAATGTGGGCGTAACCTTAACATCTGAGCAGTCAGTTTTTGCTTCGTTAAGAAGTTGGAAAGATAATTTTTAATGGGTAACATAGGTTAAATAATCTGTCGATAAGTAATCTGTCGATAAAATATCGTTTATATCTCGCACCTGCTCTTAAGATAAAACACATCGCAGCAGAAAATAATAAAAAGGAAAAACATTGCGTTTACACACTCTTCTATCTTTAGTCTTAATGGGCACTTTGTCTGCTTGTAATGCAACCACCCAAAGTGATGAACAAGCGAGTCAACTTCAACAAGAGCACCAAATTGCTAAGCATATTTTAGCCTCTTGTGGGCAGTCTAAAAAGCAAGCCGAGGACCATTTAGATTGTGGAGCAGCCGAATCAGGCACTATACCTATTACCCATCCCGTTGAGACAGTCGAAGTAGCGATTGAAGTACCACAAGTAATAGTTGAGGCGAGTGCTGAAACCGAAATTAAAGACGTATGGCAAAGAGTACGTAGTCAGCTTAAGTTTAAATTTGAAGATAACAAACGTATTGCAGCGCAGCGTAACTGGTACCTTAAACACCCTAATTATATGAGTCGTGTGGCTTTACGGGCCAAACCTTTTATGCACTTAATAGTCGAAAAAATGGAACAGCAAAATATGCCTTTAGAGCTGGTGCTGTTACCCATAGTAGAGAGTGCTTTTGATCCTTTCGCCTACTCTCATGGTCGTGCAGCTGGTATGTGGCAATTTATTCCGTCTACAGGTGAACGTTTTGGTATGAAACAAACATGGTGGTATGACGGTCGCCGTGACGTGATGGTGTCGACCCAAGGCGCCATCGATTATTTGAATTACTTAGTGAATCTGTTTGATGGTAATTGGTTACATGCGTTAGCCGCATACAACAGCGGTGAAGGACGAGTACGAAAGTCCATTAGAAAAAACAAAAAAATGGGTAAGAATACGGATTTTTGGCACTTGGATTTACCCAGAGAAACCCGTGCATACGTGCCTAAACTTCTAGCGCTTGCTGATATTTTAAATAACAGCGACCAATATAATTTTGACTGGCCTGAGATCGACAACATCCCGTTGACTCAAGAAGTAACAATCGGCTCACAAATTGATTTAGCCTTAGCGGCAGAAATGGCAGGGCTAACACTAAAACAATTGCACGCACTTAACCCAGGGTATAATCGCTGGGCCACAGATCCTAATGGACCACATACCTTATTACTACCAATAGATAAGATCGAAAAATTCTCCGCTGAACTAGCTAAAACAGACAGTTCACAGCGACTAAATTGGGTAAGGCATCACATCAAAAGTGGTGATAGCCTATTGAAATTAGCAAACAAATATCACACCAATGCCAATATCATCAGCAAAGTGAACGAACTAAAAAGTAATGTGATTATCACCGGAAGCTATCTGATCATTCCGGTGGCACTAAAATCCTTAGACTCTTACTCCTTGTCTCAAGAACAACGTTTAGCCAAAACACAGTCGAAAAAAAGTGGTGAGTATCAACTTAATCATACTGTGAAGAGTGGCGACACGTTTTGGGATATTAGCCGAGAATACAAAGTCAATTTGCGTCAACTGGCGAAGTGGAACGGCATGGCACCAACAGATATGTTGCGCCCAGGAAAAAAATTAGTGGTGTGGCTTGATAACGTAAATAAGGGACAACGTAAGGATGCAGTTATGCGCACCCTCACTTACACAGTCCGCAGTGGTGATTCTCTTGCCCGTATCGCTGGAAAGTTCAAGGTAAAAATAAGCGATTTACAAAAATGGAATCAAGCTAAGATTAAAAAATATTTACAGCCCGGGCAAAAATTGAAAATTTTTGTTGATGTAACACGCACGTGATAAATAAGGTGATCGTTTAATTAATGCTTAACTTTAGTTACTCCAAACTTAAATCTAGTCATGAGGGACCTTGGATAATAGTCGACTTATTGATGCTTACTTTACTGATCATCAACTTAATTTGGCTATTGTTTGACGGATTATTTGCCACTCAAGCATTTAAGTCCATTTTAACATCTATGTCTCCAGACCTAGTCACAGGTTACACCCCAATTCATGAAAATTTTGTGTTGTATGACTTAGCCTTTGTAGCTGTCTTTTTGACTGAGTTTTGTGTGCGCTGGGTAGCATCAGTAGTCCGTAAGACCTATGTTCGGTGGTACTTTTTCCCCTTTATTCATTGGTACGATTTAATCGGTTGCATTCCTTTAGGAGGCGCAAGAATATTTCGTTTTTTGCGCATTTTTTCTATTTTTTATCGATTGCAAAAATATCAAATCATAGATTTACGCAATACAGCTGTGTATCGATTTATCATTTTTTATTACGACGTGTTAGTAGAAGAGCTCAGTGATCGGATAGTGGTTAAAGTGTTATCAGATGCCCAAAAAGATATCGCTGCGGGCTCCCCCTTAATAGAAGATATCAGCCAACAAGTTCTTGCCAGTCGTTTACCCATTTTAACCCAATGGTTATCGTCGGTCATGGTGCATATTGGCGAGTCAATCGAACACAATGATCATGGTGAATCTGTTCGCAGCCATGTACAAAAAAGTGTCGGTAAAGCGGTACGCGGTAACTCTCAAGTATCCACCTTAAAATGGGTACCTATATTGGGTAGCACTATAGAAAAAACCTTAGAGCAGTCGGTTACCGATATCGTCACGCAATCGATTATTAACCTCATGAAAGATATTACCCCAGAAAAAATAGATGATTTTGTTGAGCATGGAATAGGTCGCTTTTCTAGCGCAGATCATATGCTCGACCAAGAAGTGTTATTGATTGTGAACGAATGTTTGGAGTTGGTAAAACAACATGTATCGCAGCAGCGCTGGAAAGACTCGTTTGGGGACGAATATCCCGCACAGGAAATATCCAAAGATGAAAGCACTTGAGCTGAAGTTCCCTCCTGCTGTAGTCTTATTATTCTGTCTTGGCTTGGCATATACTTTGAGTCATTTTTTTATCGTTATCGCTATGCCATCCATGGGGTTTGCCCTACATTGGTATATCAGTGCCTCAGGTGTTTTAGTAGCTTTAGCAGGCATTGTGGCGTTTCAAAAAGCCAAAACGACTCTTAACCCCACCACCCCCGAAAAATCCAGTTATTTGGTGTCGGGCGGTATCTTCCGTGTCACTAGAAACCCCATGTATTTGGGTATGCAACTGATTATTATTGCTGCTATTTTTAAATTTGGTAATTATTATGGCTTTATCGCCGCAGCCTTTTTTAACCTTTACATCACACAATTTCAAATCAAACCTGAAGAACGCATTATCGAGAGAATTTTTGGTGATGAGTATCTGCACTATAAAAAGAAAGTTAGACGCTGGTTATAGACTCGCATTAACACTAAACAATCCGCTAAGGTGATTGATTACTGTCTGTTATAGCCTTTTCTTGACTTTCTGCACGCCTATTGTTCTTTATTGCTATTTGGTTTCGTACGCTTTTCAGCCTATTTTTTTTCTCTACGGTAATTTGAGGGCATAAAAAGGCAAAACCACAGATTGAATATGCCCCTAAGACTATAGGGGCATGACTTTAGAATTTAACCGCGTCTCCACGTTGTGCCAGTGGCTGAGTCTTCAAGCACTACACTTAGCGCGTTTAGCGCATCTCGCGCAGCATCAGCTGCAGCCCAATCTTTGCCAGCTCTTGCATCGTTTCGCGCTTTTATTAAGGATTCAATTTCAGAAACATCACCCTGTTCTCCGCTCGCAGAGCCTTGTAAAAAAGCATTGGGTGATTGCTGTAAAATCCCTAAAATATGTGCCAGCTTTATCATCACACCAGCTAAATCGGCAGCTCGTTGTTCATCAGACTTATTGATCTCTTTGGCTAAGTCGAACAATACGGCGAAAGCTTCAGGCGTATTAAAGTCGTCATCCATAGCTTGATTAAAGCGAATTTGATAATCACCCATCTTGATATCTACATCTATATTGGGGGTAACGTCACGTAAAGCGGTATATAAACGTTCTAACGAGGCGCGAGCTTGCTGAATAAAACTGTCTGAATAGCTTAACTGACTACGATACTGCGCAGACATTAAAAAATAACGTACTGTTTCAGCATCATATACTTCCAAGACATCACGTAAAGTAAAAAAGTTACCTAGTGACTTAGACATTTTTTCTTGGTTCACTTGCACCATACCTGTATGCATCCAATAGTTCACATAAGGTGTATCAAACGCACAGCAAGATTGCGCTACTTCGTTTTCATGATGCGGGAAAATCAAATCAGAACCACCACCATGAATATCAAAATGTTTGCCTAGATGTTTATGATTCATCGCAGAACACTCAATGTGCCAACCTGGCCGACCATTGCCCCAAGGTGAGGTCCAAAAAGGTTCACCTGGTTTAACTGACTTCCAAAGAACAAAGTCTAGTGGGTCACGTTTTTCAGCTGCCACTTCAACACGTGCGCCAGAGTTAAGTTGATCTAAGTCTTGTCGACCTAACTTTCCATAATTAGCGTATTGACTGACTTCAAACAACACATCACCACTTGGTGCTTGATATGCATAACCTTTATCAATGAGAAGCTGAATAACGTCAACAATTTCAGGAATATGAGTAGTCACACGTGGTTCAATATCAGGCTCGAGCAACCCTATAGCCGCGAAGTCTTGATGCATACGTAAAATGGTTTTCTCGGTAAGCTGCTCTGTAGATAGGCCTTGTTCGTTCGCTTTTGAGATAATTTTATCATCTACATCTGTGATGTTACGCACATACTTCACTTCTAGTCCACGAGAGCGCATATAACGCACCATCAAATCAAAACTCAAATAGGTACGAGCATGTCCGACATGACATACGTCATACACTGTAATACCGCATACATACAACCCCACCTTACCTGCTTGCAATGGTTTAAATTGCTCTTTCTGACGGGTTAAAGTGTTGTATATATGTAACATTGAATCAAAATCCTCTGAGGGTTAATAGTAAGGTAGTGTATCTAAAAACAGGAGTTTATCACCGAGAAACTTATGCTGCATCTGCCAATCGCGCTTAAAGCCTTAAAAAAACTAAAGTTTTAGGCTAGAATGCAGATGTTATTTTATGTTATTCAATTAAGGACTTATTTCATGGTAAAAATCCATACGAATTATGGCGTTATCACTTTGACTTTGTTTGCCGACAAAGCCCCTATTACTGTTGCCAATTTTTTGGATTATGTGAAGGAAGGTTTTTACGACAATACGATTTTTCACCGGGTGATTGACGGTTTTATGATACAAGGCGGCGGGTTTGAACCCGGTATGAGTCAAAAAGAAAGTAAAGCGACGATACAAAACGAAGCCAATAATGGACTAGTCAATAGCCTTGGCACAGTCGCCATGGCGCGCACTAACGAGCCTCATTCAGCCACGGCACAATTTTTTATTAATGTGGGCGACAACAGTTTCTTAAACTTCCGTAGTGAAAGCACCGATGGATGGGGCTATTGCGTATTTGCAGAGGTGTCTGAAGGCATGGACGTAGTTGAAAAAATTAGAGCGGTAGCGACCGGTAACTCTGGCTACCATCAAGATGTACCCGAGGAAGATGTTATTATTCAAAAGGCTGTAATAGTCGAATAATATTCTAAAGGCAAGAGAGTTGGATCTATACACGTTATTTGACTCTCTTGGCGCTTCATATAAACAACCAATATTCTGTCCTATTACATGATCCCTTTTACTTACTTTATCTCCGATCTACATTTATCTGCTGACAGAGACGACATTAACCAATGTTTATTTCAATTTTTATCTGAACAAGCACCTCAAGCTGATGCTTTATATGTGTTAGGCGATTTATTTGAGATATGGATTGGCGACGATGATCAAAATAGTTTTACTCTGAGCATTACTAAAGCATTTAACGCTTTAAAAAAATCAGGGGTGCCAGTCTATTTTATTCATGGTAATCGGGACTTTTTAATCCGTCAGCGATTTGCTAAACAAGCAGGATTTAAAATATTGCCGGAGCAAGTGGTAATAGACTTATACGGTGAGCCTACCCTTATCATGCATGGTGATGAGCTCTGTACTAAGGACACTGAATACCAAGTTTTTCGTAAAAAAGCACGCAGTTGGTGGTGGCCAATGATCATGTTGAACCTACCGTTATCGACACGTCGAAAACTTGCCAATAAAGGGCGCGCTACCAGCAAACAGAAGCAATCTCAGCTCAGCGCTGAGATCATGGATGTGACATTAGAAGAAGTCATAAACTGTATGCAAAAGTTTGCAGTAAAAACGCTGATCCATGGACACACCCATAGACCTGCTATTCACCCATTGGAAATTAACAACCAGCCAGCCCAGCGAATAGTATTAGGTGATTGGTATGATCAGGGCAGTATACTCAAGGTCAGTGCTACAGATATTGAGCTAAAACAGCAAAAATTCAGCTGAAACCACTTCACATCACATATATTTTATAGTCACACATTATCTATCAGATTAACCTGACACTGTTACACATATGTCCGTTGCTGATAGTGCTTCTTATTTTAACCAGCATTTTATATCATATTAGGAGTATTTATTTGCTCTAAATTCATAGCTATTAGAATTGAAAAATTAATAATGAAAAAACTTAGATCGCTACCCCAGCCTTCGTTTTCTTGACTGTATCTGAAGTAATGAGTGAAAAGATATGGTCAAAAAACACTCATGATATGTGAATCCAAAAACATATTATTCAGCAGGCACCATGCAGCCATGGCTTGCAAAGCGTTAAATGACACTATTTATGACACTATTTATGACACTATTTATGACATTATTTATGACGCTATTGATGACGCTATTGAGTTTTCTAAGGTTTTTAAACACTATAAAAATAACTGAGATGTCAGATACATTAATTATCGTCACCACTTATCACAATCAGATGCCTACTATTGAAAACAGCTCAAACATGGTGACCAATATTGAGTAAAGAAGTCAACCTGAGGTGACTAAGCTAGCAGTAGTTAGTGATGACATACCTTGTTCTAGGTTTCACTAATGGTGTAGGTTTTTGAAATTTCGATACCAAGAAACATGCGGATAAAACCTATTTATTAGCCCACACTGCAGGTTACCCATTAATGCTCAAGCTACAGGTTACACAAAGGCAGCAAGTGATTGAGTGGATACTGTGGCCAAAATAAATACATAAATCTTTTCAACCCAAGTGTCCGCAGCGTTAAGAAAGCTGGCTACCCCTATAAATTAGTATTCAAACTGCGAAGAACTAGGTTTTTTTGACTCATTTTATACATATTAAAATACCAATCCCATGACATTCGGACGGATAATTCATAGTCAATAAAATATAATAACTTTAGGAACAAGCAATATTAATCGAATTTGTGTTTAGATAAGGAGGTGTTGTTGAGTGATTGAATGATTTAGATGTATGGATTTATCTAGCAAAGATCTTAACAAGTTGCTTGTTAAGATCCGGCTCAAACTACAAGCCTAAATTGCTAGTTTATCAGTGGTTCTTTTTATAAAGGAACTACTTTATTTGCACATGGGCCTTTTTGACCTTCGCCAACTTCAAACTCAACAGCTTGGCCGTCAGTCAAAGTAGCGTAACCGCCACCAGCTTGAATTTCTGAATGGTGAACAAATAAGTCTTTGCTTCCGTCTTCTGGAGCTATAAAACCGAAACCTTTATCTGCATTGAACCACTTTACTGTACCTTTACTCATTTTGAACTCTCTTCTTGTAGTGAAATAGTTTAATTCCTTCTGCGTTATCACCATTGCGCAAAAGGATATTGAATTCGAGACGTAGTTTAACAGCTTAATTATAAAATGTCGGATTAATTTGAACTTTATTGATTAAATATCTAATTCATAAATAATCACAGTCAAAAATTAACTATTGGGTATCTTATGGACAGCACAAAATATCGAATAAACACTTGTCAGGCTTGATTACAACGTTAATCAGATTAACATTCAATTCGAAGACAAAAATTATGACAACAGATGCAAAACTAGATATCAGCAGCGCTTTAATTAACGCAATGAGCTGAATGTTCATGACATTATTTATCTACCTACTCACACCGTGGAGCAAAATACACTATGTTTGCATGTATCGCTAGTATTTAAAGTTCAATAATAGTCAAACTAGTCCCTATTGACCTATTGTTCGCATTAACTAGCACTTTGCTTACCTGTGTCGCATTGGCCAATTTAGCTGAAACATCACCTCAGTCGACAACCACTCTATGGCCTCACCTGTGATCAGAGTTGAGCTGAATAAGTCATTACCCTAGCCTACAATTCATTATGTATGATTTACACATCTAGATGTAATCCCTTATTGTCACACTAACCTAGATAATCGCCGCTAATTCAGCACCTTGCCTGATGGCGCGTTTTGCGTCGAGCTCTGATGCCACATCAGCGCCGCCGATAAGATGGGTTGTGATACCTCTGTCCTTTAAACCTTGTTGTAACTCTTGAAATGGTACTTGACCTGCACATAAAATCACATTATCCACTTCCAATATTTGTGGTTTGTGGTTCACTTGGATATGTAAGCCTTGGTCGTCAATTTTGATATAATCGACACCTGCCATCATCTGAACCTGTTTCCTTTGTAATGCCGACCTGTGGATCCAACCTGTAGTCTTACCTAACCCTTTACCGACTTTAGTCGCTTTTCGTTGCAATAAAAATATATCTCTAGCAGGCTCTTCAATGGTCGCTTCGGTTAATCCACCAGCTTGCTTATATTCTTTATCAACTCCCCAACTCTTCAGCCATTGCTCGGGCTGTGTCGTTAAAGAATGTTTTTCTACCAAAAATTCAGCCACATCAAAACCAATACCTCCAGCCCCTATAATCGCTACCTTTTTACCTACCGGTTTGTTATCTCTAAGCACATCGAGATAATCCATGACTTTGGAATGTTGTATACCTTCAATATTAACATTTCGTGGTTTGATACCCGTGGCAAGCACCACCTGTTCAAAATTAGCATCAGCGAGAGACTCAACACTTTGCTGACTTTCTAGATGGAGATGCACACCTGTGACCTCTAGTCTCTTTTTGAAGTAACGTAATGTTTCATAAAATTCTTCTTTACCAGGGATACGTTTAGCATAGTTAAATTGGCCGCCAACCTCGGTACTTTGTTCGAACAAATGTACTTCATGACCACGCTCAGCCGCATAACAACTGAAGGCAAGACCAGCGGGTCCCGCACCCACTACGGCTAATTTTTTCTTGTGGGTGGTCAGGGGGAAGTTTAACTCTGTTTCATAACCAGCTCGCGGATTCACCAAACAACTGGCACGTTTACGTGCAAAACCATGATCCAGACACGCTTGGTTACAAGCAATACACGTGTTTATTTCGTTGCTCTTACCTTGATGCGCCTTGCGTACAAAATTTTCATCCGCCAAAAAAGGCCTAGCCATAGACACCATATCCGCTTGACCACTGGCTAATATTGCTTCAGCAATTTCTGGGGTATTGATCCTATTTGTTGCAATTAAAGGCACCGTTAGCTCGCCTTTCATTCGCTCAGTTATCCAAGTGAAAGCGCCTCTTGGTACCATAGTGCCGATAGTGGGCACTCTGGTTTCATGCCAACCAATACCGGTATTAATCAGTGTGGCTCCGGACTCCTCAATCAGTTTCCCTAGAGCTACCACCTCATCCCAATTACTGCCACCTTCTACTAAGTCCAACATGGATAAACGAAATATAATGATAAAGTCAGTACCAACTTTTTGCCTTACGGCATTGACTATTTCAACCGCAATCCGCGAGCGATTTTCAAAACTACCGCCCCATTCATCATCCCGTTGATTGGTACGAGGACATATAAATTGATTAATAAAATAACCTTCCGACCCCATGATTTCCACACCATCGTATCCCGCCTGTTTAGCCAAAGCAGCGCAATTGGCATAATCCTTAATAGTACTGACAATACCTCTTTTTGAGATTGCCTTAGGTTTAAAAGGGTTAATCGGTGATTTGATGGCCGAGGGTGCAACCACAAAAGGATGATAGCCATAACGCCCAGCATGTAATATCTGTAGGCAAATTTTACCTTGGTGCTGGTGCACCGCTTCAGTAATAACCTGATGTTCTTTGGCATGCTTTTTATTACTCATCCGTGCAGCAAAAGGTAATAACCACCCTTGTCGATTAGGACTCACACCACCGGTGACAATGAGCCCTACCCCACCAGCGGCGCGTTCTGCATAAAACGCTGCAAGCTTCTCAAGGCCATTCTTTTCTTCTTCTAGACCAAGGTGCATTGAGCCCATTAGCACGCGATTAGGCAACTGAGTAAAACCAAGATCAAGGCTTTCAAATAGGTGTGGATAGTGAGGGTGTATTTTCATATCTAAAATGGCTTAATTTTTATGCATGTATTTAGTCTATCTCAAAAAAATCGTTCATAAATGAGAAAGTTACAAAAAATTACATTTGAAAATGTTCAGCAAGACAGTTTTTAGATAGGATGCCGTATTATTTTATAATTTGTGTGTTGATCTATTATGTCTTCAGGAAAAAGTTGGACGAAGTCGTTGTTTGTTGGTTTATGGACCACGCTAAACTTTAGTCGAAAGTTATTTTTCAATATTATTTTTATTTTTATATTTTTAGGCCTAATTTCGGTTTTTTTAAAGGACGATAATAAAGTTACAGTACCCGTTAATTCGGCCTTGGTACTAAAGTTAGTCGGTAATCTAGTCATAGAGAAAGAAGCCGTTGATCCTTTCAACGAGTTTTTAGAAGAAGCCTTTGAGCAAAAAAATGATAATCCAGAAATATTACTGCAAGATGTATTGTTAACTATCCAAAACGCTAAACAAGATCGTCGAATAAAAGCGTTAGTTTTAGACTTGCAGGGTTTAGGCACAGCTGGGTTGGATAAGCTAGAACAAATTGCGATGGCACTAGAAAGCTTTAAAGAAAGCGAAAAGCCTATCTACGCCATTGGTGATTACTACAGCCAAAACCAATATTACATTGCGAGCCGTGCTGATCACCTTTATCTGAACCCTATGGGCTTTATGATGTTTGAAGGTTATGGGCGTTTTGGCATGTATTTCAAATCTGCTATTGAAAAGCTCAAAGCAGAAACACACGTATTCAAAGTAGGCACATATAAGTCAGCAGTAGAACCCTTTATTCGTGATGACATGTCTGACGCCGCAAAAGAAGCAAACAAAGCTTGGCTAACAGCGATGTGGACGCAATATAAACAGAGCGTGGCAATGGCTCGAGGCTTGAATGTTGATGATTTTGATGAAGAGTTAGATGTCTTCTTACAAAAATTTGAACAAGTAGGTGGAGACTTTGCAAAATATGCATTGGATTTTGGTTGGGTTGATGCGCTCAAAACACGTGAACAAGCCCTACAAGAAATTGTGGCTGTGGTAGGTAAAAATAAAGGTGGTATGGGGTTTAACGCTATCAGTTACAAAAACTACCTGAAAATTATTAACCCTGCACTACCAGACATGCCAAACAATATCGATAAAGTTGCCGTTGTTATAGCTAAAGGTACTATATTAAATGGTACAAAAAAACCCGGCCAAATAGGGGGTGACAGTACAGCCAAGCTTCTGCGTAAAGCAAGATATGACGATACCATCAAATCAGTAGTGTTATATGTAGACTCACCAGGCGGTAGTGCTTTTGCATCAGAAATTATTCGCCAAGAAGTAGAAAATTTACAAGCTGTAGGTAAACCAGTAGTGGCAGTTATGAGCACTTATGCTGCTTCTGGCGGTTATTGGATTTCTGCAGGCGCAGACAGAATAATTGCGGCGCCAAGCACTATTACCGGATCAATCGGTATATTTGGCATGTTTTTATCCTTTGAAAATACCTTAGATTATTTAGGTGTTCATACAGACGGTGTCGGCACCACTGAATTTGCAGGCATGGGCGTCACTAAAACACTGGATCCTAAGTTAGCGGCTATTATGCAAAGAGGCATCGAGCATGGGTACGATCAATTCATATCACTGGTTGCAGATAAACGAGAAATGAGTAAAGACCAAGTCGATCAGATTGCCCAAGGACGTGTTTGGATTGGAAAAAAAGCTCTGGAACTGGGCTTAGTAGATGAATTAGGTTATTTAGAGGATGGGGTAAAAGCAGCAGCTGAATTAGCCAGTTTAGAAACCTACGACACCCGTTACATTCAAAGAAGTTTATCTAAAAGTGAGTTGTTCTGGAAAGAATTATTCCAAAACGTTAGTGTTTCTTTTGAGGGTGCTTTTGAAGTAGAAAAATCCAGTACTATTCTGAGCCTCTTTAAAGAGTTAACAGCGGATATAGAAGCAGTGGCAAAACTTAATGACCCTAAAGGTGTTTATGCTTATTGTCTGGCTTGTGAATTGTAAGCACTTCAGAGCTTTAGATATATCAGCCTAGCAGCTGGATAATAAATCCCAATCAGGTCTAGCCTGGTTGGGATTTATCATTTATGCAAAGTAATAACATTTATAGCAATATTTTATACCCGACTGATGTCTAAAATATTGCTATAAATGAAAAGTCTAAGAAGCAGCGGTGTAGTTGAGCCTGCATTGCTATCCTCAAAAAGATTGGCTTCACTTGATTATTGGTTAAAATACTCACAATGTCAGTTACTCACTTAAGATGTAGAACGTTTTTTGTTATTAAATTCCCAACAATTAGTTATTCAAAAAGTTGAACAATGCATTGTTCACGCCTCATCTTACTTTGGGCTAGACTTCAGAACACCCCAAATAAGCTTTAACCAAAGGGGCAAAATTGCAGGTTGTGCTCGACTGCAAATAAATGAGTTACGCTTTAATCCCATTTTACTATCTGACAATCTTGATACATTCTTGGATGTAGTTGTTCCCCATGAAGTTTGCCATTTATTGACATATAGACTTTTTGGAAAAGTTCGCCCGCACGGAAAAGAATGGCAAAGCCTAATGCTTGAGCTTTTTGAGGTAAAAGGACAAACTTATCATCAAATGGATGTCACAAAAGTAAAAGGAAAAAGCTTCTGCTATAAATGTGAATGTGGGCCAATAGAATTAAGTATAAGAAGACACAACAAAGTGGTGACGGGACAACAAACCTACATTTGTAGAAAGTGTAAAACTTCACTAAAATTCAGTAATCCCTATCACCTAAACGTTTAGTTACCACTATATAAGGTTAATAAAAGTCAGAACTGGACGTGGCCACTATAATACCCAACACAGCAGTTTGTTATGAGACAATTTGATTAGAAGTAACAGCTGGCGAACCTTTATTTTCATTCGTTATAATGGGAGTCCCTAAGCCGTATTCACTTAAGTCATGTTCCCAAATAATATTTACTGTGTCGGTGTTTAAATAAAAAAAGTCCCAACCCAAACAGGCGAGACTCTGATTATATTCGTGATAAAAATTGGTGACATTACCAGAAGACTTTAACTTTCCTATGGAAGGGATATCGCCAGTAATTTTTTGTAAACAAACAGCTCTAACCTATATACTTATAAAACTTTTTTCACAGTGATACATCTGTAACTATAACCTTGACGCTTAGAACCAGCGTTTGGCAAAGGCTTTGTCTAGTTCATCAAACGCTGTTTTTAACAGTCTGGCAAGTTCTTTGTATTCAGGCTTGGCTTTTGGAGATCGCAGCGCACAACCTTGTATTTGCATTTTGTGATGGATATCTAAGTACCAACTCTTTAACGCTGGCGGCAGGTTTTGGTTTGAACGATACCCCAGCCACATCAATCCTTGTATAGGTAAGGATAAAAAAAACGCACCTGTGGCCAATGCTTGAGGTAATAGTTCTACACCTTGCAAATTAACTGATGCAGCAACCGTTAAAACGGCTACAGCCGGCATCACTTTTATTGAAAACTTGGTAGCTGCAATAACCCTGCACTCAGGAAACATGCCATACAACTGCTGCTGCATAGGCCAAGTCTGCATATATTGCTGACCGTCTTTTACCATTGCTGTAATAGTTTGTGCCAACTGAGTGCCTCCATCATAAATTTCATAGCTATATTAACGGCTAAGTCACGCATAAGCTAACATCCTAAAGTTATATAAAATAAACGTTCGATACCCAAAAACGTCTCATCATGCTGCCATCAATATTCATCATGATTTAATATGATTTTTTTTTATTTATAGATCAATATGTTCTCGTTCTTAAATTGGGAAGCTCTTTTATTAAATTAGTGATTATCAAAGCCAAAAAAAGAACCGCTTTCCTACAGAGATTAGCATAATATTTTGACACTGCTACCAGCAGGCTATGTTTTAGTTATTAATACATACAGCCTGACGATATCTGCAGTCCGTGTGAAAACTGATGGTTGAGTTACATCAACATATAACATTAACAGACGTGGTAGCTAAGGCGCGTTTAATCGAGCACATAGTAATAGGCACCATGATGTTGCAGCAAAATCGTATAGATTAATTAGTATCAGGTGCTGTGCATACCACAGCCAATATTATTTGCTCAGCCTTACAATTAATCAGAACTGCATCAAAAGCACATTTAATGTCCTCAATATTCCTTATATTGTTGCTATTGTAACTATCAGTGTATGGCGATTGTGCTGTCAACCAAGCCTCTAATGCTGATGAACTTGCCGATATTAATATTCAATCAGCTGACTCTGTAGCGACTTTTGGCACCGGACTAAAGTCGCTACGTTGATTGTAAAATAGGTAATTCAGGTGCGGATACACACGTTGGAAACCTCAAATTAGCGTAGCAAAAACGCTCTAACTTGTTAATCAATGGTTCTTTGCAATATGATGCGGCAGTGATGAAAGGCATCGCGATAAATAAAGCGCCCAGCAACAAATTCGTAGGTCATCACGCAGTACTTGTTTATTCAGAGCTGAATACTGGCAATACAACCTACAGAGTAATACTACGTGGTGCTAATTTGGTCAGTATTGGGCTCATGTTGCAAGGCTTTGGCAAACCTGTTGACCACTTAAGCCGCTCCACACTATATTTAAGTTACTCCTCACTAGTACTCACTAGTACTGCAATATTATTTTCACTGTAGCTTTGACCGCAATTCAGGCAACACAGTGAAAAATGACTACGTTAACTATAATTTAGTTACGCACGGGATGTTGAAAGTACATGACTTGCCCACATGTTAGTGTCACTAAAATAAATGAAAATTTGGTCATCATAGATGGCTGTTAAAAAATATTTGGAGAGTTAAATGTCTGAAGTGAGACACGTTAAGCTACTGATTTTAGGCTCTGGCCCTGCTGGTTACTCAGCTGCAGTGTATGCTGCGCGCGCCAACCTAAACCCTGTGTTAATAACTGGAATTCAGCAGGGTGGGCAATTAACCACCACAACTGAAGTAGAAAACTGGCCAGGCGATCCTGAAGGATTAACAGGTCCTGATCTCATGGACCGCATGCAAAAACATGCAGAAAAATTCGATACTGAAATCATTTTCGACCACATCAACAAAACCGATCTATCTAAGCGACCTTTCACACTCACTGGTGATCAAGGCACTTATACCTGTGATTCATTGATTATCTGCACTGGTGCCTCTGCTAAATACCTTGGAATGGAGTCAGAAACAGCCTTTATGGGTAAAGGTGTATCAGCCTGTGCAACCTGTGATGGATTTTTCTACCGTAACCAAAAAGTAGCAGTTGTGGGCGGAGGCAATACAGCTGTTGAAGAAGCGCTTTATCTGTCAAATATTGCCTCTGAGGTACATGTTATTCATAGACGTGATTCATTCCGTAGTGAAAAAATATTGGCTGACCGTTTGATGGAAAAAGCTAAAAACGGCAATGTCACATTACATTTAGACTGTCAATTAGACGAAGTGTTAGGTGATGAAATGGGCGTGACTGGCATTCGTATCAAAAGCACAGACTCCGATGTAACGGAAGATCTAGACTTGATGGGGGTATTTATTGCAATCGGTCACCAACCCAATACTGGCATTTTTGAGGGTGAGTTAGAGATGAAAGATGGTTATATCAAAGTGCTAAGCGGCACAGAGGGTAATGCCACCCAAACCAGTGTTGAAGGTGTATTTGCCGCAGGTGACGTGAGCGACCATATTTATCGCCAAGCCATTACCTCAGCAGGTACAGGCTGTATGGCGGCTTTGGATGCTGAAAAGTTCTTAGACGCGCAAGAGTAGTAAACTGATAATGTACAAAGGCCTCGACTTGAGGCCTTTTTTTATTCACTCTTGGCATAACAGGTAACAACGATATTATTATGCTAACGCTGACTAAGCTAAATCAACAACTTATATTTCCACCTGCAGACATGGCTCATTCGGATCCAAATGGTTTATTGGCATTTGGTGGGGACTTAAGTGCCAAACGGCTACTTTTGGCCTATTCATCCGGTATATTTCCATGGTTCAGTCGAGATGAACCTATTATGTGGTGGTCTCCAGACCCACGAGGGATACTGCCCTTAGATAATTTTAAGTGCAGTAAGAGCCTTAAAAAGTTTGCCCGAAATTGCGACTATCGCATCACTATCAATTGCGCCTTCGACCAAGTCATAGATATTTGTGCTGCCATTCCTAGAAACGACTCTGGCACCTGGATAACGGATAACATGCTAAATGCCTACAAAAATCTACACCAACTTGGTCATGCTCATTCAGTCGAAGTCTGGAACAAGGATGACTTAGTGGGTGGTCTATACGGTATAACAGTAGGTAAGGTTTTTTGTGGGGAATCAATGTTTCACAAAACCACGAACGCATCTAAATTAGCGATGTTTTCTTTAGTCGAATTACTTAAATCCCAAGCAGCAGAATTTATTGATTGCCAGATGCAAAATCCCCACTTAGCTAGTTTAGGTTGTATAGAAGTGTCTAGAGATAGTTTTTTAACTATGTTACATAAACAAAGCCAACAATCATTTGATAAAGACGTTTGGCAGCCGCAAATACTTAACCTGACAAAATGGCTATAATTTTATGGATATGAAATTTGGTATAAGCACTCCTTTTACTTGCAGTTATCTGCCAGAGCAAGATGAACAGCTACTGGTTTTGATGAGCGATACTGAACCCACTATCGCTGAATACGAACTTTTAATTAGTAATGGCTTCAGGCGCAGTGGAAAACAAGTTTATCGGCCACATTGCGAATTATGTAACGCGTGTGAGTCTATTCGCCTGCCGGTTGACATATTCAAAGCATCAAAGAGCCAAAAGCGCATTATAAAGCGCAACCAAGACCTAACAATACTGATTAGCAATAGTGATAAACCTGAATATTATCCGTTATATGAGTCGTACATTAATCAACGTCATACCGATGGCAGTATGTACCCTGCAACCAAAGAACAATACCAAGGCTTTATTCTAAGCCCTTGGAACAATGCATTGTTTATTGAGATTTACGCAACTGACGAACACGCAAATGACGAACTTATCGGGGTTGCAGTAACCGACAACCTAACGTCTTCTTTATCGGCTTTATACACTTTTTTTAAGCCGGATCAACAACAACGGTCTTTAGGCAGTTTTGCTATTTTACAACAAATTGAGCTTGCCAAGTCGCTTGATAAACCTTTCTTATATTTAGGATATCAAATAGATACCTGTCAAAAAATGAGCTATAAGCAGAATTTTTTACCCCATGAGCGCTTTTTCGACGATAAATGGCAACTAATTACAAAAAAAGCAGGGTAAAGCTTTACACTTGCCACCTTATTCGGCAAAATCTGCGCGGCATTTTTAGACACTTATTTTATTGATTAGAGGCAACAGAGTTAAATGGCGAAAGAAGATTGTATTGAAATGGAAGGCACTGTGTTGGATACCCTTCCAAATACTATGTTTCGTGTTGAATTGGAAAATGGTCATGTTGTTACTGCCCATATTTCAGGTAAAATGCGTAAAAACTATATTCGTATTTTAACTGGCGACAAGGTAACTGTAGAACTTACGCCCTATGACCTATCTAAAGGTCGTATCATTTACCGCGCAAGATAATAAATTATCAATTTATTATGAGTTAATGCGAAGATCCATTAGTTTATTTTTAGATTTCAAAATAAAAAAACCGATATTGAAAAATATCGGTTTTTATTTATCTTTTAATCAACCTTAAGAAAATTAAGAGTTGAGTGTCGCTGATTTCTCCTTACTTTCAGAGAAAAACTCAAAGCTTAACGCCTCATTTTTCAGTCCAATTTTCACACTACCACCTTGGCTCAAACGTCCAAACAGTAACTCATGTGCTAACTCTTTCTTAACATGTTGTTGAATAACCCGAGCCATCGGACGTGCGCCCATATTTTTATCATAGCCCTTGTTAGCTAGCCAATCACGCGCTTGGTTGGTTACTTCTAATGACACACTTTTGTTATCAAGTTGCACTTGTAATTCAACAATGAATTTATCCACTACTTGTAAAATGACGTCTCGACCAAGATGGTTGAACCAGACAGTTGCATCTAACCTGTTCCTGAATTCAGGTGTGAAAATTTTCTTTATCTCAGACATGGCATCATGGCTATGATCTTGTTGTTTAAAACCGATAGAGGTGCGAATAGTCTCTTGCACACCAGCATTTGTAGTCATGACTAACACCACGTTCCTAAAGTCGACTTTACGGCCGTTATTATCCGTTAACGTACCATGGTCCATAACTTGTAATAAAATGTTGTAGATATCGCTGTGAGCCTTTTCCACTTCATCTAACAAGATGACTGAGTACGGGTTTTTAATGACCGCATCTGTTAATAATCCTCCTTGATCGAAGCCCACGTATCCTGGAGGTGCCCCAATCAAACGACTCACAGCATGACGTTCCATATATTCAGACATATCAAAGCGCAATAACTCTACGCCCATGACCTTAGCTAACTGAGCGGTGACTTCAGTTTTACCCACACCAGTGGGTCCCGCAAACAGGAAGTTACCAATAGGTTTTGTTTCATTACCCAAACCAGAGCGAGACAGGCGAATAGCGTCAGTCAAAGTGTCTATGGCTTTATCTTGACCGAATACCACCATCTTCAAGTCTCGGTCTAAATGTTTGA
>Ga0209712_10000590_pt1 | contig 31742 bp, 21 predicted proteins | sample ArcOceMetagenome_FD_187443 | JGI IMG/M metagenome (GOLD analysis project Ga0209712, IMG submission 187443) | Marine eukaryotic phytoplankton communities from Arctic Ocean - Arctic Ocean - Greenland ARC118M Metagenome (SPAdes) (version 2) | ecosystem: Environmental > Aquatic > Marine > Oceanic...
GCAAGCATTGCAGGTGTATTGAGAGGGTTGCCAAGCAATAGCTCCTTCTGGTCTTCGTTCTTGGCATGTCCCTCTTGAAGCTTTGCGCTCCATTCATCGAATGATCTCGAAACAACCTGATCGCTTTCGGGACAGACTATAATTGCACCACATCCTTGAAATGCTGTTATTATCGACTCTTCTTTTTGGTAATGTTTTGCATCCCTCATGGCTTCTAGCAAATGTTTTCTCATTGGACCCCATTCTTCGTCGAGACTTAGTTCCAATTCTTTCTCTCTGTACTCAGTAGATTGCCTTTCAAAAAAGAGCGTTGGCCACCATCCATTACCGTTGTCTAACTTTATCCATTCATCTAGTTCAGTCTGCGATTTTGCTGGCCGTCCTGGGATCATTCTCTTTTCCATCTGTAGATTGCTGGAAGAAATAAGTTCCAACAGTTTTGTTCTTCTCGTAGCTACCTCTGATTTGTTGCTTTCATCTAAAATACTATCAATCTCAGGGACAGACCCAATCAGTATTTCCAGTTCTAACCCTTCAGATGCATTCTTCTTTCTCACCTTCTTTCGTTTCTTTGGAGGTTCATTATTCTGTTCATCATCGTCTGCTTCTGATGGATGTAATGTTTCAGTACAAGCCTGTTTTCGTCGCACTCTTCTCAAATGACCAAGAGCTGGCCATTTATATTCTTTTTCCCCAGTATGTTGATCAACTGTGCACTTGTTGTCATCAAATTTAACGAGAGGGAGAAGATACCCAAGCTCTTTAAGAAGTTTACCACATTTTTTGGGATCTATTTTGCTAATGTATGCTTCAACCTTGTCCGGGAGGAGATCTATCGGCTCAAGCTTTTCTGAAACTATTTCTTGAAACAGTCTACGCTGACTGATTGTTGCAGATGTCGATGCCTCTTTTTTGTTCATTCGTCAGTTACAAATTCAATAGAAAGTCTAGTTTAGTGCAGAAAGCTACTGCTCTTTTTATCTTCATGTATTATTGTTGTTGCTTGTTGCCACCAGTAGAGATGGTCAGCTGAAACCCAGGAAACGCCCTGAAAGAATAATGGGTTATGATGGAGGAGAACCGTCAGGGATAAAAACATTGGCGAATGGATTTTATGGGGTCACACAGGTCACAGGTCACAGGCAACAGGCGCAGACAAGGGACAAGCGCAAAACGCAAGAACACTTTGGATGAAAGTGATGCCTCAATTGTTACGCAATCTGTAAGAGCAATATCTGAAACCATAAAACAGTAGGTAAGATGCTGAATTCATTATCCTTGTATCAGTCTGGAATTTTATTTTGATCTAGGGACAATGCGATCCTTTCAGTTGGTGCTTCTTAGCCCTCCTGTGGTGAACTATACACCTGTGTACCGTGTAGAGCAGGCTGCTGTGATAATACATATTCAATACACTGACAGTTTTTCTTTCCTTGCTCAACAATTAAGACAAGGAATCAAATAACAAATATCATGTCGAGCGATAAATCAGAAAAGCCAAAGTTTGAAATTCCAAAAGTTGATCTTAATTCTGCGATCAAAGCGGGTGTACAGAAAACCAATGGCTTGCTTGCAATTCTAGAATCCGAAAAGGTGCAGACTTCAAATATTGTTTCTTCGAGATTTCGTCCTCTTCTGAATCAGGCGTATACATATGCACAAAGAGGAGTTGTATTGTATGAACAGAGAAAATACTATGGTCCTCAGATTATAGGCGGAACGGCGGCAGTCGTTGGAGGTTTGTTTGGCATTCGTCGTGGAAAGATTCCTGGACTATTCATGGGAGGTCTAAGTGGTGCTGGTTCTTATGGTTTTGTTTATGGGATCCCCTCTGAGGAATAAAATAGAATGCTTAGTGGTGACTATTCATGGGAGGTCTAAGTGGTGCTGGTTCTTATAGTTTTGTTTATGGAATCCCCTCTGAGGAATAAAATAGGATGCTTAGTGGTGATAGATTGAGATGTGTTCAAAGTGTGCTTAGCGTAGATGAGTGATGTTTGGTACTTAAGGACAGTGCAATTCTATTATCTTGTCATCATTGTCAGTGAATAGAATAGTAGACAATTTTGATTTAGATTGTAGAACCTTCTTGTTGACCGGAACATAGACATATCTTATTTGGGGGGAGTTCATTTGCATTACCGAGGCCTTGCTATGAATATATATGCTAAACTAAACTTAACGAAGCAAATCAATAGATTAATTAGCAACATACAAGAAATCTCTTTTTTTGTGATTATTTGTTAAAAAGCAGAAGTAAACTCAAGCCAATAATTACTTGCTTGAAAAGCAAACGCACCGCTGATTTCCTAGTAGATGATGATCAGTGGTGAATTAATTTGTGATGATACCAGATCTACCAACAATGTTTATAGAACCATGGTAGAATGTGCACGGAGCTCTTATTCAGGATCCCAATCAAAACGATGATGCAGAAGCTGGCAAACTAAGCTAGAAAGCAATCTAGCATGGGGGCTGAAGAGGAACAGATCCCTCAATGGTAGCAGCGCAGTACAAACCAGCAAGACCAATCATGGCAAGACGTCCGTTCTTGATCTCACTGTCGCGTCCCTTAGCCTTGGCCTCAGCGGATCTACTCTTGGAAAATCCAGCAGGGTCGAAAAGTCCGGGAACCATATTCTACAATACAAGCAAGAAATGAAAAAAAGTGAGAATATTTGCATTTGAAACAAAACTCAAATGGTGGTGCATCAGTCCCAAGTAATGAAAGTGGTCCTTTTTTCCAACTTCAACTGACTGAACACTGATAAATCTCAATTGAATATCAACACATTTATTTTGAAACGCACCTTTCCGGGGATTCCTCCACGAAGGTAATGTCCTCCCTCTCCACGACGGGCGTGGAAAAGCTCATCATGGAATTCAATCAATCCAGCGAAAAGCAACATCTGTGCCTTTCCCCAGCCAGGAGTGGCATCCCAAGCCTCAAGCCCCTTGGAAGGAATGCTTGCGAAATCAAGTCCGTGGGCCAACTCTCCAGGGAAACGGAGACCAGATCCAACAGCCCACCATCCAACGAAAGCAGCCATTGCTACACGTCCGTGCTTAACCTCAGAATGTCTGTACCAAGCAAGGGTCTCATCAGATCCAATGTCAGCAAGTCCAAGGGGATCCCACATTTGTCCGAACTCGATGGTGTTAGGGGAAGCAAGGATGGCCTCCTTGGAGATACAGGTGTAAGAAGGAGCCGCGGGCTCTTCAACAGCAACCTCAACGGGTGCCTCCTCAACAGCCTCGCTCATAGCGAGCCTGGTAGCAAACGCAGGTTTAGAGGGAGCGGTGAAAGCAGATGCTCCAACAAGAAGGGTAGTAAAAACGGCAAGCTTCATGGTTGATTAGTTTGCTTCGATGAGTGTAATTAGATTGCAAAGGGTGGGAATACGCAGTTGAAGCTTGAACCTTGCTCGCTTGCATTGCAGCAAGAGAAAGACAACGTAATCTTCGTTGAAGCAAAAAGATCGCGAAAAGGTGTGAGGATTTTCATTTCCTTTCTTGCAAGAGGGATGTTTATTTACTATCCGTATCAGGTCTGGGATTGGATTGCGAAGGAAGGAACCTGTTGCAACATTCGTAGTCATCACAAAATTACCTCCAACCACGCGCTCCAACACAAGTTCAACATACTGTATTGTACATAATAGATAATAACAACAAACAACACACTGTTCCAATGGTAAAGTACGCAGCAATCGCTACTCTTTTGCTCCTAGCATGCAATAATGCCAGCGCTTTTGTGCCATCTGCTTCACAAAATGTTAGAAATAGTGGAATGACTAAAATGTCTGTTTTGACAGGTGAGTGAAAAATACACCTCATCTTATATTACAATGTTTCTGTCCAAGGACATTCACTTTCCTTTCATGTTATAACATAACTAATTGCTTATTTCACTTATTAGAACGGCAAATGCAGTTTTGGGAAGATGTAGAAGATGGTTTGAACAATGTAGCATTGGTATTCAAAGAAAATAATCTAGACATTGATCGCATTCGAAACTTTGCCCAAACAGCACAGGGCATCAACCCTCTACCTGTACCTGAATTACCTGGGCACCAACCAAGCGAAGAACACGTCGATGGACTTACTGCCAAACCATTCTGGGATGTTGCTGCTAACTCTGAACAATTTCCGTGGGCGCAAAAACTCGAGGCAAACTCTCACATTATCATCGAAGAGTTGCAGGCAAAGCTCGATCGAGAGGCCTTGGAGCAGAGTTTGTTTGCTGGTGATTCTGCATGGCAGAATAATGTCATGGGAGCTGGATGGTCCGCATTCAGATTGCAGAGACTGGGAGTTTGGAATGGTGAGAATTGTAAAGAGTTTCCAAAGACGACGGAGTTGATGAGATCGTTGAATATTCCTTTTGCAGTGAGAGGAGTTTGTTTTGCGAGACAGGCTGCGGGAAGTGGAGTTCAGCCTCATACGGATGGAAGAAACTTTATTTTGACGAGCCACGTAGGACTCAAGGTTCCAGAAGGATGTTGGATCAAGGTTGGTGAAGAAGAGAGAACGTGGGAAGAAGGAAAGTTGGTTACTCTTGATACTAGTTTTGAACATTCAACTGGGAATCCTACTGAGGCTGATAGACATGTGCTGATTATTGATTTTTGGCATCCTGAATTGACTGTGGCAGAACGCGCGGCTCTGGAGTTTGTTTATGACTTGAGAAACAAATTTGAGAGTGGTCAAGTTGCTATTCGCAAGCCAAAGCGATTAATGGAAGAAGAAGAGGGGCAAGGATTGGCAGGTCTATTTAGCGGTTTTAGCGGTCTTTTCGGTGGAGAAAAGAACGAGGAAAAGTAATGTTTATAGAATAGCAAAGCATCGCGTGTTAGATTTATAATGTGTACAAGTAGTACTAGTACCGGCTACGTTCCGGTATTGTATGATTACTGATTACTGATTACAGATACCTCGGGTTGTACATGAGTTTAGCTAGTTTTGTGAAAGGTTGTGACACATTTGAACATCTGTCAAAAGTGCGCGAGATATTATGCGTTGAGTTTTTTGGCACCCAGCAGGCGCCCATCGATCGCCCAGGCACGACTTGCCCGCATTGCGCCATTCCTGTTTGCTATTTGGCCTTCTCGAATTCTCCTCAATGATCAACAAAACAAACCTTGATGTCATCGCAATACTGACTCTACATTATAAATTATATTGCATTGACACAAAGAGCTCTCACCGCCAATACTAATAGTTGAAGCCGCTGAGGGGCGCTGGTCAGAAAATCCAAAATGAGCGACTCATCATCCGAAGATGAATTCGACGAGCTCTTCTCCTTCAGTGCTGCAACTGCAGCAACTGCAACTTCTTCCGCTGCCAAAAATAAGCCAGTATCAACCTCTCCCATCGATTTTGATCTATCTGAACAGGAAGATTCCACTCCTGTAACAACCAGTGCGGTCATTCCTAGCGCCGAGTCTACATCAGCTCATACGTCGGATACTAGTTCTTATGTCAAAGTTTCACCGCCGACATCAGATCGCACTACTCCCGGCACAGAGGAGAAGAACCTTGAAGACGATGTACTTGATGATTTCAATTTAGATGATGTGTTGAAAACAAATAATCATGACGAAGATGATTTTCATGCTATGGATGCTGATACGAGAGAATTTCTCGATTTCTTGGATGAGCCTAGTAAAGTTACCACAGAAGTGAAAACTAGTCCGGCTGATATTTTGGAAGTCGACCTAGACGATGACTCCGATGATGATGGACTTATGGACTTTGTAGATATTGATGATTCAAACGTTGAAAAGCCGCAAGAGGAGCGAATCGAAAAGTCCACAGGCAAGGATAATTCTGCATCTCGAGCAGTGAAAGTAGAGGCATCTCCTCTAGCAAACAATGCTAAAGTTGTTGGAAAGAAGACTTCCGTAGAAACACCTATAGAAAAAAGCCGTGAGTCTCCAGTCAAGGCAGCTGACGATGAAATGCAAAGTACACCAATATCACCAGCTCCCATGGCGCCTCCCCCTTCTGCATTTCCCAAAATCCTTGTGTCCAAACCGTCACCGCCAAAGAGGGAATCAAGCACGTCTTCTGCTAATCCGTATCAGTCGAACTCAATTCTTCATGCAATGGACAGCACAGACTCTGTTGATGGCAGTGACGACTCAGAAGATGAAAAGGGTGACGAATTTGCTTTTGCAGCAGATGTTGTTCCCGAAGTGAAGGCCATTGTGTTTGATACATTATCGGAAGTTATCCATTCCCAAGACTCGACCATGAATGAAGTTCGTTCTCTCCTCTTCCCTGAAATGACAGAATTGGCAAAGGTAGAGAATGAGGAACGCCCATGGTTGTGGAGTAAGGCAATATGCTCGCGGACCCTGACCGATGTTCAGTCAAGCAGCCTAGCAGATTCGTTCACGACTTGGGATGAAACATTTGATTTAGAATCATTGCAGTTGGGTGATGATTATTATGGTTTGATGGAAAGTTTTGTCCACAGGTTACTGGAAGAAGTTGAAGTTCTTGCGGATAGGATTGTTTCGTCAGATTCAGTTGACTGCGACTTGATGGTTACAAAGAAAGATCTTTGCTCATTGCTAGTATTTTATTATCAAAGCAATTTTCTTTCTGGAAACATTGCGAACAAAAGCGTAGAAGTCGAGGAAGACCTAGGACTTGATGATAGCCTCGTTTTAGAGGAGGATGTGGAAGAGAACGTTCCCATGGAGTTTGAGAAAGCAGCGACACAAGTAAACGAGGAAGAATCTGAATCAAAGCCCAAAGGACATGCTGTTGAATGGAATTCGCTTATCGGCCCTATTGCAACGACTTTATTGGCGTCTGGAACTACTCCAGCAGTTGCAAGTGTCATGATGTCGAGAATAATCCCTTCTTCAATGCCATTGATTTCGCTTACACAGAGTGAAAGGATGCAAGGGGTGAGAACTCTTCATCAGAAATTGTACTATTTGATCTGTTACCATCTGCCACTTCTTGTCTTGCATTTGGATCGATGTGCACCTGGTTGGTATTGGCCTCAAAGTACAAACGACATTGACAACGAACAATCTTCAAGTGGACCTGAAAACGCAACTAAAAAGGGTAGGAATTTGGAGACGAGAGGCATCATACCTATCACATGGTTTTCGTCTCATTTGGCTGGAGAAGATGTTACTGAAGCTCTCGAGATAAACAAGTTGTTGTCATTATGGGACGTTCTACTCACAAGCAATGATCATTCCCTAAGATTTTTCTTGGTTTTATCTCTACTCGAGAGAAATTCGAATAATCTCTTGATGCTGAAGGGTCAGGGGCTAGTTGACGAGTTAATTGCGGTCATGTCTTTCAAGCGCAACGATGTTGAAATTGAGTCCTTTTCTGGAGATTCCACAAGTGCAATTTTGAGCAAGGAGCAAGAATATGTCATGATTTGGACCAATCATGCGCGCTCACTAAGAGAAACAACTCCATTTTCTGTTGTCGAGTATCTCAATAAGGCAGAGGACGAGGCAGTGGACTATGCACTCAAGCTTCGTTCCAAGATTGCTATGGAGCAAATGGCTGCACGTCTAGAGGCCGAAGCAGAGGCACATCGTCGAACCATGCAAGAACAGAATGCTAAAAAGCTTGAAGAACGGATGCATAAGTACTACAAAGATAGACTTGACAAGTATTACCAGAAACATTGTCCGGAAAAGCTAGATGCAGTTGATAAGATTTTGGAAATGTACAAAGATCGATACCAGATATTGGACAACAAGCTTCATTTGAAGTACGGGCGTGGTTTCTTACCATTAATATCCGTCTTCAGTCCAAAGGTCGCTTCGCAGACTGGTAAGATGATATCCAATGTAAATCAGGGGATCGAAATTAAAAAGAAGAGTATTGTCGCAGCGCGAGCGGAAGAACGTGCCAAGCTTTACGCGGATGAAATAGATACGGCTAGGAGAAAACACCAGGTTGCAATCACCGTTGCTGCGAGTGAAATTATGCCCATTGTTTGCGGTGGTAAAAGGGCAGCAAAGCTTTCGGGAACCAGAGAATCGCTGATATATTACCTCGTCGATAGTAGACCTGACGGATCATTAAAGATCCAAGGTGCATTTCCAACTGCTGCTCGGTTGAGCCCTGAAGAATTGATGGATCCAGAAAGTATTCAGGAAAAAGTAGATATGTTTGAATCCCTTAGAGGTGCAGTACACATTGTTGTGATGGGTGAGGGATTTTCTGCATTTCCTACCTTGTACAATCATCCGCTTGATAACAATGAACAGAAACTTCTTGACAGCGACGAGTCTCGAACAAGTAAGTAATCGCGGCTGATCATTTGATTCAGCATTTAGCTCAAACCAATGGCCTCAATATTCATTCTCTCTACCCTACAAACCAGACATGTGCGCTCTGTTTTTCATTAAGAAAGGATTCCCCTTTGTTTCAGTTCTGAATGGGGGTTTCGCTGCAGCTCACGCATGGTTAGCAAGGGATGGCGGAGCCGAAAAACTGCCTATTTCTGAGGTGCTGGTAGACTACGACGAAGCATCCTCGCTTTTTGCTGACTTGGAAAGATCTTACCAAGAACAAAAAGAATTCAAGAGCGCTTCGGCTCGTAAGAAGACCACGATGGCCATGCAAAAACTGTTAGATAATTCTATGACGAGACTTACCATTGCCGAAAACCGAATTGAAGACTTTACTGATCGTTTTATATCTGCTCGCAAAGAAACGACAGACAAGGACTCCCCTGCGGAGGAAAAAGAAATTCCTGTCAAGAAGGGTGAGGATAAAGGAGAGGGACGTAGAGATGAAAAAAATCTTAAATCTCCAGAGAGGAAGTCTATCAAAAGTGCATTCGCAGGAATCAGGAACAGGGTGAAACACACGGACGAGAACGCAGCGCCTGAAGATACGAAGGCTTTTGATTTGAGTAAAATCTCTTTTGGTGGAAAAGATAAACAAGAAGGCGAGGACAAAGAATTGAAGAAATTCGACTTCGGAAAACTAAACCTTGGTAACGACTTCAAGAAGCTTTCCTTTGGACGTCGCACAACAGGGATTAATCCTTTTGGCAAGAAAAAGGCCGACGCTGCCTTGGAGAGAGAAATTGATGCCTCTTTGGCCCCACCGGCAAATACGAAGGATGAAGAAAGCAAAATTACAAATCCGCAACAGAATACGAACTCAAAACAGGAGACGACAAAGTTCAAAGATGCTTTCTCAAAATTGAGAGGAGGAACAAAAACAAATTCCAACATTAGTGAACCGTCAGGTGCTTTGAGAGAAGAAGAAGCCATCTTGTTTGAAGAAGACGATTGACAATAATATATGACATTTACTTACGTGTGTACACGCGGATACTGAAAAGCTACTTTTGAAAATGTGAATGTAGTTTTACATATTTATCCGAAATGACTCTAAAATTACTCCGATGTCGAGATTCAATTGACTGAGCGAGCGCAGCGCGAAATGATGCAAACAAACAAACTAGCAACACAATCCCTTCTCTCAAACTGTACATTACGTTGCCTTCTACTTTGTCTGAAAAATGTCTTCCAGCGACGGCTCGACTTTATATCTGTCAATGGATGCAAGTCACATTGCTGAGGATCGCCGTGCCATCAGCGAGAAGCTCCGAAGGCATCAGATGCAGAAGCAAAGTTCAAAACGGCAGGGAGGCTTTGAAATGACTTCACAAATGATCCCCGATGAGGAGAACTTTAATGAAGCGAACTACGAAGAATTAAATGAAAATTATGATGATGTGCCATATGACGACGCCTTCGATTCCGGAGATTATGATGATAGCATCAGTGTCTTGCAGAGTGCTTTGTGTAAGGAAGGAAGTACAAAGTCGCTTTCGTCTAGAGGCCACCATGGTGCTGATCGTCAAGAGTCCAGTAGACTTCGGCGACATACCAGCACTCGATCACCAATAGTTGACTGCATTAACATACCCCAGATTGGCATTGATATACCTACAACTCAAAGCAAAGAAAAGACTTTCACTTCAATCCTATATATATTTTTGTGCGCTGCGTTGCTGGTGTCATACGCATTTTTCCTTGAAAGTTGCAAGCTAATGAATTATGGTACATAAATCATCATGGAAATGCCGAAGTAAAGAATCAGTAAAAGGAAATATTTATAATTTATAATCCGTACATTGTTCTTGCTATTTGTACCTTGGACAGCGATTCCGTCAAATAAATCACCGTTGAGGCAAGTTGAATTCAAAAGTAAACTTTGACGATGGAAGTAGATTCCTGACGGCAAATTGGGCATGATTGCTTCTTTGATCTTTTCCTCTTTCTGTACGGAGTCTTGAATGCGCAATTGTTACAAAGGCAAAGATGACCGCAGGGGGCAAAGATATGCGTTCTAGGAGCCGATAAACAAATCACACAAGCGTCAGGTACCCATCTCTCGACGTCTTTGGTGTGAATATCTCCATTTCCTTTGCCCTCTAAGACACACGTATCATCAGCGAATGTGACCTTCTTGGTCCGAGAATGGGTATTGGTGGCACAGTCAGGGTCGGAGAGATCACAATCATGACACATCTGTTTCTCTTGGATGCATCCGAGGCGCTTCTCAAAATCACTATCATACCCAGCGCGATATTCGTTCATAGCATCACGTTTGTCGCGCTTGAACCCCTCATATGAAAAGATGTCAGATCGCAAGCGATGGATTCCAGGGTGAAGGTCAACTCCGCAAAAGAGTCTCTGCTTGTTCTTCATCCCTTTGTAGAGCCTCATTGCGTCATAATCAGCAAATGCGTTAATAGAAGGCACGAGAGTTTCCTCAATTGTGACTCGATCCTCCTCCCAATGTGGGTAGTCGAATTCGTTAAAGTCAAGAGTAGATAGCAAGGGGTGACGACACGCCTGAACAATAGTAAACGTTGAACGAGAAGATAAGTCAAAATGAGGCGAAGTGGTTTGGCACAGAACATCATTGTTGACACGAGAGGCATCGATCGTACGATCAATATCTAGCCGGCCATCCTTCCATCCCGGGTCACAACACGTGTGAGAATTGAGTGGTGGGTTTGAACTATCTTCATCATGTAACTTCTGTTTGAATTCTATCTTTTGAATCAGCTTATCCACTATACTACCGTTCCCGAGCATGTACTGCTTAAATGTTTCCTTCAAATCATCTGCAAATCTTTCGTATGTATAAGCTCCAGGAACTTGGATCCTTGCAATACCAGGATGGAGTGCATCATCACTTTCGTGCAACTTCTGTTTGTTTGCCATAGCTTTGAGTTTCTGGTTGACGTGCTGCACCGCAACAGAACTCGAGGAAATAGAACGAATTTTTTGTACTTCTGCTTCATCTGCTTCCCATCCGTTGTAGGTGAATGTATTGATTATAGTACACGTAATCATATTATTTTGAACAGTGTTTTGAACTTTGAACAGTTTGAATTGCAGTTGTTCTGTTAATGATTTGAATTTCTGGGAGTGACATGTTTTAAATAACCAACGAAAAAGGAGTATGGTGGCTGTTAACAGAAATAGTGTTGTGTGCTTAAATTCAAACTAAGCCCACCACACATCGCACATCGCACATCGCACATCACAGCGTTTTCTGTGAAATGTGGTCCTAAAAGTGTCAAGTTCAAAGTCACTGAGTAACGTTGCCGTTACATTGTCAAGCCGTTATAAAATCAAATCTTGCCAATCAACAACGTCGTCGAACAAATAATGAAGAAAAATGAATCTTTCTGAAAGTCTCTGAATCTCGATCGATACGAGAGTACGAGAATACAGAGCTCACATTCAACAAACATAGGTGCACGGCCGTCACATGACACATGAAATTCAAACTAAAAAAATCAGGCAAAAAGGGTGGAAAACACGCCTCACCTGAAAAAGTGCAGGTTCGTGAGGAGCAACCCCCAGCATATACTACTGCCTCTTCGAACATGCCATACTATCAGAGCCAACGCATAGTAGTAGGCGAAGTCCAACCACTCATGATGACAGGGGAAGAAGGAAACTTCGAACAAGGAACCAGACGAAGAGGATCATGCAGGACGTTCGTTTGTGCGTTATCTGGATCACTAATTCTTCTGGCCCTTTTCTCTACCCTATATGTGACGCTGTCAAAAGGTGCACAAAGCATTCATGACCAGAGCAAGAAAGCTCACAAACAAGATGTCAGGACGGAAGATACTTATTCAAAAAATGCCGATTACAATCTACAAACTCTCTTGAATACCCAGCCGACGACAAATACAAATGTTGGGTGTCAAGGAACTGTTCTTTTAATGCCCCATTGTGAATCATCGTTTAAAACAGACACCGGTCCTGGGGAGAATCGAGATAATTGCAATTTTAAAGGAATGCAACGAGCTTTCTATTTAATCACACAATTTGGGATTGAGAAAAGGTGGCCCATCCCTCACGATATCTATGTTTTCGGAAGTACTTTTAGGAGAAACCGTGCAATAGAGACAATGCTTCCTTTGCAAAGATATTACAATATTCAGGGTCGGATGGACCCTTCTACATATGATAATAGAGCGCAACTCGTGCAGCGCATTGGATCATTAATTACGAGTGGCGAATTGTGTTCACGCGTAATTACTGTCACTACGGCATTTACTGTCGACATACCTGATATTGCATCAGATTTAGGATGCGGACCATCTAATGCAGGCGCTGGCTGTCCGATGATATATGATAGGAATGATGTCGATTCGGTTTGGGAGCTGCGATTCGTTTATGACAAAAATGGTAACGAAAGAGTTAATGATAAGATCAATAGCGTCGACGATACTAACACAACTGAAAATTCTGACGCAGATAAATTGAAATGGAGAATCTATGGCAATGTCGTCAAGGAGAGATTTGATCCTCTCGCTTTCAGCAAGTTAGTAGGAGATTATGACCCAGGCGCTCCTGTTCAAGAGGAACCAAGATGGATGAATATGACAATTTATAAGGATTTGCCATAAGGACGCGGTACAACAGGGTACCGGTACTTTATTTCGAAATTTATTATACTTCTATATGACATTATTTATTCATCATACTCTAACGGCGCAGTTTTCTCCAAGAATCTCCCTGTCCTTTTGTTCATGGCCTCACGAAGTTTGGGGGCGTATTTATCTGTCACTTTTTCATTTGTGTAGCAATTTAACTCGTAGCCCTCGGGATTGGTAGCATTCTCAACCTTCACATTACCTGGAATCGGGAAACCAATCCGGCACTTTTCATTAAACCTCCCCTTGAAACCAAGCATGCACATTCTTTCGTAACCTTTGGTATTTCCAGGAACTGTAGTTTTAGAGTGAATCATGACAGCTTCTTCCAGTTCATGTACGAAACGTTCACTTTCCTTAGATTCTGCGTACCAATATAACCATGACTTTCCTTGGGCTTTCTTTTCTTTGTATGTGACAAGAATACCCTTTGTAACGGTGGAATAATGGACAAAGTGGGATAGCACGTAGTCTGGACGGTAGATTTGCTTCTTAGCACGCACAGCCCAATCAGGTTTCGGAAGTGGCACAAAGTCGCAATTATATGTTTCCAAGAAAGTAGCATTATTCAACTTCTTCATACATCTTGGATTATCAGGCTTTCCGCACTCGCCACCATTGGCGAATTTTCCCATAAAATTGTAATTGGGATAAGCACGAGTACTCAAAAAGCTCAGAACATTTGTCCCTTGCTTTCCTGCATCGGTCACCATTTCCCGCAAATCGTCGTATTTGTTCATTGGGACGAAATACTCGTCAGTATCAAAAGCAGCAATCCATTCAGAATATTGTCCGTATCGCTGACGGCATGAACTCTCCGCTGCGTATTGACTTGACCTCTCTCCCGTATTTTCATGTGCAGGGAGGTTATTGTTGCAGACAATGGAAGGCCATTCTATGCGAGTGACTTCTGCGGCAGTGAATGGTGACAGAGTGTTCACCAAATCTGTTGTATTTGAGTTCGCATGGGTGTTGTCGTAAATGTAAATATGATCGAATCCCATCATGAGATGGTATTCAATCCATTCCCTTGTCCTAGCCATTGTATCATCCACTTTCCTGTCACCTCCACGGGTATGGAATGTTGCAGATGCCCATACACAGGCTGTAAGAGTAAATGGTTTCTTTTTCTCTTCAGCATCTTTCACATTTGTAACTGACAACTCCTTGCCATCTTCGTTGTTTTCGCTGAGCTTGAGTTCTTGCTTGGTGGGAGGGCGTTTAGGAGCTGTACAAACTGGAATGTTGGCCCATCTTCCACTTGCCTCGACGCGGGGAAGCACGTTTTTATTCCCAAATACGGTGTCCGCATCAAACCCCCATATGTTCTGAGTGTGGCTCTTGAACTTTGGCTTCCGTCTGTCGGCATTTGTGAAGAAGCCGGGCCCAACGAGATCCTCGGTGAAATAACTTTCTTCCATACCAAATCTTGGATTCGTGCGAATCGGGACGATATCCACATAAATGCTTGGTGTTCCGTCTGGTAGCACGGTAATTCCAGAAGCGATAGATTCTCTCAAATTTCCGTTGTCTGGGACAGGGCAATCAAACCGAAAGTTACTCAGCCAAAACAGTCCATTGTCTTTTCCTTTTGGACTCAACATGGTTGCCTTTCTCTTCCTCAAGTTCACGAATTCATAATTAATTGGAAAGACAGAAAATGTTTCTCCAATAATGACGTCTCTAGTCTGCCCAGATTTCTTGTCAAGCTCGATTGTATGAAATCGACAAATGAACCTTGTGAATTTCTCATCAGCTTCTTTGTAACCAGACAATTTGTATCTTGGCATTCCGCCTACGTAATTCTTATCATAGGCTTCTGGACTCCATAGTCCATCGGCCGTTTCATTTGCAGTGTCATCGTCGTCGCCTATCTTCTTAACACCCACAGGTTGCATCAACGCAACTTGCGGCTCCAATCTTTGCAATTGTTCCGAGAAATTACTTCCTGTGTTACATCTTCTCTTGTTTTGAGCTACAAAGTGAATCGTTTCACCATTATTGCTTGGAAAAACATCATGGATCCAAGGTAAAAACGGATCCGCATCAACGGGGCAATATTTTGCCTCAGCCAAGTAATCAAACGTATAGCGCTTGTTCTGTGTGTTTGCAACTGCACGAGTCCCATCATCGTTCATGAGCAGTCCTGCATCAACAGGAAGTTTTGATTGCAATTCATGACAAGAGTCCACCTTCGCGTACTCAAAGGGAACCAAATCTTCGGGTTTCGTCTTACGGACAGGGAGGGGATTGGAATATATTGGTGGCTCGCCGTCATCATGTTGATCACTCTTTTCACCTCTACTACGAGTACCAGGAATTTCATTTGGCAGTGGACCTTGTTCCACGTAGGCAGTGAGTGTTTTGATTCTATTTGGGTTGGCATTAACTGCTCTTTGCGCCTCTTTTACATCAAATTTGAAATTCGAGAGTTGTGCTCGGATAGGTTCTTCAATACCTCCCCATTGTGCCTCGGGCTCGATATCTCCATTATGTGTCCCTTCTTTAAGTTTAAGTTCGTCAGCCACATCGATGTTATCCGTTTGATCTATAACATTAGCATTAATGCTATCGTGATGAATCGTAACGCCTGTCATTGGCGGCTGCTGTTTCGAGTATGAAATTTGAGCATCGGAATTCATTTCTTTCACCGAATTCATCGCACCGGCACCGGCAACGCCACCATCACCTTTCGTAAAGTGACTCAACCGAGCTTCCTTCTGCCCTTGAGGAATATTCATAGTGGTCTCACCATCGTGAAAGTCGCCCAGGTTTTGTAGCACAATGAAGAACCAACCAAGGTATGCCCCAGCAATGCACATTAGAACTTTGACGAGCTGACCAGCGTTCCAGCCATTTTTTCGACGCCGATGCTCGCGCCGGAAGGGATTGGTGGGCATGCTGCAGGATTTTTTGTGTGCGAAACTGTACTACTCAATGTGTTCAAAAGTATGGTGTTGCACGATTATGATAGCAGCAGTATTCTGTCGTATGATGTTCAATGTATGATGGCATAAAAACCGGAAGGGAAGGCACAATCTCAATTTTGTGTTCAGGCCCAAAAATAACGGTCACAAAATTAAAAGATTTGTCACGGATACCACTTGCTTGTGGATAGCAAGGGGGGCTATGACTTGGATAGTCTACCTACCTATGATATCCTTGATACACTGAGACGTCTTTGCATTCTCGATACATATGCGGTGCAACTAGGGCGAAGTAAAAGCTGCTTAAAAATTGATGCTTACCTCCTTTCCATTGAATTAGCTCACCATTATTTAATTAAATAGTCATCACGGTTCCAAACTTTCAGAAGAAAATTGGTATGGAATATGCATCAAACTTGAAATCATCTTGGTCTGTTCGCAATCTTTTGAAAGCAAACCATACATGTCTTCAGCTCTCTCGCTATTGTGAAATCCACAGAATCCAACAGGGACGACATAGGCTTTATTTTCTACATGATGACCAATAGTGTCACCTTCTTCTTGTCTGTTAACTTCAATGAGGTCCAGAGAATACCTTTGGCAAAGTAGTGCATCGTCCGTATCAGAAGAACTCTTTTTCGCTCCTGATGACCTTTTTAAGGATTCTGGTGACAATTTCGTCGACAGGAGTGCGCACATAGGATGGAATGTAATTGTGCAATTAGCTGCAGCACATTTGATCAATCCTAGTGATTCTTCGGGGTCTCCTTGAGCAGAGGAAAAATTAATCATGGCTTCCTCTTTTTCATGGCCCTCGTTGTGAAGCTTCCCCATACCGCAGAGGCAACAGACAGAGTCTTGAAAGGACGCGTGAAGACCAGAAGGCTTCTGTGGACTACAATTTTTAGACACAGATGTTGTATCCTGGACTGCTTTATTGCACCAAATTCTACAGACTTCGTGTGTCCATCTCTTTGATTCTTTGTTTGCAATGCTCATTGCGCCACCTGTTGAGAACGAAATGGATCCACGTTGAGCAGTTATCGGCATTTGATGGACTTTGGTGGCACCTTTATCATCTCATGAAACTTACCTGAATGGGGACACAAAGTGCACTTAGGGATGATAGTATCTACTAATATCCGTTCATCAATCTCTGAGGGAGGTGGAGTGCTGGCGCTCGCTGGACTGATCATGTTTTTTCCTTGGTCGTTTTCCTTGAATCGGGTGGGAAGTCGGCTTTTTCTTCGTGATTTCCTACTTGCCTGCGACTTGGCGGCACTGTCAAATGATGACTGCCCAATGGATTTGTCGCCATAATGGACAAGACTGGATTTCTTGGGGAGGTATTCTTTATATGGCACACCATTGCACACTGCACAAATCCAACCTACATCTTGTTTCCTGTTCGTGTCATACGTTCCGCCGTCGAGGCAGCAGTCTCGGTGGCATAAAAGACCGCACTTGAGGCATTCCAAGACTTTGTATGTTTCACTGCCTGTCCAGCAAACGGTGCACACTGGATCATCTGAATTCTTGGAAAGCACTGAAGATAAAAATTTAGGTAGCTCCGATGACCCCTTGAGAGTCCCTGGCTTATCACAGTGAATTCGGAGGTATCCATCATCAAGGGGGAGACAATTAAACTTGGGTCTTGCATAAGACGGGACCAACTCGCCACTGCCGACTGATGCTTCACTGACAAGATCGAGAGGATCATCATTGACTTCCTGTGTCGACTTTCCCTTGATAATGTGCTTTTTCTTCATATTTCTAACCAGAGAATTAAAATATTCTTCAGCATCAAGACTGCATTGCGCATTCTCGGGAAAATATTGTTTCTCGGCATCTTTCGTATTGGGTGCGGAGGGGGATTCCGATGCTGTTATGACGGCCTTGTGTACCTGGTTCTTCGACCATGTAAACTTCTCTGAAAACATGAAGTTGCGCGGTTTATAGGCTTCCTCGTCAACAACAGTGTCACTGATCAGTTTTCCATTCAAAACAACATTCACTTTGACATCTTTAGGTCTTTTATAGGCAGCTGCGTCGAGTTTCTCACCAGTAAGCAAGGAAGAAAACATTGGCTTGCTATATTTCGTCGATGCCTCTGTCCAGACAAGCCTCGTCCTTCCCACACTGACCCGTTTCGAACGGCCACTGGAAGTTTTAGAACCGACGGTATCCATGGCTTCAAAAGACATACCAGATGTCAATGCAGTTGCACGGCAATCATAAGATCCAAGAAAGCTGCGCAGGTTTTCTTCTTCATCTTTGATTGCGGCAGATTCGATAGTCAAGGATTGACCGTTGAACACATACGAAGGTAATTCTGCTATGAGACACATTGGTCTGCTTTCGGGAAGAGTCAATTTAGATCTGCTTGAAATGTGCGCAACTTTAACAGATATTTTCCATTTCTTTGTGCAGGCGTTGGAGAGCTCCTCTATCTTTCTTTTCCTTTGCTCCCTTTTTTTCATACGGCTATAGAGTGAATCACAAGTACTGTCATCGTTCGAAATCTCTTCGCCCTTTAGATCCACAAATGCTGGTGGCTCTTGAAAAGAAACTTTGTCAACTTTACCCCAATAGAGAGGCATTGACGAACATAGTTCAGCGCGCTCAGCTTGGAGAATAGATTTGGCAAGATTTACAGACTTCTTGTCATGTGCTAGCCAGGGGTCACGAGGCAAGATTTTATGTCGCTGGCACTTCAGGAGACATGACGTAAGTGAAGGCAGAGGTAGTTTGACTGGAGATACAAGGAACACATAGCGGTGAAGCGTTAATAAGAATAATTGGAAGAGAAATCAAAGATGAAAATAAATATATGATAAGATAATAATTCATGCACTGCTGACCTGTGAGTTCAATAATTCCGGGATCATCCGATCGTCTTGCAGCAGCGGTTAAAGTATCATCACTATACTCCAAAGGAATCTCGCTTTCCTCTTTGGAACTCGTCGCACCTGCGTCTTCGTTACTGCTCATCCGCCGTGTCCTGGCGGGGCTGAGCGGTGTGTCGCTATTACCGATAGACGGTTTAGCGGCTATAATGGTTTCCGCTCGAGTTCCTTTCACATCATCCTTGGACAAGCCCCCCATGTCGTACATTCCGTATCCTAGCGACCCACTGTTTATGTGTTTTCTATATCCAACGCCCTCTGCGTCTTCGCCTGCGTGCCATACCCCTTGCATATCCTCAATATCACGAGGTAGGTTGCGGAGGAGCGGGACGCGGGGTTTAGACCATGGGAGACACTTCGGAAGGACATGGTTTTGCATAACCCGATCCGCATCTTCCCACGCAGCGTGTTCGTAGGATTCCTCATCAATTTTAGATAGTATCATAGATGCAAACAAATCAATTGCATCATGTTTCGGTGTAAAACTTGAACCGTGTTCATCATAGAAGCGACCTGTGTTCCTAGTTCTTCGTGCAGGACGAGGTTGCTTCATACCGCTTCCTTCAGATTCACCGTTCACTAATTGGGTGGTACCATCCTATTTATAAAAATCAATCCAAACTAACATGAGTATTCAAGAGTAGACAAAATGGATTGAGTGGTCACAGCCGCCACCGTCTTCGCATTCATGCATTGTGCTTACCAGTGAAACATTACCATCACCACCATTCTCACTCATATCTTCTGCGTTTTATGCGGGAGGGGGAATGAAAAAAATACAAAAATACCGCACAGACGTCGGTTTTTTTCTCCTCGGCCTTTCAACTTCACACTTCCGCGTTTTCACGATGATACCAAATCGGTTTCGGTATTAGTGTATTCAACGCCACCAAGTAAAAAATGAGCAAAACAAACAAATAGCTGTAATCTTCGCGCAAATCGCACAAAAATACCATATTTAACCAAAGAATTCTAAAGAAAAGAAAATAGAATAAATACAACACGTCATGAATATCAAAAAGAATTGAATCGCTGCTACTACTACTGCAGGTCCAAGGGTTTTGACCTGGCAACATTCTGGGGCACGGCACAAAAAAGAAATAAGCAAAGCTTTTTCCAAACAAACAGGATAGATACAAATCCTCGACAATTGAAACAGATTGCAAGTTCCAAGTATTTCCTTCAAGTAAAACTGTTTTTTTATCCAATTAAATCTACAGTATATCGTATTCGCCATTATAATCAGGTTTGGGTTTTAGATAGGTAGCTTTCCAAAATTTGTCGTATAGCGAAAAGTTATTGAGAAGTTTCGGATATATTTTGCCCGTGAAGTCCTACTGAGTTGTTGTCGAGGAGAACAGGTTCCGAAGCTATCACCACTGCTGAATCTCCATCATTTCGGATCTTGTGTCTTGCGTCTTGCGTGCTGATTGCATTACATCCAAGATTTTATCAAGAGTCAGCGCGCGCATATCTTCATTCATGAACAAATCTCCATGACTTGCACCTTCAAATGTGTATGTATCAAGGAAGCTAGAGCTATTTTCAAAAAGTTCTTGTACTTCCTTTACTGGCACGATTTCGTCGTGACCACTCAGGATGATTTTGCTATGGATGGAATTTTTTGCTAAGTCGTCTGGCCACAGAGCGTTTGTGGCCCAGGAGAATTGTCTAAGCATGGCGTAATTGGTGTGCATCTGTATGAAACAAAAACAAGTTAGAGTTATTCATCCTCGACAACTTTAGAGAAGAATGTGAGACCGGAACTTACTTCGGTTCCTGCCAAATTGATGAGAGATCCAATGGAGAATGGGTTGTCCCATTTCTTATTGCTTTGTGTGTCATTATCTACCCTTTGAAAGTGAAAGTTGAAAAGGGTGGTCTTGAGGTGTAGCTGGAAACAGATTGGATCTGGGGATGAAGGTATGGCTGGTGTGAGAAGTTTGCGTGGAATGCAGCAGTATATATAGACCATATGTTCTGTGAATGAAACTTACCCAAAAATACACATGCACCAATCCTTTCTGGTTCATGTTGTACAATCCAACTCATTACAGCCGTTCCGTACGAATGACCTACCAACGTTGCCTTACTCAATGAACTATCCCCTCCAGCATTGGATGTAACGTCATCCAAGATTTTAGAGATTGCTTTGGTCTGCGACTGAATAAGTGGCATCTCGTCGTACATCCGTAGAGACACGTGAGGCAAGTCGATCAATACAATGGGAACATTATCATCTTGGGTTGCAACTCTGATATCTTCAACGAGACTGTGGCAGAATCCCAATCCTCCTACTCCATGAATGAAAACCAAAGGGTTGACTTCTTTGAGAGACTCCTCTTGAGCGTTACCCTTAGATGGAAGGCGATACCAGTATGAGACATCTTTGCTCGAGTCGTTTACAGGGACGTGCACAAACCCACTCTTTTTCAATTGCTTCTCCAAGATGAAGTGTGCACCATGTGTAGCTGCATAGAATAAAAGAGATTTATGGCGGTACCGAAGTGGCTCACAGTTGAAACGAATGACAGGAAGTGGAGCCTCTCCACGTTGACGTTTTGGCAAAGACTTCCCACCATTAGTATTATCCAAGAGGAGGGGGAGATCAAATTCACACAAAGAGTCTATCTCTTCGTCTGACAAAAGCCCACTTTCGAGGGGCAAACCGTATTTCGTCCAAGCCAAGTAGGACAAGGCATCCTCACTACGAAGTCTGTCGAAGGGTGCATCGTAGAACCATCCCATGACACAGTTTCTCCTAGAAATAGTATCCGGCTGAGAAGCCCATACGAGTCGTGCAACATCTTCCCACTCCCTATTAATGAGTGGTTCGGGCGTAAGCGGAACATTTAACTTTCGTAACAGCTTATCAGTGCAATAGACAAAAAATAAAAGCTCGACGCCAAGGTGTGACATGAGAGGCATTGAATTTTGTAGGGCCAAAGATAAAGCAGCTGGCAAAGAAAAAGATACTAGCCATGGGAGCGATTCTTCATAAATCCCCTGAGAAAGATGGAACAAATGTGTGTTGAGAATCCATGAATACAAATTAGAATCACTTCAATATTGGCAGCATCAATCAATGCTCGTGTCGTACCTTTGCTATCCTAATGTGCAATGGAAGTTGTTTCTGACCACTGGGGACTGTCTTTGAGAGCCTTGATCGGTCGCCTATAACTGTCTTTATCGCATCTTGCCTATGCCTGGTGTTCAGTTTCCCTTGTTCAGCTTCAGAAGGAACAGGGCGTGGTGCAACAGCTGATTGGTAGCTAAGGGACAGATGGGTGGAAGAATGTTGGCGAACCTTTCTATCAAGCGTCTGGAAGGCTGTAGCTCTCTGATTCGTCAGGGCTTTCAATAAAACTGTAAATAGCACAGAGTGTCTCATGATTAGTTTACTGAAGTTGTTCTTTCTTTATTCTCGTCGAATTATAATGTGTGAAATGCTGAGTTGTTTTCTAATTATCTTCAAATGAAGTGAGAAAGCTTGATTTCAACGGCTTCTAGGCGGCTTCACCCTTCACCCTTGACACTTTCTTTGTCGATCGGCAGCAAGAACTCAAAACATGTCACAACAGTCATAATATCATAATATGTGATACGTAGGTGGCGCGAAAACAAACTTCAAAACTGAGCTCATTGTTGGTTGGCAGGCAGTTTTAACTGCCTGCCAACCAACCAAAGTTCTCAAAACCTATAAAAAGATCTTCCCTTCTAGCACTGTTATTGGTTAAGAGCCCAACATTTATGTTCCTTCTTCTTCTCTCTTTCTTCTAAACAGGTGATGTTTGTTTGTGTGGTTGGAGAAGAGCGAGAACAACCACCAACCATCAACCAGCACAAGATCTTCTGTTCATGTTGCATAATAAACGTATTCAATATCACAGCAATCAATAAACATGGGAAAGAAAGACAAGACTTCCAAGCAAGAAGTTTCCCTGAATAAAACAGCCAAGTTCGCTGTGTTAGACGCTCCTGGCGTTTCGCAACCAAAACCTGATGTAGCCGCCTCAAAACCGAAAGACGACAAGGATGGTCTACAAGGTCGCCGAGCCACAGCCGCCTCTGGTCCTCGAATGGATGATGCCACCACAACTCTTATCGGAGGACAATGTTTCGAGAAGCGTACTGCAAACCCTGGGTGGTTGAAGGTTCGTGAAGAGTCATATGCTAAGATCTCAGCTAGGCGCGAAGAAGAGCTTGCAAAGAAGATTCCTGTAGCTATCAAGGTCGTCATGCCAGATGGAAATGTTTTGGACCAGAGTAAGGCTGGCGAGAGTTTCATGGCATGGAAGACTAGTCCTTATGACGTAGCTTGTGTTATTAGTCAAGGACTTGCCGACAGTTCCGTTGTCGCCCGTGTCACTTACGGAAATTACGTCAGCGATTATGATCTCGTTGAAGATGGTATGGATGGAGAGGATTTGCTCGCTGAAGCTATGGAGCAGGACTCTGATGAGAATGCTGCAGGCAAGGCCGTTCTTTGGGATATGACTCGTCCACTTGTTGGAAACGTCGCCAAGTTGGAGCTGCTCAAGTTCGACGGGGATTCAGACGCAAAGACTGTGTTCTGGCATTCTAGTGCGCATATGCTGGGAGAGGCTCTTGAGCATCTGTATGGATGTCGGCTTACCATTGGACCTCCACTGAAGGGAGGATTCTTCTATGACTCTTACATGGGGACCAAGGGTGCATTAAAAGATGATGATTGTAAGTTTGATTCAGCGAGATCTATTTCCTTACTTGTGTCTTTGTTTCTTCTTCATTCTCACTAATTAGTATTTTTCACCGCCTTTCCATTTCAGACGCTTCTGTTGAGAAAGAAGTTCAGAAGATCACAAAGGCGAAGCAAAAATTTCATCGTCTTGTTGTCACCAAGGAAGAAGCTCTTGAGCTTTTCGCTGGTAACCCTTTCAAGGAACAAATCATCAAGACCAAGATTCCCGATGGAACCCGCACCACTGTATACAAGTGTGGAGATTTGATTGATCTTTGCCGTGGTCCCCATTTACCTCATACTGGACGTGTTAAGGCATTCGCCGCAACCAGTCATAGTGCAACTTCATGGTTAGGTGATACTGAGAATGATTCTCTCCAGAGATTGTATGGAATTAGTTTCCCTGATAAGAAAATGCTCAAGGTTTGGAAAGAGAATCAAGAAAAGGTAAGTGCAGTGGAAACAGATGCGTACGCTCCGTAGATCAGCAACAAAAGTGGTGATGAATAACACAAGGAATCTCATTAATACTGAGCACAACGTGCACTGAGAACAACATTGTTTAATTTTTCTGAACTTTTTGCTGGCCTGTCAGAAGGTGATGGTTTCTTATTTTTATTTTCTCTTGAATGTTCTAACATTTTGTTCCACTCCTTATAGGTATGTGTCTTTATGCAAAATAGTGTATTGAATGGAACGCAATGACGAATACATACATTGGAATCTCATTATCTGAGCACACTGTGCCATGTCGAGTAACTGTATTTTTTACCGGAGCGTACCTTGAGCAGCAAAAAGTGGTGATGAATAACACAAGGAATCTCATTAATACTGAGCACAACGTGCACTGAGAACAACATTGTTTAATTTTTTCTGAACTTTTAGCCTGGCTTGTCAGGAGGTGTTGGTTTCTTATTTTTACATTCTCTTACGTTTTCTAACACTTTGTTCCACTCTTTATAGGTATGTATCATTATGCAAAATAACGCATGGTTTGAATGGAATGGCAATGACGAATATATACATTTGGAATCTCATTATCTTAGCACACTGTGCAATGTCGAGTAACTGTATTTTTTTACCGGAGCATTCATTCATGTAACCTGGCTTCAATGCGGTTTGTTAAATTTGTTTCTAACATTCATCTTCTTTATCTCGAAAAACAGGCAAAGGCTCGCGACCACCGTCGTATTGCTACCAAGCAAGATCTTATCATGTTCCACGATCTCTCTCCTGGATCCGCTTTCTGGCTTCCTCGCGGTACGCGTATCTATAATAAACTCATTGAATTCATAAAGGAGCACTACTGGAACCGCGGATATGATGAAATCATTACTCCAAATATTTACAATCTTGACCTGTGGCATCAGTCGGGACATGCTCTTCATTACCAAGATGCAATGTTTTGTTTTGATGTTGAGGGAGCGACTTGGGCTATGAAACCTATGAACTGTCCTGGCCACTGTTTAATGTTCGCAAACTCAATCCGGTCGTACCGCGACTTGCCCCTTCGTCTAGCTGATTTTGGTGTACTGCATAGAAATGAGTTGAGTGGAGCCCTGACTGGACTTACTCGTGTACGCCGTTTCCAACAAGATGATGCGCACATATACTGTCGTGAGGATCAAATCGAGCAAGAGGTTATTGCATCTCTTGAATTTATGAAGGATGTATATGATACATTTGGAATGTCTTACAAACTCGAGCTCTCCACCCGGCCCAAGAAGGCACTTGGAGAAATTGAACTCTGGGACCGTGCTGAAGGCGCATTGGCAAATGCTATGGATCAATTCGCAGGCAAGGGTGGGTGGAAAGTCAACCCTGGAGATGGAGCATTCTACGGTCCAAAGATTGACATTAAAGTTATGGACGCCATGGATCGTGTTCACCAGTGCGCAACTGTCCAATTGGATTTCCAACTTCCTATCCGCTTTGATTTGAAGTATAACACCGGATCAAAGGAGAAGGGTAAGGAGTTTGAACGCCCTGTAATGGTTCATCGTGCAATGCTTGGAAGTGTTGAACGTATGTTTGCAGTTCTCTGTGAGCATTGGGGTGGAAAGTGGCCATTCTGGATAAGTCCCAGGCAAGTAATGCTTGTACCTGTTCATGCTGAGTTCAACGATTATTGCGAGTCTGTTAGGGAAAAGCTTCACAACGCCGGTATCTACGCCGATGTTGATTCGTCCAAGTCAACGTTCCAAAAGAAGGTCAGAACCGCCCAGGTCGACCAATACAATTACCAGTTGGTTGTTGGTAAGAACGAGGTTGAAAATGGCACCATCAACATTAGAAACAGAGAAAACCAGGTTGAGGGAGAAATGAAGGTAGATGAATTCGTTGAGATGTGTAAAAAGTTGTGCGTTGATAAAAAATAAGTCACTTATTGGAACATGTACTAATTTAATTAATACACTAAATGCACTAGACGTACACAACCAATCGCAAAATGTTTATGCTTCAAGCATTCAAACGAACAAAGATCCGATTATCCTAGTAATGCTGGGGGCCTTGAGCATCGCATTGTCATTCATACTGACAATCGTTAGTATGGCATAGCCGTTTTGATAACGACAAGAATGCTCCAGCTTGGCTACACGTATTTGCTTTTCGGAGCATCGAGTTCAAAGTTTTTGAATTCAAATTTAGAGATCAGCGACAAGCCCGGAAGTTACAGTACGGGCTCTGCTCTGAATGCAACCGTCCAATTTTTTTGATTGACACTCATGTATAACCCATTGTGAGAGAGGAACAAGAAGCTGTCAGTATCAGAATCGTACTGATCCCAGAATGTTTCATACTCGCCGATAGAGCCTCTGTATTCTGTCAATAAGTTTCTTTTCCGCAAGAAATGAATTTTCCTTTCTCGCATCTGATGGCTACATAGTTCCATTCATTTTTCATATGAAACAGCAACTCTTCCTTCGTCTAGATCGGGCTTATGTCGAGGTCAACGTTACCATTCCTATCTAGTAGAGGAATTATTAGAAACTTCTAGGACTGTTTTCCTACCTGGGTTTTCATTTTGGGATTGATATGAGCCCGTGTCATAAAACAGTCGGTTGGGAGGTTCAGAAGACGCACTGAAGGAAATCTTTCTACAATTTCGGAAGGTAGAGTGTTCATTCTTGTGCTATCAAAAATCTACTTGGATAGATAATGCACCATCATGTCTTCCATCAAGCGTTCCATCTTCAATCTCCGAAAGGAACCCACCGTACCGACCAGTTCACCGATCTCATCAACAAGAACTTCCCAAAACGACGCGATTCAGCACGAAGAACTTCCAAGAACACACGAGCAGTTTTTGATAAATTGCGTCAAAACTTCTAACGGTAAATCGTATAAATAGCCTATCCTCGAGTACTCTAAAAGCCTTTCGCGCCGGTACCGGTATGTACCGTACGTACCGGTACAACGACTGGCTTGCTATGAATGATGAATGCAACTTTGAAACTAGCAACTTCTTGAAACTAGCAACTAGCAACTAGCAACTAGCTAGCACAATAGAGCGCAAAACTTGTCTGGATCACCCACCGTACGCGATCCAAGTCGATCTGGTCTTCTAACAATAGACGCAATGATGCTAAATCTTCCCTTACACTCAATGATAGAATCGTCTTGGGTAGTCCCAAGAGATGAAAATCTTGAATCTTCACTGTTCATCCTGGAAGAACAAGAGAAAGAATACAATGCCCGGCTTGATAGTATCGCAAAAATTGAAGCACCGGAACCAATTGGAAAAGCTTCATCTGCAGGTATTCTTAATGGCGGTAGAATAATGCCCAGTCCGCCGAATACTAGGCCAAGATCGGTGAGGTCTAGACATCGACATTCGAATTCAGGTAGGAGTAGTTACGGATACACTCCGACATCAGCTGGTGACTCGTCGAGAAGATCATATTACAGGAGAGAAATGGCAAACTCACACATGAGCTCTCCTAGTGGTGTCATGCCGTCTCCAATAAATTCTAGCCGAGTGGGGGCAGGCACCCCACCCAGCCCCAGTGTCGAAAGACAAGCTGTGTACAGAAGTTTTGATGATGACGCTGATACTGGTATGGATCAGTCCACTACGAATGGTGGAGACGATACTATCCACTTGGCTTGAAACTGTACATAGATCAAAATTAAAAATTACTTGTACGTGTAGTATAGAAGGCTCTTCTCGGACAATATATTTCTTCGTTCAACTCTCGTTCGACCTCTTAGCCTTTCTGGTCAAGGCGATGCTATTCTGCGTGGCAGTCTTGTCAGGATGATCTGCACCAAGCACTTTTTCCTGAACTTCTTTCGCTTTCTTGAAGTAAGCAAGGGCTTCGTCGTAGTCTCCTTTCCTGTAGTGAACATCACCAATGTTCCAGAAACTTCTAGCTGTGTTTCCATGCTCTCTGCCATATAGCTTTTTCTTGACATGTTTCGCTTTGTGGTGAAAATTCAGTGCCCTGTCGTAATCTCCCTGCTCTGCGTAGGCAGTTCCTACCTTGTCATATGATTCCGCGGTGGAGAGGTGATCTTCACCGTGTACATTTAGTCGAATGGCTAAAGCCTTGTGGTAGTACGACGCGGCTCGGTTTGCAGCTCCGGTTCCGTGGTATACAGAACCAAGCTTGTCATAATGCTTTGCAGTATGCTCGTTTTGCAGTCCGCAACTTTCTTTCTTGTGGAGTGCCAAGGCTTGCCTGTGGCAATCAAGAGCTTCGCCATAGTTGCCTCTTTTTACGTGTGCATCGCCAATTTGACTCATTGACACAGCAGAATTCTCTTGTTCTGTGGAGGTAGCGGGCTCGAGTGTATCGTAGGCTCCGAGCAAGGTTTCCTCGTCTTCGCTTATTGACACTTCATGAGATCGGCGGGCGCCAGTGCTTTGTGGACCCATAAACATGAGATCAATCTTTGAGGATTGTTTTGTCCGTTGCGCCCGAAAAGGAGGCTTTATTGTCTCGTGCTTTTCTTTGACAGATTGATTATCAATGCGCTCGCTCAAACAATTTCCCATTTTTTTCCTGTTATATTATATTATTCTATTATGTTGCTGTCTGTTTGGTGGAAAGGAAGAAGGCAAGTAAATTAGGTTGGCAAGGTTCAGAGACAATGGTATATAATCGAAAGAGACGTTTGACACCTACATTCGTTTGCTGTATTTACGGTAGAGTATTTTATGATGTATACGACTGGTGACTCTGCAATGCCAAGAAATCACTACAACTGACAACAGACTTTCAGGAAAAAGAACCCTAAATTCAACGCGGGGAATGAATGAATCGTACGATCGTACTGCCGGTAATTTTCACCCACTCCGTCGTCGGTCGCCGGTCGGTGCGGTCTGCAGCAACACAAGGCATCAGGAGGCAGGAAGGACGACTGGAATGACCCCCCCCTCCCCGGAGGGGGGTCAACCAATCATGACCATGTTCTTTCAGTCGCTTCACATTCAAAACAGACGTTCTGTTGTGTCAACAAATAGACTACAAGTACAAGTATGATAGCGGCGTCTGCGAGCAGAACAAACAACAAACATCAAAAATATGAAACAGTGTTTTTAAATGCAACTGCAAAAGATTTAATCGTGTCAAATTTGGTACAAAACGTTTCAAGGAAAAGGAACCAATAAAGTGGGAAGATAAAGATGAAGTCATCGGTGATTTATTTTATTCATGTTCAACTTTACACTATCTGTAGTAGTCTACTCATAGTTGTGCTCTTTCTTCGTAGCTAGCAAATTAGATTTCGGATGAAAATGTTCTATGTTTTTCTTTGGGGTTCGCATTTTAACTCTCTCAACTTCAAACTGGACGAATGCCCTTTTTCAAACGCTGACACGTTTCTGAAAAAATCGAATTGAACTTTGTTCGCACTTGCACCCATTTTGATACAGAGCGGTCTGTCGCAACTGGTGTAGATCATCGTGCAATACAACAGTTAAGCTGTTGAATGGGATCTGCTACTATTCTTTGGAAGAAAATAAGGACTAAAGCTTCAAGGACTGGTGGGAGAAAACAAAGAAATCGAGCCCAGTGCTTGTAGATGTTTGAAATGGTTTCAAGTTAATCTGTTGTTGCATCTTCTTTTAGAATCTTCATTTTTTAGATATATTTAGTCACACCTACACAAGGAAGATTCTTTTTTATCCCTAGGATAATGCTTGATAGCTGTATCCTTTAGCTTTGCAGTTTCTACTTGCCATCATTATGTTAGTCAATCATCGCTGAGAAGAAATTTAGGTGGGGGCGGTTTCAACTGTTTCCAGTTCTAAACCGTGGTATGTATCACTTGTTTCAGAAGAGGTCGATGTGACAATAGAAGTTGAAGGGAATGTGCCATTCTTACGTCTCTTCCACAACTTTGATTTTTGCAATGTTTTGGCTTTCATGAACGAATCTGGACACATCTTCCTCAAAACAATGAGTTCGGCCAGACCAGTTGATATATTCCAATGCACCATGATTCCATATTTTAGGGACACGAAACCCATTTTTACTGCCAACATTGATCTTGTCTCAACAAATCCGCGTTCGTGAAGTGGATCAAATCCGAAATTTAGATCTCGCCTGCATTGAGTCATATTCTTCGCCTGAACTCGAGTTAAAACGGCATTCGAAAAAGATCCTTCGTGCTCAACTTCCGCCAATAAATCCATCTTCTCAATTAGCTTTGCCATTGCGGATTCTCTCCCTGATGCACTAATACCTGCACCTGGGTCAAGTCCTTTACCGCTATCCTTTTGCAATAGACAATTTGAGTGAAGAAAGGAATTAGCAAGATCACCCCGAGAGCGACCGTTTGACAAGCTTGTCGAAGATGTGCAGGAAGAATCTTCATTTGTCCTCCCTGGTGTAGAACCAGTGCAACAAGAAAGACGCCTTCGAGACTTGGACTGGTATTGTTTCAAAGCTGTTATTGTGTGATGCTTGCATTTCCGCTTCATCTTGAGAGATGTTTTAAAGCGATGCGAAGAGGGACTTAAAATATCAGAACCACAGGAAGCAGAAGATCGACGGGAAGCGAGGGAAGACCTTGAGATGACGGAGATGGCCGAGATGGATGCCGTTCCACCCGGAGTATCGGGGCGTCCTAGTTCCCCCCGCGTTGGCCTTGGCGGCGTGATACAAGAAGAGAAATGAGCCGAGTTCCCTTCCATCGAAATATTAGTTGTGCTACCATTCGTTACAGCGCTTAGTTCTTGGCGATGTTTAGCATCCTCAAACAGGGCATTGATTAAAAGTTCGTGCCGTCCTGAAAATTCCATGCCGGATTCGTCATGGTCACTCTGATCCACGAAAGAGGCATTACCGCGTGTTATTTTCTCGTTTCGGCCTTGATTTTTCTCACTACTCTTGTTCTGACCCCCGTGCCCAGAACATCTTGAAAGCGCACTTTTATTCTTCCGCAGTTTTCTAGTATCCTCCAACCGATCCACTTCTGTAGTCTCAAGCGCGCTTTCCGCGGATGATCCAGACACGTTACTATAGGAACTGCGACTTAATGCAATTACGGGCGGTGGATGGTCCCCTCCTTTTGACCTTGTCCTTCGCGGTGCCTGGAAGCGATATTGACCTTGTTGACGATGCCGTTGTGTATTCTTGCGATCTTGGGTTTCATTGGGTCCACTGAGGGTTCTAGGGATCGAACAGGTTGGCCGCCATTCTGTGTCTTCGGCTTCCATGTTGTTCTCAGTACTATCGGTGAAGCCAGTCCACGAAAATAGCGTGGAAAGACCAAAGTCGTCACATGTGAAACAACAATTGGGCGAAATGAGGTCTGCGCTGGATGTCTTGTGCTGCGGTTGGGATACCATGTTTCTTTGTTAGGAGAAGTCGACGAGCTTGAGTACTGTACTCTATGCGCTAGTTAGTGAAGAGTCTGTCAATCTATCTGTTAGCACGAAGTCCGTTCACGCTTAATGCAAGATAGGGAATGAGCTCTTGTCAGATGAGGTTATTAAAATCGAATTTGATTTCAAGCGTAGAGTATTGGTTGCCTGGCAGGTGGGTCAGGTGGGCACTGATGACGACTATGAGATAAACGACCATCTCCTCAATCAAACAGCGCCGGTCCGGTGTAATTAGATTCTTCCAAATATTCGTGCACCGCACCCCCTTCTGATTATAGTAAGTTTGGCTAATTTAGTAAGAATGTGTCTGGAAGAAACTATTGTGGTATTCTAAAATGCTAAATGTTTATAAATCATTAATTCAATATTTGGACGCAACTGA
>Ga0209712_10000593_pt1 | contig 31701 bp, 26 predicted proteins | sample ArcOceMetagenome_FD_187443 | JGI IMG/M metagenome (GOLD analysis project Ga0209712, IMG submission 187443) | Marine eukaryotic phytoplankton communities from Arctic Ocean - Arctic Ocean - Greenland ARC118M Metagenome (SPAdes) (version 2) | ecosystem: Environmental > Aquatic > Marine > Oceanic...
CCAACCAACCGTGCCTACTATTCATTTGATTTGATTTCAATTGTTCGCTTGCGTAAAGCCATCAATCACTTCAAGAAGTCTTCTTTGTCAATAATGAGTGCTCCTGCTTCATGGAGGCACATTGGCCTACACGGTCATTCAGTGGGAACATTCACTAGTGAGTTACAGTACTTCATCTTCATCTTTACATACTGTATTTTTGCATAGGTGGCGGTCACTTGGCACTTAGCATGCAAGTCCCGCAAAACCATTCCAGGTTGTCATTTCCTTGTTCAATAGAATCGAACTCCTATATTCGTTTACTTTCCCCTATATGATCTAACCCTGATACTCTGCTGTACTAATGTAATCTCCCTCCAATCTCCAATCTCCAATGCAGTCGAACCCAATGGAATCCGATGGAAATCAGCCATGAACACAGACGACGACGATGTAATCCTCACCAAAACCCTCCCGGCCGATACAATCACTGGCGCAAAATGGACTGTATTCGGCCGCTCCGGCCACCTCCGCATCCAGACATCCGGCAAAGACGCCGAACTCCGCTTTGACGGATTCCCACCAAAAGACTTTGAGCAAGTTCGTTCCAACCTTTCCGATCATAATAACATTGATTTAACGAAATATGTCATGAGCTCCGCTGGGGCTTCGTTTGGACTTACCGGGTTGCAAAAGAGGCATTTGGTGTTTAAACAGTGTATTCTTGATGATGCATATGAGGAAGGGGAGGAGTTTGAGCCGAGGGATGGAGATGAGATGCTTAGTTTGAATTTAGCGGATGTGTCGCAGTGTGTTGTGCAGGGAAATACGAAGAATGAGGTTGAGTTACAGTTTCATGAATTGGATACTGTGGAAGCGGGTACAGATCAATTAGGTGAGTTGATTGTATTTTTGTTATTTGTGCCCATGGCCGTTGTGATTGCTAGTGTGTGTGTGTGATTATACTTGTATTGCATTGAGATTGTATCGCATCGTATTGCGCAGTGAAATAGAGTATCGACGACTAACTTTATTGTTTCGCATCTTGCAATACAGTTGGAATCAGGTTCTACATTCCACCGGATCCCGATGCCGACCCCACTGACAAGGATGCAGAAACACCTGCGGAACAATTGCAGCAGACCATTACCAAAGTTGCCAGAATCAAGAATACCGCAGGAAATGCAATTGTCGAATTCGATGAAAACAAGGGAACATTCCTTACGCCTCGTGGAAGATACACCCTTACTCTATATGATACATATCTTCGCATGCATGGGTCCAGATATGATTATCAAATCAAATATGATGATATCTCACGTCTATTTCTCTTACCCAAGCCAGATGATGTACACATGGCATTTGTCATTGCTCTTGATAAACCGATTCGTCAGGGGCAGCAGAGGTACCAAATGCTCGTTCTTCAAACTACTAAAGATATGGATGAAATTACCCTCAATCTTGATGAAAAGACGCTCAAGGAGGAATATGGGGGGCAGTTGGACCCTGTGATGCAGGGATCACTGTGTAACCTTATCGCCAAGGTGTTCAAGGTCATTTCCAAAAAGAAGGTATTCGTTCCTGGAAAATTCGAGAATGCGTACGGAAAACCATGTGTCAAATGTGCCCTTCGTGCGAGTGAAGGTCATTTGTACCCGCTTGAAAAGAGTTTTGTCTTTATTCACAAACCGCCCGTTCTCATTCGATTTGATGAAGTGGATTCGGTGGAATTTCAGAGGTATGCTGGTGGACAAGGGTCGACTCGTAACTTTGATTTAAGTGTCAAGCTCAAGAAGATTGCGGGAGAGTCAAATGCGAAAGAATACGCATTTTCAGGTATTGATCGGTCTGATTTTGATAGTTTGTATAATTTCCTCTCTGGAAAGAAGATTGGAATCATCAATACCCAGGATGCATTGAATGACAATCCAACGGCTGCGGCGTATACATTGGCAACTGAGGGTAATATGGCAGATGATAGTTCCGAGGACGAAGATTTTGGTTCGAACGATGGTGCGAGTTCCTCAGATGATGATATGAGTGATGCGGATGAGAGCGACGTTGAAATGGTGCCTGAAGACGACGACTCGGATTTGGAAGAGGCTAGGAAAAGAGCCAAGAAAGAGCAAAAATCTGAGGATGGTCCTCCCAGGAAGAAAAAGAAGAAGGCAGTAGAGGACTCCTTACCAAAGAAAAAGAAGAAGGCAGTAGAGGACTCCCCGAAGAAAAAAAAGAAGCAAAAGAAGGTAGAGAAGGAGGTAGTGAACTCTCCAAAGAAGACAAAGAAGAAGGCAAAGAAGGATCCGAATGCCCCCAAGCGGCCAAAGACTGCTTACACTTACTTCATGTTGGCTGCAAGAGCAAATTTGGCAGCCGAAAACCCTACATTTGGTTTCGGTGAGATTGGAAGATTGGTTGGACAAAAATATAAAGAGCTAACAGCGGAAGGAAAGGAGGTATACGATAAACAGGCAGCTGCAGATAAGCAGAGATACGAGAAGGAAATGGAGAATTATACACCGCCTGATGCTGATAGCGACGATGACGATGATGATGTATCAAGTAAAGCAAGTGGCAAAAAGACCGCTGGGAAGAAACCTGCAAAGAAGAAAGCAAAGAAGGACCCAAATGCTCCTAAAAAAGGACTATCGACCTACATGTTATTTTGCAAGGAAATGAGATCCAAACTGAAGGAAGAAAGCCCAGAATTGACTTTTGGTGAATTAGGAAAATTACTTGGTCAGAAATACAAGGAGCTTTCTGCAGAGGAAAAGACAAAGTACGATGTGTTGGCCGCTGCTGACAAGGTAAGATACGAGCGCGAGAATAAGGTATACCAATCAAAGAAGAGCGCAGATGCGGATGACGTTGATGATAATTCTGATGAGGATTCAGATTAAGGATTCATAACATTTGGGGGTTCTATAAGCTAGACTTGTTTATGATTTTATTTATGATTTTTCATACGTGAACATTGAATACTTGTTCCTCGCGTCCGAAGAACTGCCTAGTACGTGTACTAGACTAAACATAAGTTATACACTTTAAGGTTCGAGGCATTGCTTATTCAGGAGTCAAAACAGCCGCGAATTTTTCTAACTCTTGTTGCCAACATGCAAGTCTTGTCTCGCATTCATCGCACTTGGCGAGTCTTTCTTCGAGTGATGACTGCTTCTTCGTGAGATCCCCGTCTTTCTCTTTTATACGCAAAACCATTTGCTGTATTCTGACCTCCATCTCGTCGTCTTTCGGTTCTTCGACATGAACTGGTCTTGCCGCAAGCTCTGCTTCAAGCTTCTCGTAGCATTCAGACAGGTCCTGGTATCTCGTTTGCTCATCATCCAACATTCGCTGAAGTTCTGAAATAAGAGCCGAATCTTTGCTAAGCGCCTCTCCTCTCTTCTCGTTTAATATCTTGGCAATATTCTGAAGATTCTTTTCCTTGGCTTTGATCTCCTTGCTCTGCTTCTTCATCAATTGTGCGTACTCTTTGAGCTTCTTCTCACTGACAGCAATATTGGAGAGCTTTGCATTCAACTCACTTTCCAGCTTCTTCACCTTTTTGGATTTTTGTCCCAGAGATCTCCTTTCATCCTCTATCTCCGCTTCTTCCTTTGCACAGGTTTCCTGGCGTATGTTCAGTTCATTTTCAAAAGCGGACAGCTGCTCGGCCCTATGTGACAACTCAGTCTTTTCTTGATCAACCAAGTTTTTCAGTTCTGACAATGCTTCGTATTCGTTCTTAAGGCTCTCCTCCTTTGCCTCCAGCTCAGATATCGCTGCCTCGGATTCCTCAACGGCGCGAACACGCTCTGCAAAATATTCTCTCTCCATTTCAAACTCTTGCTCTCGCCTTTGCATGTCCTGATCCCTTGCATATCGCTCTGATACGTCACTCTCCAATGCGGCAAAACACCTTTCCAACTCGTTCTTCTCAACCTTGAGCAAGTCAAAATTCATTGCAACTCGTTCCAGTCTTGAATTACGTCCCTCCTTTTCTTTTACATCCTTGAGAAGATCGCCTCTTTCAATCAGAAGTGAGTCGCACTTATCGGAGAGTGAGCCGAGTTTCTTCAGAGCAATATCTTGGTTTCCGATTCTCGTTTCAAGCTTCTCCTTTTCAATTCGAAGAGACGCCAATTCCTCCATATTGAACTCAAGATTCTTTACCAAAACATTAGTTTCAGCCATCTGTGCAAGAAGTCTTTCCTTTTCACCAAAAACAGCATTGCGTTCTGCCTCGAGGTTTTTACATTTCGCCAGAACATCATCTCTGTCGGCCCTTGCATTGATATATTTGGTGTGCATCTCCTCTTCCACATCTTGGAGCTCCAATTCTTTCTTCTTCAAGAGATCAAGAGCTACATCCCTATCTGCACTTGCTTCGTTGCATTGTTTGCGCAGATCTTGAAACTCGGCTTCCTTCTTCATCAACTGGCTGAGAGTACCATCCCTATCCGCACTTGCTGCATTGCATTGAAGACGCAGATCTCGGAGCTCCGCATCTTTCTTCTTCAACTGGCTGAGAGCACCATCCCTATCCGCACTGTCTGCATTGCACTGAAGACCCAGATCTCGGAGCTCCGCTTCTTTCTTCTTCAAGAGATCTAGAGTGACATCCCTATCCGCACGTGCTTCCTCACATAGCAAACGTAGTTTCTGCATCTCCCCTTCGATGCCTCGGATCTCAGTTTCTTTCTTCTTCAAGAGATCTAGAGCACCATCCCTATCCGCACTTGCTTCGCCGCATTGCTTACGCAGCTTTTGCATCTTCCTTTCTACGCCTCGGAATTCCGTCTCTTTCTTCTTCAAGAGATCTAGAGAACCATCCCTATCCGCGATTGTTTCGTCGCGTAGCTTACGCAGTTTCTGAATCTCGCCTTCCGTGGCTCGGAATTCCGTCTCTTTCTTCTTCAAGAGATCGAGAGAACCATCCCTGTCCGTATTTGCTTCGTCGCATAGCGTACGCAGTTTCTGCATCTCCCCCTCAAGGGCTCGGAGCTCCTTCTCTTTCTTCTTCGAGAGATCTAGAGAACCATCCCTATCCGCACTTGCTTCGTCGCATAGCTTACGTAGTTTCTGCATCTCCCCTTCCGTGGCTCGGAGCTCAGTTTCTTTCTTCCTCAAAATACCACCTTTTGTATCAAGCATTGAGATTTCAGTACCCTTGAATTGGTCAAACTCGGCCTTTTCTGAATTCACCTTGCTTTGAAACTTTAGCAATTGGGAATGCAGTAACTCGAGTTGTTGCGCCTTTGACTCGAGGTCATCCGCTCTCATTTTTTGTTCCAACTCGAAAGCACTAGTCTTTATGGCAAGTTTTGCTTTAGCCTCTGCGTACAGAGATCTTGCCCTTTCCTTTGCAGCTTCTCTTTCACTAGCAAGGCTAGCTCTGTCCTTTGCGAGTTTGGATTCCCATTCAATTCGTTCTGCTTCAATATTCTTTTCAACTTTACTCAGCAGGCCTTCTTTCACTTCGATGGTCTCCATGACTTCGTTTCTAACTTTTTCTGCGACAGCAATTGCCTCCTGAATTTGTTTTTTCTTGTAAACGAGGAGTACGCATTAGAAATGATTGAAATTGTGATTTGTACAGTATCCCTGTCCCGCTTACCTCTTCGCCAAGCGACTCCAGCTCCCTTTGCTGGGCGGTATAAGTTGCCCCAATGGATTTCAGTTCATCTTTTGCGACTTGCATCCTCGCCTCAACTGCGCCCCTAACTTTAGCCACTTCTATATTCAATTGCTTCAGAGTGTTTGCAGTATCTTTGGCCTTCTTTTTCACGCTTGCAAATTCTTGTTGTTTACTGGCACATTCAGTTGTCGCCTTTTCTAAGGCGGAATTCTCCCGACATTTCAACTCATCAAACGCTATCTTTTCCTCCGCGAAAGCTTTAGACCTCTTCAACAACTCGCCTTCTCTATGTCTAATTTCATTCTCGAGCTTTTGAAGCTCAATTTTCTTTCGCTCGGATTCCGACTTTGCGGCCTTGACTGTTATCTTGAACTTTGACACTCTACCAGACAATTCCTTGCAATCAGCTTTCAGCTGCGCCTCCCCTTGTTCTAAAGCTTTTAATCTGTCCATGTATTGCTCTCGTTCTTGATCAAGGTCGTCTTGCATTTGTCGCACTTGAATATCTCGAAGTTCAAGTTCCTCTTCGAGCTCTTGATATTCTTTCTCTAGTATCTTTGATCTATCAGCCAGATCACTCTCAGCATTACGGAGAATCCCCTCTCTTTTCTCCAAGTTTTCACTGGCAACAATTAACGCAGAAGACTCTTCCTCAAATGCCTTTTCATCATCAGCTAGTGTATTTTCCTGTTTCAAGAGATCATTTTGCACTTCCTGAACGCGCTCACATTCAGTTTGGAACGCAATCCGTCTGGACTCGAAAGAGGCAGTCATTTCCAAAAGATCATCATGTTGTTCCTGAAGCTGGTCACGTTTTAACTGTAACTTGGCTTCCAACGCGACACGGTTGCTCTCCTCCTCGTCCCTTTTCAAAAGGTATGCCGCCTCTGCAGCTTTGATAGATCTGTGCTTCTCCCCTGTAGCATTAAGCAATTCCTGAATCTCGGCTTGCTGCGTAATTACCGCATCTGCCTGAGCTTTTGCGTTGCACTCAGTAACATGTGCTGACTGGATGCGTTCCTCGCACAGCCGAGTGATTTCATCCAACTCCAAATGCTTCTCTCCTAACTGTAGATTGAGCCCATTCAAATCTTCTTCTTTCTGCTTGATATCCTTTCGTGTCTGCTGCAAGTGGGATAGAGTCGTACTCATCTCGACGTTGCACTTAGCAAGTTTCGTTTGAACAGATGTGAAATCACTCCGTAGGATTTCGAGATGTTCGTGCAAATTCGATTTGTCTTCATTCCATCCTTGCTTTTCCATTGCAATCTGCATTTTGACATTGTTCAATTCCTTATTTGCGTTCTCAAGTTGTACGTCAACGTCATTTGCTTGTCGCTTCTGTTTCTTCAATGCATCAAGTATCGATGGAATTGACTTCTTTGCCATATCTTTAACTAGATCCACTGCATATCTCAACGATGTCATATCTTCAGGCTTGTTTGAGAACTTATCTTGAATAGAAATTCCACCTCCACACAAGTCAGCAACATTCTTGAGCTCATCCAGCAAGAGAGTAGTACAGTCGTGGACAGCAGAAGTGTCCCGTTCCCTGCTTTCCAATATCGAGACGTTTTCTTTCTGAAGCGCATTGATAATATCCTTCTGTTTCGATAATTCTATTTCCTGTTCATTGCGGGCAGCTCGAGATTTCTCCAGTGAGGATTGAAGCGACGACAATGCTTCTTGGATTCCCTTGGAATGAAGTGAAGAAGAAGATTGTCTCGGTTCCTCCCCTTTCTGTGACACGAGCCTGGAAAATTGTTCACGCTCGATTTCCTCAATCATGCGATCGGCATCAAACGGACGCATCATGTTTTGTAATTCAGTATCCTGAGTAATGAGCGAGACGTCTTCCTGTAAGTGATCCTGACTGCATTGTGATTCATTATCTTCGCGAATAGGCTGAAACAAGCGAACATTGAGTGAAGTCACGCCTAGAGATTCATGAGTGCGATCAGACATCCTATCAAGGCCCATTGCATTCAGTACTGTATTCGATGTGGGTGTGGTCCTGATTGAATTGCCATCGTGGTCTTGAGCAGCAATGCTGTTAGACGCGTCAAATACTGTGGATTGATCCATCCTATCACGAAGGATGGCATCAAGGAAACTATCATCAACCTCATCGTCGGTGTGATTCATATTATCTTTTCTGCTTGGGGCATTCCTGACAACGGATTTCTTTCCTGCAGGAGGCCCTTGGACCACAGCAGCTGCAGTCTGTTTTGCATTCTCCATATTCATCAGATCACCTAGTTTATTCCTGCTCTGCTGCCTCTCCAGTCGCCATTGAGCCAGGATATCCTTTGTGCTCTTCTCAGTACCAATTGAATTCTCTTTCCCCGTTGTTGAATAAGCAAATGTGCTGATTGTTCCCGGTGTGGAATCCAGTGCTGTTGTACCAGAACGAGTGGAGGATTGTCTAGTACTAGTGGAGATTGTAGTTGGCGTCATGCCAGCCTTGAGATTCGTACGTGGGACCGAAGCGATCCTTCCTGCATCACTTTGAGCCGGCATTTTGGCTGTCTACTCGCAAGCTGCAATGTTGCAGTGTTGGATAGGTCCTTTGCGTGGATGGGATGAGGTACTGTAGTCTGTAGTGGTGGTTTGCTATCAGTGTGAGTTGTGTGGGTGGTGTTTGGTGTTTCGGTGTTTCGGTGTTTTTTTTGAAACCGGGCGCGGTGCTGAAATTTTTGAATTTTTTAGTATTTTAGCCTAACAATAACTCGTCATTGGTGGATTATGAATGTGCCCCATTGACGTACATGCACCACATTTTATTGTATTCATTAAAATATAATGTTGATTCGACATTGTAGTTTGATTCGGGAGTCTTTGTTTTCTTGTGATGTTGAACGGCTCTCTGTCATACCGGTATTGCTGGCATTGCTTTTGAACATATGTAGCGAAATGATGGACGAAAAAATGATAGTAGTTTTGTTTTATTTGGCTTTATTGATGCATGAACTGGTTATTGTTAACAACACGAGCAGCGACAATAGATCAATCATTGAATGGACTGCTACGTGTACGCCCAGTGGTTGCACACATGAAGAAAAGTTGAATTTATTTTCGTGGGAGCGGAATAATAGGAATTCAATTGGAGTCCATCAGATGGTAGCGTGTTGCGTGAACGAAACCTTATTTTACAATTATCATTGAAGACAATAACTGTCAAGCTGTCAGTATCCTGTTTTGCATGGGGAGCAGTAATGTCCAATGTTCCTTCACTTTCATTTTATTCCACGGCTACCATGATAGACGTGGAATCAATTGAAAGTGAAGGATCATTGAACATTACAGATCCCCTCCAAAATGCTGTGCACTTCCATTCAACATTTGTACCAAATTGATATACCTTTGAATTCCATGCAGGTAGACTACTGAATACTGAATACTGAATACACGCACTGAACACAAATCTCCATCGTGACAAAACCCTCATTACACCATGATCCCCTCATTTCCATTCCATACTGGTGTGATGCATTATACCTGGCACACACGTAAAGTTTCTTTGACAAGGAATTAATTCTCCATTCAATTCCATGCACAGTCCTCAAACATGCCCAACTGCCAAACCCATGATCAAATATAAAACGGAGCTTAACAAGAGCACACCCTTGCCATAATTCTGAGTCAAACTAAACGAAACATACCCTCCAGTCCAGAAAGTCATGGCGAGCGAAAAGAACACTTTAAACTTGACCAAATTCTCCATATTTCCACGAACAATTTGCCCCATGAACGTGCCCATATCACTCGTAATCCCACTGAAATGAGTACTGCGCACTAAATTCCCAGTCGTGGTCGAAGTCAAACTATTCTGTATTCCATTTGCCATGGCGGCAAGGTAAATAAAGACTTTATCGGGTTCTTCAGATAGGGTACTCGATCCATACAGCAGCATTGCCCCAATGAAAAACGCGCTTCGGAAAGCTACTACAGAAATTTGAAATGGTTTCGGGTTGGGATTGAGGAATCCGGACATGAATGACCCAGAGGCGTAGGATAGTATGCATTTGAAATTGAAGAGGAATTGACTGTAGTTTCCAGAAGCAGCTCCTAGTGCAGAATTGGTCCATGCACCAGTGACGGCTGCACTGGCTTGTTTGGTTCCGTCTTTGGATAGCATGCCGGAGAGGCAGACTCCATTCATGATTCCGCTGTTGAGTGCGAGGAGGAGTCCGAATCCTACAGCTGTTTTTTGGGAAATTGTTCGGATATTTGGGTCGGGTTCTGGTTCTGGTACTGGTTCAGGTTGACCTCTTTTTCTTCGATTGTTTCTTTTGAGTGCGCTTTTGAGTGCGCCTGCACGGAGGTTTGTAAGGACTGCCTGCTCATGTTCTAGTTCTCCAGTAGTAGCAGTGGTGGCAGTAGGTTTAGTAGTACTACCGGTATGGATGATGTTGACGGTGGATGGAAGGTCATGCACAGATAGCTTTGACTTGTTATTGACGGAGGTAGTCTCTCTACCAGCAACGTTGCTAGCGGACAATGCTAGGATTAGAACGAGGTTCAAGTATCTCATCATGTGAGTTGTTATTTGTACGAGTACAAGTGGAGCAGTGGGAAGATGGTCAAGTAAGTAGGAACAACGTTGTTGTGGTGGAAAGGAGATGTGTCGAAAACTTCAAGATCATTGAAAGATACACTTCAAATTTTCAAAATCAATGGTGGGGTGGATATTAAAAATATTGAAACATTCACGACCCTTCTCTGAAAAAGCCTAAAAGAGCCTCAATCACGACGGACAAATGAGATTTTTAGACCAGTACCGGTACTTGTAGTATTCATAGCTAGTCGCTCTAGCTAGCTAGCAAAGTGCGGTGGTATCTGTATCCAAGCTGTATCTAACGCTGCACCTCCCTACTATCATACTTTGAATCTATGCTGATAACCATCTCATCTCTCATCACTCTAGCTACAACACTGCACCATATTCGACTCTTACAATGTTTGGAAATCAATCAAAGCGAAACCGACATCTCTTTCAATCTCCCCCTTCTTCCACGCGAAGAAAACCTCCACCGTCCTATCGATCACCCGCGGTCAAATCCACCGCCCACAAACTCCATCAATCCTTTCAAACTACTACAGCATCACCCATCAACACCAATACCAATATAAATACCAATCAAGACGACAGGGTCCAAATCAGCAAATCAGTCCTGGAAGCGCTCCAGAATGAAGCGGACAATGAAGTATCCTACCCCTCATCCCTCTACCATTTGACCGATAGATGGATGACCAGCGAATGCGTCCTTGATCTACACGCCAACCCCACCACGCAAGATCAAGAAGCATTCAAAAGAAGGTCGCCTTCATCACCTTCCTCTTCTTCGGCAATGGGACTAGGACTAGGACTCGTGAGTTCCATGGATCGGTTGAGCATTGATCCCAATCTCCGCATCAAAGAATTACAATCGGCCCTCAAACATTTGCAAAGTTCTGTCAATTCCATCGGTTTCAATATTACCTCATGGGAAGAAGCCAAGGAGAAACTTGGCACGGTTATGATTCTTCCACAAGAAGAGATGACGGTGGCAGATTTGGTGCAGGAAGAAGGAAGCACTGATCAGCATCAGCATCAGCATTCACATTCACGCCATCGTGCAAGTCCATTGTCGTTTAAAAGGATCAAGCTCGGTCTTCCTCGGAAGAAAAAGAAACAATTGAAAAATTCAGTCGGGGTAAAGGAGTACTTTCATTTACTTCGGAAATCGGATAAGCAGCATCGATGGAGATCGGTCATGAGTGATAAATGGAGTCAGATTCGTAACATGTCGATTCCTGCGCCCATTGTTAGCAGCAGGTTTGAAGAGGAGGCGGAGGGAGAAGAGAAGGAGCGTGTGATGGAAGGTCAACATCGTATGCCAACTACTACGGGGGAGAAAGTGAAGCAAACGACAGCATTAGCATCTAGGAAGGTAGTACACGAGGAAATTGACGCCGTCGAATCTGTGACGGAGAAAATGGACAAATTGCTACGAACAAGAATCGAAGAAGCGGAACGAGTAGCAAGAGCCAAGGAATTGGCGGTACAGAAACGCATCGATGATGAAATCAGGGCGCGAGAAGAGGAGGAGGAAAAGAGAATAGAAGAAGCTGAAAAGGCAGCGAGCAACCTCTTGAGGCCACTCTCGGACGAAGAACACAATCGTGTGGAACAGGCGCTCTATGGTCCCGGACCTTTGGAGGAGAAGTTGGCAACGAGCGCCACTGACTCTGTACAGAGGAAATCGATTCATACCCTTCGTCCTGGGAAGTGGTTGAATGATGAGGTGATTCACTATTTTTACTCCATGCTTGCCAAACGTGATGAGGCGCTATCGGCTGCGAATCCTGGTCGGAAGAGGAGTCATTTTTTCATGAGTTTCTTTTTCACCAAATTGTTTGATGAAGGAGCTACGAATGAATATAGATATAGCAATGTCAAAAGATGGTCGAAAAAGGTTCCCGGGAAAGATATTTTTGCATTGGATAAAATATGTGTTGCGTGCAATGTCCTTCAGACGCACTGGACGTGTGTAGTAATTTTTATGCAAGAGAAACGCATTCAATTCTATGATTCCATGAGAGGTGATGGATATCACTATTCGGATGGGTTGTTGCAATATCTGAAGGATGAATGGGCAGCAAAGAAAGGTGGGGAACTTCCTGATGCAGATAAATGGAGAATTGTAGGGGCCGAGACGGGAATTCCGCGGCAATTAAACGGGTTTGATTGCGGGGTTTTCACATGCATGTTTGCTGACTTTCTTTCGGTTGATCGTCCATTGTCCTTTGATCAGTCACATATCGACCAGTGCAGGCATCGCATTGTACTGTCTATCTTGAAAGGTGTCGCGATTGAGTAGATACACATCATAGTCTCAATTCAGTAACATAAAAAGTGTTTAGAATCGAAGAATGAAAGTATACAGTATTATGCAATGCTATTTATCTTATTAATTTGACTTCAAAGTGTGTCAACTATTTAGATTATATTGACGCAGCCCTAGCTTCATTCATTCCAAAGATAATCTTGAACTCGTCAAACGAGATACGGCCAGAATTGTCTAGGTCAAGTGATATCACCGTATCCTTTATTTCTTCCTCTGTCATTGAAGGATCAAAAGATTTCAAAATATCGGTCACCTCATCTATCAAGAGAACTCCGGATTTGTCCAGGTCTGCAGCATCAAAAACTTGACGCAGATCTTGGACATCGGGAAACTCTTTGTTTGTTTTCTTCACAAGTGCCTTTTGAAACTCGCGACGATAGCAAACCTCTCTTAGAGAGTTCTTAATTTGTGATGAAGAATTGTAAAGTTCGTAAAAGTCTCTTGCCTTCATTTCTAGAACAACGCAGCCGTCACTCATAGTACATCGAGCAGTAGTATTTCTTGGTCTTGCCATTACTAGGGAGTGCTCGCCTACCAGATCTCCTGGATGGGCACAGAACACCTTCTTTGAGTCTACAAATACTTCAATTTTGCCTTCTTCCACAATAAAAAGTCCATCTGCATCGTCTCCTTTGTTAAATAAAATTTCACCCTTATCAATTTTCAAGTGCTTCAGATTCTTTTGCAATCTGAGAATTGTCTTTGCCCTATTCCTCTTCCTGGTTCTATCCTTTTCCTTGAGTTGAAGAGTCAATCCCGATGACGCGGCTAATTTTTCGAAATATGCTCTACTTATTTGTATTGCATGGATAGGTGTCACGCATTGGATCGTTGCAGATCGTATGCTTTTGGGATGAAGCAAAGCGCCTTCTCCAAAAAAGTCGCCTTGGTGACGGCGCGCACTAGAACCATCTTTTGTAGTGACCTCGATGATTCCAGAATTAATGAAGTACCTGATGTCAAAAATATGCGCAGCGTCATTAGTTTACAAATCAAAAGATCAAGAATACGATCCAGTAGCGATGACTTACATGTGGTTTCCAATATCACCTTCCTTGTACATAGTATGTCCCCTCGGGAAGTACTTGTTAACCATATTCTCTCCAAGAAGGTCCGAGAATCCGGAAAGAGAAAGGTTCTTCGTCTTCTCATCATCCTGGCCGTCATTTTCACCGGATTCACTTTTGGAGTTATTACTTGCTCTCTTTGTCAATTTACGCAGGTCTTTCTTTGTCAGGAAACCTTTGTTACTCGAGTCGAAGCCATGGAATGCTCTCTCGACCAAAGCAGTCTTCTTGGAGACATCGTTATCATCGCTCCAGCTGTAAAAGTCAGCAAATACTTTTGCTTCCAGCTTTGTCTTAAATTCACGAAACATGATAAGTTTCTTCGATGCATCAGTCATTTTGTCTTCACTCGCCGTCAAACCTCTGACCCAGGGGTGCTCCAGTAATTCCATAGCAGAGATTCTGTTCTTTGGATCCCACTGCATACATTTTTCAATAAGATCGATCGCCGAAGGAGACAAATGTGCAGTTATGGGCGAATTCCGTATAGGTGGCGACTGCCTTAGTTTTATGCATCGTTCAATGTCGTCATCACTTGCATTTCCTGGAGCATCAAGATAAATGTAAGTTTGAAAATGAGAAGTAAACTCGGTTTCAGTCCGTCATCATATTCGCAACTTACCATTTAAATCAAAGGGATGCAACCCTGTAAGCATAATGTACAAGATAATTCCAAGTCCCCATACATCCATAGCTGGCGTTATTGGCGCTGTGGTATTTTCAAGTACTTCCGGAGGACAATAAGCAGGTGTGTTACCTGCGCTGGACTTGGAAGTGACGGATCCATCCTCTGATATCTGCGCACATCCAAAATCAACAATTTTGATTGTGCTGTCTTCTGCTCTATCTGTTGAAAGCATCAAATTCTCAGGTTTCAAATCTCCATGAACTATTCCAATCCCATGCAAAAAACAGAGAGCCGCAGCGACCTCTTTCACGAGACGACTCGCGTCGGCCTCACTATATGCTCCAAGAGTGATGAGATGTTCAAACATTTCTCCGCCACTAACAAGATCAAGGACCATGTAATAATACCTTCCATCCTCGAAAATCTCCTTTAAACTGCATATGTGAGGGTGTCCTCCATTGTTTCTAACTTGGACCAAGGCATTGACTTCATTTTGAAACGATGTGTTGTCAGTTAATTTCTTAGGTATCTTCTTCATGGCAACGCCGTCTCCAGTCTGTCTATTCGTCGATTTATACACTGCCCCAAAGGCCCCTTCTCCAATTGGATTCGACCAGTTTGTCCTGTACTTGGAGTGCATACTCTGTATTGGGATTGACGATTCCTTGAGTAGACGAATAGTGGCTCTCCTGTTCAGAGCAGCCACGGCCACCCTACTTTGCTGGGTTATCGTTGGCTGGATTGGCTCACATTGGCTCTGAGTTACTTGCATAAATGATGGGATGAGAGAACTTGGGCCTTGACGAATTGTGGGATATCCAAGGTTCCATTGAATGGCTGGCTGCTGATGAGAACCTTTCGCAACTTTCGTATCTTTGTTTAGTAAGGACTCGTCTTCATCTTTCTTGTTCCATTGAACTAAATCCACTGCCGCGACAGCGGATGCACTAAGCGCGCAGGCTGCTAGATTTCTTCGCCGAAGCAATATTAATTTCCACATTTTGAAACTGACTGAATGAGGTCTGTTACGACGATGTTGGCAAGCAACTTTTAAGACTGGTGAATTATTGAGAATGGGAGAAAGTGTCACGCACGGATGAAAATTCAATAAATTTGGCACCCGCCGTAGCACTTTTTACCGTACGTAAAAGATTTTGGAAAACAGTGCGTCATACTGTCGTCATTCATTCGATGAAAATTGCAAGAACTAGCAGATAACCACAACCACTCAACTACTACATAGCCATAGTAGAGTAGTAGAGTTCCACTAGCTAGATATTAGCTAGTTGTGATAATATTCTGGACGCAAAGCAGTCTACATCTAAAGCAATTGTTTTAAAGAATGCGTTTTAAGACGGTATTTTAATGAACATGATGGAGCAATTCAAAGCTTTGTAACAGAATGACTGTAGATACAACAAACCAGAAACAAACCATATGGAATACTGCATAGTCAAAAGCCTCAAACTCATCACAATTGCATTGCCAAATTTATCTCATGTATTTCAAATTAAGGAAGGAATACCATTGTCATGGGATCAGTGAATACTACAGGTGCCATGGGTCCTTGTCTGCTGAAGAGCGGAGAGTTGATATAAACTTCCCAAGCTATAAGAGTGTAAATACACGCCCATGTTCCTTCCTCTAGCAGCTGAAAATGATAAAATATGTAATAACCATGAGTAAACTATAAACCATGGTCAACGTCCTTGATGTCATGACCTTTTCTGACTTACCTTGACGGGGGTCTTTTCTTCTTGTTCTTCCTTGTCCTTGTTGAAAAATGGCAATTTATTGAGAAACGGCAATTTACTGAGAAACGACTCCTCTTCCACCTCGACATCTACTTCTTTCTCAATCGCAGCTGCTCTTCTCGCCTCTCTCTTCGCCGCCTTCTTCCCTCCTCCTTCTACCTTTGCAAAATTTCCCTTGGCATATTCTGCCAACGAGGGTACATCTTCCACAATAGTATTGACCACCAATTTATCTTCCAACTCTCTATTTCTAGAACGGAGCAAATCCTTCGTTGACGCTGAACCCATTGTGTCCCCACCCTTTTTGGCACGCATTGCAGCCAATACTTCTGGAGCGTTGACGTCGAACGCTTTCCCCCTAGAAGCAACACCTCCACCCGATGCTTTTGCAGCTGTAGCTGCTTTAGCTGCTGCTTTTGCAGCGGCTTGTTCTTGCAAATCAATATCTGCAATGAGATCAAAGTCCGGAAGCTCATCTTCTTCATCATCTGTTTGTGCGAATGGATCTGATGATTTATCTTTACGACGGCGTCTTTTCTTCGGTGCAGCAAATAGTGACGTTGTAGTTTCAGCAAGAGTTGATGGTACTATTTGATTTGCAACAGGTTGATTTCCACGAATGTTTGAAGGAACAATGAATGCAGAAGCTGATCCTAATGAGATAATAGCAGCTGCTAGCCATGATAAAGTAGATTTGGACATGATGAATTGGCGTTCACTGCAAAGTATGTTCTGGTGGATGATACTGTGTTCGGTGTGTACAGTAGTGACAACAGGACGGTATGTATGATAATAAAAGTGATGTGTGTTTTTGTTCTATCTTCATCTATGTTACCAGTTACCAACCGTATTGATGTTGAAGATATGACTCAGGTAGGTGTGGAAGAAGAGAAATAAAGGGGAAGAGAACAGTGAGACCTTGAACCTTTCTTTTTTTGTGCAGAGTTTATTTTTGTTGGCATGAAAATTTTAACCGGACACCCGACGTGACGAATTGACGGCTCCAACTTTGTTCTGTTGTGTCACCCCCCACGACGGGTAGTCTAGCTATTGTCTAGCTTGTGGTTTTGTGTAGGTTTTCATCATTTAATCTAACCATCACAAGAAGATACGCCGGCAGCAATCAATTGACTACCTGGTACTGTACCCACTACCAACGCTCTCTTTTAGTCATCACAATCGCAAGAAATGGATAAGGACAAACAAACAAATAACTCAGCAAACTATTCTGCTGCTAGCGAGGCATCTAATGCGTACCCAACACAAATGACCAGCAACAATGCCGATTCTACTATGCGTCCACCATACCACCAATCTGCCGCACCACACGCGCCTTCGCCTACCGTAGTAACTCAGTCCTCCTCTAGCCAACTTACCCAAAAGCCAGAGGTGCAGAATGACGATGATAGCGATAGCGACATCGAGATTGTCTCTGTCCAGCCAACCCAGAACGCTCAGTATGCGGCGGGCCGACCTAGAGCTGCTGGCTCTGAAGCTTCGAGTACACAACATGCACAGCAATATAATGCTGCCAATGCCACAACCAGCGCAACGAATAGCTATCAACAGCAACAGCAACAAACTCAGCAAAGTCGACCTCAGCTTCAAACGCAGAAGCGACCGGCGCCGACGCAACAACCACAAGCATATGTTCCATATGCATGCGCACCTCCTCCAGACTTCGTTTGCACATGGGATCAGTTATGGCCGAAAGTGGTGGCTGCAAACCCTGCGCCAATTGTGAGAACTACAAATCAGGTTAGAGCATACAGACTAACGCTTCTATCCAATACGGAGTTTACAATTACCGCAGTATTGCATCACTCCAACACAATGGACTTTCAACCGTCGCTGATGGGACTTCGAAAACCCATCAAGGAAATAACACGCTTGCATTCGAACGAAGACGAAAAAGCAGTTTTAGAGGAGGGAAGATGGCGGATACCCCTCAGCGTTTATAATCAATTTTTGGGCTATTTGTTCCGTCAAAGTAGAACTGCCGTGGATGAAATTCCTCGAGCTCAACTCAATATTGCTTCCATGGGGCGTGCAGTGAAAGAACGTGGCCATCCTTCGCCAGAAGAATTGATTGACAGAGGTATTCCAATCGGACTAGCCAATGCGCTTGCGCCGTATCAGCGTGGTGGGGTTGATTTTGTGTTGCAGCGCGACGGCAAAGCTTTGATTGCTGACGAAATGGGACTGGGGAAAACGGTTCAGGGGATTGCTGCCATGGCTTGTTACTCGAATGAATGGCCCGTTTTGGTGTTATCGCCTTCAACGGCTCGGTATCATTGGGAGGCAGAGTTTTTGAATTGGCTTGGGGCGGACAGTGATATCAATTGCACGAAACCACCTGCTCAAGACGATGAGCTGTCAGATATCGGGCTGGACGATTTGGATAATTTGGACAGTTTGGTTGATGTTAGCTGCTGGGGGGAAGAAAAGAAAGCAGAAGTTCGCGAAGATGTGAATGGCAAGAGGAGGTTGTCGGAAGGAAGTATACCAAATGCAAAGAAAATGCGATCTCCGACAATGAAATTACTCGATCCATCTGAAGTCAATGTATTGACAACTTCCAGTGATACAATCCTCAATCCAAACACTAGGGTCGTAATTGTGTCCTATGGACTTATTACAAATCTAACAAAGAAAAATGTCCTCATTCCGAATCAATTCAAGTGCATAATTGTGGACGAAAGTCATATGCTCAAAAATAAAAAGTCCAAGAGAACAAAGTGTGTAATGCCACTCCTGAAGGGAGCCTCGAGGGTTATCATGTTATCTGGTACCCCTGCAATGTCAAAGCCGGAAGAATTATTTCCGCAGCTGAACGCTCTGGGCGAGACTTCCGGATGGTGGAATGACGAGAACGATTTCAAAGCTAAGTATGTGAAGGACAAGTACTCTGATCCTAGTTTCGCAGAGCTACACACCCTCCTAACATCTACTGTGATGATTCGAAGATTGAAGCATGACATCTTAAAAGACATGCCAAGCAAATTGAGGGAGAACGTCCATATAAACGTGCGAGATCCAATACTCGGACAGACAATTAAAGATGGGTTACTGACACTTCGACAGGGGAAAGGGGTTTTAGGAAAGCTCAGTGTTTTGCATCAAAACTTGGATTCAATTGAAAATCGGGAACAACCCCAATGTTCTGGAGATGCAGCTTCAAGGAGCAGTGATATTGCTGCACCTCATGTGCAGCAAAGTGTGACGGAGGGAGATGGGGAAACTAAATCAAGAAAAGCTATCCTGAACCAAATTTTCCGGCTTTCTGGAACAGCAAAGATTCCAGCTCTTATAGATATGCTCAAACGGTGGTTAGACAACCCGACAAATGGAAAGTTATGCATCTTTGCTCACCACATTAATGTCCTCAATGCCCTTGTTGACTTAGGAGGCTTGTCCAATGCTCCCGGAAGTACGACCAAATATATCAGGATTGACGGTTCGACGAATCCGAAGTTTCGACAAGTGCAAATTACTAGCTTTCAGAATGATCCTACAGTAAAAATTGCGGTTCTTGGTCTAACTGCTGCCGGCGTTGGTGTTACTTTAACTGCTGCATCTACGATATGGTTTGCAGAATTATTTTGGACTCCGGCTCTTATGATCCAAGCAGAAGATAGGTGAGACATCTAGGATTGTCATGAATTATTTTTGACTGTAACGCCATTCTAACAACTCGATTTTTTAGATGCCATCGTATTGGACAACAAGCCCAAGTAAAAGTCCTTTATACCATTGCAAAAGGTACTCTAGACGAGGTTCTTTGGATTTTATTAAAGCGAAAATTTCGAACACTGGGTGAATTTGTCGAAGGGCAAGAAATGATGGATATCGTCCTGCATAAAACGTACGCCAACGAGTTTGATGCTGTCGATAGAAAGTGTGACCAGGACATCGATAGTGATTCTGACGAAGTAGAGAAAAAAGAAGGCGTCGACGCCTTGGCAGATGAAGACTCCATCCAACATGAAATCGAAGAGCTTGCAACTGAGGATCTAAAGAAAGCCGCCGCAGGGAACGACGATGAGGATGACGATGACGTCCCATTGGAAAAGAAACAGAATTCCACCGGCAATTCAGCAGCCCAAGCCGAAATAATTTGTCTGTCAGATGACGACGAAGATGAGCCACCTCCCAAAAATCCAACCGAAAATATGACGTCTGAGGAAATATTGAAATTTTACGGGGATTCTGGACAAACAACAATTCTGATGATACCCAAAACTTTGAAACTTTCCAATGCAAAATTCTTTTGTATGTTCTTTCCTGGGCCAGCATACGGAGTCACATTTTACGAATATGCAGGTAGATGCATCGTAGTAAAAGCATCTGATAAACTTCCAACCGGAAACCACTTCAAACTGGGAGATGTTCTTGTGGCTGTAAATCAATGGTTCCTAAAGGAAGGAACTGCTTTCCAGGAGGTGCTAACTTACTTGAGGCAAGCAATGGTTGACTCCAGGCCAGTGCGCCTTATTTTTTGTCGGGACAAATTTACGAATCTATTAGTTGATAAAATTTGGCAGAACCATAGAGAGGCAAGAAATAAACAAACAAATGCCCCGCCCCCAGCGAAAGAGAAAGATAATTATGCGGGAGAAGAACCGCCGGCGAACGACGGCAAGGTGATTGTTCTAGACGATTGATTGTCATGCAGCTATGAAACATCTAAACGCTCAGAAGATTTTTTAAAAGCATAATTTTATAAACATCGTAAAAGAATATCTATACGAAGAGATTCAAGTGTATCCTGCTGGTGCCATTGCTGAACAATCACTTTCCTTCCTTTTCTTGTTTTGGTCTCTTCTTTAGATAGATCTAAAATACTTTAAGTTGCTCTTCTTTTGATCCAGACTGTTCCAATTCCAACATGCACATTCTTCCTTCTGCCCTTCATACAATTGCATCTTTTTATAATCATGAACATCTCTTTTGTAGATGCACGAAACGGCTTATCGTAGTAGACACTGAAGTGGTTGAGGTGTGCAACGGCAGTTACGCTGTGCTAGTGCTGATGTTAACGCACCTTTTCTGACGAAGGATAAACATGGGTTTTACGACAGAAGGGAGCAACCGACAGAACTGAATAGCAATGAAATTGAGTTCTACGAATTGTTAGTGCAATTTTATCTGAAAATTTGATACCGGTAGTTAAATAGTGGCATCATAGATTCAAAAATATAGGCAGCGCCATAAAATGTTAATTTAAACAAGAGATCCCAGTACAGCTTTCTTTGCAGATCGATCACTTTTATCCTTGACTGGTTTTGTTTGTTTGAATTTCCGTGTACGGCGATCATCATCGTTGTCAGCCTTATTCTTCTTTGATTGACTAGACTCATTACCCCCCTCGTTAGCCTTTCTCTTCTTCCGCCTATTGTCAATTCTGTCCATAATTTTTCCAGCTTCCACAAGATTACTGTAAGCTTGATTCTCTCTACGAGCATGCACCATTTCGATTCGAAGTTTTTGCTCCCTCACTCTTCTCTCAAAAGCAACCTTCTCCGTCAAATGAGCCCACTGAAACCTACTAAGATACTTCAGATTCCACAAGTCTCCGAAATGTACATTCCTCTTATGATTTGTAATTGGTGTGTTATTGAGGGACTGGGCTACCCTTTTTGCAACTTTCTTGTCCTCGTACTCAACCCAGCCCTCTCTATACCTCTTCCCTCCACTCTTTGATCCCGACGCTCGTTTCCGTCTCTTTCTTGCAGCCTTATCTTCTTCTTCAAGATAAATACGGGTAACAACGCCAAATTCGGAAAGGATCTTCTTCAGTTTACTAGGCCCCATCCTTGGGGGGATTCTCGACAGGTAGACTACACCACGCTTCCTTAATTTCGCATTAAAATCCTCAGTATCTTTGAGTGACAGCTTGTGTGGCTTTTTCGCTTCTTTTGTCTCGATTTCAGGATTCAGATCATCATTCGCAATACCATTGTCTTGGCTTGCCTCTGAGTGATCGCTCATTATGATGAATTCTTTCCGGTTCGTCTGTGTTGCTCCTCAAGGTTCCTGTTCTGAGTTTTGAAGTGTGCAAAGTAAAGCGTCTTTTTGCACCACCAAAAGAATTTTCGAACAGTTTTAGTGGTCGTGATGAACTTGCACGACGGTCGGTATTTTTAATAGCCTATTTGAGATATTTAGCTGTACATTAATTTGTACTTCCCACTTTATCCCTGTTCAACCTACATTGTAGACTGATTTTTTAGTTCGCGCCCACATTTGAGATGTCTTTTAACCACCCTCTACTCGCTAGCACCCACCCACGAACCCCGAAGAAACCAAGAAAACAAACTTCAAATCAACCTCATCTTTGCAAGTAATAAATACACTGGGTGTTTCAGTAACACGATACGTGGGGAAACTTTTAACAAATTTGTCTACTCTGGAATAAGGTGTTGGAAGGATTGTCGGGATAAGCATGACTTCGCTCTCATAAGCTGTTGCACAGACAGGTACCACCACTCAACAACACGAAAGACAAGTCCCGCTCTGGCCCATTGAAAGGTCCTCTGATGGCCCTGAAACTCTGCAAAGTACCTTGAAACAGTGTAATATACACGATGTAACATAGATTATGATTGATACTGGAAGACTCACGATCTCTGCAATCGGGATATTCTAAATAACACAAGAAGGACGACTGGAGAGTTCTTGTTCTTGGTCAAATGCAACCGCAAACTACAACACCGATTGTGCTAGCGCTATTGCTATGGGATCAGACATACCCTCGACTCGAGGATTCTATGCTTCCAACAATTTAATCGTTGCAAACTATCATAACAATGAGAGGAAATTGTGCTACTTTGTTTTTTCGACCAAGGAGGATCTTCCAATACGGCAAAAAGGGCTATGCTGTCTTTTTGGTAAGTTTACCATCCAATGTGCAGACCGTTAACAAGCAGATTAAGAGATACCTGGGATGCAGTCATATATTCACAAATTGAAATGGACGATACAACCACATTGGAGTACATGTATGCTCGGTATTATTTGAAACCAGCTGACGTGGACGGCATGCAGAGAGTCATTTGGATTGACTCAGATACCTTTGTGCAAGGAGATGTGGCGGTAGCGGCTGCAAATTACTGGGAGCCTCTGAAGGAATATCTTTGTACGAATCCACGTCTTGAAAAAATTAAGATGAAACCATCCGATGGACGTGCCATAGAAAGATCATCATCCGTAGTCACTGATGTGGCGCTAGTCACAGGATATACAATTCCGCAATCGTTGTTCAACAGCCGCGGCAGCAGTGGAAGCATCATCGATACCCGGGATTGCCTCTTTAAAAATCTGGTGATGCAGCAGGTGCCATAATTATTGGATCTTTCTTTTTGGAATCATTGCAAGTAATGAACATTAACAAATTGGTTCTTGTGGAGACATCAACATTTTCCAATACATTGGTTTGCATTGGCAAGACACTCCAATCAAGAAAACCACAACGCTGGATAATCCCGAAGACAAAGATATCTACAATTCAACCACTATCGATATCGATGTATCTCTTATAATCCTCTTCCTTCTCGTACATACACAACAAGTCACAAAACTGTTGAGCGCAAGTTGAGAATAGACCAGTGAGCAATGAGGATGAAGGAAAGGTGTAGAACTAAGTGCATTCATGAATGTACTACAGTAGTAGCACCATAATCTCTCTCTAAATCTTCCTATTACTTTTTCAAGCATTAGCTAGTGGAGGGTGGTCGGTTTTTAAGGCAAACTTCAGTTTTTCAACTGTCTTACATACGAAAAATAGGAATACCGGTACCAACCGCAGCTATTATATTCAATATCATTGTTCAAGCTGTGGCCTGTGGAGAACTACATCAAAGTTCCCTCCTGGCAAGAATTCAACACTTTCCCTCTGGTTAGTAAAGGAATATATTCTTTCCTTCATCATGCATGGAAGACCACATAGAAGATTAGTCTTTGCAGACGAGAAGTGAATGAAAAAGATTGATATCTTTCATCAAGTGCGAAGGGATCCCTTCATGGGAGAAGTAGCGCTCACTATCACTTGAAATTCCATCAACAGGCAGCGAATTTTCATGGAATGTTCTCCTTCTTCATTCTTCAGTCAATCATTTAAGAATAATCCTCTTCAGATTCTCAGAGGATCTATCAACTCAACTTACAACGAGTAAAGATGAGTCAATACGTGATGTATGATGTGAAGGGTATATTATGATGTTCCCCTTTTAGTCAATTTTATTGTTTGTGCATCGGATTCAGGTTTCTGATAAATCAGCTTCCAATCCATGCCTTCAGAAGGCTAGCCCCCATTAAATACAATGATTGATGACTTATGTTGTTGTCTCCTGCTCTTGTGTTTCTATCATTGCCTCCCTTTTAAATACTATGCACTGAATTTACCAGCAAGATAACGCACAATTTTAATATATGATTTTTCTGGTTCAATTTCCTGCTGGTGTCTGCTGCGATTCTGTTGTTTGAACTCATTGTGTCGGTGGTCGTGGTAGGTATGTCTTTCCCGTTTGTTCTAAGTGTCATACAACGAGTGAAGGTGAGTCAATACATGATGCATGATGTGAAGGGTATATTATGATGTTATTACTGGTGTAGACACCTTGAGGACTGCTCTCCATCATCCATTACAACAATACCATCGCCATACCGTATAATGGTCTTCGCAGACCTTTAACCGTAATATAACATTCCTTTGCAATAAGTGCGCGTTGCAAACTGCGTTTAAGATGAAAGTAGAAGCAACAGACAATTGATCAGATCACGTAGTAGTCTTGAGTTGAATGTTAAAAAGGAATTACATCATTGCGGATACAAGAAGAAGTGATTTGATAGAGATGCACTACACGATGGTGAGAGGGGTCTCCTCAGAGCTCTTAACCTATAACAATTTCTTAAAAGAAAAGTCCTTCCCGTCTGAAAAAGGCCTAGCGCTAGAAAAACCATGTGAATGATGCACGCGCGGTTGAATTCCGCCAACATGGATAATATTTGTTTCACCGAGAAGGTATGGTGACAGACAAAAATTAGAAAATTGAGAGTTTCGCAAGTTTCGATCAAATTTTCTGTTGTGGCGTTTTAGGCTTCAACTTCACATACGTGGTAAAAAAGCCCCCAGAAGAGCCAATTACGACCACTGTTGTTATTGACGATTTACAGTACCAAACTACTGTATCACATCCAGAAGAAATCGTGGATCGCTCTTGTTTAAGCGCACATTGAATGATATGTCTAAAGAGTACCGATCATGAATTCAAGACTAATACTACAACATCTCCATGCTCAGTGTAGCTCCTCTATTTGTGACTTCAACAACAAGGCAATTTATTGTCTTGTTGAACAATAAATTCCAAATCCGAAAATTCTAGTATCATCTTAGGCTTTTTGACCTCAACTCAGAAATCACCTCAATATCTAAATACACCACCGCAAAATTTGCAATATCTGTTGAGAAGGTACGCGAACGAAGTTTAAAGTACGAACTAACCTGTGATCACGTGAGCTCTGCAGTCTAGTTGAAGAGAATCAAGTTTTATTCAAAACATATTAGTTGTTAGATGATAATTTCAAATTTTGGATTTCATTCATAGCATATACCAACCCATCAGAGGTTACCATTTATAATACCACCACCTCAACACAATACGATAGCTTCAAAAGCTAGTAGCTTAGACAATAGAATAATAGAATTAGGAAATTCAAAATGAAAAAGGATTTGGCTGATTTACTTAGTTCCTAAGAATGGTTTGAAAGATTATAAGCCAGACGCAAGATGCAAACAGGGAATTATACACGTACGTAGTTGAAGAGCCGTTTCTTCGAGTCGTGCGAAGTAGTAGTGGCAAAGACTTGTTTCTGATTCGATATTAAACCCAATCAATGCTGCGGCGGAGCGATTTCCACCGCAATTTCTAACCATCCTTCACTAAAAAAGAATTTTCTCTTCACTTTATATGCATGTATGATACCTTTGTTGTTCTTCTAAGGTATAGTAACGTTGTGACATTATATTCTAATTACCCACTTGTGGTTTGATTTCTTATCCTTTACTGTACGAATTACCCCAATTTCATTGGACGAGGTTCTTCCTCATAAATAATTTCTGAATAATTTGCCTTCCGATAGAAATTCGGGAAGCCACAAGCGCTTCCTTTTTCTGATATTGAAGACCATTTTGTCATTTTTCCTCCCAAAAACCTGCTGCCACCACCGGGAAGTCAGAACGTCAAGTTGAAGTTGTTGATGAAGAAGCCCTGGCTTCAAAAGAATTTACGAACCACGTTCGTTTCAGTCAGCGAGATTCTTCCTATTCTCAAAAATGTTAGTGCAGACCCAACCGAACTCCTAGTAGGTATAAAACAGTCAAATCCAAATAAAGAAAAATGAGGATGAACAAAATAAAACAAACACCAGAATCTCCGCTTCGATCGTTTGTGTCATTATTGTCAACTGCACAAACAAGTTTGGGGGTTGAAATACCGAAGAATTCAGAGCATCTAAAAGACTTCTTCAAACTCGACGCCGGCAGACCTTTTCGTGGTGAAACACCTTGCTGCTGCTCCCTACCCAGTCTAAAACTTCTACAATCCTCGAAGACGAGAAGATTGTCTATTCCTGATAACAAGAGAGTTCTCCAAGAGTCCTGTGCTGACAAGCTGTCGTCTCCAATTGAATTCACACATGAAGGCTTGACTGAAGCGCCTACCGTCTTGATAGAGAACCTCGTGTCATCCTTCAGCTACCTCGTGAAATCACGAATCACGAACTCTATGAGGGCCCTTCTGTCTCAATCTAGCGGTGGGCATATCCACAAGAAGATCATGATGAAGGTTCTCACCGCCTCAAACATAAAACCTATTGACTTAACCACGGTTGTAACATCTTTTCGACCATTTGACGAAGTCGCACCATTTATGAAACATGCGCAACGAGCGGAAGACAGCACATCTAATGAGCGCATGCGTCTTTGCTTCGAAGTTACCATGGATGTGTGTGTCTTTGGTGAGGCACCCTTAACTGTTGTATTGAGAACCTCTGGAGTTGCAGAAGATACCTCCTCAACTATCGCTCCTAACAATGATACCTCAGGAAAATTAAACTTTGTTCGAATAGTTCTGGACAACAACGTGCTTCTAGAACAAATGATGGTCCAAGCTCGTCTAGCGGCCAAGAAGGCGCTACAAATTGCGGCTGATACCGCACAATCTTTTATTCTGTCATCAGGGCTTTCTTCTGGCAACGTTAGCTTGGTTTCTATGTCCTCTCAAGGCAGTGACCTCTCTCAGCTGTCTCAATTTGATGAAGAAATTACGACTCAATCGAAGGATCAGGGTATGATGCCACCGCCTCCTCCTAGACTACCGAGGCAAACTCGATAACAAGATACAGAGTCACGTGTAGTTATTTTAAGATTGACTTTCAAGTTTAATTTATATTTGTTTACAGCAATGTTTTTACTAGACACATCTGAGTCAGTCATTCTCTGTGAGAAGCACCTGACGTCCGATACACGCGTGTGCCATATATCACCTCTAGTACCCTGGAAGAGAAACAACTTTTTTTGAAAGTTCTTCCTCTCGCTGAAGTTGAGTGCGGAATGCATCTAGCTTTTCTTTGAGACAAGAAATCAAATAAGTCTTCCGATCCAAGATAGACCCTAACCTATGAGCATAACCATCGACGTCGTAGTCGATAACAGAATCGCTCTGAACTCCTTGAAGAAGCTTGCCTTCCTCTGTCAAAAGCTCGGCATTCTCCTGGATGACACTCATGTGAAGATTCAGCAGACTTTCTTCTTCCTCGAAAAGATTCTGTACAGTACGATGGAGTTGAGCAATATCCTGGGCCTCGCTGTCATCCCCACTGTCATAGAAGTCTTCGCTAGTTTCACCACGTGTTGAGTGAAGAATATCAAGATCGTCAACTGGCTCTTCTGCTCTCTTTCCGGGTCTTGATTTCGGCTTAATTTCCTCGTTATTGGCTCCCGCCTTCTTCCTTTGAGACCTGATGTCGGCAATCTATAAAGAGAACGAGTTCGACAGCGATCAGTGGATGAAACAAAGAAAGGTTGACCAAGCCAAGTCCTTGTCAGAGTAGCTAACTTACCTTCTTCTCCTTGATACGATCGGCATATCTCAGTGTATTTATAGTATGATCCGCCGAGGATGCTCCAGGAGAGACAGTTGCAATCATTGTGGTTCTCGCCAAACTCGAAGTGAAACAGTCTTTCAAGATCAATGTTAGTTTGGAAGCACGATAGGGAACATGCTTCGAAGTACCCCCAAGTGCTCTAATACACTCCTTGAGAGCCAAGAGTGATGTATTGATCTCCGAGCTCTCGGTTCTCCTTTGCCTATTATGGGACTTTGTATCCGAGCCACGTTCACTTCCAGCCAGGTCCACCAAAGAAAGCTTACCCTTAAGCTTTTGGCTGTTTTTGTCTCTTAGTACAATTTGACAAATGGCATGTGAGCGGGACGAAGTATCATTGGCCTCCGTGGCATGAGTGGTTCTCTTTCTGTGAAAACAATTGGAAAGGGTGAGAAGATCCATGTCTACAGATCAACCCGAAATCTACTGCTGGGAAATTATGACTTACTTTTGAGCCGATTCAATGTATTCAAGTAAATGTTGGGGGTCGTTGGCTTCAAATTCCCTCAAACCCGTCACAACAACTTCACCCTTTCCATCCTCCAAAACCTTGAGTCTATTGCGTTTATTCAACAAATCCTGGATACGACCCCCGTATATTTCAAAGAAACTAACGAGGACCATCGTATCATCCAAGTTTGGACCATCGCCATTGGAAAGCAAATGGAAAATATCTTCAGCAACCATGGCTTCAATACCATTCATAGTATGTGTCTTTCCACTACCAGTTTGTCCATATGCAAATACCGTAGCCCGTCCACCTTTACCGCTGCATGTATATTCAATGAGCGGCAACGTAGAATGTTGATAAACATCCTCAGTTGTCGATTTTTCACTGAAACCATAATCGAAACAGAAAGAAGAATGATCGAGATATTTCGTAATCCCATCTACTTTCAACTTTGCATTGTGCACCCATACAACTGGATGATAACAAGTGACAGAATCGTGATCTTTGACCTTGCGTTCCTTTTCGCTCACGGGTCTCTTTCGCACTGCAATGCAGATCTTTGGCTGCTCCTCGTTCGTTTCCAAAGACAATTCGTCGTTTGCATGTTCATCCCTCCACTTTTTCACGAGTCCAATGAAATCGACATCACCAGGATTACCCGCTGCCAAGTTCCTCTGCTCTTCTTCTGCCCTTTCTATTTTACGCTCCTGCATGAGACGTCTGCGTTCTTCTCTCTCGGCTTCCATGTGCTCAATGCGCATCCTGGTTTGGTCTTTTGCTCCTGTAGAGACCTAGAGAAGTAGTATCATACCAGCAGAGAAGGATGAGATTTTCGAAATGGAACCGCCAGCAGGACATCGAAATAAATAATTCTTACTCTTCTGTTGTTTTTCGGTGAAGTTGCCATGGTATTTACTGCTGTGCAATGACGTAGAGGCGACTTCCAGGAATGTGTGTATGTTGTTGTTGGTACATACAGAGTTTGAAGTTGTTGTTGTTGCACGTCGGTCGTTCACCCCATGATGGGAATAGGGGGCACTTCTGTTTCGAATGATTTATTCCAGTCGTTTCAAATGGCCTGTTTAGAGGAGACTGAAAACAACGGTTTTTCACAGGTTTTTCAAAACCAAAATCACGCGCGCAAAATGATCGACGCAAAAGGCTATTTCCCTTTATATTATGCTACCGTCATTGACCGTCCGTCAGAAAAGTTGAAGTCGGTGTCACAAAACGTGATTGTTATTCTGATGACCATACAAGCTGGTAACCAGCCGGTGTCGTGGGGCGTCTTTGGGCTTCCGAAAAATCAATGGAAGTTGTCTGCATTCTCTTTTTCCACAACAGTGGATTCATGCAGATGTTGAATGTTGAAGCCATAAAATCAATCAAACCACGAACCATCATTATGTTCTCTTCGATGAAACGAACTCAACCCTGCGCGGATCTCATTTCCATGACTTCTGTAGACGCATTTGATCAATTATCTACGTCCTCCTCCACTGAAGGGACTCGTAAAAGGTCTGCTAGTGCTATCGTGTGTGGCTGGGACCATTACAAGTCTGAAGTGTCGGATGATGAAGTAGAATTGTTCCATGAATACCAAGGATGGCGCAATAAGAAGCGATCTATGGGGCGTGACTCGTCTCCGATAACTGGAACTTCAAGGGTTAAGTTACCGAGACATAGTGGAATCTCTTCGGTCATGGAGGACGGGTCTGGGAGACCTCCCTTGTGCATTCGTATTCCAACGACCATCTTCTGCGACCCCGAGAACCTAACGGATGCAGTCCACCTGACCTCTATCGAAACGCTTCCTGCTTCTCCTGCATTGGGTCAGATTAGCAACGATCTTGCAATGATGTAATTTCAGATCACCCTCATCTTGCAATGATGCAATGCCGCATCCTCCTTCTGGCCCAGAAGAGATGCTGATGGCTCTGAGACAGGTGATCGATTATTGTACAGATATCAAAATAACCAGTGCAGGCCTCTTTCCGACATTAAATATGTTTGATTCAATCAAATGTTTTGTACAAGTGTTCACGCACTTCTGCAACGCATATTTTGAATTCATCAATATTTAATTGTACATACTAACGGAAGGCCAATGCCATAATCCTGTCCATAATGAAAGAACAACTTTGTAAAATAAATGTTCAAATGTACATTATGTGCTTTCACATTAATTGATATACCAGTATATATGCAGTGTTGTGCTTGCTCAATGCAGTCATCAATGATGGAAGTGGTTGTTAATTTATACAAGACATTAGGATTCCTTTCAATGATGGGCATTAATTCTGATGTGTGACACAGACGAAGCATTTGTTTGTGATGCGCGCGTTGGGGATGTCTACGGTACGTATGTGGTGTCTATGTGGTGTCTGAGAAACACGATTGAAACGGCAAGTCCGAAGGGTCTGTGCCAGAGCAATTTCTCCACCCCAAGATTTCCCGCCAGATTTAGCTTTGCTTTCAGCAGGGCTTTTGTTTGATAGCGGGAACGATATTGAATATTAAGGTAGACGAGAAAAAAGGAAGAAAAAAGAGGAAGAAAGTTCATTTTGAATGACCCGAGACCCGACGCCATTTTCTGTCGTCTCATGGTATTAATAAGTACTACTGCTGTACAAACCAAACATTCTTAATAATGGGTAATGCGATGTAATATTAGTCATGAAATTGGCATGAACCTTTCGAAGTTGCCCGTGGATCTTCATGGGCTGAACACTTTTTACACCGTCGTCGAGTTCTCCTTTTCTTTTTATCTCGCTCCTTCACGCTGTCCACGCTTACTCTTATTAAATATCGATGATTGTCAAGAGGCAAATGGCATACCGTTGTTTTTGTAAGGCCTTCCATGCATGGCCTGAGGCTTAGCTCGTGGAACTGGAACCAAAGGTGTTGTAATTCGTAGCTCTAATCCTGGACTTTAGGGGCTGCTGCTGGTCTTGTTTGTACTGGTAGAAATTCAGTCTTACATCTGCGACTGATAAGAACACGTATCTTGTCCCTTCAAACTTGTGCGTGATGCCCTTGATCTCGTTGATGATCCAGGCACAGTCACATTCATCGTTGCGCTCCTCGAAATCATCGAGGGATTGCAATTTGGACTGCATAGTAACGCTGCAT
>Ga0209712_10000597_pt1 | contig 31552 bp, 18 predicted proteins | sample ArcOceMetagenome_FD_187443 | JGI IMG/M metagenome (GOLD analysis project Ga0209712, IMG submission 187443) | Marine eukaryotic phytoplankton communities from Arctic Ocean - Arctic Ocean - Greenland ARC118M Metagenome (SPAdes) (version 2) | ecosystem: Environmental > Aquatic > Marine > Oceanic...
GGTGTTAAAATGATTCCTATAGAGACCTCAAAAGGCACATTTAATGTCTACACCAAACGTATGGGAAACAATCCTAAAATACGTGTATTACTCCTTCACGGTGGTCCAGGCTGCACTCATGAACAATTCGGAAACTTTGAAGGCTATCTCCCGAATGAAGAAATTGAGTACATCTACTACGATCAACTCGATTCATATTACAGCGATAAACCAAATGATTCCACGCTTTGGACTACAGAGCATTTCGTGGAAGAGGTAGAGCAAGTAAGAAAGGCTCTAAACCTGAACAAAGATAATTTTTACCTGCTCGGTCAATCATGGGGTGGGATTTTGGCTATGGAATACGCCTTAAAATATCAGGATAATTTAAAAGGACTCATCATTTCCAATATGATGGCTAGTGCTCCAGAATACGGTAAATATGCCAATGAAGTTTTAGGCCCACAAATGAATCCTGAAGTGCTCAAAGAAATCATGGATATGGAGGCAAATAACGACTTCGATAACCCGAGATATAGCGAACTTTTAATGAATCATTATTATACAGAACATATCTTGAGAAAGCCTTTAAATGAATGGCCTAAATCAATGAGCTCATGCCTAGAACACCTAAACCCAAATATTTACATTTACATGCAGGGCCACAGTGAATTTGGTATGACAGGGAATGCCACCTTGAAAAATTGGGATGTCTCTAATAGACTCAAAGAAATTAAGACGCCCACCTTAATGCTTGGCGCCACACACGACACCATGGACCCAAAACACATGGAGTGGATGGCTACAGCGGTGCAAAATGGCAGAAGTGTAACGACAAACGGAAGCCATTGCTCCCAATTTGACGACCCTGAAACTTATTTCACGGGATTGATTAAATTTATTAAAGATGTAGATTCTGGCGAATTCAAATAAACCAAGCGCCTCACATGATGTAGTAAATAGAGCGGTTTTGAAACTAACTCAACCATTTTCACACTTCAATAAATCTCAAGGCTAGTGAGAAAATATTGAATCATTAAGCAATTTTATAGCTAGTCCATTTTATTTAACTCCTGCAGCGCCAAAAAGAAGCCTATGCCAAACATAATGGAAACTACCCCTGCCAGATATGGAACTAATTCACTCATTTGTTATCAATTTTTAGAAGCTTTAAATAAACAGCAAAACCAAGAATAGAGGGAACCCACAACCCTATAAAAAGGGCACCTTGTTTTTCTCCTCGAAACCACATAACTTCAGAAAACACTAGACACAAGAAAGCTGCGGACAGCATTATGAGATCTATTTTTGTTAGCTTTTTTAGCATTGTTCCTATTTTTTTATCGTAATGAATCAAAAATAAATCTAAGTTTAGAATATTTAAAAGATATAACCTTTTAGTCACAGAATGATTTTTGATCTATTCGACCAGCTCAGCGTCATTCAAAATTTATTATGTTAGTTCAAATAAATAGGATAATGCTAAGATGAAGACCAATACGTATAAAATGTATGGATACTATAAACAAATAATCATTTGTAGACCACTATCAAAAATCAGTCTAATTGGCTTCTTAGTTTTTTCTTTCAATAATATGTTTTTCCAAACTGAATCTGGCCAACTAAAACAAGATCATAGCATTATTATTTACATAAATAGTATCGAAATACACAAAAAAAAATAGTAAAAAAACACACTAAAAAAAGACCCTTAAAGAGAGCGATTTCAGGATTTACATCTGCTTTTCCATCTGGTGGATATGTCAGAGTATTTTAAACAGAACCGTCTCCCTATAGCACCTGTAGTTGAATTTAAATACATTTCAGCCATTACGTTAAGTAAAAACAAGTCGACATGACTAAGAAAAATAAAATAGTGACATTTCTTTTCGATAGATTTCTTTCTCAGAATACTCGAGAAAAAATTGAAAAAATTATCCTCAAAGTTGCAATAATCAGTTTTTTCATCCATTTGGCAATAATCTATTTTACGAAATTCGGTTTCATAGATTTCTCATCAGACTCAGAATTACTGAAAAACCCTATATCCGCTGCTTACACACCCTTTTCTTTTATTCTTATTTATGAGGTTTATCTCTTAATTTACTATTTACCAAAGTCGTTTACAACCTATATAACTAAACAGTACGAAATTATAACGCTAATTATTATACGTAAATTATTTAAGGATTTATCAGCTTTAGAACTAACTGAAAATTGGTTTGAAATTAAAGGAGATCTTCAGTTTACTTATGACTTGATTGCTTCTCTTTTACTTTTTTATTTAATATTTCTATTTCAAAAAATAGGAAAACAAAAACCGATTCAGCAATTATCCATTAAACCTGTCATAGAAAGATTTGTGATTAAGAAAAAATTAATCGCAGTGATTTTAGTGCCCTTGTTTTTTGGTATGGCATTATATACTTTTATAGATTGGTCTGCAAGGATTTCCATCGCAGCTAAAGAATTACCTTCATTGGAAAGTATCAATAATCTGTTTTTTGATCAATTTTTTACGGTACTTATTTTAGTAGATGTTGTTCTGCTTTTGATTTCCTTCTTTTATACGGACCAATTTCATAAGATTATCAGAAACTCTGGATTTATCATATCAACAATTTTAATAAGAATGTCTTTTGGAGTAAGCGGATTAGTCAGTACTATTTTAATTGTTACAGCTGTTCTTTTTGGACTAGCAATAATAACAATCCATAACAAATACGAAAAAGACACTTTGACCAATAAAAACTATGATTAGGGCAATGTTATGGGCGACAATTCCAAGTGGAGACTATGCCTTGTTTTCATTTTTAATTCATCGTTGGATAAAATGAATACATTGGATCTTATCTAAAAAGATGCCTTGAATATTAAAGACGCCTAAGATGAATTCCAATCATTCCTTATTTCATCCTATAACCTCACCACCCAACACACCACTCCCAGGCCCTAGCTCCAACACCTGGTTAGCGCATGCTATCAGCGTGGCGTTATGCTCAATAAACAACACCGTATCTCCGGCATCCACTATAGACTGAAACACCTCTATCAACCTCAGAATATCTAAATAATGCAGCCCAGTACTCGGCTCATCAAAAAGGTATAACGCAGCTCCTTTTCGTTTTGCAAGCATGGAAATGGCTAGCTTTAACCGTTGGGCTTCTCCGCCAGACAACGTGTTTCCAGGCTGTCCCAGCAGTAAATGTCCAACCCCTAGGCGCTCTAGTAGCTCTAGACTTTCTACGATGGCTCCAGAGCCAAAAAACGCCATGGCTTCTACCACCGTCATCTGCAGGACCTCACCTATAGAGCGGCCGTTAAGTTTACAGGCTAGCACAGCATCATGGTAGCGCATTCCTTTACAGCTATCGCAGGTAAGCCAGATATCACTCAAGAAATCCATGCTTGTTTTCAGCTTTCCATGGCCGCTGCAGGTAGGGCATTTTCCAATTTTACTTTGGAATGAAAAATCAGCCCTTTTGAGCCCTGCTTGTTTAGCGCTTTCCGTTTTGGAGAATAGGGTTTTTAGCTGTTCTATAATTCCAGTATAAGTACCGGGAGTGCTCAGTCTGTTCTGTGGCAGCGCCTCCTGATCTATCAGCAGCACTTCTTCGAATTGATCTAATCCATACATTGCCAAGTTATTCACTGGCCTTTTTTTCAACCACGAGCTGTATAGCACGTCTTTAACTAAACTGGATTTCCCACTGCCAGAGACTCCCTTTACTGCTATGATTTGTTCCGCATAAAACGCCACATCTATATGCTTCAGATTATGTGCAGAAGCTCCCTTCACACCAAATGGCGCTCCTTTTACTGTTTTCTTTTTAGCTATAACACTCTGTTGGTACAGTAATTTATAGGTAACAGAGTCTTTGTTTTGCAACGCAGAAACTTCTCCCTGGTAAACCACCTCACCTCCCAATCTCCCCGCACCTGGACCTAGTTCTATGAGGTAATCGGCATGGCTTATAAAAGAAGCATCGTGCTCTACCACCACCACCGTATTCCCATTTTCTACTATGCGTTTTAGCGCATGAGATAACACAGTCACCTGCCCCGCATCCAAGCCTATAGTAGGTTCATCCAGCACATAAGTAACCCCAAATAGGTGTGTAGACAACTGCCCCGCCAGTGTAATCCGCTGCCTTTCTCCGCCAGAGAGTGTGCTCACGGGCCTATCTAAGTTTAAATAACCCAACCCTAAATCCACTATAGTGCGCAGAGATTCTGTAACCGCTGGCCACACCACTTTACCAATGGCATGCACCACCTCATCTGTCTCATGATCCATCTTCTCTAACCGTTCCAGACAAGACACGATGCTTAGCTGAGTAAGCTCATAAATGGTTAATCCCAGAAATTTTACGCGTAGCAATTCCTCTTTCAATCTACTCCCTCCGCATGCTTTGCACTGCACACCGTGTAGTAATTCTTCCAGCCCTTTGATATTCTTATTATGCAGCCTGCGCTGGTATTCATCATCTATATAGGTACAGAACCCGAGCCATGGGGCAGTTAACTCCTGCGTTCCCGTTCTAGATTTGGTGGTGTACTCCCAAGTCACCTCCCAGAGAGTTTCTCCTGTTCCATAAAGAATTAACTGCTTCACCTCGTCTTCCAGTTCCTGCCATGGGCGGTCTATATCTAAATTCTTTTGCTTGGCGGCTTCCTTCAGCGTAGCAATGAATTGTCCATTCAAATCAGCATAATACCCAAGTGTTTTATTGGTGGAAAAAGCGCCTTCAAAAATGGATAACTCAGGAGAGACGATTACCTCATCTGGATCACATTTTAAGTTCACGCCCAATCCTTCGCATTCTGGGCAAGCTCCCAAATGATGGTTGTAAGAGAAGTGCTGAGCCGTATAGTTTTCTCCCTCATGCTGGGCTATGCGTGAGTACAATAGTCTAAACGCATCATACACTCCAGAGAGCGTACCCACCGTAGACCTCTTGGAGGGAGTTCCTCCTCTTCTATTGATTCCTATGGCTGGCCCAAGCCCAGAGAAGGAGGCTATTTTGGCTTCACTATTCTGCTGTAGAAAACTTCTGTTATAGGTAGATAAAGACTCTGTAAAGCGGGCATTGGATTCGGCAAAAAGCGTATCGTAAACCAATGATGATTTTCCACTCCCAGACACTCCAGTCACCACGGTCAACTGGTTTTTAGGAATGCGCACATCTATATTTTTAAGCCCATGCGTAGTGACACCATTCAGTCGGATTTCATTTGTTACGCCCACTGATAAAGGAGTTGATTGAGATTCTTCCGAATCTCTCTCCGAGCTGACCGTTTCAGCCATCGGTTTAGTTTCCCTATATGCTCTAGGAGTTCCTTGATAAAGAATAGTGCCTCCAGCCGCACCACTAAGTGGCCCGAGTTCTATATGCCAATCGCTCCAACCTATCACTGCTTCATTTTGTTCTATACACACGATGGTATTTCCCTTCTGTGTAATACTGTCAAACAAGTGCAGTAGAGATGTTATATCATCATGGTGCAGTCCTATGCTGGGTTCTGTGATCACGTATAACGTATCTCCTGTATCCTTTTTCTGCAGTTGGTTGGCTATTTTAATGCGCTGCGCCTCTCCACCAGAAAGTGTGGTAGAGGATTGTCCTAGGGTTAAATACCCAAGTCCTATTTCTTTTAATATATCAAGTCCAACCAGCACTTTTTTCTGATTTTCAAAAAAGGAAATGGCCTCGTGGATAGATAATTTATAAACCTCTGCTATAGACAACCCGTTATACTTCACCTGCAGAGTTTCTTTATTGAACCGGTCACCATTACAGGTACCGCATACCAAATCTACATTGCCCAGGAAGTGCATGCCTATCTGCGTTTTACCTGCACCTTGGCAGGTTTCGCAGCGGCCACCTTTGTTATTGAATGAAAACCGAGACTTGGAGAATCCTTCCTTTTTAGATTCGGATAGACTAGCGTAGAGATCTCTAATATGATCGGACAAGCCCAAATAAGTAGCTGGATTACTCCGAGGTGTTTTTCCTATAGGCGAGTGATCTATAAAAATGAGCTTATTGATAGCTTCCAAGTTTTCATGACTAGCAAGCTCGGCCACACCATCAGTTTCCATTTCTAACTGCTCCTGTACAGCTCTGAGCAGTGTGCCCTTTACCAAACTAGATTTTCCCGCGCCAGATCTTCCACTCACCACATTCAGTTTCCCAAGCTGAAATGTTACATCTAGGTGTTTCAGGTTTCTTTGATGGCAGCCTATTAGGTGAATGGATTTGCCTTCTAGTTTTGAGGAAGATATTTTAAGCGCTGTTGAACTCGAAATAGCCCTGTAAGTTGGGCTAGTTTCTTTCAGTTCCTCAGCTTTCGAAAACTCAGAAAACGAACCGTTAAAAATGAGTTCACCTCCATTTACTCCAGCTTTTGGGCCTATTTCTATAATGTGATCAGCATGAGAAATCGTATCCAAATCGTGCTCCACTACTATAACCGTATTTCCCTTTTTAACCAGTTGTTTAAAATGATAAATCAACCGTTCATTCTCCTCAGGATGCAGTCCTATACTCGGCTCATCAAACACATACAGCACATCACTCAGTGGAACCAATATCTGATTAGCCACACGTATACGCTGAATTTCACTTGCACGCAGTGTTTTAGAAGAGCGGTTCAATGTCAAATGACCCAGCCCCAAATCCTCTAGCAAGTCTACCTGAGCAGCTATCTTCTCTATAATTTCTTTGGCCACAGCTCCCCAACTATTCCGCTGCATCCATAAATTCAGTTCGTTAAGTTCCCAGCTTCCTATATCTGCTATAGATTTACCGTGCACCGTTACGCTTAACGCATCATCATTCAGCCGAGTTCCATCACACGCTGGACAGCTCACAGCATGCACATACTTGAGAATATTAGCATTTCTATCTCTTCTCAGAATATCAGACATAATGGGAATCATGCCTTTATAAAACCCTTCCTCTCTAGGTTTGGCCTTAATTCCTGTCCATTTTAACCGTGACTCTAAACTATGCTTCCCGAAGGGCACTTTTATCTTATCGCTTCCATGTAATATTACTTCGCGTTGCAACGCTGATAACTCATCCCATCGAATATCCACATCAAACCCCTCAGCTTCACAAACCTGATTCAGCACATCTATAGTCACCTGAGAATACATGATGTATCCATTCGGTAAAGTTGGTGCCAGTGCTCCTTCTCGAATCGTTTTTTCTGGATGAATGATCAAACGGTTCAGGTCTATTTGTTCTTCCTTCCCGATACCGTTGCACCGCTTACACCTTCCTACCGCGGAATTAAATGAAAACAACGCACGAGAAAGCTCGATATCTCTATCCGTAGTTCCAGTCCTAGCGAATAATAAGCGTAGCAAATCATAGATGTCAGACATGGTACCTACAGTAGAGCGCGCATGCATTCCCGTGGTGCGCTGCCCGATGGCTATTACTGGAGAAAGTCCTTCTATTTCATCTACATCTGGACGATTTAATTTACCCATAAACTGCCGAGCAAAAGACGGCAAAGTTTCGAAATACCTACGCTGGCCTTCCTTGGCTAGGATTTCAAACACTAAACTCGATTTTCCTGATCCAGATATTCCAGTCACCACTATAAATTGGTTATGCGGAATACGCAGTGAAATATTCTTCAGGTTGTTTGTTCGAGCACCCTTAATGACTATTTCTGGACGAGGCTTTAAGGTCATTCGGTGAAATTAATCAAATAAGGTTTTGGTGCCCTTTCCTGTATTATTTTTGAATATGCCTAGAGACAATTTCAGCCTATTTCTGGAATACGGTATCTGCGATTACCCATCAAATAGTGTTCATCCAACAAGCCCCGAATCCAGAGCGGTGGAGCAATCTTAAAAGTGTAAAGTTTTATTTTAAAGAATCATAAATACACTAGAAAACAAAGACTTCGACTAAGAGGCTGAGCCTGTCGAATGCTGAGTGATATAAGGCACAGGTTTTTTTATGGTTCCTTTTTTTTTCGGTCACTAAGCATTTTCAGTTGAAGGGTTGACGAGAGAAAAAGATAGCCGAGAAATACCACAAAAAATTAAGTAAATCAAGACAATTTAACTTAACAGGATTGACTGCGCAGTAGTAAATCAGTATATTTAATTTCTAAAGCAAATCTGCACACGCTGACCCAGCCAAACTGTTAAATGCCTTAAAAAATTTAGAGTGAACTCATATGAATGATGAAAATAAATCAGAAGAACACTACATCAATAGAAGCAATTGGCTAAGGGCAGCTGTTCTGGGTGCCAATGATGGGATTTTATCTACTGCAAGTATTGCCATCGGAGTGGCAGCAGCAAGTGACGTAAGAGAGCCTATTGTTTTGGCAGCCTTAGCAGGATTAGTAGCAGGCGCTTTATCTATGGCTGCGGGAGAATATGTGTCGGTAAGCTCTCAAACAGATATAGAAAATGCAGATATTGAAAGAGAAAGAAAAGAACTGGAAGACACACCAGAAATAGAGCTGCTAGAATTAGCTGACATATACGAAAAACGAGGTCTAACCAAAGAAACAGCTTTGGAAGTAGCCACACAATTATCTGAACATAACGCCTTAGAAGCGCATAAAAGAGATGAGTTAGGCATAAATGAAATTAATCAGGCCAACCCATTACAAGCTGCCGTGGCATCTGGTGCAGCATTTACATTTGGGGGAGCATTACCATTCCTTGTCGCTTTATTTCTGCCTGTAAAACAGATGATTTATTACCAGTATGGATTTGCGATTTTGTTTCTGGCTCTATTGGGAATATTGGCCGCTAAAACAGGTGGGTCTAATATCGGAAGAGCAATTATTAGAATCACTTTTTGGGGAACTACAGCTATGGGACTTACAGCAATTGTAGGATACTTATTTGGCATAAGCATATAAAAAAATAGGGCTCTACCTAAGTGCATTACGCCTCGTCTGGACGGATATGATTTAACTTCTTCCCATGTCCAGGATATTAGTGTAATTTAAGATTCTCCATCAAATAGTGTAAAACCAACAAACCATGAATCTGGTTCGGTGAAGCCACCTAAAAAGTATAAAAATTTGTTTTTTTTTCAAGAATTAGAAATACATTATAAAATAGAGGTTCCAAACAATAAACTAGACCTGATCGATGCAGGGTGAAAGAAAATAAACTTTTTTTTTATTTCCTTTTTTTTTCGTTCATTCTGGTTTTGTCGAAGTATGGGAAAACAATAGCTATCTATCATCTGCCTTAAATGCTCCTCTTCTATGCAGTATCCACTGAGATTCGTCTAATGGAGAAACTCCCTTAAATTCTCTCACTTTCTCTTCAGAAAAGCTGGTCTTCTCATAACCATCTAGAGTTAATTTTAACCTTCCTTTTCCAGAAGTAGTGGCATTAAATTTCACTCCATAATCCATGGCCTGTTCTACAGAAACTCTTCCTGATATAGTAAAGAAATCTCCATCAAAAACTGGAGCATCTAGCTGAGCTTTCATTTGATTTAAATCACTAGAAACAGGCCCTAAGAACTCTTGACTGGCCTTTATTTGAAACGCATACATTGGCTCTAAAAGCTCTGTACCCGCCAGCTCCAACCCTCGCATTATTCCCATCGGAGTAGCCAATAAAAAATCTCCAGGATTAGAGTGAACCGTATGCTCTGAGCCTTCGGTTAAGGTAATCTTCACATCGGTAACTTCCCATCCCTTAATCCCTTGTTTTAAGGACCATGGAATAGCTCTTTTTACCTCGTTTATGTACTTCACACTGATCTCTGAAGTCCTCACTTTAGACTCGAAAATCACTCCACTTCCTTCAGGTGCAGGCTCTATTAAAAAGTTCATTATCGCCCAACAGGGCTTAGGCATCCAATAGCGAACATATCCCTCAGCAGATTTCTTAGGGGTTTCTTTATAAATAACTTTAGGTCGCAGAAATGTGGTTTCTATTCCATACCGCATAGCAATGGTTTCTTTCAGCACCTCTGTCTGGATAGGACCTAGAATTTTTAGATGGAACTCTCTCTCTTCTTTAAACCACCTGAAATCTAGCACTGGGTCTTCCATAAAAAGAACTTCCAAGGCCTCCCCTAATTTCTGATAATCCTTGACCTTTTCTGCCACAGCCTGAGTGCTTAACACAGGTCTAGAAATAGAAGAAAAATCAGAAGGAAACTCCTTTCTTCCTAAAACATCTTCTGCTTGAATTAAGTCAGAACTAGTTATCATTCCAATCTCACCCTCGGAGAGCTGTTCTATCTGCGCTGTGCTCCCTAAAACACGCCTATAAATTTGATTTATTTTAATTTCTTTCTGTAGTTTCTGTGACCAAATAACATCCTTGCTTTTTAAGATTCCTCCATACGACCTCACATGCGCTAAGCGGCCTAATTTCTCTTCAAATTCCACTTTAAATACTTTAGCTGAACTCGCTGTTTCTATCTCAGAATTAGGCTGAAGATATTCTTTTAGTTGATCCAGTAATTCATCTACTCCTAAGTCCAGCTTGGCACTACCGAAGATTAATCCTATTAAACACCTGTTCTTCACCTGAACCATAGCCTTTGAAAGCACTTCGTCCAAGTTATAACGGTTCCCTTCTAAATACTGCTCTAAAAAAAGCTCGTCTAATTCTGCCAAATTCTCCAGTGACTTAATTATAATTGGAGAAGGAATATTGGAGAAGGAATCTTTAAAAGAAATGACTTTTGGTTTTTCAGGGATACTATTATCTCCGATATTTAGAGCGAATAGCTTAGCTCCCAAGTCCTTTTCGAAATCTATAAACACCTGTTCTAAGTCGGCTCCTGGCCTATCTATTTTATTCATAAACACCAGCACTGGTAGGTTTCTTTCTTTTATGCTTTCCCATAAGTTTAGCGTATGGGCTTGAACTCCTTCTTTGGCTGAAACGACTAAGATTATTAAATCTAAAACAGACAGTGCTCTATCTACCTCGGCAGAAAAATCTATGTGCCCAGGAGTATCTACTAGATTAATATGAGTTCCCTCCCACTCGAAATCTACCGTGGCTGTTTTTATAGAAATTCCCCTATTTCTTTCCATAGCTAAGCCATCTGTAATAGCAGAACCTTTATCTACACTTCCCTGCGCCTGGGTAGTGCCAGACTTATAAAGCAAGCATTCAGTGAGTGATGTTTTACCCGCATCTACATGGGCTAAAACTCCTATGGTTATAATATCCTTCTCGACCATCGGCCCGAAAAATAGGCAATTACACCGCGTCCACAATTTCCCATCAATTAGATCTCATAATGAAGCTTAAAATCAGACTTATAAAGCCGAGAACTGAACCCTTATCATATCGAAGAGGAGGTAAACATACTTTCAGAACAGATAATCAGCCATTTATTTTTGTGTTCTCAATAAGACCTAACAGCAGTTGGAGTTACACTTAAGCCGGTTTATTTAGCTCAGAAATGCAGGCTATAGGACCAACAATTTCTTTGCAAAAGATGTTTTTGACCCTAATGGATTAGAGATTAGTGCAACCTTTAGCTAAGTTATGAGCGTTTAAGAAGAAGAATAACCTATTGACCCATGAAAACAGCATCTATTCCGGAGGATTTGGCTCTAGCTAAAACAGAGATAGAAGTCTTTGACTACAACGTTTCTCACGCATGTGAAAAGAATAAAATAATCCTAACTCAAAACACTTTTAGCTTTCTCCAAGAAGGATTAAAAGAAGTAAATACTAACTCCAGTCATATATCTATAGATAATTCTTCTTTTCTGCTCATGAAAAGTGGACATTGTTTAATGACCGAGAAGTTATCAGCACCTAAAAGAACATACAGAAGCATACTACTTTTTTTTTCAGATGCAGCACTACTTGCTTTCGGTCATAAGTATAATTTTCAAAACAGACTTTGTTTAGAGCTAATCCCTATTCAACAGTTAGCTTATGACGAATTCACGAAATCTTATGTAAAAGGACTAAAAGAAATAGATTCTGTAAAAGGAGCAGCACGTGGTAAACTGCTCCAAGTAAAGTTTGAAGAAATAATGCTATACTTGACAGAAATATATGGCCCTGAATTTTATTACTCCCTTCTCGGTGAACTGGATCTGAAAAGCAATAAACTAATGAGGGTGGTAGAAAACAACAAATTAGATCGACTGACTCTAACTGAATTAGCCTTTCTCTGCAATATGAGTATTTCCTCTTTTAAACGAGAGTTTGAAAAACAGTATGATTGCTCTCCTATTAAATGGTTTCAAGACCAACGGTTAATTCATTCAGCCTTTCTCCTTAAAACCAAGAAGGCTAGACCAAGCGACCTCTATTATCAAATTGGATATGAGAGTCTTTCTAATTTTACGCAAGCTTTTAAAAAGAAATTTGGTTCAACACCAAAACAATATCAACTGAAAAACTGAGCTTTTAACAATAATTTTTGAGCTTTTCAACACCCTAGTTAGTTTAACCTATTGATAATTTTGTGTTGATTAAATTCATGAAAAATGTACAAATCCAAATTAATAGTAGCCCTTGCGCTGGTTTCATCATCCATACTATTAGGACAAAATAATTTCACACTAACGAGCAGTACCTTAAGCGGTCAAGCTACGATAACAGAAGAGTTCAACGGTTTTGGTTGCGTAGGAGAAAATATGTCTCCAGCTCTTTCTTGGGAAAATGCTCCTGAAGGGACTAAAAGTTTCGCTATTACGATGTATGATCCCGATGCTCCCACAGGAAGCGGATGGTGGCACTGGGTGGTTTTCGATATCCCTTCTAACGTATCAGAGCTTGTCCAAAATGCTGGTAATCCAGAAGCCTTATTAGCACCAACAAAAGCTATTCAAGCATTAACCAATTACGGAACTGAAGGCTACGGAGGACCTTGCCCTCCCTCTGGACATGGTATTCATAAATACATTATCACTGTTTATGCACTAAAAACAGAAACTCTGGGTTTAGATAAAACGATAAACCCAGCGATTGTAGGTTATTACCTATGGAATAATACTCTGGCTAAATCTAGCCTAATAGCGTATTACGAGAAAAAATAGAACTTGTTATCAATCGTTTACATCCAGTTAGTGGTGATAATTGATTAAGCAGTGTTGATAGAGAAATGGTAGTTTATCATTTTAAGGTACTATTTGTCATGTTCCTCCTTAAGTTATAAATTTCACTTCAATAAAAAAAGTTTAGCACACAGAAATTGAGAAAAACCAAATTTATCTGTAGTACTTACTTGTGCTTATAGAGCACAAGAAAAACGTTGACTTTGGGGTCACCAGATATGTCCTTGTTAGCTGAATATCTTCAGCTAGCAGGGATATTATCATTTTTGACTATCTGTGTTAAATCTAGCCACCGAATAAAACTTGACACCAACTACCTTACTAATAAATACTTAAGTTTATTTCAATATATACCTATCACTCAAACACCTGGTAATCAAAAGTGTGATTTAATCAACTTCATCTCGAGACCAATCCATGTTCTATTAAAAGCGTTCAACTCATGAGTTGTGCACTTTCTATTTAGAGAAAAACAGTATTAATTTCTTAACCTATATCAATTTATAGGTTGACTATTTTGTGGAACTTTGTCTCTCAAATAAAAAAATCATACAACATGAAAAAAGTAATATTCGGTCTTATAGCTATAGCAGCTATTAGTTTTTCTTTCTCATCTGGAATTCTTGATGGCGAGAAACAAGTGAAATCAAGTAAAGTAGTTTGGAAAGGGTATAAAGTATTAGGTTCTCATGAGGGAACGCTAAACCTTACATCAGGATCATTGACATTTGACAATGAAATCTTAACTGGAGGAGAATTCGTCTTAGACGTAACTAGTATCTCATGCACGGATTTAGAGGGCGAATCTAAAGGTCAGCTAGAAGGTCACTTAAAATCTGATGATTTTTTTGGAGTGGAGGCTTATCCTACTGCCGCGCTTAAAATGAAAAAAGTAAAAAGTTCAGGGAAAAATTCTTACACTGTTACAGCTGATTTTACGATGAAAGATGTAACTAAAGAAATCGAATTTGAGGCTTCTATTTACGGGAACAAGGCATCAGCTAGCCTAAAAATAGATAGAACAGATTATAATGTAAAGTATGGCTCTGAAAGTTTCTTTGGTGAGTTAAAGGATAGTGCTATATATGACGAATTTGATATAGTGATTGATCTAGAGTTTTAGTTTCACTCAATTTTTTATTAGGTGGTTCTTCTTAACTAGATGAGCCACCTTTTTTTTATTCCCCTAATTTTAGTGCTCAGCTAAAAAGGTAACTTTATAATAAATGTACTCCCCTCATTTAAAACAGACTCCACGCTAATTTCTCCTTTATACTTTTGAAGAATCTTCTTGGACAGACTTAACCCTAAACCTGTCCCATCAAATTCATTTCTAGAGTGTAGTCTCTTAAAAAGTGAGAAAATGTATGAGAAATACTCTTCTTTGATTCCTATTCCATTATCCTTAAAATAGATATAGAGACTCTCTTCTTTCTTCTTATATGATATTTCTACGGTCGGGTTCTCGCTCCTATTATATTTTAAGCCGTTCTGAATAATATTTTGAAACACGAGAAGCATATCGGAAGGATTACACTTATAATCAGGGAGTTCCTCGCACTTAATTTTCCCGTTTAACTCACCTATTTCGGTTTTTAAAAGGAGCTCTACTCTTCCGACCACAGCCGCCAGACTTAACCGCTCTCTATTATTATTAGATGGATTATCAATACTAGAAAAATCTCTCATATCCTCAATAAGCTCAGACATCTGTAGACAATTCACTAAAACGAAATCCAAATTTTTTCGCAGCTCAGCGTAATTCTGATTTTCTAAGTTTTTCTCCATCAAATTGGAGAAATTCAAAACATTTCTAACAGGCGATTTTAAGTCATGAGCAGCTATCCTAGAAAACATCTCTAACGCTTCGTTTTTTTCCTTTAAAAGTAATTCCTGAGAGATCGACAAATTACTGTACTTGTCATTTTCGGTTAGAACTCTAAAAGTAATCACTAATCCTGCCAGTGAGGATAAGCCAAAATAAAGAAAAGGTGTAGGATCCATTATTAAATCCTTAAATGGAGGTGTTATATTAGACAGTACAATAGCCGTAATCATGTAAGTTATGGCTATAAACGCACACATTATAATTGCTGGTTTTTTTTTAAAGAAAAAAACACTAAGAATACTCAACAACAAGTAATTACCCTCCGTTCTGACACCCCATCCTTGGAGCAAATGAATAAGGACCAATCCGCCTAATGGAAATAAAACCGTAATTAACCTAGCAGCTACATATTTTTTATATCCATTTAATATCAGAGGACATATCAAAATAAAAATCCAAGATGTGCTTATATAATAAGGTGTACTGCATCTTGGCCCTATCGTGTTATAAAACAGGTAAGCAATTAGCGACACTATAAAAATTAACAAAACTAAATTGTTCGATTCTGTTCTGAGTTTCTCTGAAAAAGAGAGATCTTCTGTTACTCCTAAATTTATCAGTGATTTGTATTTTTCTATAAGACTATTAATCATTTGAAAAGTTTAGCTCTTTGGAAGAACCCAAATCTCGCGCTTAACGTTCAAATAGACGCTCCACAAAATTAAATTTTTAGCGTGTTTATACATGATAAATAAAATTAGTTTAATTTAGTTAGTGTATTTTTGACACTATATACAGAGTTAAATTAGATCCGTGCCAATAACAAAAAACAACTTTATCGCATTAAAACTAGCGCTTACACTGTTAGTCACACTTTTTGGTAATGTAGGCTTAAGTCAGTATACCACTAGCATATGCCAATCAACAAATGAAGCATTAATTGGAACTGACAGAAATGACTGGGCACATACTAATTTAGACGTTGTAAATGAAGGCTACCTGCATAACTTTATTTCTCCAGAATTACCCTGCGGCTTAGAAAATGCTCAGATAACTTCTGTAGTGGCTAATATTGAGATTATTTCAATAAATAGTGTTCCAAACTGTGCCGGAATACCCACTTTCGGGAATGTACTTATTGACTGCGCCCTAAGCACGAGCTCTATATGTCCTATAGTTCAAGATGTACTCACACCTGGTTGTAATTTTGGCGGAGGTACTCCATCTATTGGCAGTTACTCTTTAAACTTATCTGGATGTGGAGTGAATCCTAATGTTAGCTCTATTATTGGTATAGACATCATTCCAGCTACAGAAATCTCAACCTCCTGTCCCTCTAATGGGGCCGCTATCTCTCAAGGATTGATCTCTATAGAATACACTATATGCCTAGACTATAGTTATAACATAAATGCTCCAGCTCCATGCGCTAACTCTATCTCTCTGCCCTGTGATGATGGGGATGACTGTACGTTAAACGACCAAATACTTGTGGATGATTGTGATAATTCTTTAGTCTGTGTACCTTGCACGGGCACACTCACTCCTACCTGTGATGACATCGAAATTATAGTCTGCGATGATGGGAATCCATGTACCTTTAATGATCAAGAAACTGTAGCAATGTGCGACAATACCTTCATCTGTATTCCTTGCGCTGGAAACTTTCAAGCAGACTGTGACAGCACTATTTCTCTGCCTTGTAATGATGGAGATGACTGTACTGAAAACGACCAGGAAATTGTTTCTGCATGTGATAACGATATGGTGTGCTTGCCATGCGCTGGATTAGCGGTGCAATCCTGCACGAACACAATCCAATTGCCCTGTGACGATGGAGATATCTGCACCACCGATGATCAGATCACGGTTGACGCTTGTGATATTGATAACGTATGTATACCATGCGCTGGAGTGGTAACTCCTACCTGTGACAATTTGGTCACTCTGCCCTGTGATGATAATGACTCATGCACTATAAATGATGAAGTGACTGTTTCTGTGTGTGACAATAGTTTTATATGTATTCCATGCGCTGGCGTTGTAGCCGCAGACTGCACTAACACCATAGAACTGGCCTGCGATGATGGACTTTTATGCACCATAGATGACGTGGTTACCGTTTCTGCTTGTGAAACTGATTTAGTTTGTATACCATGCACCGGAGTTCAGGTAATTCAATGTGATTTAACTATATCACTTCCTTGTGATGACGGAAATCCGTGTACAGAAAATGATGTAGAAATAATAGACGCTTGCTTTAATTCTGATATTTGTATTCCGTGCGCTGGAACTCCCGTTTTCCCGGATGTATGTAATGATTTCGACTGTACAAATGGAATAGAGTTTTGGAACGATGAACTATGTGAATGTGATGTTGAGCTATTGATTCTAGGGTGTACTGATGTTAACTCTTGCAACTATGACTCTGAAGCCAACTGTGATTCTGAGTGTGATTATAGCTGCTTAGACTGCAGAGGTGTTCCATACGGAACTTGGACGGAAGACAATTGTGGTATATGCCTTTCACCTGAAGATGAAATCAGAGATCTAACTTGTTTAGCTGGTCCTTTTATTCCTAATTCATTTACTCCAAATAATGATGATGTAAATGACTACTTCAGTGTCTCTACTGCACGGCCATTTGCTCATTTTGAGTTAACTGTCTTAGACAAATGGGGCCAAATAGTATTCCAGTCATCTGATTCAGAGTTTAGATGGTTAGGGAATAAAAACAATGGCGATCACTACTTACCTTCAGATATTTATACTTACAAATTAATCTACAGTTTTAAAGACTCTAAAAAGGAATCTGTGACCTCTCATGTCGCTCTTATTCGATAGTCCTCTTCAAGCATTTAATTAATTCAGAGGTTTTAAAATTATCTCGGATATCACAAAACACAGAATGCATCTATTAGGTCTAGTATGGCTTAAGTTCACCCTTTCTTTCTTTAGCCAGAGGGGTTCAATTTCGGTAAAATTTGGTTTTCAGGTTCATTACATCTTCAGCAAAACACTGAACACCTAAATACTATTCTAGAGTAAATCTATTTCTTTTAAACTTTCAATCTTGTTTCTCTCTAAGAATGCGTCTATGGTTTCGAAATGTTCAATCACTCGTTTGTTTTTAAACTCAAATACTTTTTGAGATAAGCCCATTAAAAAGTCTCTATCATGAGAAACTAGAATTAACGTTCCATCAAAATTGGTTAACGCCTCTTTTAGGACATCTTTAGATTTAATATCTAAGTGATTCGTTGGCTCATCTAAGATTAACACATTCACTGGTTCTAATAAAAGTTTGACCATGGCCAACCTGGTTTTCTCACCTCCAGACAGAACACTTACTTTCTTTTCTACATCGTCTCCGCTAAACATAAATCTACCCAGAATACTCTTAATCTGAGTTCTGGCATCTCCTTTAGCTGCTAGATCTACTGTTTGAAAAACAGTTAACTCTGAATCTAAAAGTGAAGCTTGATTCTGAGCGAAATATCCAACTTTGGCGTTATGTCCTAATTCACAGACTCCCTCGAATTCTATTTCTCCCATTAAGGCTTTAATCATAGTCGATTTTCCTTCACCGTTTCTTCCTACGAAGGAAACCTTCTCTCCTCTAGCTATCGACATATTCGCATCACTAAACACGGTAAGCTCTCCATATGACTTAGACATTCCGCTCACTTTTACAGGGAAATCTCCTGAACGCTGAGATGCTGGAAAACGTAATTTCAATGAAGAATTATCTACCTCATCTATTTCTATAGGAACAAGCTTCTCTAGCATACGCTCTCTTGAAGAAACCTGGTTAGTTTTAGAATAAGTTCCTTTAAATCGCTCTATAAAAACCATATTATCGGCTATGATTTTCTGCTGCTCCTGGTATGCCTTCAATTGATGAGTTCTTCTATCTGCTCTGAGTGTGAGATAGTGACTGTAATTAGCCTTGTAGTCATAAATCCTACCCATGGTTACCTCTATAGTTCTATTGGTAACGTTGTCTATAAAGGCCTTATCGTGAGAAATAACTACCACTGCTTTCGCTTTATTAATCAGAAAATCTTCTAGCCAGATCACAGATTCTATATCCACGTGATTCGTAGGCTCATCTAGTAAAATTAAATCTGGCTTTTTAAGAAGGATTTTTACCAGTTCTATTCTCATTCTCCACCCACCACTAAACTCACTAGTCTGCCTGTGAAAATCTTCTCTTTTAAATCCTAACCCCTTTAAGGCTTTTTCTACTTCAGCATCGTAATTAATCTCTTCTATCGAATAAAATTGCTCTCCTAAATCTGAAACTTTCTCTATGATTTTCATGTACTCCTCAGACTCATAATCTGTTCTTGTTTCCAATTCTTTATTTAACCTATCCATCTCGGTTTTCATGTTAAACACTAGATCGAATGCCTTAGAAGCTTCCTCGAATACTGTGCAATCGTCTTCAGTGAGCAAGTGCTGTGGAAGGTATGCTATAACAGCGTCTTTAGGGGCTCTTACGTTTCCTCTGTTGGCAGACTGAACACCTGCTATAATCTTCATCAAAGTAGATTTTCCTGCTCCATTTTTTCCCATCAATGCTATCTTATCATTCTCATTAATAGAGAACGTTACATCACTAAATAGTGGTTGACCACTAAATTCTACCGCTAAGGCATCTACTGAAATCATTTCGAAAAATTTAAGTTGGCAAAGCTATGAAAATGAACATCCAAAAATCCTGTATATTTCAGCAGTGAAATTTTTACTTTTTATACTTGCATTCTTTTATACTATTTGTTCATCTGGCCAAAACTCTGTGGACTTGATGAACATGTACTGGAGAAGCTCCCCGTTTAATAAGATAGAGAATTCAGCGTTGCAACGCCACTTAAACACTTTCTCTGCTGACGCTAAGCTCCCACTAGTACTGAACGATTCGAATATTTTAATTATAGGTCTAGGATACCAGAAGAACTCGATCACTGATTCTGAGTCTTTCTCCACTAAAAACGGACTGAATTATTACTCGTCTATGCTTCAGTTAGGCTGGGAGCATAAATGGAATGAAAAATCGAAAATGCTCTTTATGGGCATGACTCGACTAAATAGTTATGAGAACAAACTAACTTTAGATAATCTGCAGCAGGCTTGGCTGGCATTGGGGACTACCAAAAAAACGGACCACTTTGAGTGGAAGTATGGAGTTTACTATAACGCTGAATTTTTCGGTCCTATGTTCGTCCCTCTGTTTGGATTTAAATGGACTCCCTCTCCTAAATGGATGTTGACTTTAGTAGCTCCTGTGAACATTGAACTCGTCTATAAACCAAAAGATAAGTTAAGGTTAGGACTTAAGTATGAAGGCTTGAACGCATCATACTCTATAAAGCCAGAAGACTCGTTAAACGATGTTTATTTGGATAAAGCTGACAATAATGTTTGGTTATTCACCGAGCTAGAATGTGCTAAACACATTTGGGTTCACTTTAAAGTTGGCCATTCTATACTTAGAGAATATGCCATTTATAGTGCTGATGACAAAATGGACTTGAAAATTAGTGCTGCATCAATAGGAGATGATAGAGCTAAAACCGCTCCTCTATTAGAAAATGGTCTGTCATTAGAATTAAGACTGATTTATAGGCTTCCTCTTTAATTTTTTAATGACTTTTGACATCCAGAAAAAAAAGCATGACTTTAGATTTTTTAGAGAACGTAAATGAATTCGGTGAAAGTGTAGTTCGCCTTTATGATTCTAATATGGCCGAGGCCATAGCGTTTAAAGCTGCTCTAGACTTCATAGTTATTCAGGAGAAAAAAGCATTTAATGTCTCTAAACTTTCCTTTGTAGAGAGTAGAAACTGTGAACTTTCTCTCCATATCAATGATGAAGATATAGGAATTCAGACCTTAGATAACCATAAATTTTTCTGTTGCATGACCCTAGAAGGCTTTAAATCTATTAGTGAAATGCTAGTCCCTTATACAGAAAGAGAGACTAAGGGATATAAAGTTCTTTATGATGTGGATACTCCTATAGACTTCCTTTTCGCTCCTGGGGGGACTTGGTAATTATTTCTTACTGTGCTATTAATTAATTAGAGTACTTTTGTGCGCTTAATTTTAAAATAGCCTACAGTGAAACGAATTAATGATTACAAGAAACTTTTTCAAGTAGAAAATGAAATCGATTTAAAGGAGTTAAAAAAGAGTTATCGCTCACTTGTAAAAGAATGGCATCCTGATAAATTCTCTCAAGATGATCCTAAGGCAGCAGAAGCTGAAGTAAAAAGCACCGAAATAATAGACGGCTACCACTTTCTAGTGAGCATAGCTCCAGAAACTAGAGATGCCAATATAGAAGAGTACACTGCCACTTTAGGGACTTCAGGTATTTCTGATTTTCAGCATAAGAGACAGGTACTGGAAGTTACTTTCTTAGATGGAACCACTTATGAATACTTCGGTGTTTCTTCTAAATTATATGGTAAAATGGTAAACTCTGATAAAATATTCAGATTCGCCAAGAGGAATATTTTCAATTCTCACCTGTACCGTAAATCTAAAAGAGATAGTGAAGTAGTTAAGTAAAAAATCAACTTATAAAAAAGCCCCGATTCCATTTAGGAATCGGGGCTTTTTATTTTCTAATAATTCTATTATTCTATAATAATCTTTTCTGACGCTATTTTACCATTTTCTACTAGGGTAAACGTATACATACCTGGAGAAAAATCAGTTAAGCTGATTACACCTTGATGAGAACCAACTTGACTCTCTATGTAATCTTTATATACTGATCTACCATTAGCATCTGTAAGTGAGATGAACATCCTTCCCGCGTTTACAGCATTGTATTCATATCTGATTTCAGTAGTAGCTGGATTAGGATAGATAGAAAATGAAGAGATAGCTTCGAAATCTTCTATTCCTGAAATAGTAATTACTACTGGCACTAAATCGGAGTAGCAAGTGGTAGGTGCTGTAGACACATTCCAATCATAGAAGAAATAGTAATACGTAAATTCATTCGTTCCATCTACTGTAGAACCAGTAATAGACCCTAAATCTCCTAACTCATAAGGATAATCGACTCCTGAGCCTACTGCATCCCTCCATAACTGAGGATTATTCTCATCAGTAATTAGTATGTAATCTTCACCTGCAGGAACGAAGAAATCTAATTCTACTACAGACTCTCCATCTGGAATATCGAATTCCTGAGACTCTACTACTTGAAATGAGCTATTGTATAATACGATGGTTCTATTTCCGCTTCCATCTGCATATACTTTAACATCATCAATAATCATGTCTTCATTTGCAGTAAAAACTAATCCGTTGTCACTGTTGTTATGGTATTGTCCCGGCTCTGAAGTAGACTCTTTTCCTCCATTTCCAGAGGCAACATTTCCATAGATTTCTTGGTTAGCTACATAAACAATAGTGCCAGAAGTTACATCGATAGTAATAGGACTTCCTGTTCCTATTTCGTTTTCACCTGCGGCATCACCAAACCATACTAAATCATCTCCAGTAGCAGTTAATTCTATTTGCCCTGCTACTACAGACACATCCTCCGAAGTAGGGTCACTATCAGGACTAGCGTAGATAGTTACCTCTATAGTATTACTCTCTACGTCTGCGCCACAAGTACCTAACATTACTGAATAAGCACCAGACTCAGTAACCTCTATAGTCTGTGTATCCGCATCATTACTCCAAGCGAAACTAGCTGCATTTGGTGCAGAAAGCGTTACACTCTCTCCTTCACATACTTCAATATTTCCTGAAGAAGTAATCACTGGAATTATCTCCTCTTCTTCACCCACACAAACGGTGTTAGAAAGAGATGCACATCCATTAGCATCGACAACTACCGCAGAATAATTACCTGTAGTAGATACTTCTATAGCAGTAGACACCATTCCGTTATTCCATAAAATTATTCCTGAAGCATCTACAGACAAGGTAGAGGTTTCACCAGCGCACAATAGTGCAGATGTAGCTGAAGCCGTCACTGCAGAAGCATCACAACTTGTTTCCTCAACAAAATGATACTCTCCAATCGGAGCAGCCTCTATGACAGTTACATTTCCTGCAGGCCACTTAATTACAGCATAATCTACTGTACTACTTGAACCTAAACCGAAATGAACTTGATTAGAATTAGTAATTCCATAGCTCTCACCAGATCTTACCTCTCTTATCTGTGTGCCAAAATCTCCATAAATCTGAATCTTCGCACCAATTGCGTCTTTATTACTCTCCAAACCCTCTAAATCAAAACCGATCCAATTATTGTCTCCTCCGTCGTTCAACCAAAGCCTATCATCGTGATCATAATCTGGATTGACATAAGTATCGCCATAACTAGCGTAGATATCTAAATATCCATCTCTATTTAAATCACCCAACCCAAAAGAATGCAGGTTGTCATCACCTGGAAGGATAATGTCTATATTTAAATCAGTGAAGGTGTTATCCCCATTGTTTCTATAAAATCCTGGTGCTCCTCCTGAAGTTATCAAATCTACATAACCATCATTATCAAAGTCTACCATTTTTGCTTGCAAAAAGAATCCGGTAACATCTATTCCTGAACCAGAACTTATATCTGTGAAAAATCCTTTTCCGTCATTTTCTAGTAACATCATATTTGTACTGTGGTTCGTTAACAAACAATCAAAATCTCCGTCATTATCTGTGTCTGCAAAATCAACAGTCCATGACTGCTCATAAACAACTAAACCTCTATCTAATGCTTCATCAGAATAATTATTATTCCCATCATTTATGAATGCTGCATTTATTCTTCTAGGGTCTGTTGGATTGTTTACAGACTGACGACACTTAGCAATAAATAAATCTAAATCATTATCGTTATCATAATCGGACCATACACTCCCATAATTGCCTGAGTTGTCTGAAACTGGAGTTGTAGCCATGTCTATTAAGTCGTTTGCTAACTCTAAAGAACCGCTTCCGTCATTACTCCAAATATTAGATTCGGCATCATCATGACAACCAAATGCATCTAACCAACCATCGTTGTTTATATCAGCGATGTTAACACACTGCATATACATTTGCTCGTTTAATTCTATTAACTCATGGTTATCTGGATCAGTAATCTGACAGTAATGAACTCCATCATAACTCCCTCCTGCAAAAACATCTTTGTGTCCATCATTATTAATATCCGCTACAGCCATACCCCATTGATTATTATCGCTGAGAGAGCCAAAAGTCCTCATAGTGAGACCTGGAACACCATCCAAATTTTGATAGAAAATTACTATATCTGAACTTCCGTCTAACGTCAGAATATCATCAAAGCCATCACCATTCATATCGGTAACTGCTACACATCCTCCACTGTTTAATCCCTCAGGTAAATCTGAGCTTGAATCTGTGAATGTTTGAGCTATAGTAGAGCCAACACTCAACAATATAACTATCACAAAAAGTAAAATTTTTCTCATTAATTTGTTTTTTTCGGTTTATTTTCTAGAGGCTGAATTTAATAAATCAGAAACTCAACACTATCACTAAATACAAACTTTTCAAGGGAACCCCTACTTAACTATAATATCAGAATTAAGCGTAAAAGCTTCATTCCCAAAAACTATAGGGTTATCTGGTGAAATTCTATTGAACTCGGGGCCATTTTCAAGCTTAAGAACTCCTCTTGGACATACAGCTGCACATACTCCGCAACCCACACAGCTAGAACGAACAATGTTTTGTCCTTTCTGAGCATAAGCCCTCACATCTATCCCTTGTTCACAATAAGTAGAACAATTCCCACAGGAAATACACTGACCTCCATTAGTAGTAATTCTAAACCTAGACTTGAACCTCTGAACTAGGCCCATATATGCTGCTAATGGACAACCGAACCTGCACCAAACTCTATTCCCGAAAATCGGGTAGAATCCAGTTCCTATTACTCCCGAGAAAATAGAACCTATAAGAAAGCCATACCAAGACCGAATGGTGTCTGAAGATATTCCTAGAAGAGTCACCTTATCGCTATAATTCATATCTGGATGATAGACCTGCTGATAACTCGTATATCCTGTCCATATAGTCATAAAAATAGCGAAGAGAAGAACGAAATGAATGATATATCGTTCAAACTTCCAGGCTTTTACTGTCTTATCTGAGTGCTGTCTGTAAGGATCTCCTAAAGTCTCTGCCAAACCACCGCATCCACAAACCCATGAGCAATACCACCTTTTACCATAGAAATAAACCATTACGGGTATGATGACTAAAGAAAGTGAAATTCCCCACACAAACACAAATTTCCCGAAGTGTCCGTTCGCCAGAAGATTGGTGACATTCCAATCAAAAAGAAAATCGTAATCTAACGGCCAAGCATTTTTTAAATCTACTCCTGGTAAACCGAACATTGGAAGAATCTCTACAAGTAAGAAAGCAAAAACAACTTGGAAGAAAACAACTGATATCGTTCGTACTATCTGATACTTATTATGACGGTATTTAACTATCATTCTTATTCCCATGACACTCATGGCTGTGCAGTAGAGAAGGCCATAGAGAAACCATTGCGAAGCGCCACCTCCTCCAAAAACATCCTTAACAGGGTCTACAATATACGTCCAGTTAATAATCACTGAAGGAAAAAAGTATAAGCCTATGTAGAATAAAACGAGAAAGGAGAAGGTGATCCATGCTATCCATCCTTTGCTAGTATTGTTCTCAAAATAAATTCCTGTATTCTTTATTCCTGCCGGCCCTAATACTTTTAAATTGATGAGTATAAAAATCAAAGATGCTATGATAGCTAATCCAAAAGTCAGGAACAGCCAAAGCCCTTTATTCTCGTTAACATGTCCGTTTCCTGAAGGTTTCATAAGATCATAGGCAAAGTCTCTATAATTACCTTTAGCTATATTCTGTTGCTCAATATTGGATTTATCCCATTCTTTGTTAGATCGATGTTCAGCCACTTTAACCTCATGAATAGCATTGGATTCGATAAAGACTGATCGAATTTTCCCTGTAGCAGAAAATGAATTAGAAAACTCTACCTCTGCCACCTCATTTAACAACCGCTCTTTTAAAATTTCAGACTTCATGCCTTTGGAGTCCAAATGAGAACTTATAGTTTCACTGCTCACTTGAAATCCGCTGATAAATAAACTAGAAACAAATGCCACCATAGTGATAGCAAAAAGCGTTATCGCTATTAGCTGTATTTTTTTCATTTAGAGAGTCTTAAAATTCGTTTCCAACTTTTCTTTTTTAACTGTACCTTATATTTCGTTTGAGAATTAAATGCAGCTACTATTTCTGGCTCATGTAGCGTATAAAACTCAGGGTCAAAATTGGCATCTGCCAAATGTGAAATGACATAATCAATGCTACGTTCATGATTCAATTGATCATTAATGACTTCATGCCTCAATCTTATTCCGAATGTATTTAATCCTAAGAACTTACCCGTAGACTCTTCATACACGAAATGCATGCACATTTTACCCTTTTCATGTTCCCAGTAAAAGCTTTTTTCTCCCTCTCTATTATTAGCCAAAACCCAACCATAAGTTTGGTATTCTATATCGAAAAACTTGGCACTGTTAAACCAATGTCCCGGATTGTATTTAGTCTTTTCACCACAGAGAGTAGCTGCTAAGGTTTCTCCCATAATCCTTCCAGTATACCATACCTGCTCCAGATTTCTTCTTCCAACTACCGGCTCATCGAACTGAGCGCAGTCACCTATGGCGTATACATCTTTCTGATTGGTTTCGAAGTATTGGTTAATTATTATACCGCGTTGCAACGCTAGGTCGCCTCCTTTCAAAAACTCAATGTTAGGACTTACTCCTGCTGTTAAGCCTACTAATTCGCAGTCAATCCTCTCCCCAGATTTAGTCGTTACATGACTTACTTTTCCGTCTTCTCCAGCATGAACAACATCTAACTCTGACTCTAACTTTAAGTCTATATGGTGTTCAATGATGTGCCGTTTAACTAACTCTCCTTCTCCTTTAGGAAGAACATTACCCCAGAATTTCTTTTCTCTTACTAAGAATGTTACTTTAATATTTCTAGTAACCAACATCTCTGCAAGCTCCACACCTATCAATCCTCCTCCTACTATCACCGCTTTTTTCACACGCTGCTTACTTTCAGGTGTTCCGTATGGATGTGTGTTTTTTTCTAACAGTTCTAAGTCTTGATAACTATATAATCCCTGAACACCAGGTAAGTCTTGTCCGGTCCATCCAAATTTATTTGGTTTACTTCCAACAGCCAAAACCAACTTATCGTACGATACGTCTTCTCCCGAACTCAACTTTAGCGTTTTAGTTCCATAACTTATATCTTCTACAAAACGATGAACTAAATTTATCCTATTCTTTTCCCAGAAGTAATCTTCATAAGGCTTAGTGTGCTCAAACTTCATGTGTCCCATGTACACATACATGAGCGCTGTTCGAGAGAAAAAGTGCTTCGTTTCTCCGCTTATAATCGTGATTTTAGAATCACTACGCTTTCTAATATGCCTAGCGCAGGTTACTCCACTAATACCATTTCCTATAATGACGATGTGTTCTTGCATGAAAATGTGTTTGCGACTTTAATAAATGGAAACTTAGTTCTTTTTATTAGTGTGTACAAGCTGAAATTTCGCCTATTGATGTCGTTCTTTAATTCCTAACTTTGCACCGCAGTGAATCAATACGGAAAAATAGCATATCATACGTTAGGGTGTAAACTCAACTTTAGTGAAACCTCCACTATAGCCAAGGAACTTACCGAGGCTGGTTATGCGCGAGTAAATTTCGATGACACACCAGATGTTTATGTCATAAACACATGCTCAGTAACTGACCATGCAGATAAGAAGTGCAGGAATATCGTAAGAAGAGCATTAGCTATAAATCCAAACGCTTTTATAGCAGTAATAGGGTGTTATGCTCAACTTAAACCGAAAGAAATAGCCGACATACCGGGTGTAGATGTAGTTTTAGGAGCTAATGAGAAGTTTAATGTTCAGGAATACCTAAAAAACATAGAAAAAAGACAGCACGGAGAATTTTATGTAGAGGCTATTAAACAAACCAAAGATTTTATTGCGTCATTCTCTGAGGGAGATAGGACGAGATGTTTTTTAAAAGTTCAGGATGGATGTAACTATTTCTGCTCATTCTGCACCATTCCTTTGGCTAGAGGAAAAAGCAGAAGTTCTAGCGTAGCCAAAACAATGGTAGAGGCCAACAAAGCTGCTCAAACAGACGCTAAAGAAATAGTTCTAACAGGAGTAAACATAGGGGATTTTGGAACGGCTAACGGTGAGAATTTCCTTGAACTAATAACTGAACTAGATACCCTAAAGGGAATAGATAGACTCAGAATATCGAGCATAGAGCCTAACTTACTGAGTGATCAGATTATAAAATTCTGTGCCTCATCGGATAAGTTCGTTCCTCATTTTCATATTCCACTGCAGAGCGGCTCTGACACTATTCTTACTTCTATGAGAAGAAGGTATAAGACAGATCTTTATAGAAATAGAATTCAGCTGATTAAGGAGCTAATGCCTGAATGCAGTATAGGTGTGGATGTAATCGTAGGCTTCCCAGGAGAAACAGATGAAGAGTTCGAAAAAACTTTTGATTTTTTACATTCCCTTCCTATCAGCTATTTACACGTATTCAGTTATTCAGAGCGACCTAACACTACTGCTGTAAGAAAAACTGATGTGGTTCCCAAGGCAATCAGACTAGAGAGAAGTAAAAGGTTAAGAATATTATCTAGCAAGAAACAGCGGGCTTTTTATCAGAATTTCGACTCTCAGGAATTTAAGGTTCTCTTCGAGTCTGATAATCATGATGGATTTATCAGAGGGTTTACAGAAAACTATTTAAAAGTTCAAATACCCTATTCTAAAAAACTAGTGAATCAAATTATAGCTGTAAAACTGGTGGACTTAAATGCTGATTGCATTTATAATGGTAAGATAAAAGAGTCTATTTTCGCTTAATATGTATCCTACTTTATATCACGCATTACTAGATTTAACCGGCATAGACTGGCCTTGGTTAAAAATGATGAACAGCTTTGGTTTCTTCGTAGCTCTAGCATTCTTAACGGCTAATTACCTTCTTTTCAGGGAATTGAAAAGAAAAGAAGAACAAGGGTTGTTTTTTTACACAACTAAAAAAATAACTGAAGGCAAGCCCGCTAGCATTTTCGATTTTATTACAAGTGGAACTTTAGGATTCGTAATCGGCTATAAGTTTCTATACATTTTTCTGAACAGAGCAGAGGTTTTCGCGGACGGTAATCTTCCTCAGAAGTTTCTCTTGAGCCTAGAAGGAAATTTAATCGGTGGATTAGTTTTAGCTGCGGCATTCTTATTCATGAGATACAGAGAATCTGAAAAAGATAGATTGCCAGAACCAATAGAGAAAATTGTATTTATAAAACCCTCTGATAGAGTAGGTAGCATAACCATTGTAGCGGCTTTATTTGGATTTCTAGGGGCTAAAATATTTGCAGGCTTAGAAGACCCAAACGATGTACTAAGCTTCTTCAGAAGACCCTCTGTAGAAGGGCTACTAGGCGGGCTAGCTATTTACGGAGGATTAATAGGTGGTGGACTAGCTCTTATTATTTATACCCGAAAGCATAAAATCAGTCCACTTCATTTTATGGATGCTTTAGCTCCTGGAGTGATGTTATCTTATGGAATAGGAAGAATCGGCTGTCATGTATCTGGAGATGGAGATTGGGGAATAGCGAATACTAACCCTTGTCCTAGCTGGGTTCCTGAATGGCTGTGGGCCTATAGTTACCCTAATAATGTAAACGTTGTAAGTTCTTTTAATCCTAAGGGGGGGTATACCGGAAAAACCATCACTACTGAAATGATAGAATCAGGAATTCCAAGCTTCCCTGGCTATGGCACTTATTTAGAACCTGCTGTTTATCCTACCCCATTATATGAATTAGCTTTAGCTACTATAATTTTCTTAATACTATGGAGACTGCGGTCTAAAGTAAAATTCGCTGGATCCATAATAGCTATATATTTTATTTTCAATGGAATAGAGCGATTTTTTATTGAAAAAATTAGAGTTAATGATTTTTTCGACTTAGGTTTTATGACTATAACTCAAGCAGAGATAATAGCGCTCTGTTTTGTATTATTCGGTGTTATTTTATTGCTCTTGATTCGCAGCGGTAAAATCCCTGCACCTAAGCTCCCTACTAAAAAAGAAATAGGGGTTTCTCCTTCAGAACTGTAACATATAAAAATAGTTTAAACTCTTCAGACAAGGACTTTAGGTCTCAAAGTTTTTAGAATACACCAAAGTATATTTTATTGTTTAACACCTTTAAATACCAACTCACAACTCTATTGCTTCTGCTCTCTTTTAACGCGGACTCGCAGAATGTGGTGGAAAGGTGTTTTTACAGTATAGGGTCAGGTGAAAATTTCGACAACAGTGCTGACATAACTAACTCAGGAGGATGTGATGTAGGGTTTTACAATGGTTCTGCCTGGAGCGGAGTAGCACTTGGAGTAGCCTCTCCATATGATTGTGACAACCCCCGGGTTATAAGAGTTCCAACTTCAGAAGCTGCAGGGTTTAGATTAACTAATGGCTTAACCGCAGGAGCCAATTTCAACCTTCAAGTACGTGTCTTAAATACAGGTGGAGAACTCAACTTTGGTGTTTACACTAGCAATTCAGGACAATTTGCCAATGAAGATGGCATTCAAGCCACCTTTGTAGGAAACCAAAATGTCCTCGGAACTAACTGGCAAGATTTGACAATTGGCTTCAATATTCCCGCTGATGCCGGTGGTCATAATTGGATTTTTCTTAGCCCACAATCTGGCACAGGATTTATAGCTAATTTTTGTCAAAATGGATTAACCAAACCTACAGTAGACCTTGGGGCAGATATAGAACTCTGTCAAGGAGAAAGTTTTGATTTTGACATAACGAATCCATCTTCAAGCTATACCTGGAGCACTGGTTCTGTTGGACCTACTCTTACAATTGGCTTCGAAACTACGTTAACTGGTGAGGCTTCTAATAGTTGTGGCGCAGCCTCGGATGAGGTGGAGGTAGTCGTTTATTCTGAGCCTGCATTGAATGTTACAACAGATACCATAATATGCCTCGGAGAATCGCTCTTATTAGAAGCTCCGGGATGGAATGCCTCCTATTTATGGAGTGACGGATCCACAGGGGAAACCTTATTAATCGATACAGCTGGAGTGTATAGCGTGCAGGTAATTGACAACTGTTTTACCATTACAGATCAATTAGAGCTTTCCTATTTAAGTCCACCTGAAGTTGATTTGGGGCCCGACACTGCAGTATGCAACGGCACAGTTGATTATTATGTGGCTAGCGGAGGTTCTACTTCCATATACTCATGGAACACAGGGGGAGCTGGGCCAGGAATAGTGATAACCGAAACAGGTGAATACAACGTAGATATTACTAACATTTGCGGTAGCGCATCAGATGCCGTATTTGTAGAATTCAGCTATTCTCCTGGAGATTTTTTACCCGATTCTATTGAATTCTGTGAAGGAAGGCCAATGGTCCTAGATTTGTCAGGCATAGAAGGTTCTTTCGAATGGAGTGATGGAGGAGCAGATGATATTTATGATGTCCCAAACCCTGGATGGCACTTTGTAAAAATCACAGATGA